>Ga0131853_10001201_pt1 | contig 46804 bp, 22 predicted proteins | sample TergutLab28metaG_FD_92764 | JGI IMG/M metagenome (GOLD analysis project Ga0131853, IMG submission 92764) | Labiotermes labralis P1 segment gut microbial communities from Petit-Saut dam, French Guiana - Lab288 P1 (version 2) (version 2) | ecosystem: Host-associated > Arthropoda: Insects >... | reverse complement strand
TGGCTCTTGGCACACTGCATCCTAGGCAAATTCTTGGGGATAGTTTGCCATTGCTTTTCCCCGCCTTTAGATGTTCCCACTTTCACCACCACGTGCCTCTGCGTCCTCAGCGACGCGAGAGATCCTAGTAGCGAAAGGTGGAACTGTGGGCCAGAAAGATGTCCGGTAGTAATTTTGCCTAAATTCCGACTTCCACATAAATTTAGGGATCTTTTACATGCCGCAAATCTACGACATGGGACCGACGGCTTTACTTCCCCTCCAAAGGAAGGTGTGCTGAGGATTTTTTCGCCCTAAAAATCCGATGGCTTCGGCCAGGTTTGAACCCATGAACTTGGGTACCAAAGGCCAGCACGCTACCTCTAGACCACTGAAGCTGATGACACGACATGACAAAAATCAGTATGCAGTAGTACGGCATATCCAATACATTACTGCCAGGCTGTGACAAACAGTTCTGTCTCACCCACGAGCTACAACTGACAGAAATTAGAACACTATACCCATACCACCTATTCTGTCATACTCAGGGAAATGGTTAAATGACCAAAGGGTGAGACAAACTTGTGAAAGTGAAACACATCATTTCCATGCAGCACCTCTTTTGGCCTATCACTGTACCCAGAAGCCAGACAAGGTGTCAAACCAGAGTGATTTTACAAGCAGTTTCAGGTTTAATGACAAGTGATTGTGACACATTACTATAGTTTGTGTTCACAGGAGATCACATTTGTGCAGCTGGTACAGGAAGCTAACATAAGAGATGATGTTTTCTGAAACAATGTCTTACCATAAGATCAGAGTTTTCTGTGGTGGGAGGCATTCCATTGTCAGAGAACTGAAGGCCAAAGTAATCCTTCTCAATGAGTTCAAGATGCTGATACACCAGCTCCAACAAAACATGACCTTTAGCACGTTTCTGAAAATCAAAATGTTGGTTATCAAAGCAGTTATTTTTAACAGCATACTTTATTTTAAAAAGTCTACTAATATCACCCTCAGCCAAACGCATGTCCCCTGTGCACCATATTTATTACAAAGTCCACAAAAAGCATCTTCAATAGGCACAGCTGAGTCCAGCCAACCTACAAATCTATATGTATAAGTCTGTAAAATATTAATAATTGTCCAATGAGATGCAACACAAAGCAGTCTATCTATTAATCTGCAAGCAGAATAATAGATAGACTGCTTTGTGTTGCATCTCGTTGGACAATTATTAATAGAGATGAGCGATGTACGGAAACATAAATGTAAAAGTCTGTAAAAGTTCTGTATGTGGCTGAACTCATTCATACAATTTATTTTGAGTTATATACTTCTGTTCGCACTGTGTCAACATTTCTTTGTGTTAGCCTTGTTCAGAAGTAGACTTGATGACACTAGGAGTGCATTCTCATATATCCTCAGTTTTATCTGTTACATGCTGTTACTTCTGTAACTTCACTCATGGCTTTGCATAATTCTGCGGTTTCAAATGGTATATGTTGGGCCAAAATGGCAAGTCTGTGCAAAGAGCTCCATTGGCAATATAAACTCTTCATTAAAGTAGTGATTCACACATGTTTCACTGCTTGGTTTGACTCAACTATACTACAGATTAAAATGTATCATACTGCAGTTTACCTGTTGGTCTAAAACATACCTGTGTCAAACAGTTTTTAGGATATATGGCCATAAAACTGAAATGCCTGTATACAGTGAAATTGACCTACAATTAGAAATATAGTGTTTTTCAGTCTCTACACAGAATGGGTGGCACAGACAGAGAAAATGCAGACAGAACAGACCCAGTACTTGGGAGTACAAAGATTTGTACACTTTACCCGGGGCTGATACCTGTGTGTGTCTTCCTGTTTATTTGAAATTTCTGCATACCTTTGTTTGGAGGAGCTCCTTCCAAACATTTATTTCTGTCATGCAACCCTATTGGCATGACCGATGAATTCTCGTAATATTTGCTCAAAGCGCAAGTTTTCTTTCAGTAATTCATCATAGTCCTTAGTTCTCCTTACTTGCTGCTGTCTTTTAAAATGCTAGCACATTCTGACATTCTCACTCAATAGCCCAAACTACACTGACATACATACATATATCCAGTACAGGCTACATCATTTACTTATCCTGTTCCCATAATGGTACATACAAACTCTTGCAAAAAAACAAAAATTTTTTAACACATTACCTCTAGCTGAAAGATGTGTTGAGTATCATCTAGAAAAACTACTGTGGCACTTAAGGTTTTAAGGTGTCGATCACGTGCCAATTCTGATGCCCGAACATTGTACGTGCCGCTTGAACCACTGAATGCACGTCGGGAAACACTTTCAATCATCCTGTGTCTGCCTTCAGCCGGCCTCCCAAGGGTGAAGCTCAACCTGAAGATGTGATGCACATTAGGTAACCTTAAAACATATGTAAATATTCTCATTTCTGCTGTAATCTACTTTGCAAAATTATTACTGGAGTCTACAGTACACAGTGTGGCCCATCAACATACTACATTAATAGTTCTTTTGTAAATGCTCTATACAGGAATATTTTTCAATACATTTTACATAGGAGGTTCAAGTCTTCTGGGATGTTATGTCACATCGACTGATAAACAGTTGCTGATGACTCGACGAGTAGTCGAAGAGCAGTGCCCTCTTGTTTGGACTGCTGCAGTCCTGAAGATGGAGGCACTACACTCCTGCAAAGTAGCACAACAACCCAGAAGCCTAGAACCATCAACACTATCGTGAGGACCTCAAGTCTCACTGATTAGAGTTATTGTACAGGCATCCTTCTACATCAGTCAGTCAGTTCAAACTGCTGTCTTGCAGAATGTGACGCCGTACAGTTTTGTAAACAGATACCAGTAGCAGTACAGTCACCCCACCAAAAATCTGAAGCCTCACACAAACAATAATGTCCACATCAACCCTTAAATACAAAAGTGAGACATGGATACTGCAAACAGTTACAAGATATGCTTAGAAGCAGCAAATATGAAATTTCTGACGTCAAATTCACAGTGTGATGAAAGATAAAGTAAGAAGTGAAAATATTCACATACGGTTGGGAAATATGAATATGTTGGGTGGAAACAACATACATTAAGAACATCTACATAAACATTTCCACAACAAGCTATACTATATATGCCTAACTCGTAAATGAGCCTTGGAATGCCCACAAACAAGATAAAACTCAACTGTGGCCTTTCAATGGGACACTAAGGACCAAAACTTCACTGGAAGATTATTCTTCTGTCCAATGAGACATCATATTTAAATATTTACATTTGTAAGTCTAAAAGTTAAAAATCATCCAACAAATATATATTTAAATGAACATAAATTGTGAACTGAAAATATGAATTACTAACATGTGCGTGCAAAGTGAACACATGCATGTGTGTCCTCTCTGTCTGTACACAGATATTTTCTCCATATTAATGTCTGTGCTTAATACCTTTCCAATATACCACAGATGTGTTCTACAGTATAAATGTCGGTTTCATTCAAAGTAAAAACATAAAGCAAATTTGTTACACCTGGTTTTATACAAACTATTCATTCTCTACTAATACAACGACACCTCCTCAATCCTTCTTGTTTCAACAAACTGTATTTCACAGAATGCAGACAATTAACAACATTTACACACACACATACAAATAATATTTTGGTACGGAACAAACCTTACATACATAAACTCCCTACGAATGAAATGCAATCATATACACACATATAAAAATAATGTGTAAGTTCCTACTACATAAATCATACAAATACACACACCCACACACATGCACCCAAACACACATGTGTACACTCCTTCACCCACACATCTTACATAAATTTAAAAACAAGAATATTTACATATGAAAAGTAATCCAATTACAGGCCTGGACAGGCCCTGAGGGTTCCAGGAGGCTGAGGCTCCCAGATTTCAAGACAATCGGCACATGAAGGTGGTAAGGTTGTCAGCCCTATGCACCGGCTGCCTTTACCCCCCAGGAAATATTCCTGGTACTCATTTCTGTTAGAGGCTGAGTCAACCCCAGGGCCATGGTGCGGCCGGATGGATTGTCAACGAAAAATTCCGATGAAATATTTACATATGATAAAACATAATCTAATCTCTACAGTACATACATCCACATATAGAAGCAGGAAAAGAGGAGTCCTTGCAAGCTATTGTAATGTGATTCAGAATAAAACCATAGTATACGTCATCAAACACATCACACATTTGAGTAAGTTTAAAAAACTGCTACACGTTTCAGCTCAAGTAAATTGCCATCCTAGACATAAAGATGTGGAAGTTAACATACAACTGCAAATGTGGTTTGAGATCTCAAACTTCACAAAATCATGTACTCAGTGTAGAAAATGATTGTTCACAGCAGGATTTCCTACTCGATTTCACTTGAAGAGATTTCACTATTTCAAGATGTTTGGATACAGCGGATTTTAATAACCATATCATACTACAATAATTTTAACATAATTTTACATACACAACTGACATGCTGTATAATAACACTGTTAGGTCTTTAAATACTGATACTCCCAGAAGATGGCAACAGGCAGTAGGCATAACAAGTAGAAGTGCGTACATATTTAGAATCTGCACAATTCGTTGGTGATGTACTTGTTTACATAAATGCTTACTTCCTTACTACATGGTGCAGAGTCCTTCTTGAGAAGCTAACTGGTTTGCAGCTAGTCAAGAAATTCACCGCATTTCACGGAACCCGAAGGTTCATTACCACACTCACAAGCGTCCGCCACCTGTCTCTATCCTGGGCCAGCCAAATCCAGTCCATATACTCACATCCCACCTCCTGGAGATCCATCCCAATATTATCCACCCATCTACTCCTAGGTCTCCCCAGTGGTCTCTTTCCCACCTATTTCCCCAGCAAGACCCTATACACCCGCCTCTCCTCACCCATACGTGCCACATGCCCAGCCCATCTCATTCTTCTCAATTTTTATCACCTGCACAATATTGGGTGAGGAGTACAAATCATTTAGCTTTGTTTACATAAATACAGACCTTAATTAAGATGTCTGTCTCACTGATGGTCCCATCACCATTAAGATGGACATAACAGTTATTTTTGCCGTGCCCAAAGACCATATCAGTTTCCTGTTGTAACAACATGCTAATGGATGTGTCTGGTGTGAAAAAGTGTGCATCAGGATGCCACTGGAGCAACAGGAAGAGAAAGACACCAGATTCTTCTGGTCTGTGCTAGAATGGGGACTTCTGCTACAAGCTAATCTCAGAACATACTTCAGAGGTGTTTTTCTTCTAGATGTCACCAGCAATCACAAACCTAACAATAAGACCTACACCACTGATGAGCTGCAATTTCATGGCCCTACAACAGAAAAAACAGCCCACAACTTCCTGTGCTGTGCTGGCTGGGCAAATACAGGCCTAGGAAGCTACAGAGAGACAGCAGCTCCTCTTCAGCAGCAACATGTATGGTACAGTCCGACCAATGGCTGTACAGCTGTCAGTAACTACGCCATCTCTGGGCCCTGTTCAGGGTGCTACATGGATGTAACTGACGTGTGGTCTGGGCTCTACAACTGGACTTGCATACAGCAGCAATTACAAAGGCACACTCAACCTTAATTTTTGAGCTCTTTGCAGGACACACAAGTTAGAAGTCACGCAAAAACTATGGAGACAGCATCATGCACACAAAAAATATCCCTGCTGGCAAGACTGCAATTTCAATGAATCTGACTTTACTAACTAATAATAAATAATACTAGAAGATGACAAAGTATAAGTTTTTGTGATGATCTCAAAAAAAGTGACCCAACTGAAATGACAATGATATGGTGACTGTGGGAATGAAACTGTAGGGGTTCAGCATTCAAAGGGAGACAGTTAACAAGACAAACGAGGTGAATACAGAAGTTGAAGTTGACATAGTAAAATGTATGCAGATTGATTTAGAAAGCTTAAGACTTGAGAGTTCCTTCTGCACCCCTTTATTAGGCTGAGGCCTGACCCACCTCAACAAGTCCCAAAAATGAGTCAGAAAACTCATGCTTCAGCCAACCTGCTTGGTTTCAAATTATTCCTCTTGAATGAAACTTTCTTTGAAATAACCAAACAGCACAACTCAAGAGTCATATAAACATTTATAACAATGTTCCTCACTGTATTTTAATATATTTGTATTATGTTTTAAATGAAGAAAATTGCTGCCACAACCATTCTAACTATGTTTTCACTACACAGTTTTGCTAAAAATTGGCCCCTCATTTTTAGGAAACTGTATTTTGTAGTAATCTAGTAAATGTCTTTTGCATACAATTAAACCAGGGCATGTCAAATTTTCAACTCCAGGATCCAGCCTGCCAATTTATAAAGAAACAACAAACAAATGGCCATGTCATAGTTGCGGTTCAACCCCAGGCCAGCCTAGATGGAATTTGTGGTGGACAAAGTGGTACTAGGCCAGGTTTCTCTCTGAGTATTACGGTTTTGCCTGGTCATCATTCCACCTAAGCTCCACACACACATTCATATGTCCATCACCAATGCTACGCAATCTTCACAATGGCTATCACTATATGACATATTGGAAATTTATCCCATTACAGGCCTGAACATGCCCTTAGAGCTCCAGGAGGTTGAGGCTGCCAGAATTTGAAGACAACTGGCAGATGGGGGTCGTTTGGTTGTCGGCCCTATGCACTGGCTGCCTTTACCCCCCAGGAAATATTCCTGGTACTCATTTCTGTTGCAGGCTGAGTGGACCTGAGGGCCATAGTGCAGCCGGAAGGATTAAGTAAATGAAAAGAAAAACTTAAGCCTTCCAAAACTGCTGTTGCTGGTATTGTATATTTCTAATACACCACATGTTACTCTTACACATAAAGGATATTCTTCTGAAATTATAAGACACTTTTCATTTTTTAATCAAGATATTCTGAGAAGTACATCAAATTAGAACACAAAACTGAAAAGTTTTACAGATACAATGAAACTATAACTCTCATATTCAAATTCCTTACACAATATTAAAATACAAACAAAACCAAGCTGAAAAGTCTGCACAGAGTCTGCCATAATGAAAACACCACACAACAATAATGACATCCAACAACAAACATGGTCACAACAATGCCCATCTTCTACCACAACAAACCCTACAAACTACCAAAAACCAAACTACAAGGTAGAGGAACGTAACTCACAGCACTCGCCTAATTATTGATGGGTGAGCTGAATGCTCGATTCATGCGGTATTGCATGGGGGAGACGAAAAATTACAATCAAATATCTGTAAAGGGAGTCAGTGAATAAACACCTTATGAGATGATTCGAATGAGGTGGTTTGCATATAGGGATAAGCCTGTAGACTGCTGTGATGTTGGCCAGAGCAGTCTGTCATGACAAAGTACATGGCTGTGCAAAACCATCTATGAACCCCCTCCCTCCATAGTCCTGCTTCCTACACCTTTCATTCTTCCACACCGGTTGCAGCAAAGACACTCATATTCCTTCTACACATTTTCGTATTTTGCTAAACTGATTGTGGTGGCTGTGCTGTTCAATGGTGGTGGGGAGGAAACTGCTTAGTATCAAAGTGTTTGTTGAGCTGGTACACACACACACACACACACACATATATATATATATATATATATATATATATATGTAAAAGGCAATTTACAATGCATTTTTAATGTTTTGTTGAACATGCATTGTGATATATCCATAAAATAAATAATTTCATTATTTAATACCTTTTAACATAATCTGAAATTTTACTGATAACAAAGTGTTTTAGGCTTTTTAATGACCATGTATACATACTTAAGTAATTTTAAACAATTCCTTTATTTGCAGCATGACCCATACCAATTGCTGTACATACAGAATAATACCTCCTGAAGATGAGCAGTGAGCCTGCTCGAAACATGTGGAGGTTAATTATTGAAATAAATTGAAAGTAAATAGTGCATCCTGTTGGTTCATACTGTACGGTCACAATGCATGTTTTTTAAATTCTACACACCGTGTCGTTCAGGCCCTCAGGACTTACCAGGTGTTGACTTAACTTAATAGTAATAAGAATAATGTACAATCAACTATGAAATCGGACTCACGGTCATGATAATGAAACCCCTTGTCCTTCAACCTGGCCAACCGCAGCAAATTCTGGAAGGCACTCTGAAAGAAGCATTAACCTCATTACACAATCTTCCAAATATTATATTCTGACATAAAATTGCAAGATAAAAGGGTATTCAAATTCTATAACAAACATGGTACAATACAAAGAAAATGAGACTACAGGTAGTACACGTCCTTGCATAAAAACAGGTTAACGATGCAGAATTACACTTACAAACCATACATGGTAATTTGGAAAGCACTTCCTGACAATATGGATAATCATGCAATCTACAGCACAAGCAAGCACTATAATTATTGTGCACATTTTCATTGTAATAAAAGAATTATTGATTTTCATGATTGCAGGACACATGGTCAAAATGCCAAAAAGGGAGGAAGGAAGAAAGATCTAAAGTTGGAAGGACTGATGTGAATGACATGAGAAAGGGGGAAATTATAAACTGGTCAATAGAAGCTAAGGATAGAGATGGGTGGTGGAAAATGCTAGAAGATACTACGGCCCACTTAGAGCTATAGTGCTACTGATGCTGATGATGATGACAGTGGTGGTGTGGTGGTGGTAATTTCCCTTATTACAAAACACTATTAATGGTAAATGCTGTTTTAAAATATGCCTGTATCTTGTATGTAGTTAAAAGTATACCAACCCTGTAAAATTTGCCCTCTAAATTCTGGGTGTGTCTTACACTCTGGAGCATTTTACAGAACAGTTACAGACCGACATAATTTACTGTACCATAATGTATGCTTTTTGTATTATCATACTTTAAAACATAACACAATTACACAACACAATTTAAAAGGTAAAGGTAAAGTTGTCCCTGTACACATGACAAAGGCATATGAGGGAGGGGAGGTATAGCTCCATCCATTTTAACCTTGGCACCGGAAGAAGGATTTCAATATAACACAAACACAAAAGATTTAAATTTTGTTAAAGAGGTAATAGGAAATGAAAATGTGACTTCTGAAAGTCTGTTCATACCTCAACTGTCAAGATTAATACCAAACAATGCATGAGATTGAATTCACAATTTAACGTTTATTTTAACAGCTCACGGGAAACAGCTGACAACACATTACAGATCTCAAACAATTCTTTATTTTTGTATTCATACATTAATATCAATGTGTATTGAAGATTGATCCCTCAAATTATTTTTTTTTTTTGTGGAATCTGTGCATGTACACGCTTAAAAATATTGCAACCATACTTCCTCAAGCTTTGTATGAAGATCAGGGAAGATCAGGTCACTTCACTCTAAGTTCTTGTGATGTCATTTTCTTTACGGTGATGGAATACAGGCTGCATTATCAAAGTTTATTTTTCATCAAGAATATTCCGTTCACCACCACACACAGAGCAACTCTGTGGTCCACCCAGTCTTCTATCCCATGGCTACTGGGGGGGGGGGTGTTCGGACTACAACATCCAGAGGATGAAGTTCACATATACAAGCCTAACACTACAGTTGACAATGCCATTAAAAATTTCATAACACTATGTGAAGATCCTACAGATGAGCAAGTCATTAAATTGGCAGGATAAAGCAACTGCCTTTACAGTAGATGAAAGACATGTGGCCAGTCTGCCTCGCTGTGTAGCCCACCATCTAATTTCAGAAACACGAAAAAAGATACGAGATTTGGCGAACAATTATTTTATCTGCATTCATGCAAAAACCTAAAAAGTAATTATGTGATGCTACACGTCTTCACTGCTGTAAACTCTTTTTGCCTCCTGTTAAGTTTCCAGCACATAGCAACCACACACTACAACTGATAAGCCGTTTAGGTAGCACTTATGTTTTTGAGAGATGAATACTGTGAAGAACAGAATGAAAATAGACTCGATGGTGAAAGATTAGAGCTGTCTTCATGTAGCAACTTCTCAAATATCTCCAGACATTAACATTTTAGTGACTCATAAGCACTGTCAATTTTCTCAGTGAAGTTCTTTTTTCGTGAAGAGTGTTGAACAGTGAATAAACAAGTACAAGGAAAAGGACAAACAGAACAAAAAATTATTTACATGTTCTTCATTCACTGCACTAAGGATTTATTACAAAAGAGATATAAGTAAGGACTTATCACGTAAGATTTAATTTTGAATTGTTTATGCTTAATTCAAGTTTGTAAAGGTAAATTTCAAACACCTTTTACTGCCCCAATATTTGTTGTATCGACAACATGATATTACCATTAATGATACGTAAGTACAAAACATAGGCATTATTTACAGCGCAGCCTGTAAAGACTCTTATTCTCTTGAGTTGACCCTCATGCCAAATAAGGTTGCTCATCACCGGTTCAAAGGGACATCAATTAGAAGACAGAGAAGAGTTCAGCAACACTGCCGAAAATAGCGCTCACACAAATGCTAGGCTTGTTGGCCATTTGGAGTGTCATCATGAGGGCCTCATTTGAGCAAGTGGATGAATGCTAACATGTGGCCTGAATATGCACATTAGGTCAGTAACAGATCATACACTAAACTAACGGACATACCAATCTTAAACAGATATGCAGGTATGAGAGATCTAGACATGATCACACCTTACTCTTGGAGGTAGAGGGAAGTTGTGCAACTCAGTGTACACAAGACAAGGTGTCCACTAGATTCCGGCAAGACTCCTGTCCTCAGTGGTGCAAGATCTAGGTCTTTTTTAAGGTCAAAGCCTGCATACAAATTTAACACTTACCATATGCTCAAATAACTGCAAATAAGGGAGCCAAAATTTAGAACAGCCACAACCATCTTACCATTTATCAAAAAAAGACGAGAGACTTTGAACAAAACTGATGAGTTATTAACCTCTGTCAATGAGCAGCACACACAACACATCATACAATTAATGGAGAACTATATGAAAGTAACAGAAAAAGTTGCCGGTGAAAAGTTAAAAATGAACTTTATGAGATAGCTTCTGCAGACAAACGTGGCAAAAGGAGGAGTGTGTCCCCTTGTAAAAGGAGCCTGAAATGCAACACACAGACATACAGCTTCATTGTCAAGAACAAGACACTGAGCCCTGCGTGCAGTGCAACTTAGATCTGAACTCTACAACATGTTTCAGGTAAATACAAGCACCAAAAAGAGATTCTGAACATTTCTTAGGAATGTTACACATAGTTATAAATTTTCATTATAAAACCAAAGCAGAATCTGTCATGCATGATAACATAAATACAGACTCCCTTGTTGAAAGTTAATGTCAAGAATGTCTGACTTCCCTACTACCATCCTTTCATCTCATGTCAACTGTAAATTTCATAATACAGATTCGAAACAACTACAAATCTGCCCCTGATAATATCTGAATATAGACTTCAAGGATGGATCATTATTTTATTAAGCCAGTTATAAATGGGCTATCAGATCATGCTACTGCACTACGGTGAGTTCAACTTAAAACTGAAAATTGATGCTAGATGCATGGGAAACTAAATGGCCTTACACTCCTGCACATAACACGCGTAACATAACTTAATACATCTCAGAGTAAGTAATCGAAATGACTTCCTACTCCTCTCAAGCATGCTTGATTTTGAAGGAACTGTAACATTGGGAAAATGTAATCTAAATTTCCTATGGCACTTTGCAAAGGATTTCTTCCTTATAAAGGTCTCCACAGTGAAAACCCTCTGCATTAAACTGTATGCAATAGGAATGAACAAAACAAATGCATGTTACAACTGTGCTTCACACATCTGTGGCAGATAGCAGATTAAACTGGACTGTGTGACTGCGGTGAAGCAACATAACTGTACACACACTGACAAGATTGGCAGTGTGAGTCATGCAGATGCCATTAAACTTGCTGTGCAGTGTCAGAAATGTCTATACAAGAACTTCCAACTTGATTTAATAACCTGTTCACCACATGTCAAGCATGTATGAAAATTTCAAGGAGGTCATTTCCAACACCTCACTTGTTACAAGAAAAATATGTAATATAAAGGAATCAAATTAATCACTGCCCTTCCCTCTAACACTAAAATCTGAAAAAAAAATTACCTAAGTATATAAGTCAGCACTGAAAGCCTACTCCGTAATTCATTTCTTCTACTCTGGAGAAAATTTTGCTTCAAACTGGAGAGCTCGTAAGTAGTGTACCCATTGTTAAGTAATTTTTGACACACATACCATGCCATATTTCTGGTAAAGGTAAAGTTCACCCCGTAACAGGCCACGAAGGCCCAGAGGTGGAGTAGAGGTATAGCTCTACTCTTTCTTTAACCTCAGCACTAGATGAGGGTGGGTGATCAATGCCACACCCCAGCCAATTTACTCCTGGGAAAGACCCAGTACCCATTGTATAGGAGTCTGGGTGGGCCCTAGGGCCAGTCTGGACGGGTGCAGAAAATCTTGCTCCCACCAGGTTTCAATCCCCAGACCGTCCAGCCGGTAGCGAGTCACTACACCGACTGTGCTATCCTGGCCCACTGCCATATTTCTGGTTTGTATAATATTACATTATTCTACATGCTGGACATCCCAGTGCAGGTGCAATCCTCCACACCCGTCAGACTGGCCTTCCATATGATGGGTACCATGTCATTCCAGGTGGTAAAGCAGTGGGCATGTGGCCTTGACCACCCACTCCCAACCATTGCTGAGATTAAAGAAAGAGCAGAGCTATACCTATTACCCCCCCCCCCTTTGGGGTGAACTTTACTACCTTTCTGTATAACATCCTTACACAATGACTACATACAGCCATACAAACCACATGTGTGGTAGCTGTACTATATTACATTGTATTCCACATCCCTTTATAGTAAAGGACCACAGAATAAAAATAAATTTTAACTCTAAGACCACTCAGCTTCATCTAGTACCAAGGTTAAGAAGGTATTATGCTTTACCACCACACTCTCATATTTTTCAAATACTCTGCTTAAGCAGAGGAAAAACTTTAAACTTACACAATAAAAACCAACAAATGCACATGTATAAAAGATGCTCCATCACATTTTATTAATTACCAACATGTTCTGGTTCTTTTCGCCATCACCATAATATAACTTAATGTGGGGCAGCCCACTGTGTTTTATACAAAAAGTTACTAAAATTACAAAAAACTCTCAACACAGTTTATTAAAATGATTGTTTCAGACCACAAATTACAGTTGCATAACAGTGTTCGACCTTCCTCAGGCTGCATCTACAAAGTGTATGAGGAAACATTTTTGTGGACATTTATATTCAGTGATAAATATATTACCCAGTAAATCACAAAAAAAAGGGATACTATATGAACACTATCAAAAAGAAAACAAAAAAAGTACGCACCTGAATGATAAACATACATCTCCCCTCAAAAGCTCTTTAACAATAGCAGTACCATATTACCAAACCACCAGATAGCTCTAACTCCAACCCCCACCCGCCATTCTCCTTTACGTAACAAAATGTAGAAGCAATAGGTAGCTGAGTGTGGGTATAATGAGGACATCAAAACCTAGACCATCCATTTCTTGTAAGTACTGCTAATTAACACACATGACACACAAATTACTTTGTTTTATCTTCTCTCCTATACAGTTCTCAATATTTGCAGAAATGAACAACAGATTCCAACAGCACAGTCAATTCATACAAAATAACTGGCCTGTGACTGGACCATGTCACTCCTACACCTAGCAATGTCTAAGTTTGACTCTCCCCTTTCTTCGAACAATCTAGGTTAAATTCATCACCTAACAAGAATATATTATTACAGATTTCCATGAGAAAATGGCTTCTTACCAGCCTCTATAAATCCAGATTTCGCCTACATAATTTATCACCAACACAATGGAAAACCGAGACTTCATTACTTAAAGGATACCACAATAGACCATCACACCATGAACATGTCATCTAATCTAAAAGCTTTAAACTCTTAATTTTAATACATAATTAATAATTTGAACATCAAATATGTAACAAAAAATTGTAAAAACTGGGCTCTCAATTTATCAGTTAATATAAATGCATACAGCTGTTTATCTGATTCCTCTTAATATATTTTGTAAATACAGCCTGGAGTTAGCTTGATATTAATCATAGTGCAATACGCTGCTTCAGTTTGCGACATGAAATAATCTTTTTAATAAACAGCCGTGTCAGGGATTCTAAATTATTATTTCGTTAGTTCAAAACACACCAAAACTTTCGTCAAAAATGAAATAATTTTGCTTACATGAAATATTTATTCAGCTAATAGAATTGACAACGTTACAAACACGAAGAGTAGATCTGCATCACGCTCTTCATATTACAATAAATAAATGTTACTAACGTCTACATACTTGAAAATACCCACGTATCCACTCTCCTAGGATGAGGGGATTTTTGTACTGGCGTGTTCTAATGCATAAAACTACTCACACGAATCAGTCCTGCACCAAACGTTACAATAGTTTTCTTGCCGACAAATGCGATCGAAAAGTTGTTTGTACGGATATCTGTCATTCACGCTTGTGATTCGATTCTTGTATGCACTCCCCCTGCTCCTGTGAGGATTCTGTACGTACAAATTTTCACTTTAATCTCTTCCTCGTGCACTCGATTGAAAATGGCCATTTAGTACACTTAATCAACTGGCAATGAATGAAGCGTACACATTAATATTCTGTTTAACAGTACATGAAATATTTAGAAATCGATACACAAATAGGCGTAATTTGTGGACCTGTATCACAGATGGGCCATAGCCATTTGCCTTAGGCCTAAGAAATGGACGTATATAAATTAGACGTTTAACTGTAACGCACAAATTTAATCAAGTTTGAGTGTGTGAATGACAAAAAAAGTGTGCAGTATTTCATGTATCACAGATGATGTACCAATATTGTTCCAACGTAAAAAAAAAAAGGCAATCCTTTCACGTTTCTACTTCACCCAACCATCCATAACAAAACCTACATATCCCGAACCACAGCACAGAGCACAGAACCTCAGCCGCTGTACCCACTCATCCACAGATTATCTAGTATACTCTCATCCATGACTCAACCAATGTGATTGGTCGACATGGATCAGATTTGGTCAATTACTGTTTCGTACCTACAAAACCAATTGGTGGCACAAGAATGTGTCTACCATAGTGTTGTAGGGATTACAACGGCATGAGGTATTTAACTTTGACAAAAATTTGAAATAACTGAGATCACAGATAACAAAAATAATAATAATTATTATTATTAATATTAATATTAATATTATTATATCTACTCTAGGCACAAATCATCTAGGTATGCAGAATTAACGTTCCGTGGTACGTAGTGATCCCATTTTTTAACCGAAAAACATGGACTTTAAAATCAATTAAATGGTGGGTGAAGGGGTAGAAGACAAAATTGTTAATCATTCACTGAATAAGAACACAGTTACTAATTAATATTACTAATACGAGATAACTCGGAGACATTACGCAATACCGATACAAGAAATAAAATTGATAATACCACTCGCCTGAGACTGATCGCTGACTTTTATTTTCATTTCTGTCCTTCATCCTTCTCAATTCAAGTCGAATATGTACTTATTCCTCGTCGCTGGCTGGCTGATTAATGTTCTTCTCGTATATATGTTACTCCCACCTTGGAGATTCAAATGTTAATACGCGTTGCCAGAAATCCCCTATCTCTATGACTTGCAAACACCCGGGAAATTTGGCGTTCCTAACAGAATTTGGCCAACACGGTAACAAATCAGTTTGCAACCTACAAAACCGTGACTGTCAAGGGAAAACTGGGACGAATGGGATGACTAAGGACCTGATCCATGCTAAATAAATGTAACGTATATTTCAGTAAATATTGCTTCAATGTAACAGTCTCTAACGTATCCGTCCACGAGATAAAGTTATCCAAATACGGGCCTCGAAAGGCCCACAGAATTTCTAGCCCCATGAGACATCCCATCTACTCATTTTTGTTAAAGGCTGCATCGACCCGAGTCCAAAAGGATTTTTACCCTTATCCTGCTAATGTGAAAAATAGGATGAGCTCCTAATAATGTCAGCAAATGGCAGATGGGATTTAACTCGGCACTTAAAGGCTTAAGTCAATGAAAAATCCCAATGACCCCATCGCTTGTAGCGCAGTGCCTCAACTAACTGCGGCACCGCGTACCCGATCCATCCAAGACACACGATCTAAATGGCTAGTGTCATGGCACTGAATCAAGGCAGAACAATGTAGGTCTACAAATTACTTCTGCTGGATTGACACATCCACTTCAAAATAACAGAATCATTAATTTCGGAGTATTCGAGTTTAGACAGGTATGTGGGTTTCGTTCTGTTAAAAAAAAAAGGTAAAGTTTTCCCGTTACAGGCCCGGTGTGTCCCAGAGGGTGGATAGAGGTTTAGCCCTACTCTTCCATGATCGCGGCACTAGAAGGGGGTGAGTGGTCAGCAGCACGCCCTGGCCGCACTTTACCCCCAGGAAAGACCCAATACCCATTTTACAGGAGGCTGGGTGGGCCCCATGGCCGGTCTGGACGGTCGGAAAATCTCGTCCCCACTGGGATTCGATCCCGGACCGTCCAGCCCATAGTCAGTCGCTATACCGACTGAGCTATCCGACGAACTTCATTATGTTAGGCAGACCGAAATATGTACAGTTGAACCAATTGTGCCTGACTCTAGCACCTTTGAGGTTGACATGGCTATTCAGATTTTGGAAAGATATAAATCACCAGACATTGATCAAATTCCAGCAGAATGTACTCAGTCAAGAAGTAAAACACTGTATTCTGGAAGAACTGTTTCAAGAGGGTAGGGAGTCAATTACTGTACCTACCTTTTAAAAAAATAAGAAGTGTGATAAAACCGATCCCAGTAATTATAACAACATAACAAAATTTCATTAAACACTCTGGTGTTCTTACAAAGATGAAATTACTGGGACTTGTCTATGTGGATTTTGATGTAATAGATCAGACATTCTGCATTCATCAATTATTTGAGAAAGAAAGCAAATACAGTGACACAGCACATCAGGTATTTCTAGACTTCAAGAAAGCCCATAATTTGGTTAGGAGTGAATTGTTGAATAAAATTCTTACTGAATTTGGCATAGTAACCTCTTGCACAAGGAGGTTTTGTCCAGTGCAGTTTTGATTATACACAGCTAAAAATTATTAAATATGCTGGGGGACAACTCAAACACTAACAAATTTTAATATGTCCTTTAACAGTGCGGCACAGAGTTCCTGTACTTGGGAATAACACTACCAAGTAAAAATTACATGCATAAAGACATTGAAAGAGGATTACATGTGATGAATTCCTGTTACCATTAGTCCAGAATCCTTTATCTTCCCATATGCTATTGAAAAATGAACACTAAAATTCACGGGACTATAATTCTTATGTTGTATTGAGAGGATGTAAAACTTGTTTTCTGATAACATGAGGAATATACAAATAACCATCGAACACAACTTTATGAAGTATTCATACAGCTACATATTTTGACCCTATGGGGTTACCATGAGGCTGACTGTTAGAACATATTAAAAAAGCATACATACACATTGTGGAAGTAAGATCTCACTTCTTACAAATATATTTACAAATTTTTATTGTTTTGCTGACCGTGCATCTCAGTATATTTATCTCGGTAATTAACCAAATTGATGCACAAAATTTTTGTTTTACAATAAGTTTATTTCATGCCTCTACATGTTTCGAGCACATGTGCTCATAATCAGGAGGTCAAAATTGCATTACACAGCCTCTGGTATCATCACACTTATAGGTGGCCATCTTGTGCACAGGTTGAGAGAGGACTCAGTCCTCTCTCAACCTGTGCATGAGACGGCCACCTATAGGTGTGATGATACCAGAGTTATGCAGTTTTGACCTCCTGATTATGAGCACATGTGCTCTAAACATGTAGAGGCATGAAATAAACTTATTGTAAAACAAAAATTTTGTGCATCAAGTTGGTTAATTACTGAGATAAATATATTTACAATTCAGTTTTTCTTTAACCCTTTAAATGCCGATTTAAATCCTCTCTGCCATTTGCTGGCATTATTAGGAGCTCACCATATTCTCCACGTTAGCAGGGTAAGGGTTAATACATTCAATTTTTGTGATAAAATAAGATGTTAATTAAACTTTTGAAATCTTTTAAAAAATGGCAGATGTCGGTGATGACTATGTGTAGTTGATTATTGTATGATGCTGTATCCAGTGTCAGGTACCATGTGGTGTGCTTTTCATATTTAGTTATATGTTATGGTGACAAGGGCTTACATTACCTAGGCGGTGAATGTTCTGTTCACATTGTGGTTATACATTATGTAGCACATGTAAGAAAATGAAATCAAAGTTTGGCAAGAAACTACTGTTGTATGCGTTCTTCTGGGTAATTCCCTGGCGTCTGAATTTTATATGGCGACGTTTTGTGACACTCTGCTCCATCTTCATAGGTAGGCAGGTACAAAGAACTCTTTGTACCTGCCTACCTATGAAGATGGAACAGAGTGTTCCGAAACGTTGGCATATAAAATTCAGACGCTGGGGAATTACCCAGAAGAAAGCATACAACATTCAGAACACAGCAAAAGTTTGAAATCGAGAAGAAACTGCTGCTTCTCTGGAACTCAGAAAATGAATGAAAGTTTCACAAGTTGAAAGCAAAATCACTGAACAGCTGCAACAGGTGCAAAGAAGATCTTTGGCTAATAACATGAAAAGCATCCAGCAAATACTGAGAGTGAGAGGCACTGGTGGTGATTACTGTTTCTCTGTTTAACCCCTTCCTACCTGTCCTCCCATCACTGCATTTTACTACCAAACTATTGCAATGGCTTCTACCTGCTTGAAATTACAGAATTAAACAACGTCAGGTTGTGAAATTACATTTCTACTGTTGCATATCACATTTTGATAGCTGACAGCTAAAGGTCAGAACATAACCAAAACAGCCCTGCCTTATTTTCCTCTGTGTAACCATTCGTAGAAATCTTGACCTCAGTCTTCACCACAGGTACCTGTACATTACAACCGGTCAGTAAAAGGTAAAGGTAAAGCAATCCCTTTACAGGCCTGGACAGGCCCAGAGGGTTCCAGGAGGTTGAGGCTACCAGATCTCAAGAAATGTGGATGTGGTGAGGTTGTCAGCCCCATGCACTGGCCACCTTTACTTTCCAGGAAATATTCCTGGTACTCATTTCTGTTAGGGGGACCGCGGAAGCACGGTGGTTTAAGGTGCTGTGCTACAGATCAGAAGGTCGCTGGTTCGGTCCCAGCTTGTGTCAGTGGAATTTTCATCGACATAAAATCCTTCCGATTGCACAATGGCCCTGGGGTTGACTCAGCCTCTAACAGAAATGAGTACCAGGAGTGTTTCCTGGGGGTAAAGGCAGCCAGTGTATAAGGCTGACAACCTACCACCATCCTGTGCTGTTTTCACAAAATCTGGGAACCTTAATTTCCTGGAACCCTCTGGGCTCCTCCGGGCCTGTAACGGGACTACTTTACCTCTTACTCATTTCTGTTAGCGGCTGACTCAACCTCATGGCCATAGTGTGGCCAGAAGGATTATGTCAATGCAAAATTCCAATGACACCGTCTGGAATTGAACAAAACCAGTCAGTAGGTGTCTGGAATCACAGACTGAAAACATGTCAGACCACTACCTCCAGAGACAACCTAATCTTGTCAAGCTCTAACCCATGCCAACAGTCCCCAGTAAAAATATAGTTTGGTTACGCTTTCAACCTCACTGTAAGAGCACAGCATACACGGTCTTCTTAAGTTCAGCAATCATATCCTCTGACTGGCACAGTTGGGTAATTTGATTTTTGTGAAATACTGACTGGTTTTAATATTATGAGTATACACAAAATGAAATTCTTTCATTAATTTTGCTTCATATCATCTACTGAATCTGTTTAATTTATTCATTCCATTACCTGCAATTCATTCAGAAACAGTGCAGGGTACCTTCACATCCCAATGTTTTATATATATTGTAATTCGGATGTTGTCTGTTCCTTACTAACTATGGGAGAAGTTATGATCTGAAATGCCATTTCATTTATTTTCCTTTGTAAACATAATGAATTTACAGGCCATGATGCAGTTTTATTATACTGCAACTTTTCACAGAATTTGTTCATTCTAAACGATTTCAAAAATCGATTGCCATTAACGTGTGTACAGCACTAAATAAATGAATATAATCACATTAATCATATGGACATATTTTAACAGGGAGCAACGAATCCTAAAGACAGTTTTGATGGCCACTTGGTATCAGTCTGAAGATGTGGGGTCCAAATTCCATCATCAATTTTTACTGTTGTACCACTCATAACTGCACACAGACACATTCATTTACAAGGTACTGTAGCCCACAGGCAAAATATTGACACAACTCATTATACTTCAAATTGGTCGTTAGAAATAAAAGACGTTCTTGAAAAACATAACCAAATTCTGATTAAAAGAAAAACTGCTCACTGAACTACTTAGAGAACTAGACAGACAAATGGAATACATGTATTTTCCCAACCACTTTAAGTTCCCTTAAATATTAGCAGTTTTTGTAAGGATTAACAGTGAATTCCTTTGGTCAGTGATTATTTGCTCAGTACTTGAAAATATTCTTTTAATGCGGTCAGTCCACAGAAATATGACTGGCCACATCACACAACCCATTTTTTGCAGGCTTCAAACAGCCTTTATTTAAAATAGCCAACTAAACATGTGATGGGTTTTTTTCAACACAACACTGGACGATGGCGGCAGTAAACTGTACGGGCTTCCACACAATACAGAACTGTGTCATTTACTCTCGCCTGAAATTCAAATGCTATGCTTTCTCACCTGTCTATAGACCCTGATGCAGCTGAACAACAAATTGGCTTTCCCGCACCTCCTCACTAATGGAAGTGGAATTCCAGGTTTTCACTGTAGCCAGAGATGTGCAACTGCCATCATCTCTGAATATATTTCATACTAAAGTAACTATATTAGGGGCAAATCCATAGTTCTGAGAAGAATCAACCTGCTGAGGATTCTCAAAGTTGCATTTGCAAAAGAGCTAAAAGCGACTATAAGTTTCGTCATGTCGGTCCCTCTTCATGGGACAACAACTCCTACTGGACAGATTTTCTTGAAGTGTGATATTGAATATTTTTCGAACATCTGTCGAGAAAATTAAAGTTTTATTAAGATGTCACAAGAATAATTTACATGATGACCTACACACATTTAGGATAGTATCTTGCCAAATTCTTCATAGAATGAGAAATGTTGCAGACAAAAGTTGTATAGCAAAACACACAAATTATGTTCAATAATTTTTTTTTTTTGAAATTCATACCATTTATGAGATAATGTGCAAGAGTACTGTACAGTCAAACAGGCCACAGATTACAATATAATATGCTGTATGCTACGAAAGAAAGGCTACAGACACACACTCCAAATATGAAATACTTACTGCTTCTCCACAGCAACAAAGGTTACCTAAACATGCCCCAATGTTGTGATACATACATTGCCTGTCTTATTTTATTGCACAAGAGATGTACAGGCTGTGTGTTCAAAGAGTGCACATGCTGTGACCAAATCCTTCAGGATGAGAGGAGTGTGACAGTTCCACATGTACAGTCCATTTAAAAAGTCAGGAAAGTCAAGGCAGTCATTCCATCACAGGCATGCACAGTAGTGTGATGACAGTAAACTGCTTACATCTTATAGGTAGTCACTGGAATACTGATGTTAGTTCAAGCTGCACATTCTCACCATGGATAATCAAATATGATGGTGCAAAGCATGCAAATTTCTTTAGACTGCCATCATAGCAGCCAACCCTGTCTTATTACTGCACCATTCATTTATGAACCATAAGTTCCTGTATCCAAATAGAGAGGCCAGGTACCAATCAACATACTCTCACCACTTCCTACAGCTTGCATACGAGAAAGATGGGAAGGCAAAGCTGCATGAAATACAAGATTCTCATGGTGGCAACAAATTCAAGACTGAATTTTTCTGTGCTGCAAGGCCATGTATACAGGAACCAACATAACCTGAAGATGAAATCAGCATATTTCATTGACATGTTGGACCCCTATCTACCATCTGAGCCAGGTAAATGTGTTGTGATATAAGGTACAAAAACAAGAAGTGAGGCAGGAAAAGGGATAAACTATTTGGTGTTAGTGATAGTATGTTACACAGCATCACATTTGAGAAATGACCATTTGGTGCTCTTCACTGCCAGAGCAGGCCACAACCACATTCCCTCCTACACTGCACATGCCGAGCACTCTACAGCATTAAGCAGCCAAGTGTGAAGCTCACCAATATTCGCCATCAACTGGCATCAGGCATGAGTGCATGTAGTCTATTTGGGGTTAAGCTGTACATATGTTCTGCATAAACAGAAATAAACAACAACTTCATGCTGTGAAATATGTTTTAATTATCAATATCTCTTTCAAAATCTGAATCAAATTTTCACTTGATTCCATGCTATTCATATATACATGTTAAAAATCTAACAGAAATATTGGATATCTGAAAATAAAAAATAAACAAATAAAACACATTTTACACAAACAACATTCCATTTTACAATGATTTTTTCTTAGATATATATAAATGTTAAAAATTTATGATCCTGGGATAAGAATCACAGTGGAAGGAATAACACTGTAAATCTGTATTGAATCATCAAATTTTTAATGGTAGGAAAAATTACAATATTCCTAATCAACACTCTTCTACCTGGACAAAATGTGCAAAATTATTTGGGGAATCATTTTTACATGTGATACGTTTCAATGTGATGGTTTAGGGGTAGCTGTCCAGCTTCACTACTGTATATATACACGCAGCCATCAACAATTGCTACTTAATGTAGAAAATACAACTTGTCTCTTGAATGTTATTCTGAAAACATATTTTGGGCATTATATTTAACAAATAAATGTGTGCAACCATACTGGTACAGATTTTATATTTAACATGACATGTACTGCAATTTATGCTACAATCTTGTATGTGTGTATCTATGTACACACAGTGCAATCATCTCAGTATGACTCACAAATCAAGGAGCTGCTCTGGCATGAGTCAAACAGTCCTTCTGCACTATGTAGATTCAGGCTGTCAACACAACCAACAAACACATTCCAACTACAGCTTACCCATACAGCAGCAGCTACTGCAAATGCTCTCTGTCGTTACATGCTAACATTCAAGACACCTGTCAGAAGTGTACCCTCATGCATCAAAGTCAAGTTTGGGTAAGCAGGGTACACATCAAACTTGAATACCTGGTCTCCTACGCAACACATCTAAAGGATTTTACGTTTTGTTGACTGTGCATCCTGGTATGATCCTTGTGAATAGCCAACTTGACGCACAGTTTTTACATGTATATTTATTTCGATTCTCTACATGTTTTGGGCAGCCATGTGCCCATCATCAGAAGAATTATTGTATCAACGCAACACCTAGTTTATGTCACTCTTTGTACACAACTCCCTTGTAGACATGTTTTTACTCAAAGTCATGAATACCGTATTTGTTCTGATGCCCACTTGTTAAGTTGCATGTGGGCCACTGCCGAAAGTTACTCCTACATATTGCACACATACTCAAAACACGGTTGCTCCACAGTTACAAATGAATTTTAAATACACGTCACAAGCAAATAATACAAACATGATTCAACACACATATCAGGATTTAATGGCAATTGGCTGCCTTTTTTGCACCATATCACAATCGGGAAGAAACTGATGACCCTACCCACTTTGTTCCCAATTGTGATATGGTGCAAACAAAGGCAGCTAACTGCCATTAAATCCTGAAGTGTGTGTTGAATCATGTTTGTATTTGCTTGTGACGTGTATTTAAAATTCATTTGTAACTATGGTGTATCTGTGTTTTGAGTATGTGTGCAATATCTACCAGTAACTTTAAGCAGTGGCAACACGCAATTTAACAAGTGGGCATCAGAACAAATATGGTATTCGCGACTTTGGGTAAAAACATGTCTACAAGGGAGTTGTATACATAGAGTGACATAAACCAGGTGTCACAATGATACAATAATTCTCCTGATGATGGACACGTGGTTCCCTGAAATATGTAGAGAATAGAAATAAATATACATGAAAAAACTGTGCGTCAAGTTATTTATTTACAAGGACATCTAAAGGATTTCCTTGGAGAATGGTCAAGCCTAGCACTGATTTTATCCAACTTTGCTCAATGAACACAAGGTGTTCTGAATATTCATTATTCCTTGCTCCAGCAAATGTAATCAGTGATAGGCATGAACAAACTCCCCATGATTTTAACAACACACACAACTTACAGTACCTGCTTTAAAGGTAAAGCAATCCCATTACAGGCCGGGAGAGGCCCTGAGGATTCCAGGGGGGTTGAGGCTTCCATATTTCAAGACAGATGACACATGAAGATGGTATGGTTGTCAGCCCTATGCACCGGCTGCCTTTACCCCCCAAGAAATATTCCTGGTACTCATTTCTGTTAGAGGCTGAGTCAACTCCAGGGCCACAGTGCGGCTGGAAGGATTATGTCAATGAAAAATTCCAAATACACCACTGGGAATCAAACCCACAACCTTCCGACTTGTAGCGCAGTGCCTCAACCAACTGCGCCTCTGTGTGAACCCTCATAGTACTTGCTTTGGTTTGGCATTTTTATTTTAAATGTGTTTGGCTGCAGGTTTATTGGTTCTGCTGACAGTACAAAAGCTCCATGGCCAAACCAGACAGCAAGCTCCACCTCGTCTACCTGAGTGGCTCAATGACTTTGTGAAGATGTCAGGAAAATAACAGTACAAATGCACTTGCTTTCACATAAAAAGTAACATAAACTGTTATTATTTTGCACTACTCATTTCTGAATATATCTGTTGCTATTACACGTTATGAAATCAATGTATGTTGTATGGAAGTTCTGCACAATGTAACCATGTGACATAGAACATGGTCAAAAAAGTAAAGTCTCTGTCTTAGAAGATCTGAAATTTTCATGGCAGTGAATCATCATATTGTGGATGTGCAGTGTAGCGTACCAGACAACACGGTGTCATAATCCAGAACACCACAATATGAATGTGTCTGAGAACTTGATGCTGACTACAGCACACTGAAGTAAAAAAATGCACGAAGTTGAAAGTTTTCAGTCATCTTATATCCTTTGTGTGGTTATAACACTTTTAAATTAAATACAAGGACAATTTAAAGACTTTAAAATAGTATTTACTGTTGTGAAAGCCTAAAAACTCAATATAATTTCTGAGAACGGTATGTTTGGCTCAAGCAAAAAGTATACATACATTATTCTGACAGCAACACTTCAGTAGTTATGCCTATATAACAAAGATACAGCATACCTAAAATAGTGACAAATCTATACTCATCTCTACATATACTAAACTAAATGCCAAACTTATTTTCCATGACTGAAACAAAATACTGGTAGTCAAGCCAATCAAGTGCCATCTGTATGTGACAGTTTTGACAGTAATATAAAATATAAAGACATAAAATATTCAGAGAATATGAGTAGCAATATGAACAATTCTGTTACACTATACCCATAACAGCTCTATATTACCATTAACAACAATCTATTATTAAGAGGGAAGGGAAGACTGGTAAATGGTTAGTATATCTATATAAAGAAATTAATTTCCAAAATACACTATTCTGTGAAATGCAATTTAAAGGTGGGAGGGGGAAAAAGGACTATTTTTTGTAAGAAACCACACAGTGATCCAAGCACTGAAGATGGAGTACTGAAACAGGAGAAAGAAAATCTTTCTTTCTTGTTCTTACTGAACATGAAGCAGAGATCATGCAAATGGAGAACATCTTTTCAATTTTACTGGTTGTATCACTCGCTGAGCCTCTTCTGAAGTATTTGATGTTACATTTTATTGAGGACTGCATGTTAACTTTCAGTAGAATATAAAGTTGTGAAAACAAATTCTAAAGTTTCCCCTATTCTGGAAATGTCCAAACCGAGTTTCTTACTCATCACGCGTAGCAGCAAATCCCCCTCTTACTCTCTTGGCTATGAACAGGGAATGCCATTTCTGATATTAATAATCTAGTACATACCTGGGTACAGGCAAGTCCCTTATGTATGGATAGACTCAACATAATTTTAATGTACTTTCATACCAGCTGAAGTTTCAACCAAACAGCATATTAAGCAGTGATCAGCTGGCCTGGTATTCAAGCGGTACCCAACTTGAACCTAAGCCGCAGAAGTGACAATGATATGGCCTTCAACCATCCGCAGTAAATACTGATCTAGATAGTTTCATTAAGGTCTTGCCTTTAACAACAGCTGCACTACTGTGCCTGCAGTGAACATCAATATTCCACAATAAGCATAAATAAAAGAAACTGCCTGAAAATCCATTAGAGGATGATAATGCACTGACTTCAGTAATGAGCTATGTGACTTCAGCAACATGTAAAACCATCGAGGCTTGCCACTGATCTATTTATTCCCACAACATTTTGCAGCTGATCCACACAAAGCATATAAAGAGATTTGTTATAAGTGTAACATACAGATAATCTACGACTTTTATTTTCACAGCCAGTCAGGGGGCACACAATTTTATGTACACTCATGGACATGAATGCACCTTTCAATCTTTCAAGTACAGATAATATTAATGCTACAAGGTTCAAATACTTTTCAAGAAATATATGCCGTACCTCCAAAAGCTATCCATGACATCATCAGAAATTCAGAAAGAAACTGTGTTAAACTTTATGGTACTTGAGATCTAAATCTAGCATGCATGTAGAAAAACACCCCCTACAAATTCATTTTATGCACTTAAGACAACAAGGAAACTTCCTGAATTTCTCAGATATGCTGCATAATCTCTGTTGTATTTTCCACAAAACACTGCGGATTTCAAAATTTTATTGAATTTTTTTTTGCTGCAAATAATATTCTCATTTCTTATAAAGCATGTGCTAAAATTTAAATACCCAGCCTGTTGCCTAAAGGTTAATTTTGCAGAATTATGCTACTTATGAAACCAAGTGTTCACACCACTGTCTGTTTCTACCAACTGAAATGAAAAACATGCAAAAGAACTTACGATCTGACAAAAGGATGTTGTGTGGACCTACAACATGAAGACTTCTATTGAAAGATTTTGTTGCCTGTATATGTGTACATGTATGTATGTATATGCATGTGTGTGTTTAGTCACAGTTCATTTCTATGAAACTGCTGGTTATCTTAGTACTACAGAGTATATACGCTTACTTTATCTAGCTACAATGGACAAATGAAAAATATATCATCATTTCTGTTCACCAAAGTATTAGGCAAGTTTGCCTTCTCATATCCTTCTTTTCTTCATACTACAATATGGCATAGCTTTACTGCTGTTAAAGAATGTTATCAACTCCCAGCAGAAACAAATAAAAGCATATATAACAACACTGCTAAAAAAATATAAAACAAAGTCCACACACGTGCAGCAAAATGCTTGTGACTCTCAATCACCCGAGTCTGCAGTAAAAGCAGAGGGGCTTGTCGTTCTAAACCCTTATTTAAAATGCCAACTTGGGCCAACATGCAGAACGTTTAATTCCCATTTCTTGGTGGCAGCTGTGCTACTAAATAAACTTTGGTGTGATTACTTTATTACAAAAATTCCAGGAAAATTGTATGATATAAGAGTTACAGGTATTTACCTCTGATGTACAGAAATGCTCATCATTACATGTGATGGGAAATGGATGGAAACAATGACATTGGACAAACACAACACGATAATTTTATGTCAATTGCATGACACTTAACATCTTGCTGCTTCCACATTCCCTATGTGTGATCCTAGATTAATACAACAATAAAATATTGGTAGTGTTAAAATTTAAGCAAAAAATAATTTCTATTTTGTATGTACAAATAAACAGTGCTACTACAAATTAATCGAAATAAATACATTGTATGAGTTTAAAAAATATTTTCCACTTCAGACATGGCAAAAATATGGAGTTATATACATATATTGAATATCTGAAACTTTCATGGCATTTAAGTGCAGTGAAATACTCTTGGACATTCATTCATGTTATGGATTTCTAATGTTTTGGGAACTGTCATCAATGCTTGATGACAGAGACATTGACAGTTTCTGAAAATCTGGGATATTCAGTCCATCCTGACACAGCTGATTGCCCATGAATACTTCAATACCATTAACCTGCAATACAGCATTTGTGAGAACATAGGGCGCAATGCAGAACATGGTTCCAATATGATAAGTAGAGCACACAGAAAAATTATAAATATAACCTCTCAAATTAAGTGCCTGAAAACAAGTGCAAGCAATAAAATAATATTGTGACGTGAAAATAATATATACTTTATATATTTGGAGAAGAAAAATATATAACTACACTAAAATATTGATTGACTAGAGACATAAGCTGCTCCCACGGAAAGTTGAAAATGTCTACAAAACATCAGCTCTAATACTGAGTTGAATAATTAGTTACATTATGAGTGATAAGATATTTGGGTACAAATGATTGCATTAAAAAAAATGGGGGGGGATTAAAATCTACCATTTGAAATCCAATTTTGATACCACAATTTGATATGCACAGCAATATTGTTGCCTTATAAAATATGTTTCATATATTACACATATACAAATTAAACATGAAGAATGTCAGCGTATCACTTAGTACAATAACTTATAAAAGACATTAATATTGTTGTATATACACAGTATGACGATCTTTGTGCTGTTCCAGTATCTGTGAAATGTTTCTACTTGATAAAAACCTTTTTCTTACAAAGGAAATGCATCATGTTAAAAGTAAGTTACACCTGAACTTATCTCATGCCCCATCTACACAAACAGTTAATGTTTATCTCACTGGTCACATCCATGGTTTGAGGTATTGGGCCAAAAGAATGGGATCCTGTCACGACAGTGACAGATGTGTGGATACCTGAACGGAATACTTCCTCACCAGCCAAATCAATGTCAAAATGTTCAAACAAGGCTCTACACCAAGGTTCAAATTACAGTGTCAAGCTTCTAAGATATTTATGTTCTTGTTATGAGTGTGGCCTTCTGGCATGTAACAATTACAAATGCAATTCTAAAAGTGTGAATCTTTATACAAATTTGGTGGGACTTCTTCAACAAGAAAAAGGCCCATCACAAGGCACGCAGAAAAACACAGACATGTATCTGTGCAGTGGGTGGCATTCAAACTCATAATCACAGCATTCCAGCAGTACAAGACAGTACATAACTTATGCTCACAGTGGCTGCCAAATGGTAATCCACTAATTTAAACCTTCCACAACCTTAGGCTCACCCACACTGGAAATGTGGGTTCATACAGTGCTTGAGGCACAGATGTTTGTGTTCTCTTGTGATGGCAAAGATTTGCAATACTTGATCCCCAAGGCTTGACATGGGAAGATTCCCAAAGACTCACACTTTTTTAAATTTACGATATGTATAATGAAAGTTGGGTACATTTATTTGCACTGCAGCATAAAAAATAAGTATATACATTTTTCATATTCAAAAAAATTTAGCATCCAGAATGTACTAGAACCCAAAGAAGAACATCCTGCTATTTCCTGACCACACTACATAAACAAACTGCCCAAGATACCACATTCAAGGTGCCAACTCAAAACATATCTTACCCTGCCTACATAAAAACAAAGAACACTACTGTAATATCCAGCACACTCAACAGTCACCTCTAACTGAACCCAGGGAATTTGACTGTTAATGTAATGTATGAATACAGACGTAACTAAATAACTACCTTGTTAATTCAGCATGAAATGTGACAAGGACCAAAAATGTTTCTGCCACAAATAACAAAGAGCCCTCCCTTCACTCTCTTGTAAAACTGCAGAGGTAGCTAGATACCTGATTATACTAGCGCTGGTCATCACCATTACCTATGAGTACTATGCACCAGAACAATGAACAATGACCCTAATATTAACAGCTACAATTAATAATGAAGTTAAAAGGTTACAACTAAGCTCTCATCCACGGTACAAGCTGATGTCAAAATCTGTTCTTATACAAAAACAAAATAAGAACACTGAAAACAATTAATGTCAAAATTATATGGGAATGTAGCACACATTAAACATTATGGCCTGGAAACAGCAATTTTAAATCTCCCAGTAACACATGGCTGGGGAACCTACCGTAGTTCTGGAGTAACATTTTATCATACTGTAAACAGGGACTTGAATTTCTCCAGTGCTGCAGAGTTGGTGACCATATTTAAACTCAGAGGATATGGTATTAGTAGGACAAAATGTAGTGCTTTGTCAGTTGAAACTCCCAAATTCCGTAACATTCTACAGTCTGACCCGGTTATAACAACATCGTTTTATATGACACCTCTCTATCATGACAGACATTCTGTGCTACCAATCAGTTCCTCACTGTCAATCGTAACATTACGCTCCTTGGTTATAACAACACTCGTTTACAATGACACAAAGTATTCAGTCCCCTTCATGACATTATAATCAAGTTTGACTGTACATGCATGGAGATGGGGCTATCAGATACCAGCTTCATAAATGACGTTAATATGTCAAAACTAATAATGAACGCTGTATATATACAGAGTCAGAAGCAGATTTTCCCTGAATTAACTTGTTATAAATTTACTACTTATGACAAATTATGAAAATGGAACTAAGAACTAAGGTGGATCGAGACACTGAACTAATGCCACAATTAAGAATTGTATTCTATGCAGTATGTAACTGTCATCAATTCACAAATGGTTACCATGCTGCAATACATTAAGTTCAGTATGTCACAACCCTCTTCACTGAGAAAGGACTTTTGAGGATACATTGGAAGCAAAGATTACATACTGATATGGTAACCATCCAAACCTCTTCATATATGGTAGAGTTCTGTGAAGTCAGGCTTTCTCAGTATACAAATTATAGTTAAAAACAGCCTTATAGTCCATTAAACAAAGCAAGGAGATCAAGTACCACAAACATTTCCATAAATGTAACACTCCACAGATAAACATGAAGTTCTATCAGAAGACAGCAGGCTTTTGTCTCTTCATACAAATGACATTGTGTATTAGACATAGTCTGTACAAGTATCTAAAATTCTTGTTTCTACATACTGTTCAATCAATAACAACTGTTATCTCCATGTGAACCACTGAACTTCTGAAAGTAATGTACCAGCAATAATCTGCTTCCTTTGTTCAATGACTATAATAGAGTACCTGATCACAAGACACACAATAATATGAGTACCTGATCACAAGATACACACAATAATTATTACTCTTATTATTACAGTTAATATTTCTGCTCTCTTATATAACAGAAAATGCTCCTTACTCATGAATAGGGTTTCTCTGTTGGCCATAAGAAATTTCTAATTAACACTTAAAATTGTCTTGACTTGGTAAAGAAGAGTGTTTTGTTGGTATCCCCTTCATTTAGTTGATGTGTTTTGTCTTAAATGTTTGTTAAACAATAAAACACACACCTATCCTGCCCGAGTTGTCTTAACCGATCCAAACACTCATGCACACACTCACACATGCAACTTGCTCTGTTATGATAATGGAGAAGAAAAATAAAATGGTTACATATTGTAGGATTCATTACAAATGGAACTGTTTCTTTATCCACATTCAATAAGATACTAAGTCACATGTTCAATCAATAAATAATTACTTCACTTATACAGTACCTCTAACATTGTTAAGTAATCTGAAGTAAGAACTATTAAAGACTGTGGGACTCATCAGTTATGCACTGCTTACTTTGAAATCCTGAATCCCAATCCATTGTATATACAGATAGACCTATGTGTCTACTTAACCATGTCCAAAAATTAAGAGTTCACAATGTGGTACTACAAACTTCTTACACTGTGTCCCAATCAAGAGTCTGCAACATGATGCTTGTGGCCTTTTCTGTACAGCTGCCATCCTTAAATTGACTTGCACAAGTGAAGCGCTACATTCTAATGGGAGAAGATGGACAGTTCAAGCCATGACTGTTTTGTTTTCAATGGTCAAGTTTCCATAACAGTGGATATATCTAATCCCCCTCCCTACTTCCTAGCATTTTTGCAGTGGTACTTCTAAACATCCCCAAGTGCTTATGGGATTTAATGGAAATTTTTAAATATGTTTAGTACACAAAAAAATAATACACTAATATGAAAACAGCATGTTGAACTTTGACAGCCTAGAGAGTGATAACTTAGTTTTTGTGTAATTTTTTACTTACATTGACGTATCACATTCAAAGACAACCTACTGGTATGACACTTGGCTATGGTACAGTTACAGATTACTACATTACTATGTTCAGTTTCCTACAGTGTGCTATCAAGTACGCACACAGAGACCAGCATATGGTCATGTATGGCAATAAAGGTGAAAGATAAATGGTGTAAATCTGTTTCAATAACAACACATTCTTTCTGTTCGTCTTTTATACAATCACTGCCCAGCATTAGCCTCCCTTTGTTAGCATCGGTCATGATAAGGGTCAAGTGTAAACAGTTCTAGTTCTTTGTCTGATATTGGATGACACAAGTATTTGTGCTGCTAGAAATGGCTACTTGTCACACTGCAAAGTTTACATGTGCTCAGAAGCAAAGCATCATGAACTTTTCTCAGACATGATGAACTGTACTGATCTTTTAACAGCTGAAGCTGATCTGAGAAAAGTACAGAGGTTTGTCAGTTCTACCTCATATGGTCCATGAAGCATTATACTTATGAAGCTGATTTGGCTACTGGGCATTCATGCAAATTATCACTGAAATACTGAGTATAAATGACACTCTATGAGTGAAGTAACAAGTGCCTTAACTTTAAACCTGATGGCATACACCAATGTCCAACAAAATGGTAAATATCCTGAGAAACATCTAAGTTGAACTGCAAATGGAACTGCTGAAGTGTGAGTTTGTACAGATAGAATTCCTTGGCTGTACATTTTTATGGCATCAGGGAAGCGAAAAGAGCCAAATTTCAACAGATTGTAATTACTTTTATTTCAAACATAAGCACTATCTGCTGATAAAATGCATGGAGTGGGAATTTAAAACACAGATGGCAGAATTCATTAAACCATTTTTCAACCCATATGTGTGTGACAATAGAGGCACGCAAAACATTTTAATGCCAATCAACAGATGTCTGCATGATCAAAAAGGACACACGCGCAGGCTTGAAGACTAGCATACTGACTGTCAGATAAATACCCCTGTAGTGATGTACTTGTTACAGCAAATGAAGATGATTACTTATTGCAGAACATGTACTACAGTATCTCATTAAACATCAAATATAAAACCAAAACAATTCACTGAAAGTTGAAAAACATAAAGGGCATGGGATCAGTCACTTGTGCATCCCTCTTAGAAATAAAACAAGGCAGCATCACAATATATGTAAAAATAAAAGTCATAATTGTGGCTATTTTTTTTTGCTACTGTTTTGAACATGTTGTTCCAAATACTAAACATTTTTGACATTAGTATACATAAGGTTATTCAGGAAGAATGTTTTACAGTTGTCTCCAGTTGAACACACCAACCTAGGGCACAATACCTAAGTCCAACATGTAACTTTCCACTTCAATGCAGCAGGAATCCAAATTCCTTCATTCTACTTAGAAATGGATTTAAAAACACACTTAAAAAGAGCAGCCTTTAATTTGATTTGTGGGATGTATAACTGTATGTATATCCATGTCCCACTGAAATTCTTACTGATACTGCCTCTTAATCCACAGCTACTTATAAAATCAGCTGTAACAGACACTTTTATTGTGTATTTATAACAGGATGCAACTGAATATTAATTTTAGGACAAAGATAAAGGGCGGAACTGATAGCAACACGAGATATCAACAGAATCCGCCAATCTATGCACTTACACAACCCAACATGTAAGTGAAAACATAAAACATGATCAGTAATAATTCAAATGAATATTAACTTCAGGATAAAAATACAGTGTGGAAGTGATAGCAACACGAGATATCAACAGAATCTGCCAATTTATACACTTACACGACCCAACATGTAAGTGAAAGCATGAAACAAAATCAGTAATAAGTCAACTGAAGATATGACAGCAGCACATGTGACATAAAAAGTCAACTTTAGAAAAGGATTGCTGTTCAGGAAATGAGTACATAAGAACACAGAACTCAATAATTTAACAAAACATTTTTGCACCATAACCATAAGCCAGTACATGTAAACACAATACCAGCATTTAGGAAGTTCCTCCTTCCTCCACGAACAGGAGGCTATTAAACATCTGGATTTAATTCAACAACAACGTGGCTGGTCGTGGGAAAAGATTCCCTTTAGTCACAGCGCTGCGAGAGTCTCGGATGATCACTGGATTCCTACTGCATGGTAAGACAAGCTGTAATTGTACAACCATCACCATAAACCTTTTCCATTTTGGCCACTCATGAGAAACTTTGTTTCAGGGATCCTGCACATTTTCCCAAATCAAAACAAATGAAGATGGTTTTCAAACCGCTGCACAGGTCTGCTTGCAACTAATACTCAAGTACTTTCCTTCTGAGTAAAGTCTGCAGCCTCATGCAAACACACCACCCCTTGTTTATTGACTCTTTAAAAAAAAAAATAAAAATAAAAAAAAAAATAAACACCTACTAAAACCTGAATTCTCCAAAAGCAGTCGAATTTTCCTCCACTGAAACCACATCACAGCACACAACACAGCACACTCACCCGTCACACGTGACCCCTGGTCATTGGAATCGTTGTACACTAGACAAATTACACAAGTTTCGATTAGTGAGTCAAGGAAGCTTGCAGATTATGGTCCAAGATTCAACAGTTTTTTCCCTACAGACTATATTGTTTTCTCATTTCTATAACTACCGATACTTCCAACAGTGATTTCAGACACTAGGAAGAAATATGATATGAAGTTGGTTTTCAAGTACTGCAGACATGGTGACACAGCACTAAGTAAGTTCTGACATTCTCAGACGTTTCAGAGTTGATGAGTCCGTGTATTTTTTATATCATTTTACTAAGTTTCATCGCACCAACCAAAGGCATGGTATTAATTATATATAAATATTATGGATGTACCTCCGACATGTTTCAGAACCCATGTACCATCTTCAGGGAGTGGAGCATGTTGGGTTTAAAACCAGAAGCCAATGATAAGCTATTATTTACAAGGTTGTACAGTCTGTAGAAGCTCCGTTATTTATGTCAATTATGTATAAATGGTACAACATGTACAGGTTTTTAAAAACTAATGATAAAAATTTTCAGTAAATATTACAGTCACTGCTAAAGAACTAAATATTCTTTGCATGTATCATATGTTTATAGGATCTGACTGACTTTGGACTGAGAGAGCACTAGAGGTCTGAATAGACAGTGCCACATGATTGTAAGTTTCCACTACCAAACACAACAACAGTAATTTTACCTTGTATATACCATACTTAACAAAGTAAGAAATATTTTAATCATAACTGAACTACAAGTTTTTAAAAACCTGTACAAGTTGTATCTTGTTATATACAACGGACACCAACAAAGCTACTACAGACTGAAGAATCATGTATATAATGGCTTTATCTCTGCCAACTGGTTTTAAACCTGGCATACTGAGGTCCCTGAATGGTACATTTGTACTGAAACATGGAGATACATCCTTAATATTTATGTATAATTAATACTGTGCAATTCGGTTGGCGCAATGAAACCGAGTACAATGATTCTCCAATATGTTCATAACATTACAGGAATTACTGTTAAAAATTAACTCTGCACTGGTAGCGACAGGAGTTTTCTAGATTCTTATAAAAAAATACAATCTTGAATATTAGCCCTTCACTGGAGGATCATTTTTACTGTTAAGTCTATTTGTGTGCATGATAAATCATACTGTAATCTACATAAATGTCTAAAAAATGCATTTACTTTCCAAGAATTTAGATGAAACTTATATTTCATTTTCACTGCTTTCATCTTCTGACTGGTATGTGCTCTGTTCATGGGAACTAAACAGACTGCAATGAATGTACAGAACACATGGCTCCATCACAGGTGAAAAATCTCTCTCTGTCTCTCTCTACACAGATCTGACTGCTCCTTACCATGTACAACTTAATCCTATGCTTGGGCATAATAAATCAGTTGCATTCTTCTGGAAACCAACTCCTCATCAAACCAACAACACAGTCTCTTTACAGAGCTGAGATGTTTATGTTGGTAAATGGGATGTGACACTACACTAATTGAAACTTGTGCCTGTAGGGCAGTGAGTGAGCAAGCATGCATTCGTCTTCATACGTTGTCACGTGATAACATGGGTTGAAGTGGCGGCGGCAGCAGCAGCAGCAGCAGCATTTCAGAGCACAACATCGGGCAGGGGGGGTGGGCACTAGGCTCGTGAGTCGCCGTCGTGAACAATCTTGCGCTCCTTGTAGTAGATTTCCTCTGATTCTTTGTCGCACAGAAGTAATACCACTGCTCCAAACAGAAAGATGGCTGCACCCCAGCCCACACCATAAGCCCAGCCAAATTCCCATACAGTGCGGTTTCCTGCCACATCAAAACAAGAGACAGAATCATAATTTACTCATGAAAATTAAAAACATCACATTAAGTGGTAAGTAGGCTGTCAAACATGCATAAATAAAGAAAGTGTTACACTTGACTTTATTAGAACACAGATGCCCAGCAGAACAAGAAATTACAGACAAACCCTCCGTTTCTCTGCAGAAACCACCAGGTCAGTTACCGCAACATCTGTCCCAGCTACAAATAAGATGGTTGACTCCCACAGACAGAAGTAAATGCTGAGTGTCTGCACACATTGGTAAACCTTGGTTTTTATATTCTGATGTCTGAATGCTTTCCTTCAGTGTGTTTCTTCAGTGATCCATAAAAGTGCAAACTGCTGGATATGATGTCTGACTGAAGGGCAAGACATTCCAAACAGTCTGCATGGACGTCACTGTAGAGGGAATTTTGTAACACAGAAGGCATTCTGTTGTTCAGTTCCTGGACCACCAGGCAAGGAGGTGAAAAATGAGATACTCTAGTCAATGGAAACACTCATTTTAGTATCTTGTCCACTGGAATGAAAATGTGAATACCAGGACAAATGTCTCACTCACTTGGACAACTACATGGAGAAACAGAAGGTTTGTCCATTATGCCTACGTTACAGTAATAAGTATGGATGTAACATACAGTCTCAGATGTTACTTACTGAACATCCCTCGTACAGTCCACTCCTACACTTCTACCACTCTGAACACAAATGGTTCTCGAAATCCTATTCAGACAGGTGAAGTGCTTGTACTTATATACTAATGCCAATTAAAGGTACTACACATGGCGCATAATCAGTTTACTAACAACCACAGCTTCAAGTTAAGTCAGATGATCAGTTTGTATACTAAATGATTCATATTACTCTAAATTCTTCTCCATCCCGGTCTAAGAGGAATCTAATCTTCATTATGTTCGATACTTTGATGCCCAAGCCGAAGCAAGGCTCGAGCTCTTCCAACTTTCTGTGCGTCCCACACCCAAGCACAGAGCACAGCTCAGGTTTATATATTCATGTATGTATTATAACATTCATGGCTTTAACTCGCGTTAGGATCGCATGGAAAAATGAGTAAAAAATGCCCAGGTTTCTGGACCTGATTAAATGGGGGAATTCAAAGTGTTAAAGCAATTTATTACTTCCTTGATTTACAACCTTGGACTGGTTACATAGGGAGGGTACATGGTGGAGCAGCTGGTTGAGGCACTGAGCTACAAGTCGGAAGATAGCAGGTTCGATTCCCGATGGTGTCATTGGGATTTTTCATTGACATAATCCTTCCGGTTGCACTATGGCCCTGGGGATGACTCAGCCTCTAACAGAAATGAGTACCAGGAATATTTTCTGGGGGTGAAGGTGGCTGATGCGTAGGGCTGACAACTTTACCACCTTCATGTTCTGAATGCCTTGAAATCTGGGAGCCTCAACCTCCTGGAACCCTCTGGGCCAGTCCAGGCCTGTAATTGGATTGCTTTACCTTTACTGGTAACATAAGAATTATGTTTCTGATGCTGTTGGGCTTCAATATGATGCACCTGGAAACCAGTAGTCTGTTTCTTGTGCATCATGATGCCAAGACCAAAGAGTTGATATGATTCAGGTTCTGAGGAACAAATGACCTCAGACAGCCAATACTGAATTTGATGGTGACTTTATTGGAGATTCTTTGTTCCAACACATTAATGATGGTATGACAGCAGATAGGGGGCATGTGGTGGCGCAGTTGGTAGAGGCACTGCACTACATGCTGGAGTCACGGGTTTGATTCCCGATGGTGTCATTGGAATTTTTCATTGACATAATCCTTCCAGCTGCATTATGGCCCTGGGGTTTACTCAGCCTCTAACAGAAATGAGTACCAGGAATATTTCCTGGGGGGTAAAGGCGTCCAGTGCATAGGTCTGACAACCTTACCACCTTCATGTGCCGACTGTCTTGAAATCTGGGAGCCTCAATCTCCTGGAACCCTCAAGGCCTGTCCAGGTCTGTCTTGGGATTGCTTTACCTTGCTTTATGAGAGCAGATAAGAGGACAGGACTCTGGACTATGGGATATCATTTTATGTGGGGCGTTCAGAAATGATGTGGGCTCATCTCACTTGCAGCAATTTTATTAACTTTAGGCTGAATACTAAACAAATGTTAGCTAAACATATTCTCCTCCTAGGTTATACATCCCTGCCATCTCCTTGGAAGCCTCCTGATGGCTTGAAGGAACCATTCTCTAAGGGTGCTGCAATAATACTCACTGACAGCCACCTATGCAGTTTAACCTGCCACTGTTGAAAACCTGTACCCAGCTGAACAAAGTGCTGCATGCAGGTACTTTCTTTCCATGAACTGCAGATAACCGGTGATGAATATCTGACAGTTTAACACCTTCTTTCCACATTAACCACATGGTCCATTTCTTCCCATGGTAACTGCCTTCCATTTTGCACCTCTCGCCCATCCACTTGACCACTAGTCGTGATAATGATGCAGCAGTATTCAACAGGCGTGCATGACTATGGCTATCTTGTGGTGGAATAGTGTACTAAGACAACACTACCCAATAATAAAGTGTGCAATCTCACAGCTTGTTATTTGCTGAAAGAGCAGTCCCTCTCCGCATGATTGACCAATGCCCTTCATACATATATATACAGTGTCCCCAGAATATGTGGGGGGCTCTCGTCCATGTTGCACAGGATACAAACCCAAGACATTAAACTGAAAGCTATGGTTGGTCAGCTCCACAAGCAGCTTGCCCCACTCAGCTTGGATTCTAGAATTCAAATCACTGGCATGCCAAGCGTCATTCTTGAAGATGCAATGTATTTTGTTGCAAAGGAGGGACCAATAGGCTACTTTACTTTTATGAAGAATGTGAAGTACGGGGTCTGCGTTTGTCTATGCTTCAGGTTATAACACACAAAACGTTATGGCTGAGTGACAGAGCAAGTTAGCAGTTGGGGCCATCTGATGCATAACAATTGTAGCGCAGGAGTTAAAATTTTGAAACAGCAATTCACAGAGACCCTCATCACCTGAACCACACTGATTATAGTATGATCAGTGGTGTAGGTAGGACTTCTGGGGCTGAGTAATCACAATGATCACACCCAACAAAGATTATAAGCTTTAATTTAAAATGTGTTAAGTGCACATTATCAGTTGTTTTAATTTAAACTATTTATTTTGCCGCCCTTGTCTGCATTCAACCTTGTCACCAGATGGTGTGTGGTCAGCATCATGCTCCAGCCACCTTACCCCCAGGAAAGAGCCCCTTGTACCCAGTGACTAGGAGGCTGGGTGGGTGCCTGTGCTGGTTTGGGTATTTTGGAGAGGAGGTAGGTCTCTACCTACAGCTCAGATTTGAAACCCACATTGTCTGGCTCAGAGCCTAGTCAACATACTGACTATGCTACCCCAGTGAAGTAGTGTAGTGGACTGATATGGACAGAGAAGAATTCTCCAAACAACCTTCAGTGAAGAGAGACCATGTGTAATTTCAGTGAAAGCTGCAATGTGGTTGGGTACCTAAAATATATGGGTTAACAGACATACTGATGTAGAGTCTGTCTTCAACATGTATTAACATTAAGCACTTCACTCAACAAAAAATCACACAAGTCAACTACTGCAGACACTTTGCTTCTTAGCAAAATGTCAGAAGCCACAGATGGCAACAAGGAGATACAAGTCTTACCCAACTCATCCTTCATGATATGAACAACCAAATAATTTTAGTTGAGGTGTAAAATTATAAAGTTTATGAAGCTCCGCAAGTATTAACAGCTCTAGGCAATCATTATGTTATGTTTAAAACCACTATCCACTCACCCTCATTCAACTCTGCTGCGAAACATACTGGGTAGATCACCAAGGCAATGAGGATCGAGATTACTGAAAAAGGAAGCAAATTGCAGAGTTTGTTAGTATTAATTCCATCTCACCTGCTCAGTGAAGGAAATCAGCTATTGTGGCAGAGTTTCAATTGTTTATGTAATTCACAGTCAGGGTGTGGGTCACAGAACTAACTGGGTTGAGTCAAGTCACACAGCTGCTGCCCTGGCAAATCATCAGCAACACTCAGTTTGACAACACTAATACAGTTTCAAAGGAATAAGCCTGTCTTTGCAGTATGCAAGAACATGCCTGCCCTTGTGGTATGGAGGAATAAGTCTGCCTTTGTAGTTATGCTTGTAAGTCAGATTTAGTATACTTGCAGTCTGTGTGCACACCTACAGTCATATTTTTGTGACTGAACAGTGGCACCCATGCAGATGTACAATAACCATCAATGACAGTGTCTAGAGCTGAACCACTCTCCTTCATGAGAAATTCAATCACAATATTCTGGCAAAATTAAACATTGCTGGCAGTCATTTGGTTGTAATTTGTGGGTACATTTAGGCTGATGTGCACTGGACTTGTACTTCAGGTTGATGTAATGAAATGACACTACCAACCACATACAGTTCATAGTCGACATTATGCTCCTACAGTACGTGCATTATAGTGCTGCTGACATCTTTAGGTACAGCTACCACAGCAGACAAAACCAGTATGTCACAAAGAAGGCAAAGGTACACAGTGGACCATACAGCCAAGGTGTGAGGAGTGGTTGAGCGAGGAAATGGGTGAATAAGCAAATATATATGCAACTAAGCACATAAATAAATAATAATTAAGTAATTAAATAGGTCCACATTATGAATTAGATTCATTTTAAAGATGAATCCATTGAAATTCAAAGATTATGACAACTTAAATTCTGATATAGCTGCCAGCTTATAAATTTAAAGTTCACAGCTAATAGCACATCATACACAAGTGACACAAGGAAAATGTCACAGGAAATAAACCCATCGATTTTGATGATCTACAAGTATGTGAATATAGTATGTACATAGTTAACAACGCTGCAATGTGTGTATGCTGTTAGACCATCAAATAACCTTTCAAAAACCTGAGTTCACATACAAAAACACTCCACAGAAATTCGTTTTATTCATGTAGACAACAAGGAAATTCACTCCATTTTTAAGACATGCTGCATAATCTGTGTTTTATTTTTCTCAAAATGCCATTTATTTCATAGTTTTACCTTTCTCTGTCCAAATAATATGTTCTTCAAAAACCATATGCCGAAGTTTAAACACACACACCCTGGTAGGATATAGGTTAATCACTGCTGGCCCTACTAAGGGAAAATAACAATATTTTTAAAAATGTTAACTAGCATACTCACATGATAGCACCATGATATAGACAGCCCAGCGATAATACTTGTACTTGGTTCTGTGGTCCTTGCTGCGAAGACCTAGACCAGTAAGCAGTGTGGCCACTATATCTGTTACCAGTGTAATGATGCATAGTGCAGCTGCTGCTCTGATATAGGCTGCAACAAAAATTATTTGAAGCATCGCAAAACTGTATGCATTATCTTGACATGCCAAAGACGTTTCCACCACTCAAACATCAATCAGAAGATCTACAAACCTATTTCTATTGATGCACACTAGCATAAAGAAAGAAGATGTAAAACTGACAACAGCCTTCTGGTATTAATATGTGTGGGACTTGGCATCAAAATATGTTAGGTAAGTTCAAAACAGTTTCTATGCATGCTTTATTTAAGTGGTTGTTAACTCTACTGCACAAATTTGATTCAAAGGAATTAACCTTTGTCGTAGCGAATGGGAATATATATATTCTGTTAATATGGCACGAGCAGTTACGCTTTCACTCTAGGATAATGGTATCTGCATCTGGAAAAATTCAGTGTAGGAGTGATGAAATGTTGGTACATGCACGACAAACAGAACAATGTGTATGAAATGAATGAAGTGTACAAGGTACACAGAAAGCAAGGTCAGGTCTGACTACGGTATTTACAATTTCAACATAACATGTTAATTATGAAAGTGACTCATTGCAACATGGCAAAGATTAGGACTTCTAGTTTGTTACACAATACTATAAAAATATATATATATATACAGAATAACAGCAAGTGCAACACACTTCAATATTTGATATGATAATACATAACACCACGAATCTGACGTTCAGATGACCGTGCATCATGATAAATTCTTATAATAAAACCAATTAGATCTACGTGTTTCGGACAGTTCCTCTGTCCATCATCATGAGTTTTTCATTCTACACACAGCATTGATATATGTCACACAGGTTTGCTGACAGTTTGTGAGCAGGATCAGGACGGAACTCAGTCCTGATCCTGCTCACAAGCTGTCAGCAAACCTGTATGACATATACCATTGCTGTGTGTACAATGAAAAACTCCTGACGATGGACAGAGGAACTGTCCAAAACACATAGAGCTTTATTACAAAAATAAATTCGAGAAATTAGTGCATCTAGTTGGTTTTATTATAAGAATATAACACCGTGCTTCATGCAGTGTTTGCCATCATGATTTCTCACATTTTATGACCAGGTCACTGTGTGGATGTATAATGTTCATGAAACAGCAATCTGTCATAACCCATACTTTGTCAAACAGATTCCTGCATTATTACACAGTTCGGCTACAAACACACCTTCTGTCAAAATGTTGTGTCCACGGCAAAATTGCTGTCCTTATACTTTCATGAAAACATAACATGCTTAAATGTTCGTCTGTCAAGGAATGGTCCAGTGTTCTCGGTGTCCTGTAAAATTGTGTAACGGGGGTTACAACAAATTGCTCTTTCATAAGTGATGATACACTGTGATTGATCACAAAAGATGCCAGTTTCTGTGGTACCTGCAAGCCACAACAGCAGACACACTCCTGAGAGACCACATGCATAGACTGAATGGACATATGGTACTGGCAACAACACACATCCTGGCATAACACAGCAGCACCAATAACCACCATGGCACATAGTAAAATGATTACATCCCCCACAGAAACTCCAAAATAACAAACAAACTACATAGAGCAGAGACCCTCCTGAGAATCTACCAGGACCTCAGGTAGTCAAGAACAACCCCACATTTTATGGAAGCCAATGGTTCATTACCACGATCACAAGAACCCATCCCCTGTCCTGACCTGAGCCACATCAATCCAGTCCATGCCCCCCCTCCCACTTTTTGAAACTCCATTTTAATATTATCCTCCCATCTCTGCCTAGGTCTTCCAAGTGGTCTCTTTCCCTCAGGTCTCCCCATCAATACCCTGTATGCACCTCTCCTGTCTCCCGTATGTGCCACATGACCTGCCCATTTCATTCTTCTTGATTTGATCACCTGAATAATATCTGATGAGGAATACAGATCATTAAGCTCTTCATCATATAGTGTTCTCTATCCCCTTATTAACTTGCCCTTCTTAGGCCCAGTTTCCTTAGCATGCTATTCTTGAACACCCTCAGCCTACATTCCTCTCTCCTAAGCAACCACGTTTCACATCCAAAGAAAACAACAGACAAAATTATAGTTCTGTAAATCTTTACTTATTTGGGCAGCAAACTGGAAGACAAAAGACTCTGCACTGAATGATAGTTAAGCACTCCCCGATTTCAATCTGCTCTTAATTTCTTCATGAATAGAATTTTGATTTGTTAATGTTCTTCCCAAATATTTGAAATGTTCCATCCTTTCAAGGATTTATTATATATCTTTGTGTTCTAATTTTGTCCTCTACACCACATTAAGAACAGGTTATGCTGACTGCTGTGTATACAGTACTAGACTGCTGAAGACAGACAGAAAACCTCTCCAAAACATGCAGAGTTCCATTCCAAAAATAAATTTGTAAAATTAGTGCATCTAATTGGTTTTATTATAAGAATGTATCTGTTATTCTTGTCATATTTTAATGAAACTTTTTCGATATTTTTTTGAAAAATACTCTGATATCAAATGCCATGACAATCTGTCCAGTGGGAGCCGAGTCGTTCCATGAAGAAGGATGGACAGACATGACAAAGCTAACACATGCTCTTCACAATTTTGTGGATGCACCTAAAATGAAAGAACACGAGACATGGGCATAAGGAAGCATTAGCAAAACATACCCACGTCTCTTGCCGGATAGCAGTCGGGAGGATCCAGCACATTGAAAGGCAGTGGCATTGGGGCATCATCTGCTATACAGTGTATGAACAGCCCCTGCCTCCATCCAGCAGCCATGAGCCAGTCAGTTGAGGCTAAGGCCATGATCATCAGGATGATCACAATCAGACCACAGATGAAGGCGATCACCTGTAACATACAAACAAGTTTAGCAATCACACTTCATACTCAGCTGGGGATCAGAAAGTCTGAGGCATCTTAAAATTGCTTTTGTTCATCCATATATGGAAAAATTGCAGTAGTATTTTAAAATAAGTGAAATAATCATCCACCCATAATTTTTATACAGTATTCTCACAATCAATAGTCCATTTTTCATTCTGCACTAAAGAACCCATACACTTAAACTCCAATGATTAAGACACAAGAAACACATTAATGGATCCTACTGACTTCTGGGACATGACAACATGCACTCTGCCTGGTGGTTACCACCGTTTCAAAGCCACATACTACCTCATCAGAAAGTGGTTGGTTATGAAGTGGCCGATCAGCACAATACCTGGGAAAGACAAAAGAGAAAGACACACATGGATCAACAGGAAAGTGAGTCCTGGAAATGTGGTGAGAGCATTAATGGACGTGAGGAAGAGCAGCAAACCAAACTCTGCAGGGCTATGAAGGAAGAGCAGTAAACCAAGCTCTGCAGGACTGTGAAGGAAGAGTAGCAAACCAACCTCTGCAGGACTCTGAAGGAAGAGCAGAAAACCAAGCTCTGCAGGGCTCTGAAAAAAGAGCAGAAAACCAAGCTCTGCAGGACTGTGAAGGAAAAGTTTCAAACCAAGCTCTGCAGAGTTCTAAAGGAAGAGTTTCAAAGTAAGCTCTGCAGGGCTCTGAAGGAAGAATAGCAGCAAACCAAGCTCTGCAGGGCTCTGAAGGAAGAACAGCAGCAAACCAAGCTCTGCAGGGCTCTGAAGGAAGAATAGCAGCAAACCAAGCTCTGCAGGGCTCTGAAGGAAGAGTAGCAGCAAACAAACCTCTGCAGGGTTCTGACGGAACAGCAGCATACCAACTTCTGTCAGGCTATGAAGGAAGAGTAGCCAACCAAACTCTGCAGGACTCTGAAGGAAGAGTAGCAAATGAAACTCTGCAGGACTGTGAAGGAACAGTAGCTAACCAACCTCTGCAGGGCTCTGAAAGAAGAGTGGCAAACCAAGCTCTGCAGGGCTCTGAAGGAAGAGTAGCAGCAAACCAACCTCTGCTGGAATCTGAAGGAAGAGTAGCAAACCAAATTCTGCACGACCATGAAAGCAAATTAACAAGTCCCTCTTTGGAGGGGTTTCGCAGAAAAAGTAAGATGACAGTCGCCCCAAAAGAGGACCGTGTATATCAGGGGGTTAATAGAGAGAACGAGACAGTGATAAAGACCAAACATGACTATTTTAAATGTTTCATGACCATGCACTAATGTTTCACTGACAATAAAACCAGCAAGCGCATATGAAAATATGTGAAATTTATTACACTTTTATTCTTGTACACCTCTAACATGTTTCGGTCACCTTTTGTGGCCATCTTCAGGGAGGTGTTTTTAAGAAGGATATGTTACAAAGACAACCAAATCAGTGACAAATATAAAACATAATATTGACTTGTAGTATTGTACTGTATTAGTATTTGTATCTGATACGTCCCGGTAGGATCTTTCGGTACAGATAGGAAATGATTATCGCACTTCTGAGCGCCAAATTGCCCAACGATGGGCGAAGAAAGTATCGATTTTTTTTTGTTCTTAAGTTCAGACATGGATAATGACAACTGTTTTTACCTTCACCTGCTTGTGTAATATTTAAATAATGTGTATGTAATTTCTTACCGCCTCTGTGGTCTAGTGGTCAGAGTTTCTGGCTACAGATACAGAGGTCCCGGGTTCGATCCCCGG
>Ga0131853_10001200_pt1 | contig 46888 bp, 48 predicted proteins | sample TergutLab28metaG_FD_92764 | JGI IMG/M metagenome (GOLD analysis project Ga0131853, IMG submission 92764) | Labiotermes labralis P1 segment gut microbial communities from Petit-Saut dam, French Guiana - Lab288 P1 (version 2) (version 2) | ecosystem: Host-associated > Arthropoda: Insects >... | reverse complement strand
TCCACCATGAAGCATTAAAGCTAAGTACGGTTGTAGTTAGATAATCAAGAAATATTTTTTTATTGTCTGTTATTCTGAAAAGCCTTGCTAATGGAGTTATTTCGTTTGACTTTAAGAGCTCTATCAATTTTACATTTCCATTATAATCGTTAGAAATATACAAATTATAATAAAAAGTGAGTATTTAAAAGCTCTGAGCATTCACCGTATTTAGATTTGAATTCTGAATACCTAATAGCATTATTATTGTATCTAATCTCATAGATAGCATTATTAGAGAAAATTCCTGTTAACAAACGGATTTATCTTGATGAATGCGGAATCCACATTGAGTCTAGAAAACTCAAAAGACTATTTTTATTTTGATATAAAAACTTAGAAAAAATCTGAAAAATATGCCTCTTCTGAAGGTATTATTTTTTCCAGTATTTTCAAAGTTGCATTGTCTGTTTCTATTCTTCCTATTTCACACAAATAAGTTGGACTTCTATAACTCATAAGCATAGTAGTTAGCGTATTTATATTCAACTTAACAGGCTTACCAAGTGCTTCTTTTCTTGAAACAGTTGCAGATTCTTCTTCGTTAAAATATACCGAAAATACTCCATTGTTCCATTCTAATAGGTCGTCTTCCACTATAAAATGAAAAGGCCTGCTCGTGTCTTTAAATGGATATAAGGTTAAAAAGCTCTGAACATCTACTATTCTTGCCATATAGTAAGGTTTTATAGTTTCAGTTATTTCACTATCATCTAATAAAAAAGCTATGGCTTGATCTTCATAAATTTTACCACGAACTTCATTTATCATTGAAAAATGTGCACCAATAAAATTCCAGAGACCATGCCTTGCTTCTTGGTTTAAATATATTATTTCTTTTACATATAGAGTTTCATTTTCTAACCAATAAAACATAAATCCTTGCGGAGCTTTATCTTCATCGTAATAAACAGCCGCTAGCATTTCATCGCTGTCCCATCTGAAATATTCGCTCCATTCTAAATCAGCGCGAATTAAAGATCCATGGCTTTTTCTTGCAAATTTATCATAAACTTCTCGCACATCTTCATTGTCTTGTTCTAATCTCGAGACGTATCCAGAAACTTCTACTTTTTTTGGAAGCTGAGTATCTTTAATTGTAAAACTCATAACATCTGAAATTATTTCCCAACCCTTTTTTCTATAATAAGGAATGGAATAAGGGTATAGATAAGAAATTGTTTGACTATTGTTTTTCATTTCTTCTAAAGATTTCATAAGAATTCCTTTGACAAGCCCAAGACCAGAATATTCAGGATAAGTGCCTACACCTGTTATCCCTCCCATAGCAAAAATTTTACCATGAATGTTTACGTGCATAGAATAAACAGCCACTTGAGAAGTTAGTCTTTCACCGTCAAACCAACCTATTACATTTGCATTTTTTAATACAGGAGCTTTTTCTTGTTCCATTTCAAAATCTTCCCAACCTAAAGAACTTAGCTCGTCGTTAGTAACTTGAAAAACATAACGAAGCAAATCGTTAAATTGTTTAACGTCTTCAACAGTTAACTTTCTTGCTGTTAGAATTGTAGATTTTATATCTTTTGTATCTAATATTTCCATCTTTTCACCCATATATATGGAGCTTTATATTATCTCCTATTTCTTGTATAGTAATTCTGCCAAAACCACGAACGGTAATACTGCTTTTTTCATTTAAATTAGCTTCTTTTTTTACTTCTAATCCATTTATTTTTATTTTCTTATTTTTTAATAATTCTTTTGCAGAAGTTTTTGAAATATTAAATGCTGACGCAATGATAGATGTTAATTTTGCATCTGTACGTGAAATAGTTTTTTCTATATAGTTTTGCAAAGGGATAAACAGGTCTCTAGAATCAGTGATTTCTGCAGAAACATTATACTTGCCAATCCTATCTATAGAGACTATAGCATCTTTCAAAGATTTCAATGTAAAAACTATGCAATAATCTTCAAAAATTAATATGTCCCCTATTCTATTTCTATCTATACCATTTCCTAAAATTGTTCCTAGTATTTCTCTATGATTTACTCTCCCATATTTATCATATACGAATTTAACCGCTATTATAGGAAAGTCTTTCTCTTCAACTTTTTTTTCTGAAACTCCTATAATTACACGCTCTAGTCCCTCGATTCCACCAGAAATTTTAAAGTTCAATTTTTTATATTCTTTCTTCACAAGTTTTACAGCTATTTCTGCAAGATTCCTATCTATAAAATATGAAAAAGAAGGTTCATGTGAATAAAAAGAAACCTGATCTAAAACTTTGCTTATTGTGTTTTTTATCAGGTTATTATTATTTGAATGCATATTAAAGTGCTCCTAAAAAACTGGTTATAACAGATTCAGCAATTCGTATCAGAAACAATACTATTATAGGTGAGAAATCTAGCATCATTCCTGGGCCACCTAATGGTGATTTATTTAAAAGTTTTCTTACAGGAGAAAATAGTGGCTCTGTTAAAGTATATATAACTCCTAGTGCTGCTGAAGGCCTTCCCATAGAAATCCATGAAAGAATAAATCTTATAAATATTAAAATTTGGATAACTAAGGAAAGCATGTGAACAGCTTGTATAATGGCATTTATCATAAATAGTCCTTTATATTTAGTCATTTTACTTAAAAATAGTCCGAAAGCGAATTAGAGCGTATCCACAAGAAAGCGGGCGCATGAAGTATAACTTTGTAAATTAAAGTTAGTGAAACATGCAGTTGCAGACGTTTCTCAGATAAAGCTTAAGGAAATTTTTAAGTTAAGTTACTATTATTTAAAATATGCCCTTTCTAAAGGCGTGTGTTGTTCCTGTTCCCGTTCCTGTTTTGTTAAGTTTTCGCTTAACATCCACAGATATTTCATCTATTTTGCAACCAGATGGTCCAGCTATAAAAACACCTTCATCAAATTTAGATATCTCAGCATTTAGTGTATATATTCCACCACAAATAAATTTAAAAATACTTTCTTTACTTTCTTCTTCTCCTCCGCCTGGTAGAACGGTTAATTCTTCGATATCTTGGTGAACCTGCTTTTTTAGGCTAAATATAATAAGGTTACCATCTTTTATTCTATCTATTATTAGCATAGCTTCTTCACAATTTTTAGGAGAAATTGTTGCTACAACCATATCTCTTGCTGTTGAATATGGAGTTGTATATGCACTAGAATATCCACTAGCACGACTTGGCGTTTGATTGTTCATTAGTGTTAGTGCTGGTCTTTCTGCTTTCGCTCTACTTTTTGGTGCATATGTTTCTTCTTCTTCCTCAAAGAATTCTTCATCATCATAATCATCAACATCAGGTGCCCCTAATAATATGTTTTTAATTTTGTCTACAAAAGCCATTTTTTATGTACCTCTCTTATTTAATTTTTCTTATTTAATTTTCACTCACTACTATTATGAAGGTAGATATCAAATTTGTCAATAAAAATTTTACGCAAAATTCACAAAAAAGTTTACACAAACTTTTAAAATACTGCCATTCCTTCATATACTAACACATTTTGAGCATCTGCTACAATTCTATCATGTGGATTTAATCCAGAGCGTCCTTGGTTATTCATGGAAATTATAGCATAGTTTCCGTAAAAGAATAATTCCTCCAAATCTAAAGGAATGAAAGTAGCTATTCCAATATTTGCTCTAAAAACTCCTTCTTCTGTTATTATATTGCTTACAGTATAGGACTGTCCATTGCTATTAACCACAGTATATCCTAAATTTATTGGGCTAAGTTCCTGTGGAATGATGATATATCCATTCTCCTCTCTATAGGAAAATAATCTTGAAGTTGTTATGCCATCAAATGTCATAACATTAATATAACGATTTCCATCCGAAAGAGTTGTAAAAATTTCTGGTACTACTAAAAATGAACGGGTGGAAAGTGCTTCTTTAGGCACTTTTAAACCTGAAACCTCTCTAGCAGAAAGCTTAAAATTTACACTCCTTTGGTTTAAGAAATTCGATATATAATCTCTTGTTCTGAAGATTATGAAATTTTCATCTGTTCTTTTTTCTAGATGATGAACTATCATATTGACTTGATGAAAATTTTCATGAATATCTTGTAAATGAATAGAGATACTTTGTCCTACTGAAATACCTAATAAGCTTTCATTGCAAATATGAGAAGCTATGTACCAAGTGTTAGAATTTACAATTCTGAAAGCAGTATCTCCAGAATATGCTGTATCCCCAATCTTTTCAGGTATTACTGTATTATTAGTTTGTAAACTGGTTAATGTATACATGCTATTTGGATTTAACCAAGAAAAGCTGTCTATATAACTTGTAAAAATCCCTCTTGAAGTTGCATTTAAACTATTTTGCATTTGCGGAACTGGTATTATTGCTTCTTCAGCATTTACGAGAAGATTGTTTCTTATTTCGATATAATTTCTAAGAGTAGTTTCTAAATCTGCATTAAGTGTATTAACATTTAGAAGTGCCACTTCACGAATATGTTCAGTTATATTTTCACTATTCTCTATTTGATACCTTCTAGTTTCTGTAGTTTCTATTTCTTCATAACTTGATTCTTCATAGTCTAGTGAATCTGGAATTGTGAGAATATTTCTCATATTTACGGTCGCAATGTTTTGACCATTTCTTACTCTTGTTCCTTCATCAATATGAAAATTTATATCACCTGTTACACTTGAAGAATGGAAAGTCTCATCTCTCACTATTATACCAGACTCTACATTTGCATAAGTAACATTTATTAATTCTACAGTTGCAGTAGGAATTTGTTCGTTAGTTAAATGATTTATAAATGATCCTACAATTATAGAAATCAATAGTATTACAATTATCCCTAAAGTAATAGCAGTTGCTCTTTCATCTTGCCTTGCTTTTCTTAATCTTTCTTTTTCTCTTCTTAATTCTTTTTCAGATTTTTTATTTCTCTTAGCCCGACCCTTTGTGGATCTTTTAATTGGCCTTTCTATGTCTGTTCTTGCTATTCTTTGTTTTTCGGCCAATTCATACTTCACCACCCATTCACATATACTTTTACATGATTATAACACTAATTTTAATATTTTTCAAGATGTTTTTACTACTTTTTTCTGCGGAAGCAGCTGAGGCTGCAAGGCAGGGTTTAGAAGTTTGGCTTATAAACGTCGTTCCATCATTATTTCCTTTTATGGTTGCTACCAACATAATTTTAAAAACATTTGTAACAAAATCGTATAAAATGCGTAATAAATTGTTAAAAATTTTTAATATTCATAATGAAGCATTATTACCGTTTATAGTTGGGTTTACAGCTGGAGCACCTCTATCTTCTAAGATAATAGCAGACCTTTTAAAAAGTAATAAAATAACTAAAACTGAGGCTCAAAGGCTTTTAAGTTTTTGTAGCAACATGGGTATTATTTTTATATTAGGAATAGTATCTAATATTTTAAATGATGCAAGCCTTGCGAAAATAGTTTTATTAGTCCATTACTCTGCTGCTTTAATTACTGGTTTTTTATTTAGATTTTATAAATATAAAGAAAAAAATATAATACTACAAACTAATAAAGATAAAAAGACTACGGAAAGTATAAGCAATATTTTTAAAGAAAGTATAACAACATCCGCTAAAAGTATTCTGCTCATAGGAGGTTATATAGTATTTTTCAGTGTTGCTATAGAAGTTTTAGTAGTTGGTGGAGCAGTAGACTACATATCAGAAATTATAGAATATGAAAATTTAGAGGCACTTATATATGGACTTGTAGAAGTAACAACAGCATTAGAATATACTGATTCTGCTTTGATTATAGCTACTATATTATCTTTTTCTGGAATATCAATCATAAGTCAATCTATAGCTTTTTTGGAGAAAACAGGGATTAATTTGAAAGTGTTTATACTGGGAAAAGCACTTCACGCCGCTATCGCTTTTTTACTCGGATTCCTTATTTTTTAGTTTTTTTGTGATATTTCGTAATAAGGAGTACGAACCTTCACCGAAACTTCTTTTCCTCCCAAATCATGAAAGATTTCATTTGCAATTCTTTCATCTGATATAATTTCATTATAAGCAGTTAAAACTATCTCACTTTGCATTATAGAAAAGTTATCATTTAAGTAATTTGCATTTGATTCTGAATAAATTATAGCACGTACACGTGGAAAATTTAGTAGAAATGAGTAATAATCTTTTAAAAAATTTGCAGCTTCATCAACGTGATAGCTATGATTAAATACAGAGAAATGGCTTACTCCGAAAGTTACCATAATGGGAAGTGAAAAATAATTGTGATAGAAAAAAGAAAAACGCTCTTTTAACCCTTCTCTATGAGTTCTCTGTTCAGTTAAATAAGCTTTTTGTGTTATACCTACCCAATCTACATAATCTAAACCTGGAAAAAACTCATGTGAATCTAAAACGTCATTTTCAGAAATATTCCATACAAAAATAGAATTTGGAGCGTATTCTCTAAATATATTTCTAGCTAATTGAAAAAATTCGACATACTCAGAAGGATTATAGTTATGACTTCTTGCATAAGGAAAAAGTTTTACAAACACCTGCGTGTTGAAAATCCCTAAACTTTTTGCGAAATTTTCTAGGTGTATGGTTTCAAAAGGAAAAAGAATATCCCTATGAGAAATTACAACTAAAGGAATTCTTTCATGTGAAATAACTTCTAAAAATGCTATTTGATCAAAATTAGTCAAACACATGTTTAAGGCGTATATACTATGTAACGCCGTTCTGTTTTCAAAAGAGTTTATATTTTGTGGTAAAAATGTTCCTATTTGAACGTATTCGTGGTGTTCACCTGGAAGTGTAGTATGCAACCTTTTAGTAAAAATAGGATTTCTGATATAATTTACTTGATCCGCGTGGACATATTCATCATAATTAATATAAGTCGAAGTGGTACAAGAAACTAATAGCAATAAAAATAAAAGTTTAATCATAGGCTATGCCCTCCTTTTAAGAAAATTTTACAGTTCTTTTGCTATTATTTCCAAATAATGAAAATATATACCATTTTTTTTAACTAGCAAATCTTTATTAAACTTTTCATAAGGTATACTTTTACGTCCACCATTTTCACTTTGTTCCCAAAACTCTTTTAAAGTAATAAAAGGCAGAACAAAACACTCATTATATATTGCAAAATTGATTAACAAAAAAGCATAACCTTGCTGCTCTATAAAGTTTTGCATAAATTCTATTTGATGTTTATGAACATTTTGTAAAGAAAAATTTTTTTGATTGGTTTCTTTAGCATCAAAACAAATAGGGACACCTTGTGCTACTCCTATATAATCTACTGTGCTTTTTTTCTCAAAATAGGCTTTTGTTATCATTTTTGTATTTTTTTCAAAAATAACAGGTGTAATTGGAGTTGGTATTTTTTGAATTATCGCTAGCTTTTTTTCTTTGTAAAGCTCATTTGTCAAATTTATAATTTCCTCAAACGCATTTCCTCTTAATCCTCTATTCCGCATAGTTTTCCTTCGTGCCAAAAGCCAAAAAATTGCTCTTTATGATTTATTACAACATTATTTGAAGTTGCTTCAATGATTTTTTTTTCTAGCTGATTAACCTCATCGGAAATAAGTGCTACCAAAATAGAAACATCTTCAGCGTAATCAGTACTAATAATTGTATACCCTAAATTTAGTATTTCATATTCAACTTTGCCTAAAAGACTATAATCAATTTTTATACTTAAAAGCTTATATATTTCTTTCGTTATTATTCCCGCATTAACTGCCCCTTCTTTAGCACAGTTTCCATAGGCACGAACTAGGCCACCTGTTCCTAAAAGTGTTCCACCATAATATCTCGTAACTACTATACAAATATTTACCAAGTTCTCACCTTTTAAATAATTTAATATAGGAAGGCCAGCAGTTCCACTTGGCTCACCGTCATCTGTTTGACGTTCTGTAAGTTGGTTATTGTCATAAACTCTATAAGCAAAAACGTTATGTGTAGCTTCTTTATGAATTTGTCTAATTTCAGCAATAAATTTTTCTGCTTCTTCCCTGCTTTCTACTGGTTTTGCATTTGCAATAAATTTAGATTTTTTTTCTATAGTTTCTGCGATTTCGTGTTTAAAAATTGTTTTATAATTTTTATGATTATTCATGATATTTGTATTCCACCTCTATTAAAGGATTTAAATTATTTTCTTTTATCATCATTTCTATAGTTTTAGTTATTAAGTTTTCCTTTGCTTTTTCATAATTGTGCGGAAAGCAAAGCTCCAGAATAACATCAAATTCTTCTGAGTCATAAAAGCTCTTAAAGTCATGTATTTCTACAGCTTCTTCTAGAAAATCGAAATATTTTACAATTTTTTTTCTAATTTCTTTAAGTAAAAAATCATCAGTTTGAGGGTCAATGTGCATAGTTAAATCTATATTCAATATTTTTTTAACATCTCTCTCTAATTTATCTACTATATCATGAGCTTCTATTATTGTTAAATTTTCTGGCATTTCAACATGCAGTGTACCCATATTTTTATTACCATAACTGTGTATTATCAAATTATGAGTTCCTAAAATTTTGTCATGAGCTTCTACTATTTCTTTGATTTTAATTACTATTTCCGTATCTATTTTTTCTCCTAAAAGCTTGGAAATGACTCCCTTAGCTAAAGTAAAGCCTGCATAAAATATAAATAAGGAAATTACTAGCCCTAAAAATCCATCTAAAAAAGGAAAGAATATAGAAAGCATAGTAGCTAAAGTTATAAATACATCTCCTAAGCTATCTTTTGAAAGTGCTTTTAAAGGTTCCGTCCCTACTTTTTTATAAAAGAAAAATAGCCACAATTTCACAAGGCTAGACAAACCTAAAATTATTAAAATAGGTACACTGAATTCTATATTTGTTGGCTCAAAGATGACTGAAATAGAGCTTCTTGCAAATTCAAAACCTGTAAATAATATAATCCCTGAAATTACAAAGGTTATTAAGTGTTCTACACGCCCATGACCAAAGGGATGTTCTTTATCTGCTGGTTTGTCTGCTATCTTTATTCCATACATAATTATAAAATTAGATAAAAAATCTGTAAGATTATTTATAGCATCTGAAATTATGGCTATAGAATTTAAAAAAAGCCCAATGAAGAGCTTTATAAAAAATAAGAGCAAGTTTGCGGCAGCTCCTAAGACTACCGCAAAAAAGCGTTTTTCTTTCATAATTTTCATAATTTTAATCTCTTCTATATAAGATAGCAAGAATAAACCTAAATAGATTTATAAAGTTTAAGTATAAACCTAATGCTGAAAGTATTGCTAAATTCTGAGAAGCTATGGTTGCTTCACCATTTGGTCCAGTACTTCGTGCATAGTTTGATTTTATATTTTGAGCGTCCCAAGCTGTTAAGCCTAAAAATATAAAAACTCCAGCTACAGAAATTACAAAGTCTAACATACCATTTCCTATGAACATGTTAACTATCATTGCGATTATAAGTCCTATAAGTGCCGCAGCTAATATACTTCCCATACTTGTTAAATCTTTTTTAGTTACAAGACCATAAATAGCCATAATTCCAAAAGTAGCAGATGTTATTAGGAACGCAGCTCCTATCATAGCAAGTTCAAAAAACACTGGTAACATAGAAAAGCTAACACCTATAGCCATAGCATAACCCATATAAACAACTTTTGCAACAGTCGGATTCATAGTTGAAATTTTGTTTCTTACTATAAATAAAAATATTATAGTAAGAATAGCTGCAATAAGTGCAATAGGCTGAGAAACTAAAATAAAGTTTACAAAAGCTGGGTTGTTACTAGCAGCACCAGCTATAAAAAATATGCTAGTTAAAGCTGTTACTAAAATTCCTAGAAATGTCCATCCGAAAACCTTGGCTATGTAGGCATTTAAGCCTTCTTTCTGTATTTCATAACCTTCAACAAATACTGTTTGATTGTGCATAATATAAGTCTCCTTTTTATATTATAATATTTTTTATATATTTTATATATTTTTAGCATAGCAAGCGATATTCAGAATCATGATTGACTTCATTTAAAATCCAGCCAACTACCGAAACTGCTGAATTTTAAATTCACCATTAACGTTTTTCATTGTCGTTTGCTGTATCTAATTCATCTTTTTTAGGAAAAGTTACATATTTCCCTAAAATCTCCATGAATTCTTCACCTGTTATAGTTTCTTTCTCTATTAAAAATTCTGAAATATCATGAAGTGGTTGCAAATTCTCTTTTAAGAGATTTTTAGCTGTAGTGTGGCACTCTTCTAATATACGTTGTACTTCTTTATCTATTTCTGAACCCGTCATATCCGAAACATTTAGGACTGCTCTACCATCTAAATATTGATTTTGAATGCTTTCAGCACCTAACATTCCGAATTTTTCACTCATTCCGTATTGAGTAACCATAGAACGTGCCATTTTTGTTGCTCTCTCTATATCATTACTTGCTCCTGTCGTTTTAGTATCAAAAACTACTTCTTCGGCGGCTCTTCCACCTAATAAAGTTGTAATCTGCGTTATCATTTCGCTTTTTTCCATTAAGAATTTATCTTCTTCTGGCATTTGCATAACATAACCTAAAGAACCCATTGTTCTAGGAACTATAGTTATTTTTTGAACAGGTTGTGAGTTTTTTTGTAACGCTGCAGCTAATGCATGACCAATTTCATGGAAAGCAACTAGACGCTTCTCTTTAGGAGAAAGTATTCTATCTTTCTTTTCCTTACCAGCTATTACAACTTCAACAGCTTCAAAAAGATCTTCTTGCTTTACTATATCTCGCCCTAATCTAACTGCTCTCAGTGCTGCTTCATTTATCATATTCGCTAAGTCAGCACCAGCGGCTCCACTAGTTGCGAGTGCGATTTTTTTCAAATCGACATCTGCACCCATTTTAACTTTTTTAGCATGAACTTTTAAAATGGATTCTCTACCTGGTAAATCAGGCTTTTCAACGATTATTCGCCTGTCAAAACGACCAGGGCGTAAAAGTGCTTTATCTAAAATTTCTGGTCTGTTAGTAGCTGCCATTATCATTATAGCTTTAGAAGTATCAAAGCCATCCATTTCTGCTAAAAGTTGGTTAAGTGTTTGTTCTCTTTCATCATTTCCTCCGCCATATTTTGTATCTCTACTTTTTCCTATAGCATCAATCTCATCTATAAAAATTATACAAGGTGCATGTGTATGTGCTTGTTTAAATAAATCGCGAACACGGCTAGCACCGACACCAACGTACATTTCAACAAACTCAGAACCGCTTAATGAAAAGAATGCAACATTTGCTTCCCCTGCCACTGCTTTTGCTAAAAGAGTTTTGCCAGTTCCAGGTGGACCTACTAATAATGCACCTTTTGGTTGCTTCGCACCAATTTCTTTATACTTTTCTGGGCTATGAAGAAAATCTACAATTTCTTTTAAACTTTCTTTAGCTTCTTCTTGACCTGCAACGTCCTCAAAGGTGATTCCTGTTTTCTTCTCCATATCATACATTTTAGCATTTGATTTACCGAAACTCATAAAACCACCGCCACCCATGCCTTTTGCAGCTCTTTTCATTATTAAAGAAAATGCAAGGTAAATAATTAAGAGAGGTAACACCCAAGAAAGTATAACATTTAAAATAACGTTATTTTCTATAATTGGAGAATTATAGTTTACACCAGCGGCTTCCAGACGTTCCACAAGATTTGGATCATTTAAATTTCCTGTGTATAAAATACGATTAGGTCTTTGGATACTTTGTAGGTTAGCAGCATTCGCAAGAATATTATTTCGTGCTTGCTCTAACATATTTGAAGCTTCTGGAGTATCTATAATTTCTTCTGCTTGCTCTGTTCCTGAAAAATCTGTATATTCTAAATTTGTACCAGCCAAAATATAAACAGCTTGTTCAATAATCTCTGATTCCAAATCGTCTCTTAAGTTTATGTGAAGTCTTGTAGGCATTATTTCAACACTTTTAACGCTTCCTATTTCTAAAAGAGCTAAAAACTGGTTATAGCCTATATTATGCATAGTTCTAGCTGGTGCAGTCTGCATAAACATATGAAATATAGCGGTTATTATTAAACCAGCAGCGATAAAATGGAAAACACCAAAACTTTTGTTAGGTTCTTTATTATCTTTCAACACTACCTCCTTAGTTTTTATTTATAGCAAATGACAATGAAGCACATGTACATGATTTCAAATGTCGCTTGCTTTGAATTCATAAAGATGTTTCTAAAAAAGTATACACCAATTTTGTAAAAAAGTCAAACTTTTATTGAAATTTTTTTAAAAATTTGCTATAATAAAAAAATGTTGTATATTTTAATCGTTTTATTAATTTTAGTAAGCTATCAAGATATAAAAAGCATGATAATCCATGATTTTTATAATATAGCGATAGCAATTTTAGGTATAATTTATATTTTGCAAGGTGAAAATACTATCCATAGTGCTATTTTAGCTTCTATATCAGGGGCAGCTCCATTATTTATTATTGACAAATTAACTATAATTATAGCTAAAAAAGAAGGGTTTGGCTATGGAGATATGAAATTGATGCTTGCTTTGGGACTTTTCATTGGCTGGATACAAGCGTTTTTCACATTATTTTTTGCCATAATTTTAGCCTCTTTTATAGCAGGATTTTTAATATATAAGAGAAAAAAATCTAACACACCTGAAAAATATGAATATATGCCATTCGGTCCATTTTTATGTGCAGGATTTTTGTTATCATATTTTGGTGTTTATTCACTTATTTTATATTAACCTTCGGCTGGTCATAAACACTAAAGCGTTTACTGCTCACCTATGCAACCGATGCTGCTATTCTTCCTGTAACTAATGCTACTGTTATATTATAACCACCTGTGTATCCATGGATATCTAATATTTCACCACAGAAATATAGCCCTTTTATTAATTTAGATTCCATAGTAGCAGGGTTTATTTCTTTAACAGAAACACCTCCACCTGTTACAAAAGATTTTTCTATAGGTAATGTTCCATTCACTGTAAATGTAAATTTTTTTAGTTTTTCTGCTATTTTCCCCGAGTTCTCTCCTTCTTCCATAATAAATTCTAAAAACCGCTCTGGAGCTAATTGTTTAAGTGAATTTTGCGGTTTTTTGTTTGTTTTTTCTAAAATGGATTCTATCTTGTTTGTTAGTTCATCTTGATTGAAAGTTGGACAAACATCTAAAGTCATTGTAATTTTATCTATTTTTCTTTTCTTCATAGTTTTAAGAACGAATTGGCTACAACGCAGAGCTGCAGGACCGGAAATGCCGAAATGCGTAAATATAACGTCTCCCGAATGGTTGGCGACAACTTTTTTGCCATCCATAACTTTTAAATTTACATCTTTTAAGCTAAGTCCCATTAATGTTTTATCCAGTACAAATTTTTCACTAGATTTTATAGGAACTTCTGTAGGGAAAAGCTCTGTAATTGTATGTCCTGCTTCTTGTGCCCAAGCATATCCATCACCAGTAGAGCCTGTTTTAGGGAAAGATTTCCCACCAGTTGCTACTATTATTTTTTTAGCATAGAGAAATTCTCCATTTGCAAGTAAAATTCCTGAAACTTTATCATTTTCAAAAACTATTTTTTTAGCAATACAATTTTTCTTAATGATAACATTATTTTGCTCTATGACTTTGAGAAGGATATTAACAATATCCGAAGCTTTATTTGAAACAGGAAACATCCTTCCATCATTTTCTTCTTTAAGTTTTATGCCTAAATTTTCAAAAAAATCTATAATATGTTCATTATTAAATTTTGAAAATGCACTATGTAAAAAACGACCGTTACCTACTATATTTTTTATAAATTCATCTACAGGTTTTCGGTTTGTAATGTTGCACCTTCCTCCGCCAGAAAGTTCAAGTTTTCTACCTAGTTTATCTCCTTTTTCTAATAAAATCACTTTCCCTTTTTGATGAGCAGCAGCCATTAAACCTGCTGTTCCTGCTCCTATTATTATAGTCATTTTTTTCTCCTAAAATACAAAAAAAGCCCTGTTGAAGGGGCTTTTAATTATAATGCTATTATATTACTTCTTGTTCTTTTTATTTTTTTGATTTTGGTCATTTTGTTCACTTTGGCCGTGATCTTGTTGTTTATTAGTATCCATTAAACTAAACCTCCCTTCAAAGATTATAGTTTTATTATGGACTAATATTTCTCTTTTATTCAAAATTTTTGAAAATTGTGAAAAAGTTATAATAACATTTAATTTTTTGGTAAAATAAATGCTGCTGCTATATAAATCCAAAAAGTGAGGCTTGCTGAAAAGAAAAATGAAGCTAAAGTTATTACTCTTATTATATTTGGATCAATCCCTAAAACTTCACCTATACCACCGCAAACTCCTGCAACTTTAGCATCTATACTAGAACGATAAAATTTCATTATAATGCTCCTTTCGCTGAGATTAGCTCAGCAATTTCTATAATATATTTTTCCTCAATCTCTGTAAATCTATTAAGTTTAGGGCTATCTAAATCTATAACACCCCATATCTTTTTATTTTTAAATATAGGAACAACTAATTCAGAATTCGTAGCACTATCACAAGCGATATGTCCTGGAAATTCATGAATATTAGGAACTAAAACAGCTTCTTTTCTATCTACAGCTGCATAACAAACTCCTTTACCTGGCTTTATGCGCACGCAAGCAGGATTTCCTTGAAAAGGACCTAGAACTAAATCTTTCTCTTTTAGTATATAAAAACCTACCCAATTTAAATCATCCATATAGGAGTTAATTATGGCAGAAATATTAGAAAGATTTGCTGTTATATCATTTTCATCTTCCAAGCCCAACTCTATAGTTTTTAACATATATTTATAGTTTTGTTCGATATTATCTGTTTTTAAAACATTTACCATAGTGAACCTTCTTTTATATTACGTTATTTTTTTCGTCTAAAATAATTACTTTAGGTTCATAGTTATCTGCAATTTCAGTAACATATTCAAATGCCATTATTATACATTTATCGCCTGGATGAACCAATCTAGCTGCAGAACCATTTACAACAATTGTGTTAGGTTCTTCTGCCAAAATAACATACGTTTCAAATCTTTGACCATTATCTATATCTGCAACCAATACTTTTTGATATGGCTTAATACCTGTAAGTTCTAAGTATTCTTTACTTATGCTAATAGAACCTTCATAATGTAAGTCAGCACCTGTAATTGTTCCTTGGTGTATCTTTGAATGTAAAATTTCTATCATATTTTTTCCTCCGTAAAGTTTATGATATTATTATAAAGCTTTTTAATAAAAATTTCAAGACTTTATTGCTAAACTTTTAGTTGAGTTTTTAAGTTATAGCGATTGATATTCAAAATTATCTCTGCCTTCACTTTTTATCGTCGTTTGCTTATATAGGGCAGTTCCTTTTTTGGGAACAAAAAGCCCTGTCATATTAGCTTCTTCTAGTTCTAGCAATTTTATCTTTATATCAATACCTCCAGCGTAACCTGTTAAGCTACCATTTGAACCTACTACTCTATGGCACGGAATAATTATTCCTATTGGATTATGCCCAACTGCTCCACCAACCGCTTGACTGGACATACTTTTCTTTCCCATTTGCTTCGCTATTTTTTTGGCTATATCGCCATAGGTTACTACTTTACCATATGGAATTTCACATAAAATTTTCCAAATAGATTGGCGGAACTCTCCACCAATTGGAGCAAGTGGTAATTCATTAAAATCTGGCTTCTTTCCTTCAAAATATGTATCAAGCCATTTTTTTGTTTGCTCGAAAATTGGTAAATTATCGTTTTTAACCATATTTTCGTAGAGTGTAGTCCCATGATATTTTTGATCCTCAATCCATAATCCTATAAGTTCTTTACCATTACTTGCTAATGTCATTATTCCAACAGGTGACTTGTATGTTGTTCTTAAAATCATATTTTTTAAATTTCTCCTTTGTCTTTATTGTCTTCATACTAATGGCTCACCAGCTACTCTAAGGTAAAAACTAAATGTAATAAACCAAAAACTACTGACACCAAAAAGCAACCAACACATGTATGTAGCACCACGTGTAAATATTTCTGTAAGTTTTTTCATAACTCTCTCCTATTTTTATTTTTATCAGTCATAAAAATTTTTTAGTCAGTAAAATATAGTATATCTTTTTTCAAGCAAGATGTCAAGTAAATTTCAATCTTAAAAATTTGGTTCACTTTTCAATAAAACACTTGACAAATTATATATAAATGTGTAAAATGGTTCTAATAAATTCAATTTAAGGAGAGTTAGTGGTGGAAGAATTAAAAAAAATATATATTGCAGACGACGAAGCAAATATTAGGATTGCTATAAAAACATTTTTAGAGAGTTCTGGATACACAGTAGAAGATTTTGAAAATGGTGACTTGTTGCTTGAAGCTTTTTCTGAAAATCCAGCAGATTTAGTAGTTTTAGATGTAATGATGCCAGGCTCAAATGGCTTTGTTATTTGCAAAGAACTACGCAAAGTAAGCCATGTTCCAATTATTATGCTTACAGCACGTGATAGCGATTTGGATTATGCCACAGCATTAGATTTAGGCAGTGATGACTACTTGATTAAACCATTTAGTCCTATGGCGCTTACAATGAGAGTTAAAGCAATTTTTAGACGTATTGAATTCGAGCGACAAGCTCATAGTGGAGAAGAAAGAGAAGAAAATGCAGAAGAATAAAAATAAAATCAAAATACGCCAAAAACTATTAATTGGATTTTCTGCCGTGCTGTTTTTTTCATATTTGCTTACTGGGGTTATTTTTAATATTGCTATTAGATTAGTTACTGTTGATAGGGGTTTGAACTTTTATAATCCTCCTTACCCAACAGAAACTTCAGTATTTATCGTGAATACTGGGACAATTTCAATTTTTTCAGTTAGTGTTATGTTTGTAATGGCAGTGATTGTTACATACTTTCTATCGAACTCTATTACCAGGCCCATAGAAAAACTAGGCAAATTTGCTTTAAATATAGGTAATGGCGACTTTACCCCAAATGACTTTGAATTCAAAGAAAAAGAGCTTGAAGACCTAAATATGGCTTTAAATAAATCTGTAAAGCAGTTAGCTGCTTATGACAGTGAACAAAAAACATTTTTTCAAAATGCTTCTCACGAACTCCGTACGCCGTTAATGTCGATTAAATGTTATGCAGAAGGTATATCTTTTGACCTTATGGAGCCAAAAAAAGCAAGCGAAACTATTTTGCAAGAAACGGACAAGCTCTCTGATTTGGTTACAGATTTGCTCTATATAGCTAAAATTGACAATATTTCCACAGCTTATATTGCGGAAGAAGTGGACTTATTAGAGCTACTACGAAATGCGGCAATAAGGCAAGAAGTTGTAGCAGCAAAAGGAAATATCAATTTTTCTGTCAACTTTGATGAAGTTTCTATTTACTACAACTGTGTAAGTGAATTAATTTCAAGAGCGATTGACAATCTAATTTCTAATGCAATACGATATGCAAACTCTGAAATCATTTTATCATGCTATAGGAGAGAAAATCACATAGAAATTTGTGTAGTAGATGATGGTAAAGGTATTGAGCCAGACTTGTTACCTCATGTATTTGAGCGTTTTTATAAAGGTGTTGATGGAATTCATGGGATAGGGCTATCCATCGTAAAATCAATCATAGAACAGCAAGGAGGGCGTATATCAGCCCGAAATGGAGATAAAGGGGCAGTGTTTACTATGACTCTGCCGATGTAAATTCGGAGGTAATACAAATGTCTGTAGATTTTGATTTAAAAGATTTGCTTTTAATTTATGAGTGGGGTCAAAAAACTTTACTTACAAAACTAGATATAATGCGTGAAGACTTTAAAAATTTTCAAGAAAACAACCCTATTGAACGTATCACAGGACGAATCAAAACGCCAGAGAGTATAACACAAAAATTGCATAAAATGGATGTAGAGATAACAACTTGTAATGTGAAGAAGTATTTAAAAGATATTGCAGGCATTCGTATAATTTGCCCTTTTGCAAAAGATATATATTATTTGGTACAGCTACTGCGAACCATGCCTGATGTGAACATATTAGAAGAAAAAGATTATGTAAGTAAACCAAAGCCTAGTGGATATCGTAGTTATCATATTATTATGGAAATACCTATTTTTTATTCAGGCAAAATGGAGAATGTAGTTGTAGAAGTTCAAATTCGTACAGAAGCAATGAACTTTTGGTCCACATTGGAACATAAAGCAAAGTATAAATATAAAGGAGAAATACCTAAGCATTTATCTGACGAACTTATTATGTGTGCTGAAAAAACAGCAGAGCTGGATGAACGTATGTTCTTGATACATGATATTATTTCTTTGATAAATGAAGATACTTAAATATAAAAAAAGGAGTTATTATAGTTATTCATCAAACAAATCGACTGTTTTACTTTTGGTGAAATCAACTTTGCTATTTATATCTATGATAAGTTGATTTTTGATAATAAGTGGCACAATACCTCTACCCTCAAGAGCATCAAGTTTATCGAGTGACACCCATATTGGTTCCATTGTGTTGTTAATACCTCTTTGATAGTCGGCATTTTCGGTCTTCTGAGGTGTCCCTTCAAGACGATTCATTAAATAATACCCTTGAGTTTCGTCATTTTGTGTGCAAGTATAGATTAGGTTTATAGGATTAGTTTTTATGCTTAATTCCTCTTCCATCTCTCTAACCACACATTCCTCATGTGTTTCTCCAAGACTAATATGACCTCCAGGAAAGACATAATAAATGTTATCATCTCTAACACGCCTAATAAGCAGGACTTTGCTACCCTCTATCAAAACGCCACGCATACCAACAAAACTTTTATTTTCCATAATGATTTACATTCCTTTTCTATTCTTTTTCTATCTTGGATTGCAGGAACAGCTTTTTTATTGGACAAATTTCATATACAAAAATCTTTGCATATGATTAAATAAAAACACAAAAATTTATGGGAGCTTTAGAATGAAAATAATAAAAAATAATTTAAAATTATTAACCACATTGATAACTCTTAACGAAATAAAAGGAAATAAAAAACCGCCTCCACCGCCATCTTTAAATCCAGGTGAAATAGATAATACAGGAAATCATTATCCATTTCAATTATTACCACTACCCTATCCTGCGAATTCCTTAGAACCGTATATAGATACAAGAACTATGAAAATACACCACGATAAGCATGTTCAAGCATATGTAGATAACCTTAATGCCGCTCTTAAAGATTATCCAGAATTACACAACTGGTCTCTAGAAAGATTGCTTTTTAATCTTTCTAGACTTCCGAGAAAAATACAAACTGCTGTCCGTAATAATGGTGGAGGTGTTTTTAATCATAATTTATTTTTTAGCATACTTACAAAGGATGGCAAACCTCTTGAAACTGACAGTCCGTTGTCGATGGCTATAGAAAAAACATTTGGTTCTTTAGAAAACCTTGAGGCAGAGCTTAAAGCAGCTGGTTTGGCACAGTTTGGTTCTGGTTGGTCTTGGCTTGTTTCTGATAACAAAGGGGTTTTAAGCGTTGCCAGAACTGCCAATCAAGATACTTTAATAGAACAAAATTTAACACCAATAATAAATTTAGACGTTTGGGAACATGCATATTACTTACTTTACCAAAATCGCCGTCCAGAATATATAGATAACTTGTTTAAAGTTATAAATTGGGAAATGGCAGAAGCAAATTACGCTAAATACAGCCAAACAGATTATTCTAAAGCATAGTTTCACACAAATTTTCTAAAAGCTCTATATTATTAATCTTAAAACTGAAAGCAAGTCTAGTCTCAGATGTTAAAACATGGGAAATAGCCATCAATACAAATTTAGGGAGGGTTACCTCCCTATTTTCTGTAATTATACTATTTTCTGATAAAATTGGCTCTTCTCCATTCAATTGTAAAAATTTCAAAATAAAAACCGATTTTACTAAAGATGGAGAAAAATTTTTGTTCAAAAAATACAAACTATTAACCAATAAAAATAAAAAGGCTTCACTTTCGACTTCTTCCATTTCTCCTATTATGTTTTCATTTAAAGTTTTCACTACAAAAAAGGCTACTTCCAAGCGTTCGTAGTCTAATCTCAAATTGTAAAAACTTTCTATTAATGAAGCTTGTGTCAGTGAATAAAAACCACTCCCTTTATACAAAACTAAATCTAAATAAGCAAATTGGCTGACAATCATAAATTTACTTTTAGGTTTTTTAGCACCACGTGCTCTTATATAAATTTTCCCCATATTTTTAGTTAAAACAGTGAGGTTTTTATCACTTTCACCTACGACTTCTTCTTTTAAAATTATACCGCGTACATCTATAGTCATTATTCATCCACAGAAAGACCAAAGTTTTTAAGCCAAGTATCAGTATTTCGCCAGTCTTTTTTTGTTTTAACATAAATTTGCAAATTCACTTTTTGATCCAACATATATTCTATATCTTGGCGAGCTTGTGTAGCGATTTTCTTTAAAAGTTCTCCACCTTTTCCTACTATTATTCCCTTTTGGCTATCTCTTTCACAATAAATCGTTGCATCTATATCTATTATATCTCCACTTTTACGCTCTTTCATTCGCATTATTTCAACAGCTACACTATGCGGTATTTCTTCTTTTAGATTTCTTATTGCCTTTTCTCGTATAAATTCTGCTACTATTTGCCTTTCTGGCTGGTCAGTCGCAATATTTTCTGGGAAATACATAGGGCCTTTTTCTAAATATTTCACTATCTGCCCCACCAAATCAGCTGTTTCACCTCTAATTGCACTTAATGGTATAATTTCAGCGAAGTTTACTTCATCTTTATAAGTTTCTATAACTTGTAATATTTCATTATTTTTAATCTTGTCCACTTTGTTTATTACTAAAAATATAGGCAAATCATAATTTTTCAAAGAATCCAAAATCGCTCTATCTCCTGGTCCTATTTTTGTATCTGGCTCTATTACAAAGACTATTATATCCACTTCTTTTAAGCTATTATAAGCTGTTCTTCGCATTGCACCGTTTAGTTTATTTTTTGTTTTTAGCATTATTCCTGGAGTATCCATAAAAATTATTTGAACTTCTTCAGTCGTTAAAATACAGTGGATTTTATTTCTTGTCGTTCCTTGTTTGTCAGCTGTTATTGTTAATTTTTCGCCTATTAAGCTGTTTATTAAAGTGCTTTTACCAACATTTGGTCTTCCTATTATAGAAACAAAGCCTGACTTGAAGTTTTCTGTAAATTTTGGTATATTTGTCATCTGTATAACCTCGCTTTTTGTAGAATTTTTTCTTGTAGTTTAAACATTTCTTCGCCATGCTCATATCCAAACATATGTAACATAGAATGGGCTATGAAAAAACCCATCTCTCTTTCAAATGTATGGCCATAAAGAATGGATTGTTCATGTGCTTTTTCAATCGAAAATATAATATCCCCTAAATAATTTTTATCTCTCATCGGAAACGAAAGAACGTCTGTAAACCTATTTTTACCACGGTGTTTGTAATTCAGTTTGCGAATGGCAGAGTTATTCACGACGTATATACTTAAGTCCGTTTTTTTTTGCCTATATATTTTGAAGCTCTCTACAACTACTTTTTTGATTAACTTTATTTGCTTCTTATTTAGACTTTCTCTAGAACTATTTTGTATCGTTATTTTCATTATTTTCTCCTTGGGTTGGGTACACTACTCTTTCATGGTACATTCCATTTAAAACGTGAAGAAAAACTTTTTTAACTTTTTCGATATCTTTCAGAGTTAGCTCACTTTCTGAAAGTTGCCCTTCTGTTATTTTGTCATTTATCAACTGTTCAATAAAGCTCGGTATGTCATCTTTCGTTTTGGTATTATTAGTAATACAAGAGCGGACGGCCGCTTCAACAGTATCTGCAAGCATAATTATAGCACTTTCACGACTTTTAGGATTAGGTCCAGGATATCTAAAATCTTCTTCATTTAAAGTTTCATTTGTATTTTTAGCTTTAAAATAAAAATATTTTATTAAAGATGTCCCATGATGTTCCGCTATTATATCTCTTATAACTGGTGGCAATTTATGTTTTTCTGCTAATTCCAAACCATACAAAACATGTTCTCTTATAATATAAGCTGATTTTGCAGGATCCTTTATATTGTCATGATAGTTATAGCCTATTTGATTTTCTGTAAAATATTTAGGAGCTTTTAGCTTTCCGATATCGTGAAAATATGCCCCTACCCTAGCTAAAATAGTATCTGCACCAATTTCATATGCAGCAGCTTCGGCTAAATTTGCAACTACAATAGTATGGTGATAAGTTCCAGAAGCTTCTATGCTAAGCCTTCTTAAAAGCTCATTTGAAGGATTTGTATATTCAAGAAGTTTTATAGGAGTTGTTATTCCAAAAAAACTTTCCCAAAGAGGTAATGTTCCCATACATATAATAACTATAAAAAAGCCTGCTAAAGCTGCTAAACTAGTTGTTAAAAGTGTATCTGTTGTGATAGTTCTTTCAATTAATAACAAAACGCTAAAGACAACTACTGCACTAATTGCAGAAAGTAGCCCACTGAAAATTATAACTTTACTACGTTCTAACGCAAATCTAGTTGTTACTGCCGTTATTGTTCCTGTAATTAAAAAGTATATAACAAAACTGAGACCAGCGTTGACTATAAGCAGTGTTATTAAAGTGGCAGCAACATTTAATATTATTGCAAGTTTATATCGAAGAAGCATTCCAACCAACATAGTAAATACAAGAACAGGAACAAAAATAAAAGGCACCTCATCTAAGAATATCGTTAAAAACATAGTTGGAACTATGAGGATCATATAAAGTGTAAATAAAAGCACCTTGTGTTTTCTATTTTTATTTAAGAATGGAGAAAATAAGTATATATAAACTGCTCCCATCCCAAAAACAATTAATAAAACTAAAGAAGCACCAATTAAAGGAATAAAATTTATCGTGTAACCTTCACTTATATAATTAAGATCCACCAAAACTGTATATATTTCTTCTGTTACAATTTCACCAGAATTAATTATAAGTTGACCCTGTAAAAAAACAATTGGATCTATCAGATTTGCTATTTCTTCTCTTAAATGTTCTGTAATTTCTTCATCAATTACCATATTTGGCTCTAAAAAATATTGTAGTATAGGAAGTGCTATTTGCAAAGATTGGAAAGATTGAATTGGAAAATAAAACTGAATAGCAGATATTGTAAGTCTTGGAATTACTGTTATTTCATCTTCAAAAAGGCTTTCAAGTGCTGTAGATACTTGTTCTTGAAAAGCTTCAAAATCTTCTAGTGTTATTAAAAATTCTACTTGAGAAGTTGTTAAAAAGCTTATTTGTGGAATAATAAGCGGCTGTGGTTCTTGCTCTTCTATTTCTGATGTCTCTTCTATATCTTCAATATGTTCTGAATTTTCCGAATATTCAGAAGGTATATGTGTTTCTTCCAGTAGAACATCTGGTTCTTCTGTATTTAATTCCCTATAATATTCAATTTCTAAGAAAAATTGCTCAAGTCTTATTTTTGCTTGTTCACTAACTTCATAATCTCTTGAAATAATCGGATGTATACTATTTTTAGCAATTCCTCTCTCTCTTTCTGTGGCAATTCTATTTTCTATTTGATGTGTAGCCCTAAAGTCTCTAGGAGAAACGTCCCCAATATTTATTTGATAACCATATTGAATATAGCTTCCAAAAGAAATTAAAGCTACAGTAATAATATAGGCAAAAAATAGCAAAAATAAGTTGGTGTAAACTTCTTTTTTATTTTTCATTAGCGAACCTTTCTTCTATCGTGTCTAATTTGCTGCTTTTTTTGCTGTATAACTTTTTCTGTATATTTAACTTTCTTCTCACTTTTTTCATAAGCTGCAATTATTCTTTGAACTAAAGGGTGTCTGACAACGTCCTTTTTACTAAATTCCATTATGGAAATGCCTTCTACATCACTTAAAATTTCTATAGCTTCAACAAGACCAGATTTTGTGTTAGATGGTAAATCTATTTGTGTAACATCTCCTGTTATTATCGCTTTTGAATTAAATCCTATTCTAGTTAAAAACATTTTCATTTGAGCCCTAGTTGTATTTTGGGCTTCATCTAAAATAATAAAGGCATTATTTAAAGTTCTCCCCCTCATATAAGCTAGTGGTGCAACTTCAATTAAACCTTTTTCTTGATTCCGAGCAGTTGCTTCTAGGCCCATAATTTCGTGCAAAGCATCATAAAGCGGTCTTAGGTATGGATCTATTTTTTGTTGCAAATCTCCTGGTAAAAATCCTAAATTTTCGCCCGCTTCAATAGCTGGTCTAGTTAAAATTATTTTTTGCACATTACCTTTTTTAAACTCTGTTATAGCTTTGGCCATAGCAAGATAAGTTTTCCCTGTTCCAGCAGGACCTATGCCGAATGTTACTGCATCACGTGCCATATTTTCTACATATATTTTCTGATTATGTGTTTTAGGAGCCACTTTTTTTCCGCTAATTGTAAGACATAGATAGGTATCGTCTAATTTCTCTATATTTTCAAAATATTCTTCCCCAATGCTTGCTATGATATAATTTACCTCCTGCTCTGTTATTTCCTTGCCTTTTTCTAATAAGGCGGTTATCTTATCTATGGCTTTTTTAGCTTTTAAAACATCTTCATCGTTTCCAAAGATATTTATTCCTTCTCTATCTGAGATTTGCACATTAAAAGCTTTTTCTATTTTAGATACATTGCTATCTAATCCGCCAAAAAGATATTTAGTAATATTCATTCTAACCTCCAATTTCTTCTAGTGTTGTTATTAATGCACTCACTTCAATACCGTGTTCTGTATGAATAAAAGAGATTTCTTTATCTATTATATCTACAGAAATATCGAAAGTTGCTAATGTATGCTCTGTTATGAGTAATCTAGCTGCATTTTCAAGCTCTTCTTCACTTCTTACAACACGCTTATTTTCATATTCACGCATTGTATTTGTTATTAAAATTATTGGTAATGGATAATTTTCACCGAAGTTTAACATTCTTCTGCTTACTATTGTATCATAAAAATCAAATTTTGGGAATAAGTTTATGAAATTTATGTAGATGCCAAACAAATTTAAATTATACAAATCTCTTGTTTTGCCTGTATAATAAGGCTTTTCTGTTTCTTTAGGAAGTGAAAATTGCAATGAATAATTTACATAAGCTAGAATACTTGCCTCTGCATAAGTCATAAAAAAGTTTTCCCAAGTTTCTTGTGTTATATAACCTGTAACGAGCAAGTCTCCTTTTTTAACTATTTGACCAGGAATAATGACAGCTTCACCATGAGCAACTGTAATGCTTTCAATTATCCCCGTTTTAGTGGCTCTTATTTCACTTCTTTGTTCGACTTTCTGTTCTATAGCTTGTTTTATTTCATCTATTGTGATTATTGCTCTCGTTCCTGTAAGTTCAAGATTTATAAAGGATATATCAAAATTAGAAAGCATACTATTTTCTATTTCAAAGCGATTTATACTTCGCCTAAAAGTACCTAACCGCAATCCATTTTCATTTAAATGCTCCATTAAATAATCATATTCAATGTTTTTATAACCTTTAATTTCTATATCCCAAATAAATGCTGTCATAAAATATAGGCTTATAAAAAAAAATAGTGTACCGAGAAGTAATATTTTACGTTTTCGATGTTTAAAAATAAAGAAAGGAGTCCCTATTTTTTTTACTATTTTAATTTTGGAAGCGGTCTTTTTAGCGATAGGTTTAAGCTTTTTAAATTGGTTTACGCCAACCGAAGCTGTTAAGTTACCTTCTTTTTTTATATCCCAAAGATGTATCTCATGATGTATAGTCATATTTAAAAAGCGTTCTAATTGAGCCCCTTTAACTTCTATTATAACATATCCTTTTATAAAATTCCACAATTTTTTATCACTCCTTTTATCTCTATTTGGTCACTATCTATTTTCGTTATTATAAGTTGCTCCCCTTCTACAATAACACACTTTAATTTTATATAGTTTTCAGAGTATTCTATTATTTGTTTATAATTTTGTATATTGACTATCTCACTACCAGTCATTTTGATTATTGGCAAATCAAATACTACTTCTTTAGGAAGCTCTAAGCTATTTGAAATTTTTTCTAATTTTTTCATGTTATAGTATATGCTTAAGGCTTTTTTAAAATAACAAAAAAAACTGCTTGTGCCTGCAGTTTTTATCGTTCTATAGAGAGCTGAAATCACTAAAACAACCCAAGTTCATTCTCTATGTCATCTTCTTCTGGTATAACTTGTGTTATGTCCCACATTTCTTTTATTTTACCTTGCTCAAATTTAAAGATATGAACAGCAGATAGACTCAGAGCTTCATTAATTTGAATGTGAGAAAAAACTACAATTTCGGGAAGTTCACAAACAATTTTCTTGATATTTAGCTTTTTATTAGGAAATTGTTCGTTGCTCTGTATCATTCCATTCATAAGTGAATTTTTATCACTTTTATAATAGGCGTTGTGGTGTTTAAAATCATCTGCTACATATTTTTCATAAACTTCTTTGACTTTATCCGTAACGATGCCTTGCATAAATTCTTTTACTATTTCTTTTTCTAGCATTTATAAATCTCCTATTTCTATAGTAATTTCTGTGTAAAATTATACCAGTATAGCCTGAAATCATTGCGTTTCAAGATGATTTTCAGGCGATAGATGGTACAGTTTTGAAGCGAAATTACTATAGCTTAGTATTATGAATGTTTATTAATTATCTTCTTGATAAAATTCTCCTAATTCATATGTTGTAATTGGTGTGATGTCCATCTTATGTCCATATTTAGCCACTAAATCTGCAATTTCCTCACCGTTAATAAGTGTAATAACTCTTGAACCGATTCTTGAGGCCTCAATTGCATTACGAGTAAAGTCAGAAGTAGTAATGAATATTCCAAATTCTGAATTATACTTATCCATGGCACCTCTGAACTTATCAATTTCTGGGGAGGATACTTTTCCTTCCCACCGCTTTGCTTGTATTGCAACCCGAGTTGTTCGAAAGTCTCCAGATGTAATATAGCCAAATCCATCTATTCCGCCATCAGCTACACGCTGAATTCCTATTGATTCATCAATATCAACACCCATTGCGCTTACCAAGCGTCGTGAAAATAATTCAAATTTTTGGGGAGAAAATGCTTTAAGTGCCTTAGATAATTCAATTTTCCAATTTTCATTATTAACATTTTCTAATTCCATCTCCTCCTCAGAGTTGTCTGAAATAACTATATCTTCTCTTATTTCTTTATTCTTTCTTGAATTTTCTTCCCATAATGGACGTGAAATAGATCTAACCATTTCTTGAGAATCAAAAATTTTTAAATCTATATTTCTTCCTTTTTCAGTCAATTCAAGATCACCACGATGAGGAATTTTAACAAAGTCCGCATAGAGAAGATGTTTAACTGAAAAATTGAATTGAAAATCAAATCTTTTATATTCATTACCTGTTTTTTTAGAAGTTTCAACATAATCAATATAATCTTCGGGAATGATTTTAGATGTCTCTCGCATTTCTTTAACAATTTGCTTTCTTGCCGCAAAACCTCCCAAAGCTCGTAAGCACCGTATAATCTCGGGCATAATGAGGTCTTCGCGCTCTTTTTTCGTATAATTAACTATAAAATCTGGTTTCATATACATATTCTCCTGTCTATATTTTAAACATTTTAGCTAAAACAATGTCAACTGCCTAGTCTCTGGAATGCCCTCCAAAATTTTCAATTCTTTCAAAATCTCCATCGTATTTTTATTTGCTTTTGTCCTCTCCTTAAAATCTTCCATTGTTTTAAATTCGCCTTTTTCTCTCTCTTCTACTATTGCAATTGCTACTGATTCACCTAGACCATTTATCGTAGAAAGTGGTGGCATTATGGCATCATCTATAAGCAAGAATTTCGTTTCATGTGCTTTGTAAACATCCATTTTAGCGAAATTAAAGCCACGCAGATACATTTCTAAAACTAGCTCCAAAGTAGTTATAGAGCGATTATCTACTTGGGTTGGATTTTCTATACTTTTCATGCGACCAAGCTCTGTTCTTGCATTATCTATTCCTGTACACATTGTGCTATAGTTAAAATCCCCAGATTTAACTGAAAAAATAGCAGTATAAAAAGATAGAGGTTCATATAGCTTATAATAAGCAATACGTACAGCCATCATAACATAAGCGACAGCATGTCCTTTTGGGAACATATATTTAATTTTTTTACAAGATTCTATATACCAGCTAGGAATTTTCGCTTCTTTCATTAAAGTTTCATATTCTGTGGTAAGTCCTTTTCCTTTTCTAACGTCTTCTGTGATGAAGAAACTTGTTTTAGGGTCTAATCCTTTTGCTATAAGGTAGACCATAATGTCATCTCTTGTTGCTATAACATCTTTTAGGGTACAAGTCTTATCTTTTATTAAATCTTTTGCATTATTTGCCCAAACGTCCGTCCCGTGGCTTAGACCAGAAATACGAACTAAGTCTCCAAAGCGGCTTGGCATAGTATCTAAAAGCATATTGCGGACGAAATTTGTTCCGAACTCTGGAAGTCCAAGGCTGCCAGTAGGCACCCCAAATTCTTTCTCATTTAAGCCAAGTTCTTTTGGGCTTGTGAAAAGACTAATTACTTTAGAATCGTTTAAAGGTGCTTTCGTTGGATCTTTTCCCGATGTTTCCCATAAAATATTTAAAATAGTAGGAACATCATGTCCTAGTAAGTCTAATTTTAAAAGGCGGCCAGAAATTGCATTATAATCAAAATGAGTTGTAGTTACATCACTCTTAATATCATTTGCTGGACGTTGAATTGGAGTAAATTCATATATAGAATGTCCATTTGGAACAATCATAAGGCCACCTGGATGTTGACCTGTCGTCCTTTTCACACCAGTTGCACCTATTTTTATACGGTTTATTTCACTATTTGAATAATTTAGAGCTTTTTCTTCTACATATTTTTTCGTGTAGGCAAAAGCTGTTTTATCCGCAAGTGTACTTATTGTTCCTGCTTTAAAAACATTTCCTGTTCCGAAAAGTTCTTCTGCGTGTTCATGTGCTTTTTGTTGATATTCACCTGAAAAGTTAAGATCTATATCTGGCTCTTTATCTCCATCAAAACCTAAGAATGTTTCAAATGGTATATCATGGCCTTCTCTCTCCATTTCTCTTCCACATTTTGGGCAACTTTTTGTTGGTAAGTCACAGCCACTAGCACCAGGAATTTCATTAAGAAGCCCTATAATTTCTTTTGAATCAAATTCACTATAAGTACATTCACATAAATAGTGGGCAGGCAGTGGATTAACTTCTGTAATCCCTGACATTGTTGCAACAAAAGAAGAACCGACAGAACCACGTGATCCAACAGTATATTTATTTTCAATAGAACGCTGAACCAATTTTTGGGCAGAAATATACATAACAGAGAAATTATTCCCTATTATAGATTTTAGCTCTTTATCCAGTCTTTTTTCTACAACTTCTGGTAATTCTTCGCCATAAAGTTCTTTAGCACGTTTCATTGTAATTTCTTCAAGTTCTATAGCACTTCCTTCTATAATTGGTGCAAAAACTCCACTAGGCACTGGCTGTACATTCTCTATCATATCACATATTTTGTGCGTATTTTCTACTACAACTTCTGTAACACGTTCGCCTAGATATGAAAATTCTTCCATCATTTCTTCTGTATTTCTAAAAAATTGAGGTGGTATTAAATCACTATTGCCTTCTCCGTAAAGAATAATTTTTCTATAAATATCATCCTCGGGATTAAGGTAATGAACGTTTCCTGTTGCAACTACTAATTTTTCTAGTTCATCTCCTAATTTTAAGATTTTCTTGTTTAGTTCTTCTATGTTGGGGATTCCTGGGAAAAAACTGCTAGGCTGAATTTCAAAGTAATCATACCGCTCTCCAATTTCTCTAATATCGCTAGCAGGTTTATTGTCTATTAAAGCAGTATAAAGTTCACCTTGTTTACAAGCTGTTCCAAAAATCAAACCTTCCCGAAAACTTTCAAGAACAGTTTTAGGAATACGTGGCCTACTATTTTTAGGGCTACGTTTATTTCTATAATAATAGCTAATGTGTGAAAGACTAACCATTTCATAAAGATTGCGAAGACCCGCTTGATTTTTTACTAATATAGAAATATGATAATCGTCCCTAATTTTTGTTGTGTCTATTATTTGTGCTGCTAGTGCATTTATCCCTGTTAGATCATTTATATTTTTTTCTTTAAGCATTTCAAAACATTTAAGAAGTATTCCAGCTGTTGCTTGAGCATCATCAACTGCTCTATGGTGGTTTTCTAATGAAACACCTAAATGTTCTGCAACTGTGTTTAATTTATGATTTTTAATATCTGGAAGTAAAAGACGTGCAAGCTCAACTGTATCAAGTACTGTATTGTGGATTTCTCTACTCAAAAGTCTTTCTGCTGCATTTCTAATAAAACCAACATCAAAGTTTGCATTGTGAGCAACTAATATAGCATCTTCACAAAAATCTAAGAATTTTGGTATTATTTCGTCTTCCGTTGGTTCTCCTACTAACATATTGTCTGTAATACCTGTTAATTCTTTGATTTTTTCACTAAGTGGCACGCCAGGATCTATAAAAGAGTGATAGGTATCTATAATTTCTTCGCCTAAAATTTTAACCGCTCCAATTTCTATAATTCTATTTTCAAGTTTTGAAAGTCCTGTAGTTTCAATGTCAAAGACTACATATGTTTCACTAAAGTTTTGACCACGTGAAGAGCTAACGATAGAACTTTGGTCATCAACAACATAAGCTTCTATACCATAAAGTACTTTGATGTCTTTGCCTTTTGAATAGTTCATAGCTTCAGGGTAAGCTTGAACTACACCATGGTCTGTAATGGCTATTGCTTTATGACCAAATGCTATTGCCCTGTCTATTAGATTTTTTGTAGTTAATGCTGAATCCATTTGACTCATTTGTGTGTGGGCGTGCAATTCTATTCTTTTTTCGCCTTTATAATTGTCTTCACGTTGTTTTGGTGTAAATGGTGCCATTTCTTTAGGAGATAAAATGGTTTCATTTGTAAAACTATCTTTTTCTACTGTACCTGAAATTACAAAAGAAGATCCTTTTTTAATTTTGGAAGCTATTTTATCTTCTTTTTTAGAAAAAACTTTACACGTTATGGAGTTACTTCCATCATAAAATCCGAAGTTGAAAATTATATCGCCTTTTCTTGTCTCTCTCTCTTCCGTATCAAAAACTGTTCCTGCTACAGTTATGTTATCTTTTTCACGTAAATGTTTACTGAGATCCACTATTTCTTTTTCTATTTTTTCTACAAAATTTAAGTTAGTTTTTTTCGGCCTGCCGTTACCATTGCCATACTTAAAATTTTCGTTATTTTGAATTGGTCTAGGTGGCAATTGACTTGGAACCGCTGTAACTTCTTCTTTTACTGATTGTGCTATATTTTTTTGAATATCTTCTGTGTATTTTTCAGTATCTACATTCATTGCCATAATTTCTTCAAATTTGGACTTTTTCTTTAAAGCATTTATATTTGTTTCTACATAAGAAAATAAACGATTTAGTTCACTAATCGCCCCTTTTTTCTCTTCTTCAGTTACCGAGCCTTCTAGCTCTATTATCATTTTTTTCGTCTCTTTATAAATTATAACTTTTTTTACTTCGGCATCTATATCAATATTTAGACCGAAAATTTCTTTAAATTTTTTCATTTACATACTCTCTATTTCTTTCATTAGTGCGTTTATTAAATCTTTTTCTGGCACTTTGTAAAGAATTTTGCCTTTCTTTATTATAAGGCCTTCGCCTGTTCCTGCTGCTATTCCTATATCTGCCTCTCTTGCTTCACCTGGACCATTTACAGCACATCCCATTACAGCAACACTAATATTTTTATCAATTAAACTAAGTTTTTCTTCAACTTCATTTGCTATTTTTATAAGGTCAACTTCTGTCCTTCCGCACGTTGGGCAAGAGATGAACTCTACACCGAAACGACGAAGACCAAGCGATTTCAATATGTTTTTAGCCACGTGTATTTCCTCACATGGGTCACCAGTAAGACTTACACGGATAGTATCCCCAATACCTAACCCGAGTATTATGCCAATACCTACAGAGCTTTTAATAGTGCCAGTACGAATTGTTCCACTCTCTGTAATTCCAATATGTAGAGGATAATCACTTAAAATGGCAGTTTTTTGATAAGCTTCTATCGTTAAAGGAACAGAGCTTGCTTTAAGAGAAATCATTATATCGTGAAAGTCCATGTTCTCTAAGATTTTAACGTGATTCATAGCACTTTCTACCATAGCTTCAGCACAAACACCGTGTTTTTCTAGCAAAGACTTTTCCAAAGAACCAGCATTTATACCTATTCTTATAGGAATATTACGTTCCTTAGCTTTTTCTACAACCATACGAGTTCGCTCTTCATCACCGATATTTCCTGGATTTATACGCAAATAATCTATTCCATTTTCTATAGACATAAGAGCTAATCGATAGTCAAAATGAATATCTGCTGCCAATGGTATATTTATCTTATTTTTGATTTCTTTTAGTGTCGCTGCTGCTTCTTTGTCTGGTACTGCGACACGCACCATTTCACAGCCAACTTCTTCTAAACTTTTTATTTGTGCAATCGTTGCTTTTGCGTCCCTTGTATCTGTGTTTGTCATTGATTGTATTACTATAGGATTGTCGCCACCAAATTTAAGACCGCCAGCAGTTACTACTCTTGATTTTCTTCTTGTTATCATAATACTTCCTATCTCATAATTTTTTCTATTTTTTTGCCCTTCGCAAGTTCATCTACTATTTTATCCATCCAACGAATTTTTTGAGTAATATCATCTTCAATTTCTTCTACTCTACAGCCACAAATAACACCTTTTATCAAATTGGCATTTGGATTCATAAAAGGTGCATCCTCAAAAAAGTCTTTTAAACTAAGCGTTTTTTCTATGTTTTCTATCTCATCTTCTTTATAACCAGTTAACCAAGCTATAATTTGATTTAGTTCAACTTTTGTTCGTTCTTTTCTTTCTATTTTTTGAACATACATCTCATAAATGCCCTTAAAAGAGTAATTATAAAGCTTTTCTTTTTTATCCATTAGTTACCTCCGATTTTCAAACAATAATGACCATAGCGATTGCATATTCTTTGCAATGGCTTAGGCTTATTTTTATATCTTCTCTTCCCTTTACATAAGGTTCTCCACTTGAGTTTCTCAAAACTTCTATATCTTTTGGGCTTATTCCTGAAAATCCACTGCCTAAAGCTTTAACAACAGCTTCTTTTCCAGCAAAATTACAAGCAGCTGTGGCAACTCCTTTTTTATTTATAAGCTCAATTTCTGCTTTTGTATAAATTTTTTCTAAAAAATTTATTTTTTTTATAGCCTTCTCTATTCGAGAAATTTCTATAATATCTGTCCCAATTTTTATATTACTCATGACTTTAATTATACCACATTTTTAAAACTCTTCGCAATAGTATTTACAAAAAAGATTTAAAGTGATATAATGTTAAATATGGAAAGAGAAATTTTACCCGATAACAATATTTTAATAATTATAGCGGTTGTTGTTTTTATATTCATCATTATTAAAATATTCTCAAAGGAAAAGCTACCCTATAAATTAAACGAATCCCTACTAACAAAGCGAGAGCTTAAATTTTTTATCGTCTTAAAAAACGTTTTAGATGAGACAGATTTTGTAATTGCCATAAAACCACGCATTGCAGATTTTGTGAGCGTTGATAAAAAAAAATTAAAGAAAAAATCTTATATGACGTACTTCAATAAAATAAAAAGTAAACACGTAGATTTTCTAATTTGCGAGCCTACATATATGAAACCTATTTTAGCAATAGAGTTAGACGATAAAAGCCACGAAAGAAAGGATAGAATTCAAAGAGATAGTTTTGTGGATGAAGTTTATGAGACTGCGGGACTGGAAATTTTACACATATACGAATACGATTATGCTTATTTAAAAAAAATAATCAAGTTACATTTAGGCTAAAATGTAGCTTGATTATTCTACTTAAAAAAATTCTTTAATATTATTTAAAACTAGCTGCATTAGGCGGGTTCGTGCTTCAACGCTTGCCCAAGCAATGTGCGGTGTAATATATAGTTTTCGGCTATCTTTAATGTTACGCAATGGGTTGTCTGCACTCATTGGCTCTATCGTTAGCACATCAAGCCCTGCAGCGGCAATGACATTATTATTTAATGCATCTGCTAAGTCTCCTTGGGCAACAATTGGACCACGTCCAAGGTTTAGCAAGATAGTAGATGATTTCATTTTAGCTAGAGCCTCCTTGTCGATTAAACTGTGTGTTGCATCTGTTAAAGGTGCATGGATAGAAATAATATCAGAGGTCTCAAGCAACGTATCAAAATCTACTTGTTCATATTCTTGCTGATTGTTTTTACCTGATGTTGAATAGTAAATCACACGGCAACCAAATGCTTTAGCAATATCAGCAACTTTTCGTCCTATTGCACCTAAGCCTATGATTCCCCAAGTTTTTCCGTCTAGTTCGTGGAAGTGTTCGCCTAAATGTGTAAAGATTTTAGAGTCGATATATTCTTCAGATTTTACATAGTCATCGTAGTAGCGGGATTTCATTAATACATAAAAAAGCAAAGAGAATGTTAATTGTGCAACTGAATTTGTCGAGTAGCCAGCAACATTACGCCATCCAATTTTTTTAGAGTCAAGATAGTCTTTATCTAAGTTATCTGTTCCAGTTGCAGTTACACAAACAAGTTTCAACTGTTTTGCTGACCCAATTGTTGTTTCATTAATCCTCACTTTGTTTGTAATGATAACGTCAGCATCGGCTACACGCTCTGCTACTTGTGAGGCTTCCGTGAAATCATATCTCACGAATTTCCCTAAGCTTTCAAAACTGTTTAGATCAATATCGTCCCCTAATGTTGATGTGTCTAAAAATACAATTTTCATATTTAATTTAATCCTTTCGTTATTTTTTAGGCTTTACATATATAGGATACCATAAAATGATTAGATTGTCAATATTATAAAGAAATACTTGCGAAGTTTTAGTTAATGTGTTAAAATAATTGAAGGATATTTTATCAGTATAGCAAGCGTATTTCAAAAACGTGATTGCCTTGATCTCTAAATTCAACCCGAAGCCGCTGAATTTAGAAAATTGTCATTCATATTTTTTAGGTACATTTGCTATAAAAAGGAGGTTAAGTGATGAGGGGATTAGTGCCAGAAATTCGTTTCAAGGGTTTTACTGATGATTGGGTACAGCGGAAATTGGGTGATATTATATCAAATTTGAAGAGCGGCTTGTCCCGTATGCTTTCAAATGACGATATTGGCTTGCCTGTCGTTCGTGCTAATAACGTTGTAGATGGAAAGTTTGATATGGAAAATGATGTGAAGTATTGGTATGCTTTAGATCCTCAAGGTGCACAAACTTCAAATTACTTTATTCGTAAAGATGATATTTTGATTAACTTTATAAACAGTGAATCAAGAATGGGAACTGCTGCGATTGTTACTGAAACACCTAACAGAGATACAATTTATACCACAAATATTCTTAATCTTAGAACGAACGAATATTCGATTCCTTATTTTGTCTACACATTAACATTTACTAAAAAATATCAAGATTATATTTCGATAATTACTAAACCCGCTGTAAGCCAAGCGAGTTTTACAACTGTGGATTTTAAGAATTATGAATTTAGATGCCCTTCCGTTTATGAACAAACTGCCATAGGCAACTTCTTCCGCACTCTCGACAATACTATCTCCCTTTACAATCAAAAGCTAGATACTTTGAAGAAGTTAAAGAAAGGATATTTGCAACAGATGTTTCCACAAATGGGGGACTCAGTGCCAAGGGCTAGATTTTCAGGATTCACAGAATCTTGGAAATTTGAGAAGCTTGGAAAATATACTAGTATTACTACAGGAAAATTAGATGCAAATGCGATGGTAGAAGATGGTGAATATGACTTTTTTACATCAGGAATAAAAAAATATAAAATTGATAAACCAGCATTTACAGGACCTGCAATAACAATAGCAGGAAATGGTGCGACTGTAGGCTACATGCATTTTGCAGATGGTAATTTTAATGCATACCAACGTACATATGTCTTAACAAGCTTCCAAGTAGATAGGCGATTTCTATTTCCAGAAATCGGGAATAGACTGCCAAAAAAAATAGCCGTAGAAGCTAGGGCTGGAAACATTCCATATATTGTTATGGAAATGCTAACTGATTTGAAAGTTTGGATTCCATCAGATATTAAAGAACAAACTGCAATTGGAACTTTTTTCTTCAACCTTGACGAACAAATCGCCTTACAATCCCAAAAATTAGAGCAACTAAAACAGCTTAAATCAGCATATTTGCAAAAGATGTTTGTACAAATATCTTTTTGAAAAACGAAGAGAGGAATAAATCATGGCACATGAATCTCAAATTGAAAATAATCTTATTAGCATACTAACCCACCGAGAAAATCAGTGGACATATCGAAACGACCTAAAAACTGAAGCTGGCCTTTGGGATAACGTGCGGAAGCATATTAATCGAATCAATATAGCACAATTAGATGGCGAACGACTTACTGATAATGAATTTAATCAACTAAAAAATGAGTTTAGGCGTTTAACGGCAACGCCTTTTTTAGCTTCTCAGTGGCTTCGAGGCGAAAATGGCGAAGCAAAAATTGATATAGAGCGTGAAGATAGTTCTAAAGGTAGAATAGAGCTTACTTTGTTTAGCAATAAAGATATCGCTGGGGGCATATCTAGCTATGAAGTCGTGAATCAAATCGTTCCTAATACTGAAAGCGGGGGCAGCCGTGGAGATGTTACACTACTTATAAATGGATTACCTTTAATACATATAGAGCTGAAAAGTGAATATGCTAAAGATGGTTATCATCAAGCTTTAGATCAGATTGAACGATATGCACAATCAGGTTTTTTTGATGGAATTTTTGCTACAGTGCAGATTTTTGTAGTTAGTAATAAAGTTTCTACTAAATATTTTGCTAGACCAATCTCAAATAATGATTTTGCAGCAGTTAAAAAGTTTTTATTCAATTGGAGAGAACCTGACAATACACCAGTCGAAGACTTGTTTGATTTTACTAGAAAAGTCCTCAGTATACCTATGGCACACGAACTTATAAGTCGGTATACTATTTTGGTGGACGACAAGAAAAGCCAGAAATATTTGATGGTTTTGCGACCATATCAAATACATGCTATAAAAAAAATTGGACAACAAGTAACCGCACATGAGGGCGGTTTTATTTGGCATGCTACTGGAAGTGGAAAGACTATAACTAGCTTTGTTGCTACTAAATTATTGGCTAAGTCCGCTGTTGGAGTTGCTAGAACGGTAATGATAGTAGATCGTAAAGACTTAGATAGTCAAACTAAAAATGAATTCAGCAAATTTGCTTCGGAATATAATACGGGACTTTCTACTGGAGATGCTACCGATAACACCTTAATCGTAGGTATAGATAATAAGCGTGAGCTTGTGGAGAATTTTCTAAGCAAGAAAAACAAGAATACAATTATTATTACTACTATACAAAAATTAAGCCATGCCATAAGAGAAACTAAAGAATCTGAGGTAAATAAATTTGAAAAGCTTAAATCTGAGCATATTGTATTTATAGTAGATGAATGCCACAGAGCTATTTCGGATAAAGAAATGAAGAGTATAAAGAAATTTTTCCCGAAATCTACATGGTTTGGACTTACTGGAACTCCTATTTTTGAAGAGAATAAAAAGCAAGAGAATGGAACATACGCCAGAACCACATATGATCAATATGGAGATCTTCTTCATGCCTATACAACTAAAAATGCTATGGACGATAAATCTGTACTTGATTTTCAAATAGAGTATCATTCTCTTATGAGTGCAGAGGAAGAGGAGCGAGCTTATCTAAATAAAATAGTGGAGAATTACCCAGATGTTGACCCATCCCTAAAATTAAAATCTATACCGAATGACATTGAAAAAGAAGCTCTTTTAGATACAAGTCACTTTGAAACGAGTGCCTATATAGAAACTATGCTAAAAAAGATATTTAGGCATCACTCAGTATTGGAAAAATTCAAAGTAGTAAATGGAATTCCAACAATGAGCGGAATACTTACAACCCATTCTATAGCCCAAGCAAAGCGGATATATCGTAAATTGATGGAGTTGAAGGAATCAGGAAATCTAATTACTGGAAATCCAATAGATGAAAGAAGAAAACTAAATGACCCAAACTTCCCTCGTGTAGCTATAACCTACTCTATTTCTGAAAATCAGGACAAAATGAACGAAGCACAGGCAGAAATAGCTGAAATTATGAAAGAATATAGTGACATGTTTGGTATATCTTATGATGATATAGATAAATATAACAAAAATATCAATAATCGCCTTGCTAGAAAAGGGGTACAATATCAAAAAGATGGTGCATGGCTTGACCTTGTTATTGTTGTGGACAGGCTCTTAACTGGATTTGATGCTCCCACTATACAAACTCTTTATGTAGATAAGGAGCTAAAATGGCATGTACTTTTGCAGGCATTTTCCCGCACTAATCGTGTCCATACTGGTAAAGATAAAGGTATGATTGTAACTTTCCGCAAACCTCAAACTATGTCTAAAAATGTAAGAGAAGCGATTAAACTATTTTCAAATGAAGATAGGGACTGGGAAAAACTAGTGCCGAAACAATATATCGAAGTGCGTCAAGAATTCAAGCTTGCCCATAAAGCTTATACAGAAGCTAAGAAAGAACTGGAACAAGACCCACACGACCTAATGAAACGCCTTACAGCTATAAAGACATTCCAAAATATGAAGAATCTTAGTGAAGCTATAAAAAGCTATGAAGAGTTTGAGGAGGACTACTCAAAACTTTCTAATGCACTTGATATAATCACTTCTGATATTGGTCATATTGAAAATGAAAAGGCAGCAGTGAAAAAAATACTTGTTGAGCAAGGTGCAGCAGAAAAAGAAATAAGAGAGGCTTTTGAAATAGAATTTTCTTCCGATCAGAGAGCAACACTTGAGGAAAAAGTAGACAGCTACTATATTAGTCAACTTTTAAAAGACATAAAAAATGAAAGTAGCCGCCGAAAATTCGATGAAATTATTAAAAATAAGTTGCCTATTGTAAAAACTGCTTATGAAGAAGCATTAAGTAACATAACTGATGAACAACAAATGTTAGATTTAGTAAAACTTCACTTTAATCATAGTATAGGAGAAATAATTATTGAAACTGCCGATGTCCTAAAAGTTTCTAAAGAAGATTTATACACAAGCCTAGGTGAATACAACAAAGACAAAGGTGAAGTGCCATATATCAATGTAATCATAGATAAGTCAACTTTGGCTAGGGATGAATTTGAGTGTGTTTTCCCAGGCGAAAAATTTAGACGCAAAATCGTTGTAATTGGTGAGTATTGGAAGAGAGTTATTGAAGAAAAGCTCTTGCCTTTAAGAGAAGAGCTTGCCAGCTTTAATAATGAATTGAGTGGTGTTTACAGTAAAGAACGGGAAGAAATTATACAAAAGAAAATAGGAGAACTTGAACAATGAGTGAATTAAACACCAGCCTATGGGCTAGTGCCGACATACTACGTGGCAAGATGGATGCAAGCGAATATAAAAATTATCTTCTTGGATTGATTTTCTACAAATATTTATCAGATCAAGAATTACGTGCTGTATACGAAGAAGAGCATGGAAAAATCGACGAATATCCAAATAGAGAAGAACAATTTACAGGACTTTTAGAATGGTATAACGATGATGCAGAAGATATAAAAGATATAATATCTAAAAAGCTAGGCTATTTTATTGAGCCTAACTATCTTTTCTATACTCTCGCTCGTAATTCTGAATTTCAAATTTCTGATTTACGAAACGCATTTACCTTCCTCGGAAGACAAGGAGAACATTTTACAGGACTTTTTGACGATGTTGACCTAAACTCTACTAAGCTAGGCTCAAATAATAATCAACGAAATGTAACCATTACAGAGGTAATAAAAACACTTGATGAAATAGACCTTTTTGGGCATGATGGAGATGTTATCGGAGATGCTTATGAATATCTTATAGGGCAATTTGCCGCAGGTGCAGGCAAAAAAGCTGGAGAGTTCTACACTCCTCAGGCAGTAAGTAAGATTATTTCTGAAATTGTATCTATTGGACAAGAGGACATAGCACCTTTTCACATTTATGACCCAGCAATGGGTTCAGGCTCACTGATGCTGAACATTCGCCAGTTTATTACGAATTCGCAAAAGATACATTATCATGGACAGGAACTTAATACGACAACATATAACCTAGCCCGTATGAATTTGATTTTGCATAACGTAGAGCAAAATCAAATGCGTCTTAGAAATGGTGATACTCTTGATGAAGATTGGCCAACAAATGAACCATATTTGTTTAATGCTGTTGTTATGAATCCTCCTTATTCGGCTAACTGGAGTGCTGATGAAAAATTTTTGAGCGACCCACGTTTTGAGCGTTATAGTAAACTTGCTCCAAAATCTAAAGCGGATTTTGCTTTTTTACTTCACGGATTTTATCACTTAAACGAAAAAGGAACAATGGGTATTGTTCTTCCTCATGGAGTACTTTTTAGAGGCGCTTCAGAAGGTGTAATTAGAAAAGCTTTGCTTGAAATGGGAGCTATAGATGCGGTTATTGGTCTTCCAGCTAATATTTTTTATGGAACAAGTATACCTACTGTTGTATTGATTTTGAAAAAAAATCGTGTTAATAGAGATGTTTTATTTATTGATGCTTCAAAAGGTTTTGAGAAGCAAAAGAATCAAAATAACTTGCGTACCTGCGATATTAATAAAATTGTAGATACCTATAAAAGTCGTGAAAATGTGCCAAAATATGCCCATCTTGCTAGCCATAAAGAGATTGTTGGCAATGACTATAATCTTAATATTCCACGTTATGTAGATACTTTTGAAGAAGAAGAACAAATAGATATTGTAGCTTTAAGCCGCGAAATGACTGACCTTAATTTGAAGATAAAGCAGAATGAAAATGAGTTTTTGAGTTTACTTGATGAGCTTGCTATAACAGATGAAACTAAAGAACTGATAGAGGCTACAAAAAAGATTTTTGAATAAGGAGGAGCATACCAAATGCAAGATATAAGATGGAAACAACGTTATTCAAATTATACAAGTATACTTAACTTGTTAAATAGCAGTATGAAAGATAGTTCATTAAATGATTTTACTGAGCTTGAATTAATCGGACTTGCTAAAAGTTTTGAACTTTGTTTTGAGCTTTTATGGAAATTGTTAAAGGATTATTTAGAGCATGAAAATGTTGAAATAGGATTGATTTCTCCCAAAAATATTCTTAAAGCTGCGGCTTCTAAGGGTCTTTTACAGCTAATTAATGCGGATGGTGATGTCTTGATTAAAGCTCACAAATCTCGCAATGAACTTGTTCACATATATGACCATGAGAAATTTTTGAAAATATTGAAAGAGATACAGGAAATTCTTCTCCCTGAAATGGTCAAAGTTGACAACTATTTTAAGGGATTGGTGAATAATGATGAATGATTTTGGTCTTCCTAAAGATGTTTATACTGATATAATAACAGTCTTACGCCGTTATCCTGAGATTAAATTTGCTAAAATTTTTGGTAGTAGAGCAAAGGGAAGTTATAAGCGGTATTCTGATGTGGATATAGCTGTTTTTGCGGATACAAATTGCGATTTATCGCAATTTGTTAAGGATGACTTAGAAGACTTGGAAGCGATTTATATGTTTGATGTGCTTCATTATGAAAAGATTGCAAGTGCAGAAATAAAAGCTCATATAGACAGAGTTGGAGTTGAAATTTTATCAATAGAGAGAGGATTAGGATGAAAGGATTAGTACCAGAAATTCGTTTCAAGGGTTTTACTGATGATTGGGTACAGCGTAAAGCAAGTGAAATATTTATTTCTATTTCTGACAAGAATCATCCCAATTTACCAGTTCTATCTGCAACACAAGCACTAGGCATGGTATTGCGTGATGAAATAGGAATTGACATAAAATTTGATAAAACTAATATAAATAGTTATAAACGGGTTTTACCAGGTCAATTTGTAATTCATTTACGTTCTTTTCAAGGAGGATTAGCCCATTCTAATACTGAAGGAATTACATCTCCAGCCTATACAATACTTGATTTCTGCCAAAAAGAAAAGCAATACCCAAAATTTTGGATTGATATTTTACGAAGTGAGAAATTCATCAAGAGCTTAGAAGCTATAACATATGGTATAAGAGATGGAAGGAGTATAAGTTTTAAAGATTTTGCTATATTAAAACTATCCTTTCCGAATATAAAAGAACAAATTATCATTGGTAACTTCTTTCGCACCCTTGATGATACCATTACTAACCAACAGGGTAAACTAGATAAGCTTAAAGAGTTGAAGAAAGGCTATTTGCAACAGATGTTTCCACAAATGGGGGACTCAGTGCCAAGGGCTAGATTTTCAGGATTTGAGGGAGAGTGGGAGGAAAGGAAGTTGGGAAAGGTTGCAAAAATTGTAGCTGGTGGCGATGTAGATAAATCCAAGCTATTACCCGTCGGGGAATATCCTGTAATTGCAAACGCCTTAACTAACAGTGGAATTATTGGATATTACAACGATAGCTTTCTGATTGAAGCACCAGCCGTCACAGTTACTGGACGCGGAGATGTTGGATTTGCACAAGCCAGAAAGACAAACTTTACACCTGTCGTACGCCTTTTGGTTGTCAAATCGGAACACGATATAGATTTTTTGGAAAATGCAATAAATAATCTTAATGTATTTGTTGAATCTACCAGTATCCCACAATTAACAGTGCCACAGCTTGCAAAATATGAGATTTGCTTCCCAGACCTCCTTGAACAAATCGCTATCGGCAACTTCTTCTTCAACCTTGACGAACAAATCGCCTTACAATCCCAAAAATTAGAGCAACTAAAACAGCTTAAAGTAGCATATTTGCAAAAAATGTTTGTGTAATTATGATACACTATTTATGAGGATGATTATGATGAAACTTGGCTTCAATTTCAAATACTTATTAGCTTTCTTAGCCCTATTGATCGCTATTGTGGCAATAGCATTGTTTATGCCAGGAGGTTTCATTCGATTCCATTTTGGTGATATTTTAATTGTTATTCTTATCTACTGTTTTATTAGAATTCTTCTAAGAAACAGATACAAATGGTTACCCCTACACATATTTATCTTCGCCACTCTTGTAGAAATAGGGCAATATTTTAATTTGGTCTACCACCTCGGATTAGGACATTCTGAATTTGCACGTGTTGCTATAGGTACTACATTCGACTTTCTTGATATAGTCATGTATTTTATCGGATGTACTTTGATATTTGTCTTTGATAGATGGAAAGAACACCGAACGAACATATCAGAAATTTAAATTTTTCTTTTTAATATAAAAACCGCTGACTTTTAATTTCTCAGCGGTTTTCTTATTTTAAATTACTCAAAACTACACAAATAAGCCAAAATGGCCTTTGCAGAATTAATATTAGTTGCAAGCGGAGTGCTATAAACATCACAAAGCCTAAGCAGTGCATTTACATCTGGTTCGTGTGGCTGACTAGTTAATGGGTCTCTGAAAAAGAAAACTCCATCTAATTTTCCACTAGGAATCAATGCACCTATTTCTTGGTCTCCGCCTAAAGGTCCTGAGTGAAAAGACTTTACAGTAAGAGAAGTATTTTCCATAATTTTAGCAGCTGTTGTTCCTGTTCCACAAAGATCAAATTTGCTAAATTTCTGTTCATTTAATTTAACAAATTCGACCAACTTATCTTTCATTTTATCGTGTGCTATAAGTGCTATTTGCATTACATTCCCCCTATGGCTAATCATCTAGTTGGTTATTTTTATATTTATTCATCAAATCTCGTGCTATTGCTCTCTGTCTTTTTTCTTCTAAAGAAGAGCCTTTCAGTTTACTCGCATACTTTTTATTAGTTTCTTCTGCAACCCTTACTTTTAAATCTAAATCTGTAACTATTTTTATGAGCTGTTGCAATTCTTTAACTTTACCTAAATGACTTTGGGCTTTAGCTTCAAAATCTGGTGTATTTAGAAAAATGTCATTAAAATTAGTGTCCAATTCTACAATTTTGTTTATGTGAAGTTGTTTAATATCATTCATTTCATAAAAAAGCTCAGGGGGTTCTTCTTCTAAGAGAACAGCCTCTTGATTTTCAGTAATATTCAAGATAATATTTAAAAACTCCTGTTTCTCTATTAGGATATTTTTCAAAATATTTAGTTTAGCTTCAAAATCAGTCAATTACTATCTCCTCACCTGTCTGGAATACATATATTATGACTTCTTTAACTTTTTTACCCGTTATATGTGTTAAAGCTTTTTTATAAATATCTATTTGGATTTTATATCGGTTTTTAAGTGTTTCTTTTATGTTCCCTTTTATATAATCACTCTTATAATCTAACAGGACAATTTCGTCTGCTTCTTCAAAATAAAGGTCTATTATACCGTGCACTAATATTCCTTCTCCTTGGATACCTTCCAGAAAAGCGTCTTCAGCTGAAAGTTCCATAGCAAAAGGAGTTTCTTTTTTAACATATGTCGCATTTTTAAGCCTATTAGCTATATTAGAATTCATGAAATCTAGTATAAATTTCTGATTTATACTATTAAAATCATCTTCTGTTAATACGCTTTTTAAAAATTCATTTATATTTTGTTGTGTGTGAATAGATAAATCTAGCTTTTCCATAGCTAAATGTATTGCTGTCCCTCTTTTGGAGGCTCTATTTTCTTCTGTAAGGAAACTAGGGATTGGAAGCTCATTCATAAAAGTCGATTCTACAACGCTTTCTACTTCACCAATCTTGGCATTTTGATTATAAAAATTTCTTTTAATTTCTGAAATAGAAACATTAGCAGGAAGAAGTGTTTCATGCTGGAATTTATAAGGGGCTTCCATGAAGTGCTTAATCTCTAAAACTCTATCGTCATCTGCTTTTAAAAAATTAGTGGTTTCATTCTTTAATTGCTCTTTTATCGTTTTGGAAGATTCATTCTGCTCTATCTCTTCAAATTTCAAAGTTTCTTCTAAAAGCTTTAAATACGAATCACTTTCTTTTTTCTTATTAGCAGCAACTAAAATTAAACGTTCACGAGCACGAGTAAGTGCAACATAAAGTACTCTTTTTTCTTCTTCATAAGCTTCATCAACTATTATTTTTGATAGAACGCTATGTGGCATAGTTTTGGATTTTATACGTGTTTCACGATTTAAATTTTTAAATACTATTCCGTGTTTTTTGTGGAAAATAATATCTTTTCTTATGTCTTTTTTATTGAATTCTTTATTCATATTAGCGAGGAAAACAACAGGAAATTCAAGCCCTTTGCTTTTATGAATAGTCATAATATGCACCATATCTAGCCCTTCACTATTTGCAGCTTCATTTAAAGAAATTTTTCTTTTTGTATGCTGCTCCAAATAATTAATAAAGCTAAAAATGCTCCCATTGTGTTCTTTGGCTAAATTTAATAGTATTCTTATGTTATCTTTTGCAGATTTCGATTTCGCATAATGAAAAAGTTTATTTTCTGCTATAATTTCAATTAAAAAATCTTCTATTCCCAGATTTTTAGCATATTCTCTCCATCTTTTCAAGTCTTCAAAAAAATCATTATAGCCATGCAAAGGGTGACCCTTCGAGCAAACTTGTTTTAAAGATTCATAAAGGCTAAGCTCTTTAGAATTTTTTCTGATTTCTAAAAGTTCATCAACACTAACATCGTAAAGAGGAGATGTTAAAACAGCTGTTAACGGCACGTCTTGAATTGCATTATCTACTATAGAAAGTATACTTGTTATTAGCTTAATTTCTTGATTTTCAAAGAAGCCGATGTTGTTTTCAGAAAAAGATGGAATTCCTCCAAGTTTAAGTTCATGAATTATTTCACTAACCATTCCACTAGAACGTACTAAGATAGCAATATCTTTATAACTATAGTCATGGCTTAGTTCTTTTATTTTATTTGCAATGAAAATTGATTCTCTTCCATTCACTTTATAGCTTTCCGTTTTTTCACCTTCCACATCTATTCCTTGGTATAGCATTTCATCTTTATCATAATTTGGCATAATATTTGAAAATATGTTATTGACGGTAGCTATAACTTCTTTAGAGCTTCTGAAATTTTTAGAAAGTATTGCTTTATTCACAGTCTTGTATTTTTCTAGAAAAAGCTCAGGTCCAGTTCCACGAAAAGCATATATAGATTGCTTTGAATCTCCGACCATGAACCTTCGTGCTTTATTTCCAGCTACATGGGATAAGATGTATTCTTGAATATCATTACTATCTTGATATTCATCTGTAAGAATTTCTTGAAAATCAAAATTTATATCTCCATTTTTCAAAATTTCTATTGTATAATGTTCTAAATCATCAAAATCTAGTACATTTTTTGATAATTTTTCATTTTTAAAATTTTCAGCAAAAATGAGCACAATTTCTATTAAAAGCCTTATAGGGGCTTCCATTTGTGAAGTTTCCATTTCATCTTCTTTAGGGAGTTCTGTTATATATTTTTTTGCTTTATCTCTTAATTTTACTGCTTTTTTCTTTAATTCTTCGTCGCAACCTTTTGTATGTTTTGCACGTTTATAGC
>Ga0131853_10001197_pt1 | contig 46936 bp, 28 predicted proteins | sample TergutLab28metaG_FD_92764 | JGI IMG/M metagenome (GOLD analysis project Ga0131853, IMG submission 92764) | Labiotermes labralis P1 segment gut microbial communities from Petit-Saut dam, French Guiana - Lab288 P1 (version 2) (version 2) | ecosystem: Host-associated > Arthropoda: Insects >... | reverse complement strand
GCTCTTACTGTGCCCCCTTTGTCCCACCTGACCTCCTGTACACCCACTACATCTAATTTATACCTCACTAATTCCCTCGCTGCTGCCTTAAGTGACCCTGCCCTATACAGACTCCTAACATTCGAAGTCCCTATTTTCATCCCTCTTTGCCTGCTGCGTGATGCTTCCCCTGGAAACACTCCCCCCCCCCCGGAGATCCGATTGGGGGAGTAGTTTACCTCCGGATTGTTTTGTCTCCAGAGCAAGCATCCCGCATGTGAGTGTTTCTTAACAACGTTTTTTACAGGGAGGGGTTGTTAGCACCACGCCCAACCCCCAAGCTGGAGGACCACCCCTCGTCGGCTGTCCGCGACTGCTTATTCAATTTATTCGCAGCTACCCTCCTTATCGGAGGCCGTTCTTCTATCCGCAACCTGAGGACGTGCCGTGCCGTGGTGACAGGGACCCACTACATGGGGGTCTGTGTATATAATTCAGGTTAATCTTTTTCTTTGTATTGTATGATGCGGCGAAAGGAGCGCCATGAAATTTAAAGCCATCCCCTCTCCTTCCCCTTTGTGGGAGAGGAGGCCTCCTACACCACAAAAGGGGGAAAAAAAACACAAATGCCAGCAAAACCAAACTAAAACATGTTCATGATTGCGAACGGGGCCAGAAACCAAATACGGCTTTGCTGGTCGACAGCCAAGCAGTAAGACTAGAGCTCTGCTTCCCTGCTGTAGTCTAGAGGCAGTCCGCTCTGTGGCGGGCGCTGCTGTGTTGTTCTGCATCGCCTTGGGTGTCCTGGGTATTTTGTTTCTAAATTTATTTAAGTTCAAGGTCCATACGCGAGTCATAGTTAGACACGTAACAAGTTTAATAAAATAATAATAATAATAATAATAATAATAATACAATAAGACAGGCAAAGTAGTATGACGTAACATTGAAGCGTGTTTGTGTAACCATTGCTGCAGTGGAAAAGCAATAAATATTACATATTCTGTATGTGTGTGTGTGTCTGTAGCCTTAGTTATCCAGCACGCAATTCGCATGCGCCCTGCTGTCATCTGTGGCCTGCCCGACTGTACAATATTTTTCACATTATGTCATAACGGTGCGATTTTCGAAAAAAAAAAGTCCTTTCTCAACCTGTGCACCGGCCGGCCACCTGCAGGTGTGACGGTACCAGATGCTGTGTAATGCAATTTTGACCTCCTGATGATGAGCACAACAGTGCTCGAAACATGTAGAGGAATATAATAAACTTATTGTGAAATAAGATTTTGTGCATTAAGTTGGATAATTACTGATATAGTAAAACGGGTGTTTTGATTTTCTCTACATCTCTTACTTGAAACATTTCTCATTATTAGAAGAACTGATTGAGATTTAATAAAAAAAATATATGTCGGTCTGCATGTACAGTGCCGGTTATTCTTGTCCGATTTTAATGAAACTTGAATTTCTCGACAGATTTTCGAAAAATACTCAACTATCAAACTTCATGGAAATCCGTCCACCGGGTCCGAGTTGCATGCGGACAGACAGACCTGACGAAGCTAATAGTCGCTTTTCGCAGTTTTGCGAACGCGCCTAACAATATGCTGCTGCACATGTAGACCGTGAATATGTGCAGCAGTAACTGCACGTTTTGACGACCGTAAAAAACACATACAGTGCTTATCATCTTATGTATTCTGATCTGTGGAGGGCGTCGTAAACTAAACACCACTCATACAGCTAGCAGAATAGCCTACGACGCGCGTTAACCATTTCAAATGTAGTGGTAACTGTAGACGCCGTCTGCTGGAACATTAAGAGCCCCAATTTTCCCCACGCAGCTATCAGTAGAAACCGCCGTCCGCGTCTGCAGCGGCGAAAGCACAGACGTTGCTGCAAACTGTTCTCACTAATCGGTTAGAAACGGTTAAGCAGGGCGAGCAAAGTTCCGTTTGTAGCCGAATGTCAGGTGACCTGCGTTGTGTAACAGTGCTGTTGTGCAGCCATGTGTGTAGTTACAGAAGGGGTCAAGTTGGTGACGTTGCTGTGGTTCCAATTAAATATCTGTTTACTGATTTCTGCGATCTGTGATTATAAGATCGTCCTGGACTGCGGTTTACGGCCCCCATAAGCAAATGACGTCACTGGCAAATCGTACGATTACGCGATATTCCTGACCGCTCAGCACCTAATACAAAGACTGTCCAACTACTGCATGTAACACAGCCATTCTGCAGAAGGCAGCGGTTTGCCACCTACTTGGGAAATTCCCAGAATTTTGTGTAACCCTAAGGTTCATTACCGTCTTCACAACAGCCCAAACTATTTTGGACCAGGGTGTATCAGGCATTTCCTGCGTTCGGTCAGCTCGCAGTTCTTCGTGAATGCAATTTTGATTCTTGAATCTGAAATACGCTGTAATGCCGTTACAGCCCGCCAGCATGCAGCATGCATGTAGCAGCATACACGAAGGTGTCTACACAACCCATAATCAGAAATTTTGTAAAAAGGTGAATTTGTAAAGGAAAGACACGGCGACCTTTACCGTGTACTTTACCCAACGTAATGTAATGCCTCAAGTGTACACTGGAATGCGATCAGCTGGCCACGCGGACTGTCAGCCACGTGCGTGGGACGGCTGACCGCGATGAACCGCATGACGCAGTAGCATTTGGACAGTAGACAGTTTGCATAGTACAGAGGGCACTGATAACTGCTCGAATTGGGTTCGGTAGTGAGACGGCTATGAATGCGAAGTAGCCCTTGAAGGTACAGTGGTAACTGTATGTACCACCTGATTTAACATTAAGGAATCTGTACTCTCCACAACAGTGTATTAAGGCTGCATGCTTCGAACGAATCTCTTAACACACCGCGTTCTCCTTCAACAGCATCATCCATTTGCTCTTTATAATGGAGACGAACTGTGTTTTCTGTGACAGCATCCTACAAGTCGCTGTACCGAGGTTGCGTCACTCTCCAGGGTAACAGTACGTTATTTATAACCGAGATACATTTGCTCTTTATAATGGAGACGAACTGTGTTTTCTGTGATAGCATCCTACAAGTCGCTGTACCGAGGTTGCGTCACTCTCCAGGGTAACAGTACGTTATTTATAGCCGAGATACAAACTGGGTACACCCAGCTGTTCGAAATGAAAAACGGGTCGCAGTGATAGTGACCACAGTTAATTAGCGGGTCGCAGTGATAGTGACCACAGTTAATTAGCTAACTGTATTGATAAAGAGACTTTCAAGACACCTGCTACATAAAATTTACAGAAATTTTAGGTTTGAAAGCAAATTGCAGTTTGAACGATCCTGTAATTCCGACGCCCTGTGCACCAGGCGTGTCTAACGCAACTGCACGCTGCGGAGGGAAGTTTCGTTCGTCACCGGTGTGGCGTGGAAGTGTGTGTTGTTTAACGATCCTGTGTCATTGGTAAGATTATTTAGCGTCGGTGATAGATGGATAGATGAATGGAATGAATGAGCATGGAGCGTTGGTGAAATGATGCTGAGCAGCCGGTGGCAGCCACACATCTGAGCCACTGTACGGACGAATTCTGAATCATAACTGAGAATACGAACGTGCATGCGACGAGGGAAGCTAATGTGTTGCGTTACGGCAGTGCTGGTGTTTGTTGTGTCTCCGACCGCGGGTTGAGAGACGGACTGCTGTCTGCTTATTGACGAGTGTGTGTATGTGTGTGTGTGTGTGTGTGTGGGGGGGGGGGGTTCGTTTAGGGATGCTGCCACTAGCATGCATTGTACAGCGTGCAGTGGTAAGGTGATTGATGAGTAGTGAGTTGACAAGGATGTGAAAAGAAGCGGTCGTGGCCTTTTTAAAGTACTGTCTTAAGAGACTGAGAAAAACTACGAAATTCCCCGGTTAGGATAGTCGGTGTCCCGGCCGAGATTCGAAATGAGAACCTTAAGGGTATGATTGGAAGAGCTGTGGTTTTGAGTCAGCTGCCACGTAGAGCCTTACAGTGGTCTGACCCAGCGTTCATGTCAGGTTGAGCGTGACAGTGGTCTGCCCCTGTCCGTAGGTCTCTGTACGGTTCAGACACCCAGAAGTTAGTTCTTAAATGCAAGGCTGGCTGTGAACAAGAGAAGTTTAGTTTCTGCAGTAGATGTGATGTCATTAAGACAGCAGTTGGGTCGCCATCTCTGCACGCAGCTCAACGTCGTGGCGATGTGCGCGGACTGTAATCCGTTATACCGATATTGATTTGTCCTTTATCTGGATTTGCGGTTTGCAGACAGACTGCTCTCCACTGCACGTCGTACATTGCCAGTGTCCACGTGCTGCAATCAATCAGCTGTTCTAACAGCCAGCAACAAGTTCACGTGAACTGTCTTTGTGTTTGTGTCAACGGTTTCTGCAACGCTATGAGGTACAGTGACAGCTGTGCACAGTGTCCTGCGCTCTGCTGTCACTGTATGTTATGGTCAGACACTGCGACATGTGGACACTACTGACGTCGTGTACCGTCGCAGCTGGGTTCGGTAGAACCTGCCGTCGCCAGGGGACACACTTTGTGTCTGTAGTTTCTGTAACAGCAGTGTGTATGTCTGTATGTCTGATCATTCAGGTGGACGTACGTGAACACTTGTCAGCGGCGACAGGTGTTCTGTGTGTATAAAATAAGTGAGAATGTCGCCTTGTTGCGACGAATACACGTGACGTGTGTAATATTCATATTATCTTTGTATTTGACGAAAACGTACAGTAAAATGATCAGATGTGTTACCTGTTGTACGATGCTGCTTGAGTGTTTCTTGTGACGCAACAAGCAGCGGTTACTTCCCTGACTGTATTAACCGGTTGACTTGTGTAATGCCGACAGACTGCTTTTAACTGTGACATGTGGCATCCTGTTGTGCTCGCAGTACAAGTGGCGCCTGAGGTTTCTTCATTTGGTGAAGCATCGACCTTATTCAGTCGTGATATGGCGCAGGATTTACACCTTAACTCCTAATTCCTTAAACAGCCATCCTTGCTACTTGTTAAATGTCGACCAGTAATGTATGTGTGCAATTTATATGAACCGAAAGCCATCCAACAAAGAAATGCTCTTTCTGCTCCACAAGTGACTTCCTTTTCCAGTTACTTCCCATGACTCTCAGGCTTCAGACGGACGGTCAGGGTCTGTGACACGGATCTGAGCAGCAACAGCAGGCCGCCTCCTCTCAACAGCTAAGCAAGGTGCTCGCTGCTCAGTAAGGCCAGTTTGTTTAGACATGACACCGTGTAGCCTGGTAGCCGGGCAACATTTCTAAGAAACTTGCCTCCATCTACATGACACTTTGGCTACACGGCGTCACGACGCGGCAGTCAGCACTGTCCAGTCCCCACCGTAACGTCCCATCATCAGTACTAAGGCCATCCCGTAAATGAGGCGGTTAGTTGGCGTCTGATCACGGAGGCCTGAGGTCGTTCACAGAGTAGCATGTGCAAAGTGGCGGTGGCGGACGGTTGTCCGGCTGTCTCCACGTTCTGCTGTTTCTCCTGCCAGCTGTCATGCCACCAATGCTGCATGACCATTACAACTGTCAGTGTTCCCACTCTGCTACATTCATCTGTACTGAGTTAACAAAGGAAGTCCGACGGATGCTAGTGCTAACGGCACTCGATGCCATAGAATCCACTGCAGGCACTTGTGGGCTATGTCAGCCAGCCCAAAGCGCTCATCGTTAGCAAGGATTGTTTCATTATTGTCAATGACGCTATTAGTGTCAACAGGACTGGAGGGGATACAGTGAACTACATAGGAGGGAGCCATAACAGGTGTAGGGAGATGAGGAAGGGGGTCGAACCATGGGACCCCTTGCGATGACCTTACTGGCTGTAACTGACTTGTCACTCAGTAAAACGTAAGACTGGGTTTTACTGGCACTTAAATTTGTTTGGCGGTCTTACGAAATACATAAATACGTGACATTGCGCGGGCAACTTGAGAGTTTTGGTGCATAGCAGGCGGTATGTATAGTTACCAATGGAGTGTAGTGTAGCTAAATGAATCGAATGCAGCTCGTGGTGGGACACAGCCAGTGCGCTACTGGACTGGGATACTAACTCTTACCCTTGAAGTACTCTTAATTTGCAATGCTACGTAAAATTTCACACCTCGTATTAGGGCTTTGACGTGAGGCCTGTCATTTAGTCATGAATCTGCATATTATTAGCAACGTACAGACTTTGAGACTCAGGCTTGATATGACGTTAGAAGCCAAGATCTGCTTACACTCGTCAGACGTCTTGGCTGTCACGTAACTCAAACGGTTAGCAATGAACAGCGATATATTCGGCTTTATAGCGACATTCATTCTGTTAATCACGCTAAAGGTGACAGCTTGGAATGTCTCGGCAGACATCGCATGAAAATTGTTCAGATGATTCTCTTCACGTGTGTTTTGCACCGTGCAGTGGTTGAATGTGTCGACGTTTTGGAGGAACATACTGCGTCCATTTGAAGGGTGAATTTATTGGTTCAAGTGGCTGCAGAAGTCATGCGGAGGAAAACGTGTCAGTGACATAGAGCGGTTTGTGGGAGTGGATATAGGATTGTCTCGAGGCAATTGATGGGGGTTGGTAAATACACCGCATTTCTGCAACATGCACATGAACCAGTTCAGTCATCCTGAAGATGGAGACACTGTGTTTCTCCGAAACGTCGCAACATTTAGTTACGCAGTGCAGAAGCCCAACACCTGCACACACTTGTCAAGTCTCGCTAGTGACAGGCACTGTCACCAGCGTCTCTGGCCCATTTGGCGCTCCCGTCCTGATGGTTGCCCACCTTCACCCTGCCTAGTCAGGTGATACTGACAACACCTACGGGTATACGCCGCAATGCAGAATATAACTAGTTACACTCACGCTCCATCCTCTTTACCCTGCATGGGCAGCCAGCCTGCCACAAACGGATTCGGTTGCAGAAGTGTTGCGTCACTTCCTGTGCTTTCTGCGCGTTCTTTGCGAAGTAAAGAGAACGTTTTATATGCAGACAGCTTCCGCCTGTCTGTCTGTCTATCTGTCTGTGACAGCTACTGAATCATGTGTCGAATTTTCATCTAATTCAGTGTAGGAGCTCTTTAGAAGAAGTTGTCCAGCCAGCGTGAGTTTCGGTAAAATCGACCTACTGACAGTCACAATGTACTGAAGGACAACGAATTTCTGTACTTCCTACGTTTATTTTTCGGTATTGGCGAAATTCTCTATTAGATGTATTGGTGAAAATGTGTCTGGGTCGTGAAAATCGGCGAAGGTAAGGCCGTGCCTTTCTTACGGGCGTACATCAAGTTACATGTGCTTGCGCACCTTCACACTGTGTGGGAGTGTCACGGTAAAGACCGTTCTTTCTCCACATTCGGATGCTCCAGTGATGCAGTGCCAAATAGCAGACCCCTTACCTAATGTTAGTCAGTCCGGTGAACACAGAGGTCTGCTGTCAGGGTAATACACGCGGAAGGTCTCTGCAAGGTGCCCGGTTGTCACTGGACTGACATACACACACACAACGTCCTGGTGTTATCGAACGTGTGTGTCGCTCTTATTGTGGTACAGCAATTGCGTAAATTGAGAGTGTGTTTGTTGGGGTGGGGAAGCCGGAGGAAAAGAGACCACGGGGAGGCCTAGGCGTAGATGGGTGGATAATATTAGGATGGATCTCCAGGAGGTAGGATGTGGGTATATGGACTGGATTGGGCGGGCCCAGCATAGAGATAGGTGGCGGACCCTTGTGAGTGCGGTAATGAACCTTCGGGTTCCGTGAAATGCGGGGAATTTCTTGACTAGCTGCAAACCGGTTAGCTTCTCAAGAAGGACTCTGCACCATGGAGTAAGTAAGTAAGTTTGTTTACACAGCTGTATAAATGTCGAAATTTAATATTACCGGGTGTTCGGCGAACTCAGATTGCAATGTATCTTCCCTTGCACTGATTCCGAATGCACCACTTTCTAATTGAGATGCGATAACCGCTCAACTTTAACGGAACATCGAACTTAGCATCTGTGCTACTCCAACTGCCATAACGGAGTGTCCTTATCAGCAGCCCGCATCTCATTACAAATTCCTCTTCCTACATATTAAAATAATTGTATAACGCCGAAAGTCAAATTTAGAGAACCCTCGTAGGTCGAATTCAACTTTTTGGAAAACTAAGCCTGATTGGTTTCGTTAATTTAAGTCAGTAGACCCCGAAATTTCGACGACCGAACGTTCTGGGGCATCGTCCAGTGGCACTTCCTGCTGCATGAATTATGTCGTCAAAAGTGTCAAAGTCTCGGGTTTCACCAAGGAACACCCAGCTGCAGAACTGCGTGCAACTGGACAGTTGATGGATGTTCTGTCCAGGCTTATGCTTTTGAATGCCTTAGCTGCACTCATTCCGTCCCGCTGTCTTCCCTAGATTTGTTCATTCTACAGCCAAAAGTCCCTTTCTTCTAATTTACTAACCCACAGAAATGTCTCTCGATAATGCCTGTTCAGAGTTTGAACCGGAGGACTGCCGGTCCATTTCCGAACTTGAACTTGACAGGCCGGTAACAGTACCTGCTGATGTGGTGCAGCATAATCTGATCATAGAGAGCCGAACACGTTTAGGTTGTCTATGCACACGTTGCATCTCTGGACAGCACGTGAAGCCGAAGCTGATGATGCTATCTTAGGGGTTGAAGCAGTGGCCGTAACTAGAAGTGTTCTGTAAACAGATGGCCATTGGGGTTCAGGAGCCTATTGGAGTAGTAGTGTATAATGCGAGCGACAGTGGCAGGCAACTGCAAGAAATGGCTGAGAAATGGTTTGAGCGTCTGGACTAACCCGCTGTACTGAAGCGTCGGAGAAGTTGCCAGGTCAACCCGGCGCTAACAGTATTAGTTCACCGGGACAGCGGTCGCCGCGTGCCGCCTGGGTTAAGGAATTAATTCACGCAGTGATATACCCCTTTAAAGTCCACTGGTCACTATATGTACCGCCAGTTTAACATTCAGCAATTCTACGTTCTGCCCACACAGTGTATTTGTGTGGATCCCAAAACAAACAGCGATTATTTCCCTATACAGCATTAACTGGTTGGTTTTTATAACAGAGACGGAGTGTGTTTACTGCGCGGTACGGACTGGATCATTAAATATAATTCAGGTTCATCTTAGTTTCTATCATGGCTCAGGCGGTTAGTCTCCGGCCTCTCAATGCGGAAGTCCAGTTTCGGTCTCAGACCAGTTCGTGTGAGGTTTTTGTTGGTCACAGTGGCAATGGGACAGGTTTTTTTCCCAGTACTTCAGTCTCCCCTGTCAGTAACATTCCACCAATGCTGTACACTCATCTTCCATCTACATGCTGCTGTTACTTGAAGGACAAACGGGCGAAGCCTGGCAATCTTCCAAAAAGGCAATCTCTTTCGGAATCGGGGAGCGATGGTTAGAAAAGTACTTTCACTTAATATTTAAAGGATTACTTCACTAACGGTGTGGTCCGGGTAGCTCAGTCGGTATAGCGACTGACCACAGGCTGGACGGTCCGGGATCGAATCCCGGTGGGGACGATATTTTCCGCCCGTCCAAACCGAACCTGGGGCCTACCCAGCCTTTTGTACAATGGGTACCTGGTCTTTCCTGGGGGTAAAGTGCGGCCGGGGCGTGCTGCTGACCACTCACCCCCTTCTAGTGCCGCGGTCGTGGAAGAGTAGAGCTGTACCTCTACCCACCCTCTGGGCCACACCGGGCCTGTAACGGGAACACTTTACTTCACTAACGAATTATTTTTTTCAATTCGCTTATTGAACGATGCAGTGTCGCCTGAACTGCTACAGCCACTTCAACAGAGCTGAAGAGTTACGTTTTATTTTTCTGATAATGTGTGGTGCAGGCAGTACTGTGGACAGAACTGTTTGGTAGTACACTTTATACGATCCGTGATACGTGCGTTAATCGAACGTATATATAGTCCTGCACACGGTTCTACTAACATCAGTTTTTAATACAGTGCAGTCCACATGTTTCGACCAACTATGTAGCCATCATCAGGGATGTAAACTATAAAGAGTAGATAGTTAAAAGCATTAAATTAAATGATAAAAACACAAAATATATCAGAACCACTGCCAGGGTGTAATTACAGTCATATGAGCCAGTGGTTTAGAAGTACATAAATGTGACTTATTGTGCTACTATTGGTGAATGGTGTCAGTAGAAGGTTCAGTTAACTTGTGGACTGTACGGTGTGCGGCAAACCGCGACAAGTGACTTGGCTATTACCAGGTAGTGGGCACGTGACGATAGGTACAGCTGTTGTATATGGTCTGTTGTAGTTAGAGTAGGAAAGAGGCTGAGGGTGTTGGACACTGGGTGAAGAGGAAGACATTCGGACATGAGAGGGCTGGAGTGACAGAACACTGGGAGAAACTGCAGATTGCGAAGCTGCACCTTTTATACTGCTGCCCATATAGCATTAAGACGATCAAATCAAGAAGCATGTGATGGACAGGGCGTGTGGCACGTATGGCAGGAGAGAAATGCATACAGGGTTTTGGTGGGGAAACTTGAAGAAAAGAGACCGCCTGGAAGACCTATACGTAGATGGAAAGATAATATTAAAAAATAAATGAGATGGGAGGGCGGTGACTGGATTGATCTGGCTCAGACTAGGCAGAAGTGGCAGGTTTCTGAGTTTGCAGTAATGGAACCTCGGGTTCCGTGAAATGCGGGAAATTTTTCTACTAGCTGAGGGACTAGCAGCTTTTCAAGAAGGACTTTGCTCCTTGGGGTCAGTGACGAAACAGTTGTTCCATATTTCTACGTATTATTTTCGTCCTGACTGCCATTTCAAACGCTAGGAACTGTTTCATACACAACTTCTTATCACTCTGTGGTTTCAGATTTTCGCCGCACAGCTGACAGAAAACCCGAAGATATTATGAAATTTACTTCATACGTTTTGCCGCTGTGTTCGCTAGACACGCAATGTGCAGTTATTACAGCGTGAAGTAAAATTACTTGCAGCTAGATGTCTGATTCATATGGAAATGACCAAGTGCACATTAACATCGCACAAGGGGCTACGCGACTTCCAGGGTCGTACTGGACGAATAAATGACGAGCAAAATATTGAAGGTGCTGCTTGGAGTCGAACACAGTCCTCAGTGTGTCTGAGCTATCGGGGTGCCTATATCGTACCTTGCTGTAGCAAGTCACTCCTCTGGAGACTAAGACTAGCCTGCGTTGTACATACAAAACTGCAGTCCGTACCGCGCAGTAAACACTCTTCGTCTCTGTTACACAAACCAGTCAGTTAATGCTGTATAGGGAAATAATCGCTGTTTGTTCTCAGATCCACACAAAACACATTAATACACTGTGTGGGCAGAACGTAGGATTGTGAATGTTAAATTGGTGGTACATACAGTGACCACTGGAATTCAAATGGCTAACTGTATGTATGTCTGTGTCTGCTGGTAGTTAGACGATTTATGCATGAAGCTGACGAGTGTGCTGCCGACAGCTCCCTGAATGCTAGTTGACACTGTATTGTGAACAGCTGAGCAGTTGAGTGCGGTCAGTGCCTGTTGGAGCGCGGCCAGTCCCAGACGTGTATTTAAGCCAGTCCAACTAGTGGAGTGCGTCTCAGTATCTGTCGTGATCCTGTCGAGGAAAAAGTCACACGTCTAGCCTTTAGACCCACAAATCCGGATGTGTTACTGAGTGGTAAATGTTATAAAGGCCAGCGACAAAATAAAAAAAAATGGTTACTTATGACATCACGTGTCATAAGTAACCAATTAACCAGCTCCATAGAGCAGAGGGCCATTTTCGAGATGCTAGTAGTTCCTCAGCCAGTCAAGTAATTTCTCACGTTTCATGGAACCCGAATGTTCATTACCGTCTTCACAACATCCCGCCATTTGTTTTTACCCGGAACCAGATTAATCCACTCCACGTCCTTCCTGTTTATTTCTTTACTATCCGTAATAATATTTTTCTCCCATCTACTTTCAGATCTACCAAGTCGTCTCTTCCCCTCCGGTTTCCACACCAAAACCCTACATGCATTTCTCTTCTCCCCCACAACTGATGTTCCAATCTATATAATTAGTACCCTATGAGAAAGTGAATATTTTTTAATCCCAATATTTGGGAAATTATAAAGTGAGGAGATGCGGTGACCTGTGAGGTCGTGACTACTGCATCAAATTTCATAAAAATATGTTCACTTTTTCTACAGTTATTATGGGAGCAACACGGACACAGGACATGATTGTGCTGTACACGATGGTGGTTGTGAACTGCAAGCCAGGATGATCATTTTGCGAAATTTGGTGTTCTCAGAACTGTGGAAATTAAGTTTAGGTTTTTGTGAGATGTGACGCCATGTAAATGCGGTTGCCATAGATCTGAAGAGCCGTGCTGTCTTCATCTGCATTATTTCCCCTGATATTGCTACCCTCTACCGAACTGCATGGCTTTACGCCCCGGAACACTGTAACTGCCCATAAGCATTCAGTTAGTGCTGTACATGTTTGTCCCTTGCTGTGTAGAACGTGTGGCGATAGATCTGCGCCATATTTTGGTGTAAAGGCCGTTTCATATAATGAGCGTTGAAGCACTGTAATTTTCCTACAGTGATGGTAAGCTTGTTGACGTCTACTGTGTATGTTTATAGCTGAACGTCTATCGTATGCTTTATCTATGATCTCCTGATCCCTGCGTTCCAACTTGTGTCACAACGCCATCTGCACGTCACTGCATACAGCTGTGCTGAAACTTGTCCAGCTGTCTTCGCCTTTGATTTAACTATATTGACTTTATTAGCCCTTCAGAGGCTCAGAATTAACTAAATTACATGTAAATATCCAGTCCGTACCGCGCAGTAAACACTCTATATATCTGTTACACAAACCAGTCAGTTAATGCTGTATAGGGAAATAATCGCTGTTTGTTCTGAGATCCACACAAAACACATAAATACACTGTGTGGGCAGAACGTGGAATTGCTGAATGTTAAACTGGTTGTACTGTACATATAGTGACCACTGGGCTTTATAAAAGCTTAAGACGCTGTAGTTTCTGCCTGCAGCAGCAGTGCAACGCACCGCATTGTGCCCTCGCAGTGTCTTTCTGTGTTTCACTTGATCCTCGCAGTAAACAGAGAATGTTTTCCGAAGCAGCAGTAAAGGACTGGTGTCTAATGTGATCTGATGTGTTTTCTTTACAAGCGGAATTTTTCTTTTCCAATGTTGTTAAGATTATTTTCAGTTTTATGTATGTATGAATGAATGAATGTATGTATGTATATATGTATGCATGTAGGTATGTATGTATATATGCATGTATGTATGTGTGTGTGTGTATGTATGTATGTATATATGTATGCATGTATGTATGTATATATGTATGCATGTATGTGTGTATGTATGTATGTATATATATGTATGTATGCATGTATGTATGTATACCCATATGTATGCATGAATGTATGTATGTATATATGTATGCATGTATGTATATATGTATGCATGTATGTGTGTGTGTGTGTGTGTGTGTGTGTGTATGTATGTATGTATGTACTGGCTAACAAGCTTATAGTGACATAATATTTATACGAGGCATCCATTTTCACAGCTCTGATACAGTTCAATGTCAGTGTGGTTCAAAATACGCCTTTAGTGTACCACAAAGAGCTGTAATTATGTTCACCGGGACAGTTTTGTGCAGTGTGCCTGTAACGTGTTGTTTGTCTCCATACTGATGCGGTAATTCTCCGAAACACTCCATTAGCTTTGTGTATTAAGTCAGAACATGCTGCCCGCTTTGTTTTGTCGTGTTACCGTCACGACAAACGGCGTTCACTGAAGGGCCGAGTGTTTTCTGTGCGGTGCGAACTGAACTTGGGGCAGACTTAAACTGCCTAAAGCAGAGGCACATCCAACCTGCAGCACCACTTACCGTTTTATGACAAGGCACATTCCCCTGCAGTCTGTGAAGTTCAGGTCCCCGCTATCTTCTCTGTAGGCCTTCTTCTACTTCACGCACAGCTCAAACGTCTGTCTGGAGACGTCCTGTGGCCTCGCTCTTCTTTCTACACAAAACAGTTAATTAAAATAAAACGACAGTCAGTTCAGAGGGAAGACCTATCTATCAGCACGGAGCACAGAATGATTTGATTCAGAAAGCGAACGCGTTGATATCGCACGCAGCAACGTAGGAAGGCAGAGCGCTGTACTGCCTGTGACGGTAAATATTGTCCGTCAGATCTTGTTGGTCGGCTGTTCAACGACGCTGTCAGCAGATCATAACATATGGCTTTTTACGTAAATAGTCTTTATCTTATACAAATATGTATTTTTATAACGTGCAAAAATGGCTACAGGTATATTTGCTGGCCACAGGAGAAGGGAGGAGATGCAAGGCGAATTTTACTTTATCGCTACTGTACAAACGTAAAACGTACTTTTCTTGAAGCTCACTTACAACTCAGATTTCTGCATGGCTGTTCATTGTACGTACAAGGCAGCAGATGGCATGAAAACTATTGCTAGCTGTTGTTCCGTTGTGTCCTTGTACTGGTATTGTGCATTCCATTGCTCTTATACTCATGTATTCTGCTGTGTTCATGTATCCATATTGCGTATACTGTCTCGTTCTTTTACCAATACTGCCGGTGACGTAGCGTTCGTGTACTCTTCGTTCCGGTCCATTCCGTCGCGTTCTGTCAGCACAGTACAATATGTCGTCAAACAGCGCTGCCACCTACCGTAGGCGGACGCAACGATACCGTAACAACGGTGCAGTAACGATGATAGCTTATAGCAAGTGGACAGATCTTCGCCCTTCTTTAGTTTGAAGTGAAATGACACAGTGGTTAAATGATACAAACTTACACACTGGCAGTAGTCTACTGTTCATTGCTCTATTGCGCACAGTTGGCAATATTATTCATTGCTCTGTTGCGCACAGTTGGCAATGTTATTCATTGCTCTGTAGCGCATATTTGGCAGTACTGTTCACTGCTCTATTGCGCACAGTTGATAGTAATTTTCATTACTCTGTTGCGCACAGTTGGCAGTACTGTTCATTGCATTTTTGCGCACAGTAGGCAACATTATTCATTGCTCTGTTGCGCACAGTTGGCAGTACTGTTCATTGTTCTTTTGCGCACAGTAGGCAACATTCATTGCTCTGTTGCGCAAAGTTGGCAATGTTATTCATTGCTCTGTTGCGCATATTTGGCAGTACTGTTCACTGCTCTGTTGCGCACAGTTGGCAGTACTGTTCATTGATGTTTTGCGCACAGTAGGCAATATTATTTATTGCTCTGTTGCGCAAAGTTGGCAATGTTATTCATTGCTCTGTTGCGCATATTTGGCAGTACTGCTCACTGCTCTGTTGCGCACAGTTGGCAGAGCTGTTCACTGCTCTGTTGCGCACAGTTGGCAGTAATTTTCACTGCTCTGTTGCGCACAGTTGGCAGTACTGTTCATTGCTCTTTTGCGCACAGTAGTTAATTCAGTATACTCTGTACTGAAACATCGGAATACTTTCATGATGACCAAGTTAACACAATATTGAGCTGCTTCTTCTGTACAAAGCTCTGTTTCCCTGCAATGTGACAGTTACTCGGGTTTCTGAAGGCTCACTATAACGCTCCAATGCCCATGTGTCCGTACAGCCTCGTTTTCTGTGTTCTGTGGCCTTTTCAATTCATTCATGTCTGCTAAACTACATGCAAAATGAACCCAAATAAACGCCTGATCAAGGTAAAAACTGTCAACTATGCCTCTGCCATTCCTCAGTAAGTACTGCAAGATGACAAATCCGGCCTCAAGTTGCTTCACCTGCCCAGGTTGTTTGTGAATGACTTGCCTAATGATTGCCGGACACAGACCGAAACCTGCCGCTAATAACGTCGGCAGCAAGTAGCGGAAGGTGTGACACTGTCGTGTGGCTTACAGAGATGCTGCATACGTGTTACTGGCACTGCAGCAGAGTTTGTTGTACTGTACGAGGTACACACGAGAGAACATGGCCATCCTACGGTAGGTTGGTCGTTAGGGTGGATGAAACCAGAAATATGCAACATTTTCTGTGGGAAGTACTCATGCAAAGCGGTCACTCGGAAGGTAGGGACGGTCGTGAGAGGACATTGTTTAACAGAAACACAAGGCAGTGAACTGTGAGAGTTAACAGTGCGGTCTGCTGGGGTGTGATGTGCTGCTTCCATCTGTATGTGCGGTGCAGTGCGGCCTCCAACAAGACGGCAGTCTGAACATCAGCCTACAGAATATCACGATGTGTAGGCACGGCACGGCCAGCACACTGTCTGCGGACAGTTTTGTTACGTGGCAGTTATTTTCGACATCGGCGGTCCATCTGGACACATCAAGACGTACCGGCAGCAGCTGGCAGCAGGCAGCACACAAGTACTTTTGTTCTTAATACGCCTTGTTACGAAATGTCGCAGTTGACATTCAACAATACATCACTTCTGCTTGGTATTTTTAAAAACAGTTTTTAAAAAACAAAAACTTTTTGTTTTTTAAACGCGCTTAGGCAATTTTGTAATTGTCACACTTTACATACATTTTAATTGTCGACTTTTGGTATTTATTTTCTGTCTATATTCATATACTTGTGTCCCAACCTGATGATGACCCGAGTTCAGGGTCGAAACTGGTTGCCACGTAATAAAATGGTTCATAAAGTGTGTGTTGGTTGTGACTGGAGATCTTCTGGGTATTGTGGCTGTGACACGAACGGCGATGTTTCATGTAAACATTCACTTGCAGAACTTCAAACGGAACAAGTAACAACACTTTAAATCCCAGTGGTCACTATATGTACCGCACAGTGGTCACCATATGTACCGCACAGTGGTCACTATATGTACCGCACAGTGGTCACTATATGTACCGCACAGTGGTCACTATATGTACCGCCAGTTTAACATTCAGCAATTCCACGTTCTGCCCACACACTGTATTTATGTGTTTTGTGTGGATCTCAAAACAAACAGCGATTATTTCCCTATACAGCATTAACTGACTGGTTTGTGTAACCGAGACAGTGTGTTTACCGCGCGGTACGGACTGAGTCTTACATATAGTTCGAGGGCTTCTCACAGCGAAGGAATGTCTTCGCTCCCAGGTCGGTCCATATCAGACTTGTGTACAAATGACAGTGGCACGTTGTTTCTCCGAGTTGAACATGGAGCATTCGTGGAATGCTCCATGTTCAACTTTATCTGCGTGTTTCTCTGACCAGAAGGACAAGCGGCCGACATACGGAATCCTGCACAAGTGCCGTAACGCTGTCAGTAGGCGCGCTGTCACTTAGTCTCTAACGCGTAGCCGTGTAAGTGCAAGTTCCCCCCCCACCCCACCCCCCGGTATGAACTTGGGCGGTATCTCGCAATGTGCTAGTTAGTTCAACTGAATCTGCTTTTTGTAGTTTTGTCACGTTAGCTGAGGGGTGTGAATAATGAGTTAAACAAGATAGTGTACGTATAACGTAATTTTGTAGCGCGTTCGCGTAACCTTTGTTGCCATGGAAGCAGAAGAATGCATTTTCTTTGTGTTGTTGTTAACCTGTATGTAGCTGTCAACAATGTAAAACTTATTAAATGTGTCATAGAAACGTAACAATGTGTTCCTTTATACTGCTGTCGATCTACAATATATTTCATATTGCACTCAACAATATAAACGTACGTATGTCTTCATGTAGTGTCCGTCTTTTTTTTTTTCTAATTTCAACCAAATTTGGAGTTTATCTACAGATTTTCATAGAAGTCCCAACCTCAAATTTCACGAAAATATCGTAATTGGGAGCCCCTATGATGCGGAGAGGCGGGCGAACATGATGAAGCTAATATGCGCTTTTCGCGTTTTACGCCCACGCTGTTGAAAGTAACGGAACAACAGCTAGAAACGCCACTGGCGCTGTCAGTCATTCAAGAAGCTGCTGCCATCTCTGCTTCACAAACGAAACCAATTTGAGAGCTCTGATTCTTTGTCACTGTCTTTCTGCATGCAATAAGATTGGTGTCTGTCAGTAAACCTTAACGTTGAGAGACACTATATTTTATATCTGTAAATTTTTCATAGTTTGTGTTCGGCAGCCAAATATTCGGTGATCAAATCAAGGTGGATGACATGGGCTGGGCTTGCGGCACGAATGGGAGAGAAGAGAAATACATATAGGGTTTTAGTAGGAAGGAGCCACGTGAAGACCTACGTCAGATGGTATGTTAAGGTTAAAGGGTTCAGCTCACCCTAGAGCAGACCATGAAAGCTCTGAGGGGGAATAGACGTATAGCTGTACTCTTTCTTTAACCTCGGCTGTAGATGAGAGTGGGTGCTCAACTCCACGCCACGGCCTCTTTACCCCCTGAAAAGACACACGGTACCGATTGTACAGGAGGCTGGGTGGGCCCCACGGTCGGTCTGGACGAGTGCAGAAAATCTCGCCCCCCAACCGGGACTCGATTCTCGGACCGTCCAGCCTGTAGGGAGGTCCATTTTAATATATGGGAGGATAATATTAAAATGTATCTAAAGAAATAGGGTGAGAAAACGCGGAATGGATTTATCTTGCTTGTAATAGGAACAAGTAGTGGGCTGTTGTGAACGGGATCAGCCAGTAAGTTGCATCACGAAGAGTTCGGACGATCGGTCGTTCCGAAGAGTAGCCAAGGCAAGGGTCGGAAGAGAAAACAAACGACTTTCTGGAACAAGGACAGTAGCTAGTTTTACAATTGGGAGGCCGTTCAACCCGCCGCTGCCAGGTTGCGTTGGTACGGCAGGTTACTGCGTCCATTTATGTGCATTGCATTCGCTCGTACAGTGCGACGCATGAATAATTTTCCATACTTCTGTCATATCGAGCCGAATTTGTATTAAGGTTTATCAGAGTCATATAAAAGGTCTTATAAAGCACAATTTTACACCAAGAAATATTAACAATCAAAATTAGTCCATTTGGGACACAGCCCCCTGTAATTTCGTAACGTCATGTAATGCTCGCAGTTACGTGTAGGCCTCGGTTACCTATGTCTCGATGGCATTATCAGTGGCGTTACGTGGGGTACCTGCAGGGCGCATTAAAAACTGTTGCCTTATTCAGTTTAATTGCTTCCTTAAAAACATAAAGTTATGGGGAATAAATGATAAACATGTCCAGATTTGGAAGTCTGTGTAGATTTAATTGTGTGGATCAGTTGTTGATGTAAATAAACAAACAAACAAGGTGTGAGCATTAACATTGTCATACTCTCCAGCTGTTCCTACGTCATTCGTTGACAGCTGAGAGATACAACAAGCAAGATGGCGCCCTGAGGCTGCAGACAAAGGAGCTGCGTATTAAAAGAAATATTTTTAGTCTTCTGATTGTCGTTGCGACAGTGCTGTAAAAATAAAGTCATCGCTCGTGTGAGTCTACACTGAAGAAATGCTAGAACTTGAAGTAGTACCAGAAAGATCTCTAGGATGTGAACAGTGGGAGTTTATTTTAGGTAAAGGTATCCGAAAGTTACATTAGTTACTTGCGTATTAATATATATGTTTGAAGACCTAAATAATATATAACAGTTATTTAATATCTTATGGAATGAAAGAGAGCAATATAACTTTAATATTTCACGTGACATTAGTAGTACTGTATCATTCATTTGAATGTTACACCATACATGCAGTACAAAAAAACCTTTGCCTACAGTAATATTGCATATAGGTGGCATTTGTTGGTTTGTATATTGGAGTGCATTTTTCCTTTCTAGGAATGCACTTCTCGCAGGCAGTCGCAATAATTCAGTCACAAGTGGGAATAATAAAGGGTGTTCACGTCATATATAGTGACACGGTAAGAATTTTTCAAGAATTATATTCAAGCTCTTTGGATTTTCCAAAAGTATAGAAATTAATTACTCCTGGCCATGTGACGTGCACGTACTCTTTTTGAATACGAAATTCCTCATGCTCTTGTGTGGTGATATTGCAATTCATGACAGGTCAGTTCATATGCCTGGTATAAGAGATACATTATAGAAAACATCTCTAACCTATTACATTATTTATTTCAGAATCCATTAGCAGTTGATCTTGTAATAAGCTTGCCACAGGATGGTATTCGGTTAATATTTGACCCAGTAGTACAGAGGTTGAAGGTAAGATTGACTAAAACACTTCTGTAAAATTTGTTGTTCACTGAAAAGTTTTACTTGTTGTCAGAAATATATCACATGCCTTATTAATCCATATTTTTGTACCCTTCTTTCCAGATTATAGAAATATATAACATGAAACTTGTGAAGTTGAAGTATTGGTAAGTTAAAATGTTCCAAAACAATAAAATGCAGTAAATGAATTTAGTAACAGTGATGCATGTAAAGTGCTGTGACACTGTGCTTTGTAATTTTAGTGGACTGACTTTCAATTCACCTGAAGTTTTACCAACTATTGAGCAGATTGAACATTCATTTGGGGCCACACACCCTGGTGTTTATGACACCGAGAAACAGCTGTTCGTGCTGAACTTCCGTGGTCTATCGTTTTGTTTTCCTGTTGAATCAAAGTTTCAGGTAGGTAAAGAATTAATTTTCAGTAGTCCTGAGGACACGGAAAGAAACCTAATGGATGGAAGGATGGTGGCCTGACATGTGTCGCTGTTGTATGTGCTTCCAGCCATCTCTGTTTTTGTCAGCTGTCCCATAGCTCTTTCTTATGGCAGATGCTATCACTGCCATCATGTCTGCAAATTGAATGGCTAGATTGCTGGAGGGAAAGATGGGGAAGTATGGTAACAGCATGATGGAGTTTCTTGTGGTTCAGTCCATAGGATTTCTTTCTATGTCCTCATTATAGCCTAGAACAGGACTGGCAAACCTATGGCATGTGTGCATTTAGAAAGATTTTCTTGGCACATGGAATTCATTGCTGTCCCAGTTTCTGTTATTTCTTTTCCCTGACCAGCACTTCTACATTTTGAAGAATATGTGTATACATATATATTTATACACACACACACACACACACACATTCGCCTATGTAGAAGCTGTATATGAATTACCGTTGCTTCCAAATACTATGAGCGAATCATTTTTACACAAATCAGGAGCAGTGTGAAGTGTTGACTGGATATTTATCATTGGGGTACAGGCATAGAGGTGGTGACTGGGCAAATACATGACATTGGACAAAATGTTTTACAATCTTCTTTTCAAACAGGAAGTGGTAGCAGCCCCCAATTACTTCCACATTTTCTTTCTTATCACATTCTTAGAGGAGGCCTTTAATAGAACTATAATAATTATACTATGCATTATTTATACAGTATAATTATAATGTGCATGAGTGATACTAATAATATTGGAATACTTAATAATAATAGAATACTCCAAGACCTTATTTTGCTCTTGAAAATTCCCGTGGTCATGCAAAAGAATTTCTTGGCATTTTATAGACAATTTGGGTACGTGCCCTCAGAAAGGTTCACTGGCCCTGACCTAGATCAATGCATACAAGCTTAGTAACAAATTCATAGAGTGACATTGTCTAATTCAGTCAATACATTCTGAGTCTGATGATGAATATTGGTGACCATAAAGTTTAGTGAGAGCATTGCAGCATCTTCTTAGCAAGTTCTGATGTAGCAGGAAAGTCATCAGGTTTCTCTTTCAGCCCAGCCATTTTTGGCCAGGCGTTCCTGGAACTGCAGTCTTTTATTTTAACCTTAAGGTGTTGATATTTTAGGAGATCTCATTTGCGTCATGTTGCCAAACTGCTGTATTGTTACAATTTTGTTACTAAACTACTGTCTGTTACACAAATGACAAAACCAAATTTTAAACCCAGTGCCACATATGGAAGGCTTTTACCAGTAGGTCAGACTGTGTTGTATATGAAGCAGGTGACAGTATGGAGGGTGGCTGCTGAGTTGGGGGTGGGGGGGGGGGGGACAGAAATGGCTGTTGGAAAGCATCAGGACTGCTAGTGGCTCCTTCTCTGAGATCAACCGAATACAGTACAGCCTTGATGTTTATGATTAATTTGGGTCAATATAACCATCTCAGACATTGGAATCAAAAACAATGGAAACCATTTTCATTCTAAAATGCCTGTTTGGTTCTGAGAAATTATGGGATGCCAGCAGTAAAAATATAAAATAACCTCAAATAGCATACAAGTGTACCTAAAAGTCCATTACAGTAAGTTTTCACAGGCTTATGTAACGTGTGAATAACCTTTGGACTAATGGAGGGCTAGTCACCACCCGACGTTTATTTGTATTCAGGACATATAAATGTACATTCCTGTTGTTATACAGTTCGAAATAATGACATTGTTTAAATGAGATTAAACATTTATTCATTACTGAAACATTTTCTAACCCCTGTACTTCGTAGTTCTGACAACATATCCTAAACAGTACTTGTTTTCTAAATGCGTGTGTGAAACATGTTCAATAATGTGACATAATGAAAATTTTTTTTATCATGATATAGAAGCAATGTGTCAGAATTTGTTCACAGGCTTGTTTTTCTGGTGTGTTTGCCATAACCTTGTAGTCCTGCATTAATGTTCACATTAGTGCAAACAACAGTATAAGCCTCTGCTGGTTCAGTACCTGCCTTGTCCCATCTGACCTCAACTACCCATACAGTAGGGTCTCAAAGTTCATGAATTTCAATATTTCAGGATTTCAGTCTTTTGTAATTGCCAGAATTATCCATTTTAGTACAGTTGTTTTGACCTTTTGTGGTTGGTTCTGACAATGGGATGATGCCATGTGACTGGAGGCAGCTTCCCCCACTCTCCTGCTGTTGCACAGATCGCTCTCAGCTCAGTTAGGCAGTTTTCTCCATTAAGTGAGGATCCTTTGTGCTGTGTGGAATGAAACTCTCCTTCAATCCATGTGTTCTATACTTCCAAAATTTTTTGTTTTTTGTTAAAATAATCTACCCATGTGTTATGCTTTTTCATTTTTTTTTTGTATATGTTAGTGGCATTTTATAAGTTTTTGGAACCAAACAGACTGTATGTTGGAAATGGGTTCAGTGTTTGTGATATGTCTGTCATTTCCCAGTTAATCGCACACATCGTGACTGCTGTGTTCTGATAGTTCTCTTGTAGCTGTTTTAAGTGAACCTGACGTATAGAGGGTACTCACATTTCATCATCATCATTATGTTCCTGATCGGTTAGGTGTGTTTCCTGTTCCTTGATCCTCAAGATGAAGTTGGTCCCTCCATCTCTTCCTCGGTCATCCTATGTTCCTTCGTCCTTTTGGTTTATATGGTACTCACATTTAAGCATCCAAATCACACCTCAGCTACCATTACTTGGGTTGTTCTGAGGCCCTGTACTATTTTGTATGTCATATCAAAATGGAATTTCCTGACCAGCTGAATAAATTTGATCTGACACTAAGGACCCTGTTTGCATGCAACTGGATGACAGAAGTAGGAACATAACTTACATATAGTTTTTAGATGAACATTGTGGCTTCATAAGGCTGTGCCATAGTGCAGGCAGTTAGTTGCCGGCTTTTCACCACAGGTCCCAGCTACAATCCCATTGTAGTCCTTGTGGGATTTGTGGTCATCAGAGTGGCCTTTAGAGATTTTTCCCTGAGGACTTCAGTTTTTCCAGTAGGAGTTACAAATTAACCAGCACTGGCATGTCATCAGGGCCTGCCACAAGAGGACCCTTTGATGCCATATTACCAAAGGGATTACAGTTAAGAGATTTTGTTATAACTGAAGAGTAAGAACCAACTGGATACTACTTATTGTTTTATTACACTTATGATAGGCTCAACATGTTTTAGGCACTATTATGCCCATTATCAGGAGCTCATGACTATAGTGCTGATTACCACATGGGCTGTCCGAATCTGTAAAGATGCATGAGGTGGCGTTAATGTAAGTTATGGTATTTGTTGTGTGTGTTAGGTGCGACGTTTTTCAGTTTTTTGTGGAGTGGTCATAGCTAATAACATGTTTATATTGTTTTAATGGTTACAATTTTCGTGTGTGTGTAGCAGTGGTGTGGGTGAGTGTACTGGTGTATGGTGTGTGTCTGTAAGGGTAGCAGACTTGTGAATCTATGTATTTATGGTGTGTTAATTGGTGCTGTGCAGATAGATTCACAAGTCTGCTACCCTTACAGACACTCACCATACGCCAGTACACTCACCCACACCACTGCTACACACACACGAAAATTGTAACCATTAAAACAATATAAACATGTTATTAGCTATGATCACTCCACAAAAAACTGAAAAACTTCGCACTTAACACACATCACTATAACCATAACTTACATTAACGCCACCTCATGCATCTTTACAGATTCGGACAGCCCATGTGGTAATCAGCACTATAGTCATGAGCTCCTGATGAGGGGCATAATAGTGCCCAAAACATGTTGAGCCTACCATAAGTGTAACAATACAATAAGTAGCATCCAGTTGGTTCTTATTCTTCAGTTATCACAACGATGCGCGGTCCAATACACATCAAAAGAGATTTTGTATTGTGGTTTCTTTTCAGCCAGGATATGCTCATGGTCTAGGCTCTCTGCAGTTTCCAAATGGGTCATCACCTGTTGTATCACGTATGTCAGTGTACACCGGCAACAACCTTGCGGAGAGTCGATCACCAGCACTGCCATTGTGTTGTTATCATAATCACTTGTACATGGAACGAGCAGAAGTACTGAGGGAGCGCCTTCATACCACAGGAATACGCCTGCATTTATTTACTGAGGGTATGTTTCTTACAGTAAGACTGCTTTTTATTCTTCAAAATCTATTAATTTCTTATTTTTAGTATATTTTGTCATATGTATGTCTGTTGCAATTACCTTTTGTGTTTCTTTCTTGGTGTATAACTTAGTTCAATTCCTGCATCCCAGTTGGCCCACCTAGGCCCCACCTGTTGTCTGTCAATGCCTCCCCATTCAGCTTGTCCCCAGTAGTCCTCTCATTGCCTTCACCACCAGTACCTGTATAATACACCGTATCTACCCAAGGCACCTGTTGTAGACTGTTTGACCCTGAAAGTTAAGGCACTAGAATTCCTGGAACTACCAGGAACTACATACCCAGAGACACAGTGTAACAGCTCAGAAGACTTCAGTCTTTAGTAACACCACTGTCCGAACCTGATCTTACAGATTTTCCGAAGTTTGGTGTGGGAGGTTTTCCTAAAAGTCTCATCATGTTACAGTTTTAGTTAAAGTCAGATGACATTAACTTGCACTTTATAGATTGTGTTCATGTGTCTGTAGAATGTGACTTTGGAATGATTCACTGATAATTAATTGAGTGAGAAACTTTTGAAGAAATTTGCATAGAAGAATTAAACAAAACTTGTGTGCTTCCTACACTTACTCTTAAACTATGTAATGAATAAACATACAGAAGATTTGTTAAGAATGAGTGATACATGCATTTTCATATTAATGTATGAATACTTTCCAAATGTCTGAAGAAACATAAGTGAAGCAAGAAAAAAAATGGAAAACCAACACCCTTGAAGAAGTGGGATGCTTCCTCATAAATTTTACATTTTACAGGATAATTGAGCCAAAGTGAGTGAGTATGCTAGAATTCTTGTGCTGTTAATACATTTCCTAACTTGTTTGCATTTGAGCATCCTCTCTGACTGTTGTCAGGTTCATCCCGCCTCTTGGAACCGCGCAAACAGAGTCTTAGTCGGGAGGTTCTGTTTGGCGATACGTGCCAGGATGTTGCAACTGCACTTGGGGCACCGTCACGTGTGTTCTACAAGGCGGAGGATAAGATGAAGATCCACAGTCCCAATGCCCATCGCCGTGTTGCTTCACGCAGATCTGACTTCTTCTACAATTACTTCACTCTTGGCATGGTGTGTTCCTGCTGTGTCCAGAGCAGATGGGATGGTGCAGTCAGTATAGTGGTTGTGCTGTGGGTTGATTCCCAGTCAAGGATATTGCTGTTCTCCTCTGCCCACCAAGCCCCCTGTTCAGTCAGTACCTGGGGTTGAAGCAGCTTGGGCATGAAGTTGACCTCTTGTTTCTGTCTAGTGCTGAGGTTAAGAATGGTTTGAGGTGTCCCTCTGTTCCCTGTATACACCATTGTGGTATGCATAGGGACAGCTTTCCTTGTGCTTGGTGTGTGTCCAGGTAACTGCCACATTAGAGACATAGAGGCCACCTCCCCCCACCCCCTCCCAGTTAGACTGTGCCTCCTGGTCATGGTTGTTGTACACTTCAAGTAGGTGAGAATATAGCAGTGGCGCATCAATGTTCAGTAGGTGAAGAACCAAATAAATTTGTAGGGAAACTTGCTGTAGTGCCACTGTGTTACCTGGGATCAGCCCTAAGGTTGTGTGTTGAATATTGAGCACCAAAGTATCTGCAACTGTTGCACATAATTAAGCTGTAAGCACTGTGTATGTGTGTATGTAAGTTTACTCTGCTTTAAAAATGTGGATTGAATAAAATTACCAAACAGCACTAAGAGTTTATTTATTGAAATGTTGGGAGTATGTTTGGTAGTGAAGTTGACCTGATTTCTTGTGGTGGAATTGAATGTGTCTATCTATGGCTGTTCACATATTGTTACAGGACATTCTGTTTGATGCTCAGACACAGAAGGTGAAGAAGTTTGTTCTACACACGAACTACCCTGGTCACTACAATTTTAACATGTAAGTACTGCATTGTGTGCTGAAAGTTAGTACTACCAAGCAAGTTACTTCACTTGTATTCAACATGTATTTGGTTCAAATCATGCAAACATCTCTATCCTGACTGAGAATTTTCAAGACAGGCCAGTACTTGAAAGGTACTTTAAAAGAAGGTTAAGGTGACGTAGCTGTACTTTGTTTAAAATTTACTTTTTTATTTATTATCATCATACATGTCAGTAGTCTTAGTTACTGACCATGTCATTCAGTAAATTATGAATAAATAACATAATCAGATTAAAGCCATCCATTACAACTTATGTCTGATTTATTTCATCATTTATATATTTGTCTATCTGTGTTCATTTTTGTTGCCCATTGTGTTTCAAACTGTAGGTTTGTTCTGAAGAACTAATTATTATTATTATTATTATTATTATATATTATTATATTCAGCTGTTGAGGTTACTACATGCTTATGGTATGTGACAATCATCATTCAAAATTGGTTTAAAGATTACTGTATAGCTGTGGTAGTAAAGCATATTCTTAGTCAAACCTTGGCTGTCATTTTGAAGAATGTGTGAGGTGTGCAACTGATAAGTAAGGTTATGAAACAGTTTAATATTCACATGCGGTGCAGAGGTGTTGTTGATGTTCTTGGATAAAGATGTGTTTGCATGAAACAGAGTTTGTTATTTGTGTCATATGTTCATGCACACATACAGCAGCAACTCATCCTAACCCACTGTATATCCACATAAATTTTTCAAGAGACTTGTGAGTTTAGGAGGACACATAATATTCATTGACACACAGTGTGAGATGCTAAATGTCCTGGATATTGTATGAATTCTCAAATTGTTAGATTGGAAGGTCTTACAGTAGTGTAGCTGAAGATGAAAGTCTGCTTGAGTGTTCTGCTTTGTCATTGGGGTTTTAATTTCGTAACCCCACACTCGCTATCCTCATGGAGCTTGTATATGTTTTTTTCTCAGCCCATCAGGCAGATGCTGTACAGTACTGCACAACAGGGCATAGAAAGTGATTATCAGGATATTTCATCATCATTACACACTACTTATTCAGTAGTTTGACACTGTAGAGAGTAGAGAGATGTCTGCTTGGATATAATGCTGGGACTCACTGAACATCACATCACATCCCACAAGACACACAACACTCCTGTCAGAACATCAGATCTCATGCTCGCTGCACAGAGTAGTTAAAAATGATTACATGCTAAGTAAAGACAAAGTTAACCCTGTAGGGTGAGTAGAGGTAATCTCGGCACTAGGGTGGGTGGTTATGCCATGCCTTGGCTGTTTTTCCACTGGGAATGATTCATAACCCATTGCACAGGAGGCAGGTTGGGCCCTTGGGCCCATCTGGGCAGGCATGGAAAATTTTGCCTCCACCAGCACTCGGTCCCCAGATTCCCAGCCTGTAGAAAGTGACTGTACTGACCGCACTATTCAACCCCTTTACTTACTGATTATTTGTACCAGATTTTTATGTTAAGGCAGATTTCAGTGTCTTTGTACTGACCAGCAGATCTTGTTGAGGATTCAGGTTGTCTCATACGTGATGCTGTGTAATGTGTCTCCCAACTGTTGATGGGAGGAGTTCAAGTAGACTTCTTTTGACTCCTTAACTTGTGAAGATGAAGGCACTACATTCCTTAAAATCACTGGGAAACACCCAGTATCGCACCCATTAGGATTGAATCCTTTTTTCACATTCTCTATCAAGTAAAACCATGACTTAGGTGAAGGTGATGTTTGCTGGCCTGTACCAAAACTATTTGGATAGATTTTATGTTTCAGTATTGTGCTAGCCTTATACTGAAAGGTGTTGGGCAGTTTCAGTTTTCAGCTGTACTGACCCACAATAAATTCTGCTTTACATAAGACCATATGTAGGTCAGTTTTGTGTACACCATTTCCAGTCTTGTTACACAAGAGTCATTTGCTGTACCATAGCATTGGCAGCTAGTTGCTGGCCTGTCACTGTGGTGGATAGAGTGGTACTAGGGCAGGTTTCTTCCCAAGTACTTTGGTTATGCCCTGTCAGAATCATTCTTTTCATTCTATTAGTGTTCCCTAGTCAATTAATTAATTTGTTCATTCATGCATTCATTCATTCATCACCAGTACTGAAGAGTCTTAGCAGCTGACAGTGTTGTTAAATAATGTGATCTAGAAAATACACTGCACCAAAGCTAAAGATGTTGATGATCTATTTCAAAGGATGTTGGCCTTTTTTGTAGTACGAAATGAAAGAAAATAAATATACCAGAATATGGGAAACAAGTTACACCTATAGGTTTACTAGCTGGTAAGTTGGTTCTTTATTTAAGAGTACTAAAACTTTTGTCAGTAACATTGCTGGATAAAATTGAATGTTCACAGAAAGGGTTCTGGTAATATTTGTAGAGGAATTGAGTTCACGTATTCTGTAGTTATCACCAATTTGAACTCTCACATTTTGTGGTTAATGTTGCTGTTAATTTGCATGTTGTGTGGGTATCACATATGTGAATTCGTATGTTTTGTAGCTACCACTGCCATTACTTCATGTTGTTTACAGCTCTCACTGTTTCAATACGTGTGTTTTGCAGGTATCATCGCTGTGAGTTCCATCTAGCTGTTCCTCCTGATGCCAGGCAGCAATCAGCAGATGCTGGACAGCTCATTGATGTCTCACCACCAGGCCCCATTATGGTGAGATGTTTATTGCTTGTCCTTAAAGTAGCTGCACAAGGTACCATGACTTGTATCTGTACCTAAAATTTGACTCGATGAGTCTTCTTTCAAAGGGTTACAGTTATCTTGAGCAAGCAGCAGTACCTGCTGATATCTGAGGGTACTGTCACTTTTTTTTAAATTTCCATTTAAATGAGGAATGTTGAATAAGTAAAGCTCCAGAGGTCATAAAAATTAATTGAATTCAGGCTTCTGCCATGATGTAGGTAAGATCTATGCTCTTCTGGGATGTTACGCAGTGTAACGTGGTAAATCCCATCTTGAAGCGTCAAGAAATTTCTTGACCCTTAAAGATGGGACTGATAGGTTGTGCCGAAACGTCAGTGAGGAAGTACAACCGTACGCTGCGAAATGTCCCGGAAGATCGCAGACCTCAAATTAAATTAAGCTACCTGGAATGTGAACTGTAGCTCTTGCATTCCACTGAGGTGTCACTGTGTTTTGGCACCTGCCCCAAGCACAGTGATGCATTTGTTCCATTGTGGCATGAGTTACAAAATTATGTTGTTGTAGAAGACATGCTCTGGCCTTCACAACACAAATTTCATAGTCCATATTACTATGGATTTGGTGACTTCCTATGTTCTGCTTCAGCAGCCACAAGAACTTATCTGTGGCCTGCTACTTGTGCTGCATGTACTACCTCCTAATGAAATTTGAATTGGATCTTTGCACAAAAGTTGGTTTCTGGAGAATCAGCTGAAAATGTACAAATTACATATGTATAAGGTTTAGTTTTGTTGAACTTTACATTTTGAATTATAATTTGTTGTAGGATTGCAAATTTTTGATTGCCTTTTTGCCCTTTGCAGTGAACATACATAAGCTTTGGGATTAGCTTGGTCCCCGAGTATTTATATATATATATATATATATGCTTTGGGATACATGTGACAGGTGGCATACTGGGTAGCTGATGCCAGACATTGAAATTGGTCTTTTGTTCAGTGCTGATATCCATATTATTAGATGTGTTGATGAGGCAAGTCTCATATTTCAGAGCTCTGTACAGGCATAATTTCATTCTGATCAGCATCTTCCTAGGTTAGAGTGATTAGAGTCTTTGTATCAGATCTCAGCATACACCAAATGGGATGCCATTTCGGAGCAACTGAAGCCCAGTGAAAGACCAGTGGTATTGAACCGAGCCAGTTCGACCAACACCAGAAATCCATTTGGTTCAACCTTTTGTTACGGCTATCAGGATATAATATTTGAGGTAATCATGTGCAACAGCCTTGTTGAATATTATAATTACTATGAGGGACATGTTTGTTCCAAATTAAGGTGGTTACTGCTGTGCCATGGCCTCTAACTGCAGATGCCTGGGTGAGTCCTCCGTGACATTTTTGGCAGGCAGAGTGGCACTGGGACAGGCACTAACTACTCTTCTCACTTGTTAGTATCATTCCACCAGTACCTCATACATATGGATTCATTCATCATTGACCTTCTGTAATCTTAGCAGTTTACAGTATTGTTAAATGAAGCAGTAAACAGAAACTAACATAGCTGGTCACATCATGTGGTTTTTTCGGTTTCTTTCAGTGTGGCAGCTTACAGTCTTCTATGAGGCTATTTTTTAGTGATAGTTTTTGGAAGCTTAGTCACAGTGCATGTAATTTTGTCTGTACTTTTTATCTTGTGGAATAAGATGTTGCCTTTTGTTACACACAGCTTTGTCACACATTTGTATTAAAACACATACATTATGTGAAACGTGCATAAGATTAACACTAATTTGTGATGATCTGTTGAATGTGTATTTGATTTATTATAATGCTTTTGGAAATGATAAATGTGATACATCCAACATGAGAAATGTGTGATATTATTCAGTATGAATTGTTAAAGTACATTAATACTTATTTGAATTATGCAAGCCTTTTGTTTGAAGTATAAGTTGTGTTGTGTAAGTAATGTCTGAGAGTGTGCTCATGTTTGTTTCTCAAAACATGCGCCATTTGATGGCAGTATGTGTTAGACAGCTGTCTTACATGTGCACTGTCAGTCTACTGTCTTCCCCTACTTCCTCTTCCCTGACACGCCTTTGTTGTTAGTCCTTGTTAACTTCTATAACTGGCACTTGCAGCCACCACTCCACCTGGGAACCCCTCAACCCTTGAAGATGAAGGCACTACATTTGCTCAATATGTCAGGAAACAAACCCAGCAACTCAGTGTCACATCCCACAAGACCTGAATCCTGATAGCCCCAGATGTTAATTTAATGAACTGCCTACAAATATATAGGCAGGTCTCATTTTGTGCAATTTATTTTTGCGCGATTTCTCTCAAATGCAGCTTGAAAATTTACATCACTTTTCAAATGTACATGATAATTTTCCATTTAACGCGATTTGGCATAGACAGTCCGTGATAGTTTTCAGTTGAACGCAATTTGACAGGATGATCCCTGGTGGTACCGTCTTGTCTTGGAGGCTAGCAGAAAGTGACATCGCTGTCACTCCATCAGCCATGTGAATGGATTGATTACATTGGTGATAGAACCTCATGGCTGATGTAGCTCCCTGTTCAACAGCATAAGCTTTTGTTACCAAAATAAGTGAGGAACATAAATCTACATCACCCAGTGCAGTCCAAATAAAAAATCAGAGAAAGACAGTCAGTATTGAAGAGAAATTAGATGCAATAAGGTGACTTAAAAAAGGTGAATGAATTGTTGGCATGTGCCATAATGTTTGCTGATATTACTGTATGTTCAATTCGTGATATTGCTGATAGAATTACAGAAAGTGCTAAATCGGGAATTCCAGTGTTTGTGTAGCAAGACTGCCACAGTCCTGTTGGATTGAACCTTACCAAAAACTATGGATGTGAGTCTCTTACATTTTTATTACATTAGAAATACGTAAAATGTATTGTATACAGTATACGTATGCTGTATAGAAATGTATGTATATATACTGTATATAAAAAAAAAAGGTTAAGTGATCCCGTTACAGGCCCGGTGTGGCCTAGAGGGTGGGTAGAGGTATAGCTCTACTCTTCCATGGCCGCGGCACTAGAAGGGGGTGAGTGGTCAGCAGCACACCCTGGCGACACTTTACCCCCGGGAAGGACCCGGTACCCATTTTGCATGAGGCTGGATGGGCCCCAGGGCCAGTCTGGATGGGCAGAAAATCTCATCCCCACCGGGATTCGATCCCAGACCGTCCAGCCAGTAGCTCAGTCACTAAACCGACTGAGCTATCCGGACTACATATACTGTATATACAGTGGATATATACTCTACAGGTCTGTATGGCCACTAGTGGTGTAGTTATATGCTATAGAGGATGAGGTTATCAGTCCCCAGACCCCCAGGAAATACACTGTTTTAAATGAGAATTCTGTGTTTGATTTGTGCGATGTTTTTCAGGAACATGACTCTGTCATAAAGCGAGACCTGCCTGTAATCTTATTGTAATGTAATGTACTGTACTGTAATGCAAGCAGCATGAGAGGTGCAACTGTTTTGGTTTCACTTGATTTGTTGCCAGGTGATGCCCAACAACTACATAGCATCTGTCACGTTATATGCTGGGGAGCGTTCCAGTCCAGATGTATGACGATGGCTTTCTGCCACCTACCTCGTGCTTCAAGGAAGGTACTGGCAATTCTGACGACTTAACAGACCATTAGAAAAATGAACATCTTCTCAACCAATAGAGCCTGCAGTGTACCATTTCATGACTACAATCTACAGCAAGGTTGTCTTTAAAATTGTGCTGCTGTGCATTGGACATTGGTACATTAGTTTTCAGCACTTTTTAGCCGAACATCAAAAGAGTGGCTTAAGTTAAACTTGGGCACTTCAGATTATAAATTTAACCCTCACACTGTAATAAGGATTGCTGGTACATTTCTGTTTCTCTGGTGGCCGATACTTAGGTGGCATCTTTGGAGACAACCTCTTTATGGAGAAAGAAATTGCCTCATCTAGAGTAGGAATCACAAGGCTTTGAATGTAACAAACTCGTGCATTGCAGAGAAAGTTTTTGGAAGTTTCCCACTAAATACAAAAGTATGAAAAAAAGTTAAAAGAGCTACAAAGCCCTAAAAAAAAAGATCCTAGGAAGCTTGCTTGCAGCACTGGTGACTGACAGCTGTGTAGCACCAGTGCCTCAGAGCTTGGTCACAGCACAGGTTGTGTAGCTTGCTTGCAGCATTGGTGACTCAAATCTGGTCACAGTACTCATGACCTTGGCTGGGTAGAGGTTTGTATATGTCTTTTTCAGGAGATAGGAAAGTTTAATGCCCTTTTCCTTATGTAAGGAAAGGGGGAAAATCTGCTGTACACCTGCAGAAAACCTGCACGTTGTGCCGTGCCAGTTGTTTATCCACTGTGTTATGTGTTAGCATTTATCATGCCACATCAGGCTACAATGGAGCTTGCACAGTGTTTAAAACTGGTGATGCTGTGTGGTATAGGAAGACAAAACACCTGCCATTCATTCCTATACAAAAACTGCTAGAAGAGTATTTGAAGTTACCAACAACAAAGCTGTAACAGGCATTAGGTGATTGTGTGTTGCGGAAAGCCTGAGTATTGACGCTCAGTGCAAGGCGAGAATTTCACCTAACAATATTATGGGCTTCAGACCAGGACTGTAAACATTCTATTGGATTAAGTGAAAGGTTGAAGACACCAGTACTGGTTGAAGTGAAAAGTTGAAGACACGAGTACTGGTTGAAGTGAAAGGTTGAAGACACCAGTACTGGTTGAAATGAAAGGTTGAAGACACCAGTACTGGTTGAAGTGAAAAGTTGAAGACACGAGTACTGGTTGAAGTGAAAGGTTGAAGACACCAGTACTGGTTGAAATGAAAGGTTGAAGACACCAATACTGGTTGAAGTGAAAGGTTGAAGACACCAGTACTGGTTGAAGTGAAAGGTTGAAGACACCAGTACTGGTTGCTCGTAATTTCAATAGTGAAATGCTCTGAGGAAATGTGTGGCTTAGTTATCTTATTTATTATTACAGTAATATTACTGTCAAAGTGTTTTGTTTGTGACGCAAACTGTAATCACATTCTGTGATTTTTAAAGACATTTATGCTGCTGCAGTGTGAACTTTCCAAACTTAAGGATGTTAATAATCTTTGTTTGAATCATGTCCCTGTTTATTTAATAATTCAGACATATAGAGCATCACAGTAGCAGTTGTATTAATAATTAATCATTACTGTCATAATATATAACACCTTACAATGTATGTATGTGGGTGTTAAGTAGCTGTAAGAAGTCTTTTCAGGGACATAGTTCTTTCCTGTTATTGTGTGTGAAACTTCAATATGCAATAGATATTTTTTTCCAAAATGAATTTTGTGTAATGGACACTCACTTGATGTCTCACATGCCAAACTTAGTCCTGTAGACACACTTGCGATCTGACTGACACAAGACATGCAGTGAATGTTAGGTGTTACACTTGTGCCATCTTGTAACCCCTTTTTAAAACATAGTCAGTGCTGAACCAGTCTCAATTGTTCAGCCATATCTCTGTCACAGTCAGATTTAAACAAAGCACTGTGAATGATGTGCTGTTTTATGTTTTTGTAAGGTAAAGTTGGCCCTGTGCTCACCATGAAGGCATACAAGGGGACCAAAGGTATACCTGTGTTCACCTTAACCCTACTGATAGGTGGAGGTGAATGGTCAGTTTCATACCTTGGGCACGTTATGTTCAGGGAAAGAATCACTGGTAGCCATTGGCGTGGAGGCTGGGAGGGTCGCAGAGCTGTTCTGGATGTTTTGGAGAAGAGAGTAATCTCTTACCCGTACCTGGAATCGAACCCAGGGTCATCCAGATAGTGGCCTGCTTACTGTACCAACTGAGCTGATGCCGCTGTGTGGTATTTCAGTATTGAACAAAATGGTTGCCATTTATGTGGGTGGTGTGTTTGTTCTGTCTGTTACTGCTGAAACACTCTCTGTCATTAGAAAGAGTAGTGTTATTTTGGAAATAAATATCTGAAATAATTTTATTTAATGTTAATGTAAAATGTGTTTGCTGTGGTTTGCCAAAAGGCTTACTTTACTGTCCCAATAGTCTGCCCAAGCAATCATCCACTGATGGAGTTTGGTTTCAAAAGTATGAAGTATTGCAACATTGTGTTTATATTTTAGTCTTGATAAGTGTTGTAGGTGCCATTCAGTTGTGTAAGATAAGTGCTCATGTAGAGGTGCTGATTGTACAGGAGTAGTTTGTATGCCTTATTGTTTGAAATGAATGATGTGTACTTCTGTTAGTACCTGGGAATAATTTCCATTGTTTGTGTGGAAGTGACTTGGTGGTACATCAGTGTCCCTTGAAAAATGTTACATTCAATGGCTTCCTGTAATTTCTTTTAAGTACCGTGTCCTCCAATAAATTGTTACCACTTCTGTGAATTTATTTTTTCCTAAAAAAATGAACTCAATTCAGATTCTGCTTGGACTGCTTGATGCTGAATATGAAGGCACTAAAATTCTTCAAAATGTCAAGAATGACTTGTCCAGTGGCACAGATTCACATTCCACAAGAAATGAACTATCAGAATGAAATTTCCATACTGCACTGCATCAGCTTCCTGTCCATTATTGTGTGTGGCAGAAAGCATGTGTTTAAATGCTGGCTGTTCAGCACAGTGACATGCTATTACAAACAGCTGCAGTTTATCAAGGTGTTTTTGCCTTTGCTCTATAAACATGATTCATTACTGTCTGCAGAACCAAAAATCTCAAGGAGTTTTTTTGGGTAATCTCCAGGTCAGAGTGCCACTGGATGTCCGCCCACCCCTTCTCCCAGCACTACAGTGTGTGTCATGTTTTCTCATTCATTACAGAGACCCAACTGTAAGATGCACCAAGATTTTAGAAGGCAAATTTATGGAAAAAATATTTGATATTCCTTCAGACTGCAGGATTTAGGGGAATTTTGTGCGGTATTTTGTGGTGGGGGGAAAAAGTACACACTATGGTCTAGGATATAGGCTACAATAATAGATCCCTGGGAGTGGTAACAGTTTAATGGAAGATCCTACATTTGTCAAAGGGACCATTTTGAAAATAATTGCCAGTAGCATTATTGTACTTGAGAGTTATGTTGGAGATTGAGAGCAACACAGCTGTTTCTGCAGTGTTTTTATTCTTGGTTTGTTTGATGAAATATAGAGGGTCTGTGTGGCTCAGGGCATCAAACTCCAGATCTGTGGAGCATGCTTTTGCTCGGTATCTTGCTGGTTTCGTTTCTGTGAAATGAGTGCAGCTTTTAGAGTAGTGTAAGTTGACTACATATAGAATCAGCAGCTTTTGTGCTGGCTGTAGAGGAATGGAATATCACATGTGCTGGACATTGTATAAAGGTAGAGGCTAAAGACTGTCCAATGTATTAAATTGATATGCCTGGATTATGTAGAATAATCCGTTGCTGTGAATATGGGGATGTCTCATATTGTTACGTGTGGATCTCAACAGTTAATTTAAATGTAGTGTACATATGAGTTTTGTATTCATTTCTGAAATCATTGCAGTCAGAAAGGAGAAGTTTGTTAACATGTTGTTTTGTGAACAACTTGCCATGCTTTAAGTGAGCAGAGAGAAGATGGAATGCTTTGAAACTGAATTAACCAAATAGGAGAAATGTGTTGGGGGGTGGGGGGTGATTTTGTTTACTCCCTTGTTAAATAAAATACCAATAATGATGGATTACTTCAATATACCAAAACAAGAAATTATAGTATGTTTTTAATAATAAGCATAAAAGATGCTACATAAAATCCTAATGTGTGTATGTGCATTTGTGTGTGTGTGTGTGTGTGTCTGTGTCTGTATTTGTGTCTGTAAATTGTGATGAGTATTCGCCATGATTTTTTGTGTGTTCCTTTAAGAAATAGAAGTGTATGCTGTTCAGTAGTTAGCACAAATGTGATCTTTAGACTTCGTTTGGAAGGCTACATTACTGTGCTTTGAATATTATAAAGTTGATAGTGTGTTCAGGTTCACTGTTGCAGTGCTATTGTTCATGGCACTTGTTATGTTTCAGCTAGAAGTTAGTTCAAGATTATGCCATTTGTACTGCACGTCAGGAAGCCACTCGTGTTCTGGCGGCTTACAGTGAACCTCACTAGGTCACTGGCACATGAACCTGTGTGCAACATGTATATTTCAGGGGATATAAGCTTCTGTCAGTTTTTATACAAGTGACTGTTACTCTGAATTAAATATTCCCTTCATCGTATATATGTCTTGTGTTTCAAAAGTGTAATGTGAACATGACGTGAAGGCAGCAGGTGCAAGTGTACTCAAATTTGAAATATACCCTGTGAGACTTGAGGTTTCAGGAACATTGACAGTCTGCTTGGTTGTCTTATGGGTTATGGCACTGTGTGGCCTGATGGATAGTTACCAACATGCTTCATCCTGGTCACAACATACAGACTACACAGTGTCATAACATGGAAGATGACAAGATGAATTTTTATATAAACAAATTTTCGACTTGTTTTGCTGCAGTTCTGTGACCTGCAGTGGTCCTGATTTTTGTTTGTTGCAGGGCAGATGTATTTGTGACTGCTCATCAGTAATAAAGGTAATAACCTTTTGAAACTTAAAATTCTTGTAAATGAATTTAGGATTTCTGTTCCTACCTCACAGAAGACATACATCTCCATTACAAGGGTCAGCTGTTTAATTCTGTTAGAGAACAAATTGTTATTTATTGTGAGAAGTGTAGGAGATACATAAATACACTGTGTGAACAGAATGTAGTGTCTTTGAATGTTGAAGCAGATGGTACATAAAGTAACTGCACTACTTCGCAGCAGATTACAATGTGGATTTGTCAGTGCACATGAAAAGGGGGTTAAGTCAGAAATTGTAAAGATCAAGTTCTGTAGTAGCCAAGTAATTTAAAAACAGGACAAGCATCTTTAGGAACTGATAAGATGGACAATAATTTTAACAGTTAACAATCTTGTGCATTGCACCCCATCTGGTTAAATGAAATACGGTATTTGTCTAAGGTAACAGCAGCCTCTTGCACATGTGGTAAGTATTATTCGGATGCCTGCATTTTGCTGCATGGAAACAGCATTGCATTGCCATTCAAATTTCCAGAATACGCTTGCATTTGGTTGTGCCAAAACTAGAGAACTTCAGAACACTAATGTGGAACCTCACTAAACATCCGTGATGCTGATGGTGGCTGTGTGCACCAAACTGTTCATGTCAGAATAACACAACATCCATGTGTGTTCATTCTTGGTTTCTTGGAGAACAGCTGCAGTGGCTATGGTGTTACACATTGTGAGTTTTAATACCATTGAATAAAGGGTGCAAGTCATAGAAGTAACATTACTGACTTGCCACCCCACCCCATCTTTTACATGCACTCACGATTTGTGTGTGTGTGTGTGTTTTTTATTTTACACCAAGTTGAAATACATTTAAATAAATGATAAGTAATGAGGTACTTTTGTTTTTTACATCCCATTGTTATGTATAAATTATATATTTTAGAAAACACGGTTGATCACAACAAAAAATTTTAATAACAGCATTTAATATTTATTGCCACACATTTTGGCTGCCTTGGCCATCATCAGGTAATGCAGAATACAAAACACTTGGAGGGTTAATTGCAACTGTAGGTCTTGGAAACAAAAATGAGATCTTATTGTCACATTGAAAGTGGGATTTCGTAGTGGTTCATGTTTGTAATATAATTTATTTAGCTAAAATATGTATAGGACTACATAAATTATATAAAAGCATGAATCTTCATGATATCATACTTTCATTGTGATAATGAGATTTCATTTCTATTTCCAAGACATACAGCTGCAACTAACCTTCTAAATATTTTGTATTGTATATTACTTGATGATGGACAAGCTGGCCAAAACATGTAATAAGTGTTACTGCTGTTAATAAAAGAGTTTTTCATGACTGGCAGTGTTTTCTCAAGTAATGATATACTTCCTTACAGATACCTGTTCTTGTTTGATTTATTTTTGGCACATCTCATTAAGTGAGTTGAACGTTTTTTGTTAAGTAGGATATTTTGTGTGTGTCAGTGCAGGCCAAGTTGTGTGTGTCAGTGCAGGCCATGTTGTGTGTGTCAATGCAGGCCATATTGTGTGTGTCAGTACAGGCCATATTGTGTGTGTCAGTGCAGGCCAAGTTCAAATCCTGGTGCAGCTTTTAATATGTACCTCTAAATGTAATCAAAGCCTTTAACCTTCTGACGCCTAACGTTAACTATAATGGTCGTACCGCACCGCTAACCTCTAAAGTTGCATTTTATATATTTATTCAACAAATATAGGTACTGAATATTTTAAACATGTTATATACTGTCAGTTTTTTTCTCTTCAAAGTGCAGTTTCATAATTATTTGGTTCCTGTATTATTCACATTTTATATACAGGGTGTGCTAAAATTAAAAAATAATTCCGGCGCCAAAAGGTTAAGCAGTAGGTTATTTTTTAAATGCCCTGTGGATTGCTTTGCAGCAGATGGCATCCCTGACACACCGCAACAGACACTCGACAGTTCTCAGTCCTGCACTCAAGGAAGCATGCATCATTTCTGGGATGAAATGTTGACAAATGTTTCGATGGACATGGGGTGTCCATTATGTACTCTGTAGACAAGTAATGCATGGCAGACATGACACATTGAGAACAAATATGACGTTATTGACTGAATGAGCCTGTTACATACCTGTGGAGCTCCAAATTAGCGACTGAGTTAGCCTGCTATGTAGCTGTGGAGCTCTGGAGGTCAATACCCTCTGTATCTTGCTATTTGTTTTTGGTCATACACACTTCTGATTCCATATGTTCATTTGGATTTAAAATAATTCACCGAATGGCATGCCCAAGTGATTAGTGTTGTTTGCTCATACACAATAGATCCCAGTTTCATACATCAGACTGTAGACTGGTTTACGTGATTGAATAATTTTATGCTTTCCATCAGTCCTTCCAGGCATATGATGGTGTGATGTCTGAAATTATGTCATAATCAAGATCTGAGGTACTCAAAGTGATATTGCTGGGGTTTCAGGTTTCCTGGGTTGTGATGCAAAGCAGTTGGGTGCATGGTTCACGACATTTGAAGGATTGTAGTGTAGTGCCTTTATCTGCAGTGGTCAGGCTTGACTCTTTATTATGTAGGTACCATGATCCAAAAACTTGAACTACACAGTTTCACTTCGTCGAAGACTTGGTTCCTCGTACCATGGTTAACAATTACTAAAAGTAGGCCAAGATAATCAACGTGCAAATCCGTAGGAACTGTGGGACCAGCAGTGTCTCAAGGTCTAAAATTGCCAGCTGAGTTAGTTGAAGGGTCTGTTCAAGCCATTAGTCAATAAGGAAGAAACTGTCTTGCCATGAATTGTTACACAGAGGCGGTTAAAATGGTTTTGCAGACAAAGGAACGAAATGCTAGAAACTCAAATGTCAAAGTGCAGATAAATCTCTATGAAATTGTATGTCATGTATTCTAAACACTTGTAATCTTAGTGCACTGGGATAGAGTAGTCATTATAGTGACTTGCTATGTATTGGATGGTCCAGGGATCAAATTAGAGTGGGGCGAGAATTTTCTGCACATGTCTAGACTGGAACTGGGTCCTACCCCGCCACATATACAATGGGTACCAGGTCATTCACAGTGGTAAAGCGTCCAGGGCTTAGCACTAACTAGACACTCCCATCGAACATTGAGCTTAAAGATGAATAAAGCCATCCTTCTACTCCCCATTTGTGCCTTCAGGCAGGTACTTTTTATCATAAATTTGAATCATCTTGTATCTGATTTGGCCCCAGCTGATTGACCTTCAAGAAGCAATCAACCTAGGCATATGGTGCATTTTACAATCAACCTGTTCTTGGACTGACATTTGCCAGAATACTCTAAGTGATATGTGGAAAAGACTGTTAAGTGAATAATAGAAAGTGAATTTTTTTCATGCAGAATGAAAGTACATCGTGGTAAGAAGATTACAATGCTAATGTGTTTGTGTGTTAAGCTTTTAGAATTGAATTTTATATTCTGTTGACTGCATCTCGATATAATCGTGTAAAGAAAATCCAACTTGATGCACAACTTTTTCTTAGCATATTTCATCAACCTCTGCATGTTTCGGGTGTATCTAGGCCCATTATCAGGAGGTACAGCCATATGTATACAGCAATTGGTACTTCTTATTCTTTTTAGATGACTATCTGTTGTCCAAAAAGAATAAGAAGTACAAATTGCTATATACAGGCAGTTGTTCCTCCTGATGATGGGTCTAGATACACCCGAAACATGTAGAGGTTGACGAAATATACTAAGAATAAGTTGTGCATCAAGTTGGTTTTTCTTTACACAATTATTAGAATTGACTAAAAAAGCAGTTTCATTATCAACATGGCACAATTGGAGAACACAGCAGCCACTACCATAGAGGGCATGTTTTATAATGTTCTATATAGACATGTTTGAAGGTACTTTCTCAGATGCGATGGTGGTTTCCATTAGGTTGGAAAACATGCTAGTGGTGCTGGGCTCCTTTTTCATGAGTTTTCTGATCTGATTGTTGAGCATTGTAACAACTGTCATCTGGGTTTGTCTTCAAGTATCACAAGCATGCCACATCTCCTGAAAGGTAGGCATAGCTGTTTTGTATATGAGTGCTAGGCTCAGTTCTGCAGGCCCCCTTTTAGGTATTCAGGGGACCTCAAGTTCATTTCTGTGAGGTATGTGGAAGAGTTTTCATAAGCAACACTGGTTCAAAATCATACTGGAAATGACAGAACCATCGAGGACTTCAAAGTAAATGGCTACAATAATTCTGTGTTAAATGTTGGACAGACATGAACATGGAGGGAGGGGGGAGCTGCTGGCCTAGCCACCCCCAAATCAAATCAAAATTAAAAAATGAAAACTTTATAGCCATCATGATGTTGAACATTTTACATGGTTTACCCTTAAGTTGAAATTAGCTGATGAACATATTAAGTTCAGTACACTGTAATTTTGAAAAATAAACTTATGAATTCTTAGATGTACTTAAAAAATCAAGATCATGCATTTGGATTTCAATTGGATGAGTGAATAATGGAACGTAGTTATATTTATGTGTATATAAATGCAGCTGCAAACAATACGTTAGTTATATTTATGCCATTATTTTTATAATGTTTTTAAAATAAAACTTCAATCGTGTATAGCTTCTGGGTCAGTCCCCTTTCCCCAGTCAGAGGTGTATATTGGCTGCACAGATTGAAATTGCAAACACCTTTTCTATGTTACTCATACCGCGCACATTCATGTAATTAATACATCAGCCAATAAATGCACTTGTTGAAGTGAATTTTTTCGTTGATAGGACATGAAATTTGCACTTCCAGAGATCCATCATTTAGTTGCATTGTTATTACATACACAAGAGTATGACCCATAAATCAGGTGAATGTTCTCAATTGACCGAGAATGCTGCCAGGTATGAGAAATTTCGCGGAATAAAATTGCAGCAGTGCAGTTTTAATAGACCTGCGAAGTGTGGAGTCAATTATCTGCAAATTTGATTGTTTTAATGCAACAAAATAGTGAAAACACAAATGGACCATGCTGTTGATGCAAACAAATTAATGATTTAGTAGTCAGTTCTGGGAACAACGCAAAATTCGCGACGAATTGCCATTATTTCTATTCTCCATCACCCCGGCATAGATTACACAATACACATACTTTCAGCCACTACTTAAGCAGTTCAAATCCGTGGTACGAGGAGAGCTCAGATTATCAGACCTGCGTAAGAGGACCCATGACACCTGCAGCAACGAGAAGAAGATGTTGAGAAAACGTGCACATGTTCAGTCGTGCTTCTGATCGATTTATTAGTGTATTACACCTGTTTTATTTGTTTCATGCAAATTATGGGAAAAGGCAGGAAGTTTAAAAATAAAGAGAAAAATTTTGCACAGAAGAGGCGAGCGAAAGAGGTTTGTTAATACGTTTTAAGTATTTAAAAAATTTGTGCCGATGAAATGCATGTTAGGGAAAATAAAGAATGATTGTTGGATTCTATAAACCTATACTTCAATTGTATGTTACTGCTATATGTATTTATGTCAATAAATGAATTGTATATGGGATGCAGTTAAAATTATCAGGGTTGGTGTTCCTGAGTGTCTAAAATTTCAAGTTTTTGGTTGTAAGGGAGGTTTCCGTTCTTTTGAAATATGACTCCGCGTGACTGGCGATTGGGTTCACGACATTTGTATTTATTTGCATAAGTAGAGTCACATACATAAAACTGGACAAGTCAGAGCAATATACAAACCATTCCATTCATATTAAAGGATCGACCCAGTGAGGCCACATCATATCCGAGAAGAAAGGCAATGCCTGTCAAAAATTTATTTTGCAAATTAAGTTCGTGTGTTTCAGAATAAATGGAATGAAAAAGCGCCAAGGCAGCCATATGAAGATATAGTACGAGAAAATGAAAATTTTGAAAAATACTATCAGGTAAAGTATATTCATTTGTACTTAGTTTTGTAGATATTCTGTCCAAGTTGACAATAGATGACCATAGTATTTTATGTTGGTTAGGCTTGACAGAAATTATTTCAGGTGTCAATATGCAGTGCTCCATGCTAACATTACAGCAGGAGTATTTTAAGATATGCAGGCCACTGTTGTTGGCTGAAGAACTCCACCAGACTTAACAGAGACAACCATGCAAAAATATCTTGGATAAGCAGGGTCCACACTTTCTGCTTTAAAAACAGCTGGTGTTCATGCTGATGGATTCTTGTCTTACCCACCGATTCTGTAAGCGGTGTTAATAAATTAGTACACTTCATATTCCATACTTTCATGTGTACAAATTATAATGGTCTTTGTTTTGTTATTATGACATTACAGATTATAACATTTTGGATGAGAGAATGACATAAATTGTGTGCTCTTATACCTGAATTACCCTCAACTTTAAACAGGAGAAAATATAGAAATGACACAAATTTTAATGAGTAATTAGAAGGAACATTGAAGCTGTTGTAATTTGTGAAATTTGCTTGTAAATCAGTAAGCTGCAAGTATTGTGATATTTATAGTTACTCTGAGGCTAGTATTGTCCTAAATTACTGTTATTAGGTGTGAGAGCGCCATACCTTTCATAAAAAAATTATATCTTCTTTGCCATGTTTTCCTCTATATTTTTAACAAAATAGCCTGATAATGGTTCATTATAGAGCTGAAACACGTACCTATTGTGAAGCATAGTACCATATTTACTGGAATACAAGATGAGCTTTTCCTTAAATTTGGTGCTCAAGTATGTGAGTGTACATGATCACCATTTTGTACCTCGTTTGCCCTGATGTGCTCAGTACAGTAGGTGAAACGTCTTACGGGATACGGGTGGGGTTCATCGAATCGGATATAGTCTTCGCTATTTTCTTATTTATTTATGTATTTATTTATGTATGTGTGTATGTATTTATTCATATCTGATTTGCAACATCTACTCTTGTCTAGTGAATCAAATACAAATTATATTCTAACAAAAGAAAAGTACAACTGTCACTTCCCTCCAGAACTATTAACCTTTTGTTTTCGGTGACCACACTATACACCACCTCACTCGTACCACTCTCTTACTCGACTGCCAGCGTCAGTATGCCAGTTCCTCTGTCTGCCGCAAACCGGCTTTCCTGCTCAAAGCTCTCTTTATCCAACAGTTCTCTGGATGGAAGTTGACTGTGAAATTTAAGACGGATGGTCCCAAACTGTCTGTAACTGACACCAGCAATCGTTCTGTCTGTTGCACCAACAATGTTCGGCTACATGAGGTTGTCTGAAGTTGCATATGAAAAAACAAACCGCCAAATGGGATTGCTGTGAACTGGACCATGTGGAGCCAAACCATGGCCTGTATCACCAAGTTGTCATGTGAGATCTCTGAGATATTGTGCAGCATTGAGTGGTAATTCCTTTCAGGACAACCTGTTGGTCCCAAGTTCAAGGGTTAAGAAATCTGAAAGAGAGAACAGCATGTCTGAAGTCTACTGGCAGTCTGCTTTTTGGGCTCTTGTCCATCATCTAATTTTGTAAAGCAGTGCAACGTTTCAGAAGCTGGCTCTGTTTCTGTTTTTGGGCAAAGAAGCACCTAAACTGGTGGACCTATTAAATTGAGCAATTCTTGATTACCGGGCACCACAGAACAGTAATGTGTTAAGATAGGCACCTGAGATCAAGTCTAGTTCAAAGGTAGTAACAGGAAAATGGCTACTGAAAATTTAAACATTAACTACAAGGCTCAAATAAAAATCTGAACTAATCCACAAATTAAAAACCATAAAAAGAACAATGAACACCAATCTATGGAGAAAATTGTGAATATTCATGGGTTCAAGTAAGTTTATAAACCAAGAAATAACAATATATTATCTAGTCAGAGTGGATCATAAGAGAATGGCAGTGTGTCTCACCATAAGTGATTTGAAAAGTGCTGTATATCCTGTGCAGCGGATGGGACTGATTGTGACATTGTGGAATGGCAGTGAAGAGGATGGGGATGTTAGGAGTGAGTGTAAGGAAAATGATGGCACTGACTGGTACAGGTGGATAGAATGTGACACGCTTTGTGCATTATGTATAGGAAATTAGTAGTAAAATATTTTTTCTTGGCAGGCACTTTATTTTTGGGAGGTTGTCTCAGATTTGGATAAATACTTTTTCCTTTGGCACACATATTTTTTTGGGGAGGGGTCATCTTAGATTAGGGTCATCTTGCATTTGGGTAAATATAGTAATTTGTGTTATCATTTAACAAGTTGTGTTGGTACAAATTACTGTTCTTATCTTTGTGTTGTGTAAAGTATGATAGGCATTTCTCCAGTATTTGCATCTCCTGTGTTTTTGTTGAAGGTAGTTGCAAAGTTAAAATCTGGGAACAAAACAGAGCTGACATGCCACAAGTGTTATCTCTGTGGACAGTCCCTAACTTGTATACTAGTAATGCAACTCTACCTGCTGTGTGATGTGTGTACTTGTCAGTATTGCAGTAACACTTCAACAGTAAGTCATACATTCAATAATTATGCCAGTGGGTCTTCATGTAGTTCAAAAATTACATTATGGTATGAGATAAACATCAGAGTGGTTTGGAGTTTACTCATATATTACAATAATTTAGGATAAGTGTATAAGTGCATAAGTGTACTAAAAGCTGTGCTGCAGTAACTGTGCATTGCTGTATATTATGTCCCTGAAAGCATTAATGAGCTTGTCTTTGTAACAGAGACTGACTTTGTTATCTGGGAATTAGGAACTGAGAATACAAATTAAATAATTTTGGTGACTTTATTAGGTCAAAGTTAGGAACCAAGAAATGCCAAAGCTACATGTATATATACAGGGTGTTTCACGACTTTAGGGCATAACTGCAGGAGGTGATTTCCTAGGTCTTTGTGATCAAAAAAGTTCATATAAACATGTGTCCGATTTTGGACGGTTACGGAGTTAT
>Ga0131853_10001196_pt1 | contig 46955 bp, 43 predicted proteins | sample TergutLab28metaG_FD_92764 | JGI IMG/M metagenome (GOLD analysis project Ga0131853, IMG submission 92764) | Labiotermes labralis P1 segment gut microbial communities from Petit-Saut dam, French Guiana - Lab288 P1 (version 2) (version 2) | ecosystem: Host-associated > Arthropoda: Insects >... | reverse complement strand
ATTTTTCCCTATGAAAAGCGAATAGGGGATGAAGCGGAACTGGAAGAGGAAAGGCGGCTTATGTATGTTGCAATGACAAGAGCAAAAAAACATTTATATTTGACAAATTCTGAAAGCCGATTTTTATATGGCGGAAGAAAACTATCAAAACCGTCAAGATTTTTAAAAGAATTGGGCTTTGCAATGAGTTCAAAAATGTTCTATGAGCCATATCGAGTTGCTCAAAACACAATTCCAATAAGACAGCCTGAATACAAACCATTAGAAAAGAAGGATATAGATATATCAAAATTCAATGTTGGAACAAGAGTAAAGCACACAAAGTTTGGAGTTGGCACAATCCTTAGTCTTTCGGGAGCAGACTCAAACCCTTATGGCGAAATTGAATTTGATGACAATTCAATGAAACTAGTATTGTCATTAGCACATGCTCCTTTGGAAATAAATTAACGAACTATGTCAGACATAATTAAAGAAAAAATAACCGAATTAGTAGATTTGCTCAATAAATACGCCCATGCTTATTATGTTTTGGACGAGCCTTTAGTTGCAGACAAAGAGTATGATGAGTTGTATGATGAATTAGTTTCTTTAGAAAAAGAGCACAATTTTGTATTGCCGCATTCACCAACGCAAAGAGTTGGCGGAGAAATTTTGAAAGGATTTTCAACGCATAAGCATTTGCAAAGACTTTATTCACTTGACAAATGTAACAGTTTTGAAGAGTTAAAAGAATGGGCGGAAAAGATTCAAACAAAAATAGTAGGGGCGGTCAGTGACAGTTCGCACAATATTTTCTTCACTCTTGAACACAAGTTAGACGGAATTAATTTGTGCCTAACTTATAAAGACGGAAACCTTGTCTCTGCCGCTACCAGAGGCAACGGAGAAGTCGGCGAAAATGTCACCTCACAAATTAAGACAATTCCCTCAGTCCCCATTAAAATCCCGTTTAAAGGCACTCTGGAGGTTCAGGGTGAGGGTATAATGAGATATAGTGCGTTTGAAGATTATAATAAAACTGCAAAAGAACCTTTAAAAAACCCAAGAAACGGAGCGGCAGGAGCAATCAGAAACCTTGACCCAAGGGTCACAAAGTCAAGAAATTTAGATATTATTTTTTATAATATTAACTTTATTGAGGGCAAAGAAATCTCATCACATCAACAATCAATTCAATTTCTAAAAGACAATTTTTTCAAAACCTATTCACTCTTTCGCTCAAGCAATGTTGACGATATAATTGCCGAAATCGAAAAAGTAAAAAGAGACGAGTTAGATTTTGAAATTGACGGAATGGTCATTAAGGTTGATGATGCTGTAATTCGTGATGAACTGGGCTATACTGACAAATTCCCTCGTTGGGCAATTGCTTTTAAATTTGAGGCACAAGAAGCAACAAGCACCGTTCTATCAATTGAATGGAATGTCGGTCGGACAGGAAAACTAACGCCGCTTGCCCATATTGAGCCTGTTGAGTTGTCGGGAGCAACAGTCAAAAGGGCAACTCTCAATAACTATGATGACATCCAAAGAAAGAAAATCTGTTTAAACTCACGAGTATTCATAAGACGCTCAAACGATGTCATTCCTGAAATATTAGGGGTTGCAGGTGACAATGAAGAAGGCGAAATCATTGAAAAACCAATAGTATGTGTGGCATGTCAAGCAGAGTTAATGCAGAAAGGGGCTCATTTGTTTTGCTTGAATTCTGAAAATTGTCCGCCTCAAATCTATGGAAGACTCATTCATTTTGCTTCAAAAGAATGTATGGATATTGAAGGTATAAGCGAAAGAACAGTCATTCAACTCTATGAAAAACTGGGCATTAATTCTTTCGACAAACTCTACACTTTAACCGCAATGGATTTATCAGTTCTTGATGGCTTTAAAGACAAAAAAATAAACAATTTTTTAGATGCTATCGAAAAAAGTAAGTCTGTAACACTTTCCGGATATATCAACGCACTAGGTATTGACAATGTCGGAAAGAAAACCGCAAGAGACTTAAGCGAGTATTTTAGGGGAATTGATGCTCTTAGCAAAGCAACAACTGCTGAACTGCTCTCAATTGAAAACATAGGCGAAATTGTTGCAGAGTCAATAGTTGAATTTTTTGAAAAAAACACATTACTAATCGACAAACTAAAAAAACATGGCATTGACCCTAAAATGCAAGAAAGAAAAAAGGGGACGCCATTTAGCAATCTAAAAGTTGTTCTAACAGGTTCACTCTCAGTTTCACGAACAATCCTTGCAAAACAAATTGAAGAACTGGGCGGAATTATTCAATCAAGCGTGACAAAAGACACCGACTTAGTCATAGTTGGCGAAAACGCCGGTTCAAAACTCGACAAAGCAAAAAAACTAAACAAAAAAGTTATCAGCGAAATTGAGTTGAATGAAATGTTTTAAATATATGCGCTTGAAGTGCTTCGACACTTTTTTGATGGTTAGTGCTGCTATTAAGAGAACCCTTATCAATTATCTTCGATAGTTGATAAAGGTCTTTGGAGTAGATCCCTGGCAAGTATTATTCAATGGATTGATGGGTGCAGATGATGCAGATATGGCGATGGCTTCCCCATTAGGTTGGCTTGCTACAGGTGCTATTGTTGCAGGGATAGGATTTACTCAAAGTGTAGGTAATGATTTGTTTGCTAGTGGTGAAAATTGGAGTGAGGTTAATTGGGGTCGAGCAGCTGTCATTGGAGCAGTTAGTGGATTGATAGCAGGTGGTGGAAAGTTTGTTTCAACAAATGCACAATTCATTAAGGCACTAGCTAATAAATCACGCCCGGTTAAGAAAGCACTAGCTAATTATAAATCATTTACCAAAAAAAGCACCTTAGGAAAATCTGCAAAAAAAAACGCTTAGAAATGTTAGAAAAAATCAGATAGAATTGATTGCGAAAAACATAATTAGTTTTTCAAGTATCTTACATGCTGGAACAACATTTGGCATTAACAGGGCATGGCGGTAAGATTATATAGTATACTATAAAATTATAGGAGTATTTTATGAATAACAAAGCTCGTAAAGAAGAGGCTAAAAAAGAAGCAATTCTAGCAGAACGGCGTCGTAAGAAAAAAGTTTTATCTATTAGTCTTCCCATTATTATTGGTATGGTAATAGGTGGAATTCTAGCAATAATAGGATATGGATTACAGTCAACTACATTGTTGGTATTAGGTGGTATTCTTGCAGGGATTAGCTTAATTCCGGGTTTAGTTATTTTAATTATTCTATGGTTTAAGCATGGCACAGGCTTTTAATTATTCTAACAGTTAGCAAGTTGTTTATCTAAACAACAATATAATAAATATCAATTAAATAAAGGAAAACAAAAGGAAATTGCATTGCAGTTACCCAAGTTATCCTTTTACCAAAAAACAGAAAAAATAAGTTTCAGACTAAGACGAATTATATCAGTCTTCGATTGCTTTGTTAGAGTGATTCCGTGTAATGCCAATTTGCGACAGAAGGGTTGAAAATCCTTGACAATACTCGTTAAATATGCTATCTTAACACATCATGCTTTCATTGACAAAAGAAAAACAGCCCGATATTTTTAAAGTATCAAACTTTAAGTGTTGGAAAAAAGGAGTGCTGTCACAAGAAATTCACTGGGAATTTTCGTTTTTTGAAAAAACTGATGTGAAGGAATGTGGCCTATTACTCAGTTTTGCTGACGAATTTAATATTGAAATATCAATTATTAATTTTTTGGATACTTTGGGTTTTGATGCAAAAGATGACGGCTATACTTATTTTAGGTTTATTTTTTCAACTTATATCAAAGAAGAAAAAGTGCCTGCAATGCTAAAAGTTGCCTACCTTAGGTGCTCTGAAATATATGGTGCAACACTAAAAGCAATTGAACAAGCAATGATTACTGCAACTAAAAAAGCAATAAAAAAAGGCAAGTTTGCATTAATTAACACTATTTTCAACATGAGATTTTATTGCGACAAAAGACCAACAAATGCAGAATTTATTTTCTTTGTCATTGAACGCTTCCTAATCGCCAGAAAATACAATCACTCAATGCTCTTCAAATTCGAAAAAACGGCAGTTTAGAATTTTAAGCAAATTTTAATGAAAAACTTCTAAAAATTTGTTGACAAACTGTTGCCGGCATAGTATACTGAAAATGTTAAAAATAATAAAAGGAGGAAAAGAACTTATGTTATTTTGGAAAATCAAAAGACTTGTCGGCTTTGTAATGTTTATTGCTGCAATTGTTACATTGATTGTGTTTTTCATGAATCTTGGTAATGTCGCAGAGGCATTTAGATATGCGGAAGGCTTCGGCGGATACATGGACGCTCTGCATTTTGTAGTTCGACTTTTGTATATACCGCTTATCCTATTTGCTCTAGGTCTTATCTGTATGCTTCTTCCAAGACCAAGAAGAGACGACTAATCAACCCAAATAAAGAGATGCTAACATTTGTTAACATCTCTTTTTCTTTATTTAAATGCATTAGACGCTTTTATCTGTAATTTATATTATTAGTAAAGCGGACAAAATCATTGAAATTGCTTGACAAATTTTTTTTGATGGATTAAAATAGTGTTTATGAAAAGAATGAATGAAAAAATTGCTATATTTGGGGGAAGTTTTGACCCTGTGACGAAAGGACACGAAGAACTTGTCAAAAATTTGAGCGAAAAATTTGACAGGGTTATTGTTGTGCCGAGTAATATTTCGCCATTTAAAAAAGATACGAAAGCGGAAGATGCATTTCATAGGATTGAAATGTTAAAACTGGTTTTTGGCGATATTGAAAAAGTTGAAATAAGTGATTTTGAACTAAAACAAAAAGGGACAAGTTATTCCCATTTGACTGTTTCGCATTTCAAAAAGATTTATCCCGATGCTAATTTTTTTATTATTGTTGGCTCTGATATGGTTGTTGATTTAGACAAGTGGGAAAGATTTTCGGAGTTGTGCGGAATGGCTACATTTTTTATTCAAAAACGAGAAGGGTTTAAAATTGCTCTCAGCGACAAAAAGAAACTAAGAGAAATGGGTGCAAAATTAAAATATTCAAAAACAGCAATTCCTGATTACTCATCAACCCTTTCAAGAGTTGCTTTGGCGTTTTGCAATCAGTCAATTGTTTCCGAAAATGTCTATGATTACATCAAATCAAATAACTTATATACTGAATACAATGATTTTGTTGCATTTCTAAAGTCACACCAACTTGATGAAAAAAGACTTCATCACACATTCAATGCAACAAAACAAGGAATATACCTTGCAAAATTATATAAAGAAGATGTCAAAAATATTGTTTTGGCGCTCCTGTTGCATGACATTGCAAAAAATGCAAAATCAAACAAATATCAAGAGATTCCGCCTCAAGTTGTCCATGCTTTTATTGGGGCTGAAATTGCACAAATATTTCTAAAAGACAGGGGACTAAAAGATGAAAATATTGCTCAAATCACAAGTGCAATACAAAAGCATCTTGGCGACCCTGAAATGAACTTGTTCGAAAAAATAGTCTATCTCGCGGACAAAATGGACGAGGATAGAGATGGGATTGAATATGAAAGATTACGCAAAAAAGCACCTAAAAATCTTGATGAAGCAGTTGAAAAGGCATTGAGAATAATATTAAAAAAAGTTAAAAAAGAAAAAATGTTATTTTATCAGCCATCACTAGAGGCACTTGAACACTTCAAGACAATCAATGCTCAACGCCGCTTTGAGAAAAGGATTCAAAGAGAAAGAGAAAGGCAAGAAAAAGAAAGAGTGAAAAGGGCAGAGATTGAAAGAAAATTGCCGATTGACTGCAACCTTATTGAAAACAGCGAAACTCTTTCAAATCTCATATTTGATTTCCTTGATGAGAAAAAAGGACAAGATATATCTGTTATTGATGTTCGCAAAAAAACTATAATATGCGACTTCTTCATTATTTGCAGTGTTAATTCTTCAACAGCAGTTCGAGCGTTAACCGATTATGTAGACGAGAGATTATCAAGAGACTACTCCTTAGAGCCGCTTCGTCGTGACATAGACAAAAACTGGGCAGCAATAGACTATGGCTCGGTGATAATGCATATTCAAACAACCGAGAGTCGAGCGTTTTATGATATTGAAAGATTGTGGAGTTAAACAACAACCAACTGATATGAATAAAATCTTGAGGGGGAACTGGTTAAGAGGCTGAAAATGTTTTCGGCTTCTTTTTCTTTTTTGAGATAGTCAAAATGTTTTCGCTTCAACTTATCGTAGTCTTTTGTTGAGATAATGGTGTTCTTTTTTGGGAATATATTTAAATGCTTTTTAAAGTCACCTTTAACGCCTAAAACTCGCAAAGGAATGGGGGTGGGTTTTGATAGCATTTGAGGGGTGATATGAAAAAGAGACTGCAAGCAAAGTCTTTTAATTCTTGACATAGTATAGCGTTTTGATTTTGTTTCTTCGCAAATTTTTTCTAAGTTGCTATATTCCAATGCATTTTTTTTCAACTTTATTTCCAATCCTTCGCCTGCATCAACAAGTGATGATAAGTTATCGTTGTTTCTAATTGAGGTAATAACAAGTTTTTCGAACAGGGAATAGTCAACCGGATGTTTTGTTAATTGCCCAATAAGTTCATCTATGTTTGGGACATTACTTTTGAGAGTTGATAAATCTACTGTAGGGGCGGTCAATGACCGCCCGCAATTTGTTGTGATGCATTCGGTCTTACAGTTTGGTTTTATTATACGGTGCGGATGGCATCCTGCCTCCCCTGCAGTTATGTTTTTTATAGTTTCTCTAATTGCCGTTGCAGAAGAAAAGTTTTTAATCAGTTTTGCATCATTATAATCGCTTTTTTGCCTTTGAATTGCAATCGGTTCAATATTCGACCCAGTTTTTATTAACTGCTTGATGTATTCAATTCCTAAAATATCGTTTGATTTTAACTCAACTTCACTCAAAATTGACATAGCGTTTGAATAAGACATTCCGCTTTTTAATAAATTTCTCAACTTTTGATTAAATTCTTCGCTTAATTGCAAATTAGATATTTTCTTTAACTGCTCAATGTTTCCGCATTCACTTCCAAATGCAAGGTGAGTGACATTTTTCACTTGATTGATAATATTTATTGCTCCGTAACTAAATAATTCTCCGGTCATTGTCGCAAACATCACAGGCAGTTCAACAACAAAGACTGCCCCGTTTTCAAGGGCAGTCTTTGTCCTAAATGCTTTGCCGGCAATACTAGGCTCCGCTCGTTGAACAAAATTTCCGCTCATAACACACAAAACAGCATCACATTTTGAAACCTCTTTTGCTTGTTCCAAAACATATTTATGTCCATTATGAAAAGGATTAAATTCACATATCACAGCACATATTTTCATAATGACAGAATAACATAATCTAATATTTTAATCAAGCAAATGCAACGCATTACTTGCATTCTCAAAAAATGAAAGTGTCATCGCAAGGAGGGCGATGACACTTTCAATATAAAGGGGGAGAAAATGAAAAATGAACAAAATAATATTTGATTGGTGATAGATAAATTTTGATTATTTAATTAAATACTTTTTGTGTGTCACGGGTGAGTTGCCGCAATTAAATTTCCGGCAACCCAGACAAGGACACAAATATAAAAAGGAGAAAGAAAATGAACTAAGCAATTGGCGGCAATTTTACCGTCTGTGTTGTTTGGGTTTTTTTTGACCTTGAAGAGCGAAGGCTTTTTGCCTCTTCTTTTTTGATGCTCTTAGTGGATTTTTTTAATATGTAATTAACTTGTTTTAGTGTCGTGTCGACTTCTTTTAACATGATTATTGACTTCCTGTTCATTATTTATTAATAATATATTAACATATTATTTTGAGTTTGTCAACAGTTTTTATAAAATATTTTAATATTTTTCAATATAAATTAACAAATTAGACATATTTTGACCTATTTATACCAATAAATGTAAAATAAAAAAGTTATTTAGATTAAATTATATAAATATGTATATATTCTTCTAAACAGCACATTATATTACTACAAGACACGATTAAGCGTGTGACAGATGCGGCCTTTGCCGCAAAACAAAAAAGCAATGTTCCTCTTTTAGCAGTCTCTCATAAAAGAAAACAAGGCTTGTCAAAAAAATATGCAAAAAATCAAGTCTTGTTTGAAAGAAAGTGTGTAGGCCTACGCTTACACACTTTCTGTTTTTTTCAAGTTATGTTATTCTGAGCGAAGCGAAGAATCTAGGGTATGCGTTAAAAATATTATTTTACGGCATTTTGTGCTTAGATTCTTCGCTATGCTCAGAATGAAATAGTAAAACTAAATGTTCGCGAAATTGTAGGGTGGGTATAATGTCCAAGAGATACACTGAATTATGAGTAGAAAAGAAGGAAAGAAATTAGGTGTGCTTGAAGCAAAATGTAGGAGTGGGCATCCTAGATTGCCCTAAATTAGTAAATAATAGTTTTCGGGCGGTCGAGGACGCCCGCCCCTACAGCTTTTCTCTTGTCACAAATCACGAACATTTAGCACCCTCAAAATTTTATGTCTTTATTGTTGGAGAAAATTCTTGACATTCTTCTATTGCTTTATTAGAGTGATTCCATGAAATAGCAACCTACGACAGAAGGGTTGAAAACCCTTGAGAAGGGTCTTCAACCCTCTTAACGGAAACTGCTACTATATGATATTCTCCGACAAAGGCATCGAAGATGCTTGACAAAACTCTTTTTATCTGTGATAATATTTGCATATGCAAAGAAAATTGATGATTATATTTATTATAATTTTAATTGCAATGACTGCACTTGCTATTTATTCACTCTATCTTGCTTTTGAGATGTTTTCTGGGTCATTAAATTCATTAAGAGAAATGGACGGTATTATCACTATCCCCGGACTTGAAAGTGAATTGCGACAAAATGTCACAAACAGCGCAATAATAGCATTTTCTTTACTTGGGACAGTTTTAGGAACAGGATATTTTTTGACGAAAAAAGTCATAACAATTGCAACAAGTAAAGAATATAAAAACGAAAAAAAATCTCGGAATACTAAAAAAGCGAAAATAGGTGGCGAGATAGGAGAAGATGGAAATGAATAAAAAATATGATGTTTTTCTTTTTGATTTGGACGGCACTTTGTTTGATACTCAGTTGTCGACAGTTGTTTCACTGAAAGAGATGGCCAAGCGCTATGGCTTTGTCTATGACGAGAGCGTTTGGCAAAGGTATATGGAAATAAATATAGAGGCATGGAAAAGTTATGAAAAAGGTGAAATGTCAGTAGATGAGTTGTTTTCAAAAAGAATTTCCAGACTTTTAGATAGTTTTAACATTCAAAATTGTGAAAATGGTTTTAATGCTAAAGATGTTGTTGAGTTTATTGACTATACGCATTTAATCAATGGGGCAGAGAAGATGTGCAAAAAAATAACTTCAAAAGGAAAGTTGATTTATATTGTGACGAACGGCATTCAAGAAATTCAAGTATCACGCATAAACAATTCAACAATCAAAAACTACATAACAGATATGTATGCAACTGATCGTGTCGGATTTTCAAAGCCCAACGAAAAATTCTTTGATTATGTGCTTGAAAAGATTCCTCAAATTAACAAAGACAAAATTTTAATAATCGGAAACAGTCTAACTTCAGATATCCAAGGCGGAATAAATGCAGGCATAGACACTTGTTGGTTAAACTTATCAAATGAAAAAAACAAATCAGCAATTATTCCGACTTATGAAATTAATAAGTTGATAGATTTGGAAAGGTTTGTTTAAATAAAGGTTTGAGAGCAACCTTCTAAAAGTAACACTCTAATTTATTTGCTATTTTAAAAAGTTTTTGCTATAATTTAAGTATATGAAATTATTATATGTGTAGTATTACTAGTGTTTCCGATGTCAAATGTTATATAAGAAAATAATCAATTTTTGTTAATAAATAATAATCGGAGGTATAAGAAACAATGTTTTGTTCAAAGTGTGGCCATGATTTCTCAAAAGGCGATGTGAAATTTTGTTTAAAGTGCGGGGTTAGTGAATCTGGATTTGAGCCGAAATCTCTGCCGCCCGCTAATCATCAAGTGATGCAAAAGACTAATCCTACTGCAATGATTTTGGGTATAATTGCAACTATATTTTTGTTTTTTTCCATAGTTTTCTGTTGGATTCCATTTTATGGAATTGTTCTTAGTTTAATAGGATTGTTTTTTGCATCATTTGCCCGAACGATTGGGGCGAAAGGATTGAGAAAGAATGTCAGGCTATCAAAGGTAGGTGCAGTTTTAGGCACTGTCAGCATTATAGTAGGAATAATATTTCTTCTAATATCAGGATTTTTAACTGCACTAATATTAGCACTACTCGCTTGAGTTGCCAGTAGTTTGTGATTTTGAACATATGCTTCGCTGATTTGATACCATCAACAAATTTGCACCAATAGACGAAAATAAATCTCCGAGCATATTTAAAGTGTCGGCATCTTTTACTGAGTCCATAATTTGTTTTGTCACAAGAGTATTCAATGCCAACAAATCACATTCTGTTATATCACATAATTTTTTATTGAAACAATTTAACATAAGGACATTATATGTTAATATGCAAAGTTATGACAAATAAAAAGCAGTTAGTCTCTGTATAACTAACTGCTTTTTATTGTGATGTGTAATGGGCACTTTGTCGCATACACAATTTAAGTTTGTCAACACTTTTTACATTTCATTTATTCTAATACATTCCGCCCATTCCGCCGCCGGGAGGCATTGGGGCTTCTGGTTCTGGTTTGTCAACTACTACACTTTCGGTTGTGAGAAGGATTGATGCAACGCTTGCTGCGTTTTGAAGGGCAGAGCGACAGACTTTTGTCGGGTCGATAATGCCGCGGGAAACAAGGTCAGCATATTGGTCTTTTAGGGCGTCATAACCATAACCTGCTTTTTTGCTTGTTAGAATATTGTTAATAACAACTCCTCCGTCAACTCCTGCGTTTTCTGCAATTTGGCGAATTGGTGCTTCAAGCGATTTTAAAACGATTTCCGCTCCTGTTTTTTCATCGCTCGAGAGTAGTTCAATATGTTTTTTGAGAGAGGGAATAGCCGACAAAAGGGCAGTGCCGCCTCCGGGGACGATACCTTCTTCAACCGCTGCTTTTGTTGCGGCAAGAGCGTCTTCAATCCTCAACTTTTTCTCTTTCATCTCAACTTCTGTTGCGGCTCCGACATTGATGACGGCAACTCCGCCGGAGAGTTTTGCGAGGCGTTCTTGAAGTTTTTCTTTGTCGTATTCTGAAGTGGTGTTGTCAACTTGTGCTTTGATTGATTTGATGCGAGCCTTGATGTTTGCACTCTCACCCGCACCCTCAACAATGATAGTGTTATCTTTGTCAACTTTTACTTGTTTTGCACGACCTAGCATATTTAGTTTGACATCTTTGAACTCAACTCCGGTTTCTTCGGACACAACTTCACCGCCTGTTAATATGGCTATGTCTTTGAGTAACTCTTTTCTTCTGTCGCCGAAACCGGGGGCTTTGACTGCAACGCAGTTGAATGCGCCGCGCAACTTGTTGACAACAATAGTTGCAAGTGCTTCACTTTCAAAATCGTCCGCAATAATAAGTAGTTTTGCGCTGTTTGCAACAACCTGTTCCAAAATTGGAAGTATTTCTTGGATGTTGGTGATTTTTTTATCTGTTATCAAAATGACCGGATTTTCTAAAACCGCTTCCATTTTGTCTGGGTCGGTGACCATATAAGCCGATGCATAACCTCTGTCGAATTGCATACCTTCGACAATATTGAGATCGGTTTCCATTGTTTTCGACTCTTCAACAGTGATTATTCCGTCTTTTCCGACTTTATCCATTGCCTCACTGATTAGTTTGCCGACATTTTCATCGCCGGCAGAGTTTGAGGCAACTTGCCCGATGGCAACTTTGCCCTCAACAGGCTTTGAAATGCTTTTGAGATGTTCGACAACAACATCAGCGCTTGATGCAATGCCTTTTCTCAAAACCATTGGGTTTGCGCCGCTCGCAAGGTTTTTCAAACCTTCACGAACAATAGATTGTGCTAAAACTGCCGCAGTTGTTGTTCCGTCGCCTGCAACATCGTTAGTTTTTGTGCAGACTTCTTTTAAAATTTGTGCGCCTGTGTTTTCAAAAGCATCTTCTAATTCAATTTCTTTTGCGATAGTCACGCCGTCATTAGTGATAAGAGGGGAGCCGTATTTTTTTCCCAAAACAACATTGCGGCCTTTTGGCCCTAATGTGATTTTGACGGTATCAGCCATACGGTTAACGCCCGCTTCTAAGGCTTTTCTTGCCTCAATTCCTGTTAAAATTTGTTTAGCCATGATATATTTTATTTCTCCTTAAAATTTTAAAAATTTAATTGTAGGGGCGGCAATCTGCCGCCCGAACTTTAAAATATTGTGCGGGCGGCAGATTGCCGCCCCTACGATTTTATTTTTTTATTATTCAACGACTGCCAAAATGTCATTTTGTCTCAAAATTGTGACTTCATCGCCGTCGATTTTGAATTCCGAGCCGGCATATTTTGAATACAAAATTTTGTCATTCACTTTCACTTGCATCGTGACATCTTTGCCGTCAATGTTGCCGCCGGGTCCTACCGCGATAACTTTCGCCATTTGCGGTTTTTCTTGGTCTTTAGCGAGCAGCACAATTCCGCTTTTTGTTTTTTCTTCAGAGTCAATTGATTTCACAACAACTCTGTCAAACAAAGGTTTGATTTTCATTTTTTGTTTTGCCTCCTTTTTTTGTGTCTAGATAATTCTATCAAATATAAAAAGATAATGCAAGCATTTAAACGGGACATTTTTGTCGAAAACGAGACAGTTTTTCGACTTCGTTTTTGCTTGCAAAATTTAAAAAAAGGCAGTATAATAATACGCGGATGATGCAATTGCACTATAATGTTTTAATAATAGACGATGAAAAAGAGTTGGCAAATGCAACAAAGGAATACTTTGAGGCGTTTGGAATTTCTGCTATGTGCCTCTATTCGGCAGACGAGGCAGAAAACTGGCTGAATTCAAATAAGGCTGACATTATGCTTTTGGATGTTAATTTGGGTGATAAAAGCGGATTTGACCTTTGCCGAAACATTCGAAAAGCAAGTGATGTGCCTATTTTGTTTATTAGCGCACGCATTGCAACCGATGATATTTTGCTAGGGCTAAATATCGGCGGTGACGATTATATCACAAAGCCTTATGAATTAAGTGTTCTTTTGGCAAAAGTGAAAGCACGACTACTGCGGGAAGAAAAAGCAAAAAGCAACATTAATATAGGCAATCTTTCGTTTGATTTAGAAAAAAGAATAGTTTTCAAAAACGGTATTGACTTGGAGTTGAAAAACAAGGAATTTTTACTTTTGTCATATTTTGCACAAAACGCAAACCGAATTTTGACAAAGGATGAAATTTTTTCAGCAGTTTGGGGAGATGCATTTTTCTCTGATGGGACGCTAATGGTGCATGTTCGAAAATTACGAGAAAAAATCGAGAATGATCCTGAAAATCCCAAAATGCTCAAAACTGCACATCGTGCGGGATATATTTTCAATAGTGAGAAATAAACTTTTTATTTTGCTAATTATTTTGATATTGGGAGTATTCGGCGGAATAGTCGCTATTTTGGCAAGCACTGAATTAGCCCGAATTGATATGATTGCTCTCAATGAAATTCGCACTGAAGTGGAAAATAACACAGAAGATTTTTCACAAATAAACATAACAGAGTATGAAGTTATCGTGATTAATTTTGATGGAGTGGTGTTATATTCTAGCAATACGGCACAAAATAAAACCTATGAACATTGGATTAATTTTGCACTTCAAAACGATAAAATTATTTTAGAATTTACTGAAGGAAGAATTTTTGTGACAAGGCCTAATGAAAATGGAATGACAGTTGCAATTGTTTTGATATCTGTTCTTATTGCTATTATTGTTCTTTCTTTGATTTCCTATGGGCTGTATTTGCAAAAATCTATCCACAAACCTTTCAAAACTTTGAAGAAATTTGCAACTGAAATAGCAAAAGGCAATCTTGATAGTCCGCTGCTCATGGACAGAGAAAATGCATTCGGGGCATTTAGTGAGAGTTTTGATATTTTAAGGCTTGAATTAAAAACAGCAAAGGAAAAAGAAATAGAGTTAGAAAAAAGCAAAAAAGAATTAATTGCGCAACTAAGCCATGACATAAAAACGCCTATTGCAAGCATTAAGGCAGTCTCAGAACTTTTGCTCATTGAAAAACAAAGTGCAAAAACGACAGAAAAACTTGATATTATCACAAACAAAGCAAATGAAATTGACACTTTAATTACAAATATGTTTAGCATTTCATTAGATGATTTATCCCAGTTAAAGGTTAATCCTGTTGATGTGCCGAGCAGTCATATTGAAAATGCAATTGCACAAGCAGACTATTTGGGAAAAATAAAAAAAATAAAACTACCCGAATGTCTTGTGAAAACAGACCCGCTAAGACTTGATCAAATTATCGGCAATATTTTAAACAATTCCTACAAATACGCAAACACAGAAATTATTGTCAAAGGTGAAGTAGCGGAAAATGATTTCAGCATTGAATTTGCGGATTTTGGAAATGGTGTTGAAGAAAATGAATTGCCGTTAATTATGGGCAAATTTTTCAGGGGAAGCAATAATGCCGACAAGGAAGGGGCAGGCTTAGGGCTATATATTTGCAAATCACTTTTAGAAAAAATGAATGGGAAAATTGATTGCTACAACACTGAAAGCGGTTTTTCAGTCAAGATTTTTTTGCCATTGAGTTGAAAATTCTTAAATAAATTTAAGAATTAAATAAGATGTTCCTAAGGACTTATCATGTCAATATAATGTATAATATGGTTGTGTCATTGTGGCACAACCATATTTAACATGGGAGGTGGCAACAAATGCTACTAAAAACAAACAAACTTTGCAAAACATTTTCAAATGCAGGCATTCAGCAGCATGTCCTAAGAAATATTGACCTTGAAATTTATGAGGGCGATTTTACTGTCATCATGGGAGCGTCGGGCGGAGGAAAATCGACGCTGCTATATGCACTCTCAGGCATGGACACACCGACACTAGGCGATGTTTATTTTGTGTCCAAGGAAAAATCACCTTTAAAACAATCAACTTCAAATAAGCGTTCTGTCATTGACAAGTTTGTCGAAGACGGTTTTGGCGAAGAAAATATTGCGAAATATTCTCAAGACAAACTTGCAGTTTTTCGAAGAGAAAATTGCGGATTTGTTTTTCAACAAATTTATTTGGTTGAAAGTATGAGCGTTTTGGATAATGTTTTAATTGCAGGAATGCTGCTTAAAATTCAGAAAAAGGAATTGGCACAAAGAGCAAAAGAACTTCTAAATTCAATGGGAATAGATGAGTCTCTTTGGAAAAAGTTGCCCAATCAATTATCAGGCGGCGAGGCACAAAGGGTAGGGGTTGCGAGAGCATTAATAAACAACCCAAAAATATTATTTGCAGACGAGCCGACAGGAGCGTTAAATTCGGTTATGGCAGTTGCAGTTTTGGATAGTTTGAGCATGAGTAACAATAATGGTCAAAGTGTTGTAATGGTAACTCATGATATTAATTCAGCACTTAGAGGAAATCGAATTCTTTATTTAAAGGATGGAAAAATCGAAGGAGAGTTGAAGCTTGAAAAATTTAAGGGAGAATACTCTGACAGAAGAAAAAAAGTCAAGGAGTTTTTATCGGCGCAAGGCTGGTAGGAAATTATAAATTACAGTTTACAAATTACAAATTACAAATGTTGATAAAATAAATTTTACCTTATTTGTAATTTGTCCACTGTAATTTGTAGTTTGTTTTTATTATGAAATCATTACTAATAGCATGGTCAAATATAAAAAAGCGAAAGTCAAGTGCAGCAACACTTGTGATATTGTCATTGCTCGCCACTCTTATGCTTGTTATCAGTTTGTCGCTTTTAACGGGAGTCGGCGCTCTTTTTGACACTCGCGCAGAGGAACTAAATGCTCCTCATGTTGTGTTTTCAATAAATGCAAATGATTGGAATGACGGGATAGAAGATATTGTTTATGGCGCAGAAAATCTAAAACACCTTGAAGTGAACAGGATTATGCTCGGCGAGATAAGATATATCCTAAACAATAGGTCTGTCCGTCAACCCATGTCGTTTGCGGTAATGCCCGAAAATGCGGCACTAAATACAGTAACAGTCCTAAACAGATTATCAACAACACCGCAAAATCCAATTATATTACCGCTGATTTACCGCATTAACGGTTTTAGTTCGGGGGACATATTTTTGGTGAATAGTGCGGGTTCAGAATATAGTTTCACAATTTACGGATTTTTTGAGAATGTATTTTTTAACACAAACAACATGAGCAAAGCATTTGTTTGTGAGAATATGCTTGCAGTTTTAGAGCAAGATACATCTTTATTTCCTGCCTATATGGCGTCGATGTTATTTTATGACGATATAGCAGGGTATGATTTCTTCTTTGGTGAATTGCTTGCTGCGGACGAGGGGTCAATGCTGCATGGCTCAACCTTATCAAACATCAGATTGAATGCGACCTCATTCTCGGTAATTATGGCGGCGATTTTAAGTTTGGTTGCATTAATTATAGTTGTTGTGTCGTTAATTGTTGCAAGGTTTAACATAATAAATTCGCTTGATCAGGATATGAAAACTATCGGCGCTTTAAAAGGAATTGGCATGACCTCTCCGCAATTAATGAGGGCAACAATTTTGCAATATTTGTTAATAGTAGTTTTAGGAGTGCTAATCGGGCTTATAATTTCATTTCCGATGATTGGAATTGTCGGAAATTTGGTGTCAGCAACTTCGGGACTGTTGTGGAGCGGAATGTCAATGACGCTCCCAAGTATTATATCAGTGTTTAGTGTAGTGGGTGCTATGATGCTTGCGACATTTTTAGTGTCAAGGAGAACAAAAAAAATAACACCGATTAAAGCTCTTCGAAGCGGACTTGAAAATCATAGTTTCAAAAAAAGTGCGACAAAGTTAGAAACTTCAAAAATGCCCTTAAATATCAGTATGGCGCTAAAACAATTTAAGACAAACTTTAGGCGTAATATTGCTGCATTTATCACTCTTACTCTTTTTGGTTTTATGATAGTTTTAGGCTTTACGATGCATCACAATTTTGTCACAGATACCTCTGCGTATCTTGCGATGATAGGAGTGGAACCGGCGCATGTCAGGATAATGTCTTTTTCGGATGAATTTGTTCAAGATCATTTTGATAATATCGGGGAAAGAGAAAATGTCAGAGGGACATTAAGATTTGAATTTAACACTCTTCATATGCCCCAAGGACAACAATTAAGGTTCACAGTTTGGGAAGATATTGCAAGACGAGAAGTGAATCCGATAATCAGAGGCCGTCAGCCTGCTGCATCTAATGAGATTTCAATCACAGCACAAACGAGCAACTGGATAAACTTAGGGATTGGTGACACACTAACACTTATTCATCAAAATGGTGAAGCGGCAAGTTTTTTAATAGCCGGGATAATACAAGGCTGGGGAAGTCACGGCTTTATGACACAAGAAGGTTTTAACAGACTGGATGAAAATATAGTTCTTAGAAACATGTATATTTATTTACATGACAATTCCTATCAAGCGATAAGCGATTTTATGTCTCGTTTATCAATAGATTTCGGGCGTGAACTTGTGATGCTAAATCAAAGTGAATTAATGGATGAGTTTTTTGCGGCAATGGAGCAGCCAATCAACATAGCAATGCTTTTTATTATTTTTTTGACAATTTTGGTAGTTGTCTTAGTATTTTTTCTCATGGTCAACACAATTATTAACCGCAATAAAAAAGAGGCAGGCATATTAAAAGCAATGGGCTTCACATCAAAACAACTAATATTGCATAACCTATTTAGTTTCTTGCCTATAATACTAGGGGCGGTTGCGCTGGGGACGATATTGGGAGTGTTATTGACTAATCCTCTGTTAGGCATTATGTTCGGAGGAATGGGAATAGCGCAAGCAGCATTCACAATAGTGCCTTGGACAATTGCAGCAGGCGCTGTTTCACTAATGTTCACTTGCGTAATAACAATTTTGCTAGTCAGTCTAAAATACAAACACATTACTGCTCGCTCACTGATTATTGACGGTTAAATTATTATTTTTTATTTATCAAAACAGTTGACAAATTGAATGATATGATGTATACTTTTAAATCATATAAATGTCTTGGACATGAGGAGTTTAACAATCATGAAAACAACAACTGTGGATAAATCATCTAGTATTGACAGAAGTCAGTTCGTTGGAGCAGACCTTGCAGGTGCGGAACTTAGCGGAGTTACGCTTGAAGGCGCTAATTTGGAAGGTGCTGATTTGAGTTACGCAAATTTGAAAGGTGCTAATCTTAAAGATGCTAATTTGAAGTTTGCAAACCTTAAAGGCGCAAACCTAAAAAGCGCTATTTTAGAAGGCACTAATTTGGAAGGAGCAAACCTTAAAGGCGTCAATCTTGTTGGCGTTAACTTGAAAGGCGCAAATATTCGTTGCGTTAGTTTGAAAGTAAAAGCGGAAAAAGATGCTGAAATTGACAAAAACAGAGTTGTGAAAGTCGCAGTTCCTCAACAACCCAGCCAATCTCAACTGAATTCTGACGAATCTTTAGAAAATAACTTTGATTCAAATTTTGATTTAGGCGATGAAAATATCAGCAACCAAGAAGAGCAAGTCAAAATGCTTGAACTTGACTACATGGAATTGCGTGCATTAAAAATAGTTGTTGAACAAAAAACTGCATCTGCCTCAATGCTGCAAAAAAAATTAAAAATGGGTTTTCAGCCAGCCATGCTAATAATAGACAAATTTGAAGAACTAGGCTTTATAGGTTCGTCAAATTCAAACAAACAACACCCGGTCATTCTCTCAATGACTGACTATCAACAAAAATTTGAAAGATAGGTGGGGCTGTTTTTTAAAGTAAAAAATCCTAAAAAGTTTTTTGAAAGGGCGGAAATTTGTTGATTTTCGCCCATATTTGTGTTAAAATTGTGGTATTATGAAAATTGGAAATATTATTGTTGGGCAGTCGGGCGGACCTACTGCGGTTATTAACTCATCTTTAGCCGGCGTTTTTAAAACGGCAAAAGAACTTGGTGCAAAAAATGTCTATGGCATGATTCACGGCATTGAAGGCTTGCTGAAAGAGCGATATGTCAATATGAGCGAACATATCAAATGCGAATTGGACATTGAGCTTCTCAAAAGAACTCCTTCTGCATACTTAGGGTCATGCAGGTATTGTTTACCGTCAGTTGAAAAAGACGAGGCAGTTTACAAAAAACTATTTGAAATATTAAAAAACTTAGGTATTGAAATATTTCTTTATATCGGCGGAAACGATTCAATGGATTCAATCCACAAATTGTCAAACTATGCCGCAAAAATCGGATCAAAAATCCGTTTTATGGGCGTTCCGAAAACGATTGATAATGACCTAGCAGAAATTGACCACACACCCGGTTTTGGAAGTGCGGCAAAATATATCGGGACAACAATGAAAGAGATAATTTCCGATGCTCATGTAAACGGAAAAGAGTTTGTCACCATTGTTGAAATAATGGGAAGAAACACCGGATGGCTGACGGCTTCGAGCGCTATTGCAAGAATGGACGATGGGCGTGGTCCTGACCTTATCTATGTTCCTGAAATTGATTTTAGCGTTGAAGATTTCTTGAAAAAAGTTGGCGAACTGATTAAATTGAGAAAAACAGTTGTTATTGCTGTTTCTGAGGGGATTAAAACCAAAGAAGGCAAGTATGTTTGTGAACTGGGCGACACCGGTGTTGACTACAAAGACTCATTCGGTCACAAGCAACTAACAGGGACTGCAAGTTATCTGTCAGCACTGTGTGCCGGCAAATTTAAATGCAAAACAAGGGCGATTGAGTTTTCAACAATTCAAAGATGTGCGTCTCATATTTCGTCTGCAACCGATATTAATGAAGCGTTCCAAGCAGGCGGTTTCGGGGTGAGAATGGCAGCAGAGGGTAACACCGCTAAAATGGTAGTTCTTGATAGACTTTCAGACAATCCGTATTCAATCGGTTTTCGTGCGTGTGACATTGCAAAAATTGCAAACATTGAAAAAAAATTCCCGACAAATTGGCTTTCAAATGATGATAATCTTGTTACCAAAGAATTTCTAACTTATCTAAAACCACTTATTCAAGGCGAATTGGCTCCAATAATGGTTGACGGCTTGCCAAGACATTTGTTTTTAAACAGGGAAGCGGTTAAAGGGAAGTAATTTAGTAAGTGAAAAGTGAAGAATATAAAGATAAAAAGTATTGTTGAATCTTTTCAACAACACTTTTTACTTACTTTAATCTTAAGATTGTTTTGTTTGGTTTTCTAGTAATAAGCACTTTCGTCAAAGTATTAGAGATATTTGTCAAGAAAGCAGTGCTTAACTTTAAATAGGGTTATTACTTTTTCTTTTTTCCTTCTTTTTCTGCTTCTCTTTCTTTTGTTGCCAGTAATTCCTTTGTGACCGGGGTTAACTCCGGAATGAATTTTTCAAACAGGATATTGTCGCAAAAGGGAAGTGTTTCTTCCATTTGGAGGTTTGAGCGAATATTAAGAGCGAGTATTGGGAGACCAACTTTTTTGATATATTTATTAGGTAAGTCAAGCGCTTCATAGACGATAAATTCGGGCTTTGACAGCGGAATCATCTTCATTTTTGTCATATATTTCCGTGGGGCAAATGATGGCTCATTTTCTTTTGTGTATAGCCGTGACTTTTGACCTCTTGTTAAATGCGGAGCATGGATTTTGAAATATTCAAGAGTGTAGGGATTTGATGAAATTATTGCGACTTGTCCGTCGTATTTAGAGAGTAGTTCAATTACCTTTTTTTCTAATTCGCCGACATTTCCAAAACTTTTGACATCAAGCATTAGAGGAACACGACCGGCAACAAGTTTCAAAACTTCTTCAAAAGTCGGGATTCCATATTTAGTAGCATTCAACTTTAACTCTTTCAAATCGTCGTATTTCATCTTGCTAAGATAGCCGTCAGCACCGGACATTCTCGCAAGTTTTTCGTCGTGAAAAACGACGACAGTTCCATCGTCAAGCATTCTCAAATCCATCTCAATAGCATAACCATTATCGATTGCATTCTCAAACGCTGCAGAAGAATTTTCGGGAAACTCTTCGTTATAAAGTCCGCGATGGGCGATCATTGTTTTGATTATCCAAGTTTTTCTAATATTCATTATTTTTTTGAGTGTTTAGGTTCAAGCGTTTGAAAACAATCACTTTCTAAACAACTTCCTTTAATTAAATTCTATGCGGAATTATCCAAATTAAAAACCACACAAAGACATTATATCACAACTTTCAACAAAAACGCAAATGTTTTTAAGACATTTGCGAGAAATTTTGAATAAATGTGTAAGAAAAGATTGCAAAAAGAGAAAAAGCATGATATAATTAATAAAAAATTTACAAATTTAATTCATAAAAAAAACCTTGAAAAAGACATTGCTCCAAAGCAAGAGATAGTTTTTCAAGCAGAGCGTTGTGACAAAAGCGTCATTGACGCAAAGGAGACACAAAAAATATGAAAATTGAATTTTTATCAAAACACTATGTTCTCAAAGACTATATGAAAGATATGGTCGCAAAAAAAATTGAAAAACTAGACAAATTTTTTGAAGATGACACGACAATAAAAGTCTTGTTCAAACACGCTAATGATGTGTTTACGCTAGAGTTAACCATCATTGACGATGTTGTTATGCGAAGCGAAGTGTCAAGTGATGACATGGCAAGAAACATTGATCTAGCGCTTCCAAAACTTGAAAAACAAATAATAAAACATCGCAAAAAACTTCTCTCAAAATCTAAAAAAATGAGATTTAAAGATGAGAAAGCGTTTGAACCTTTTGTTCCAACGGATGAGAAAAAGTCAAAAGTTGTCCGCAAAAAGAACTACGAACTGGTTCCGATGACAGTCGAAGATGCAATTGAAGAACTGGAATTAGTCGGACACAGTTTTTATATGTTTTTCAACAAGTCAACCAGAAAAGTCAATGTTCTCTACACCAGAGTTGACGGCGATTATGGTCTGATTGTCGGAGAATATCCGCAATAAATTATATCAACTAAGTAATAAACAAGATGAAATTATCAAAAGGAAAAAAATAAATGTTAAAACTAGACTATAATTTTATGATGAAAGAGCATATTGGGGCTCATGGTTTCACTGTTGAAGAAATTCAAAAGGATTTGCCGAAAATTCAATCAGCACTTAGGACAGTTGTTGATAATTCGGGTAAAGGTTGGCAGGAGTGGACAGAGTTAGTTAACACTCCAAAAAAAGAATTGGACGAGTTAACTGCATTTGGAGCAGATATTCGCAAAAAATGCGAACATTTTGTGGTGTTTGGCATCGGCGGCTCAGGTTTAGGGCCTCTTGCTGTGGCATCGGCACTGTTGCATTTTCGCCACAACGAACTGCCAATAGAAAGAAGAAATGCTCCAAAGTATTATATTGAGGACAATATTGACCCAAACAGAATGCAAGGACTTTTGGATGTTATCGACTTAAAAAAAGCATATTTTAATGTCATAACAAAAAGCGGCGAAACATCGGAGACTCTTTCGCAGTTTTTCATTGTCTATGAACTTTTAAAAAAATCTCTTGGTGAAAAAGAGGCTCGGACAAGAATTATCGTAACAACGACAATTGGTAAGGGAACGCTCTATGAAATTGCTAAAAAAGAGGGCTTTAGAGTTTTTGATATCGGCAAAGGCGTCGGCGGAAGATTTTCGGTGTTTTCAAATGTCGGACTAGTGCCGTTTGCTGTTTTGGAAATTGATGTTTATTCGTTAATTGAAGGGGCAAAAGCATCAAGAGTTAACTCAGAACTTAGTGATATTCAAAAAAATATTGCCCTAATCACTGCTTATTTACAAGTCAAAAGCATGGCAAACGGCAAAAATATTTCTGTTTTAATGCCATATTCAGACCCATTGAAATTCATGGCGGATTTCTATGCACAATTGTGGGGCGAGAGTTTGGCAAAAGAGGTTGACAACGATGGTAAAAAAGTGAACTGCGGACAATCTCCGGTAAAGGCTCTTGGCACAACCGACCAACACAGTCAAGTGCAACTATTCATGGAAGGACCATTTGACAAAGTGACAACTTTCCTTGCTGTTAGCGATTATACTGCTAATGCTCCGATTAACGACATTTTGGGTGTTGAAAATTGCGATTTTCTCAAAGGCAGAAGTCTAAATGAATTAATCTCAGCCCAAATGAAAGCAACAATTTTTGCACTAAAAAAGCAAGGTCGACCAAGTTTTACTTTGACACTTGACCAAGTAAATGCTTTCGCTGTCGGCGAATTATTGCAATATTTTATGTATCAAACGGCTTTTGCAGGAGCGCTTTTAAACATCGACACCTACAATCAACCGGGAGTTGAAGAAGGTAAGAAAGCAACCTTTGCAATGATGAATCGCAAAGGCTATGAAGACAAACTAAAAGAAGTTGAAGCCGTAAAACTTAAATCAGACTATATGATTTAGAAAATTGAGGGCAAAAGTAAAAAGAATTAATCAAAAATTGTGCATTATTGCTTTGGTATTTTGCACTAAAAAAGAGGTGAAAATATGTATCTGGGAATTTCAACAGCATCGTTTTTTAATAGGGTGCCTAATGAGAATGCTTTTTCTACACTCGCTCAAATGGGAGTGCCTTTTGCTGAGGTGTTTTTGAACACTTTCTATGAATACGAAAGACCTTATATCGGACTTTTGACAACAAAAAAAGGACACATTAACATTCATTCAGTTCATGCGCTCGGAACTCAATTTGAGCCTGAACTTTTTAATGATAACTCACGAGTTCGCTTTGATGCTGAGCAAACTTTCAAAAAGGTTCTCTATGCTGCCTCAATTCTTGGAGCAAGATATTACACTTTTCACGGTCCGTTGAAATTAACAAAATACTCTGTTCTTGATGAGGAAAAGTTTTTTGCACGCCTCAATGAACTAAGCGATATTGCACTTTCAATGAATGTTAGATTAAGTTATGAAAATGTTTCCTATTCCCATGCAAATGAACCTGAATTTTTTGAAAAAATGCTAAAGGCATGTCCGGGAGTAACCGGCACACTTGATGTGAAGCATGCATTGCAAGCAGGAATTTCACCGAAAAGATTTCTTGATGCTATGGGAAAAAAAGTGTCGACTGTTCATTTGTGTGATTATGTTCATGGAAAAACTTATTTACCCAATAGAAAGTCAAGTTTCAATTTTGAAGAGTTTTTTAATGAGATTGAAGCAAGGCATCTAAATCCTGTCATGCTTTTGGAAGTATACCCAAAGGACTACAAAGATATAAACGAGTTAAAAGCATCTTATGATTACCTAAGAAGTCTGATGCTTGCTCCAAAGAAAGAGAATAAAGTAGTAAAATTCTTAACTCGTGATACTACAAAATATGAAAACGTTGACCTTTCTAAAGATAAAAATCACATAAAAGAACTAAAAGAGAGAGAAAAAGAAAAAGAAAGACTAGAGAAAGAGAAATCTTTGATAAAAATTCGTGAAGAGAAAGAAAGAATTGCAAAAGAAAGGGAAAGAGAAAAAGAGAGAGAAGATAAGGAAAGAGTGAAGTTGCTGAAAGAAAGAATGAGAGAAGAGAAAAAAGGTGAAAAAACTGCAAAAGAAGATATTAAATTCGCTGCAAATGAGGAAGAAAAAATTAAAGAGACTGCTATTATGATGACTGAAACTAATATTGAAACAGATGTGCTATTTGCTGAAACTGCAGCCAATACTATTAAAGAAAACACGAATGAATCTATTATAGACAATGAAACTTAAAATAATCAATAACAAAACACCTCATCACTTCACGATGAGGTGTTTTGCTTTATGCAGAGAGCAATCTATAAAATTCACACAAAACGGTATTTAAGCATAGACTGAAAAAGTGCAATCAGCGATATGAAACGAATGGTGAACTTATTTGCTGTTGATATAAGGAGATGATGGTTTATGTGTGGAATTATTGGCTACATAGGAAATGATAGTGCAACAGACATTGTTGTTGACGGATTAAAAAAGTTGGAATATAGAGGCTATGATAGTGCCGGAGTCGGGGTTATTGAAGATGGTAAACTGAGAGTTATCAAAAAGAAGGGGAGAGTTAAAAACACTGAAGAGGCAATTCCAAAAACTCTTAAAAGCACTATCGGAATTGGACACACGAGATGGGCAACGCATGGTGCGCCGTCCGACAAAAATTCACATCCACACATTAGTCAAAATATTGCAGTTGTTCATAACGGCATAATAGAAAATTACGCATGCCTAAAAAAAGAACTGGAAAGCGAGGGAGTAGTATTCACATCTGAAACCGACACAGAAGTTATTCCGCACCTAATAAACAAAATAATTTCAAATAGTATGTCTGACACAGATAACATAAAATGTGAAATTTTCTATTTTCATTCAATTTTAAAGGCAATAAGAAAACTTTCCGGCTCATATGCTCTTGCGATACTAAACACAGATTTTCCTGATTTAATTGTGTGTGTAAAAAGGGGAAGTCCTTTGGTTGTTTCAAAATCTAACACCGCATCTTTTATCGCGAGTGATGTCGGCGTTGCTTCAAAGCATGGAGGCGAGATTTTTATTTTGGATGACGATGAATTGGCGCTAATCAAAAAAGGAGAAGTAAATTTTTTTGATACGAGGGGAAGGGAAAAAAAGAAGAATAGTATTGTTTATGAAAAGGAGGAAAATAGCGATGAATTGGGAAATAACGCTCATCACATGCTAAAGGAAATAAAAGAAATTCCGTCAGCAATTCATGAAACTGTCATAGGAGTTAAAAAGTGTTTTTTTAATTTGGAAAAAAACAAACTCAAAAAAATCAAAAAAATAGTTTTGGTTGGTTGCGGGACGGCATATCACGCAGGACTCAGCGCAAAAACTGTTTTGGAAAAATTCACAAAAATCCCATCATATGTTGAGGTTGCAAGCGAGTTTAGATATTCAAATCCACTAATCGGAAAAGAAACATTAGTTGTATTGATAAGCCAAAGCGGAGAGACCGCTGACACACTGGCGGCATTGGAATTAGCGAAGAAAAAAAGAGCATTAACGCTTGCAGTGGTAAATAACACTACTTCTGCTATAGCCCTTGGCGCAGACAGCAGGATAATAACAAGAGCAAAAAAAGAAATAGCAGTTGCAAGCACAAAAGCCTATAACTCTCAACTCGTTGCCTTGTATTCTTTTGCATTATATTTAGCGGACATCAAACAAACAATGCCGCAAGACCAAATAAATGCACTAAAAGAGATGTTGTTGAATTTACCAAAAGCAGCAAGGGAAGTGATAGAATCCGGACTTGATAAAATCAATAGTGACATAATAAAAATCTTCAAAGATGAAAAGGCAATAATGTTTTTAGGGCGTGGAATTGACTATGCAACAGCATCGGAAGCAAGTTTGAAGTTGAAGGAAATAACCTATATTCATTGCAGTGCATATCCGGCAGGGGAATTGAAACACGGAACAATCGCTCTCATTGAAAACAACTATTTAGTTGTTGCATATTTGACTGATTCAACACTTAAAGACAAAACTCTAAACGCACTCTATGAAGTAAAAGCGAGAGGAGCAAAAGTCTTTGCAATAACCAATCAAGACTTACCTAAAGATGCGTATGATTACATCTACGAAGTTCCAAGGCTGGGTATTCTGTCGCCCATAGCAAGCATAATACCAATGCAAATCATCTCATATCTAACAGCAGTGGCAAAAGAAATAGACCCAGATAAACCAAGAAATCTGGCAAAATCAGTAACAGTTGAATAGTTTTTTGGTGTTATCTTAAAGTGTGTCACGCATAGTTAATGAAAATACACTTTTAACGAATTTTTATTCCCAGAGGGTAACACATTCTGTTGCCCTCTTTTTTTGCAAGAATTCATTTTAAATATTATATTTTAAATAATGGGACAAGCAAGTCATCATGGTCGACAATTGAGCATATAATGTTCTATGGATAAATATGACGGAATGAATAAGGTTGCTGTTGATGTTTCAAAAGCAGAATCCCGCTTGAAAAAGAAACGAGGAGGGTTTAGTGCTGGGAGCGGACTTTTCTACAAAACGCTTATTGGCGGAGTGCTTTTGGCACTTATTTTTTCATTGCAATTAATCCCTTTGAATTTTGCCTCTTCAACCAGAAATGCAATAAGAACCGCTATAACTTTTGACATGATGGGAAGCGATAGAGAAGTGCAAGGCGAAATTGCCTTTGTTGAGGGAATAAGAGAGTTAAGAAGTGGTGAGAGTGAGGAAAGTGATGAAGAATATAGCAATTCGTAGGGATGAGCGAGCAAGGGCGTTCGTTCCTGCTTGTTTATTGTAAGCGGATATAAAAAACAACTCAAATGAAATTTTCAATCTCGCCACTTTTTATTTTGATGATTGCAATGCTGATACTCTTTGGTTTTTGGATTGAGGCTGTCAGTTATTTTTTTGTTATTCTGCTTCATGAATTTGCGCATGCTTTTGTTGCAAAAAGGTTGGGGTATTCTCTAAACAAACTCAAACTTGCTCCATATGGGGCACAATTGACGGGAAATTTGGATGGAGTCAAGTGGCAGCACGATGTTTTGATTTCTATTGCAGGACCATTTGTCAATCTTATATTTGCTTTTTTATTCGTTGCACTCTGGTGGTTGGTTCCGGCAACCTATGCTTTTTCAAATGTATTTGTCATGGCGAGCGTGTTCACGGCAGTGTTCAATCTTATTCCGATTTATCCGCTTGACGGAGGAAGAGCGCTCTTAGCGTTAATTTCCTCAAAACATTCAAGAAAACAAGCATATCGCATTTTGAAAGTTTTTGGCATTATTTTTGCAGTGGTTTTGAATGTTGTGTCTGTCATAGTGTTGATTTTTGGACATTTAAACCCGTCTTTTATCGTTGTTTCACTATTTATTTTCACCTCAACAATAATTCCTGACAAAAATTCAAAATATGAAAGGTTATTTTCAATGACACACAGATTCTCAAGACTAAAAAAAGGATTGCAAGTAAAAGAAATCATGATTGACGATAGCATGACCATTCTTCAAATCATGCGCCTTCTTAATCCAAACTACTTTTCAAGATTTATAATAATAGACAACTCCTTCAAAAAAATAGGCGAAATCAACGAACTGGAACTAGAAACTCTCGCAACCAAATTCAACAAGCACACAAGTATGCAAAAATTACTTGATAGATAGAACTAATTTTTATACGAGGAGCATTTTTGCTTGTGCTTATAAAGACAAAAATGCTAAGATATTAAACTTGTCGTTGAAATTGCATGGTAACTTCAGGTAAAACTATTGAAAATAGTTGACACTTTTTTTAGTTTGTGATATTATTTTACTAGTGCCAATGATTGTTGAACTGTTTGAAAATTTGTTGACATTTGTTGTGCGTTAGAAAGGAGTTTTTAGATGGCAGGTCATTCTAAGTGGTCACAGATAAAGAGAGCAAAGGGAAAAACGGATGCGGCGAGGGCAAAGGTTTTCACTAAGATTGGGCGTGAGATTGCTGTTGCGGTAAAACTTGGCGGTATGGATTCTAATGCAAATTCGCGGCTTCGTGACGCTATTGCAAAAGCAAAATCTCAAAATATGCCGTCAGATAACATAACTCGTGCGATTAAGAAGGCGGGCGGAGAGTTGGGTTCAATAAACTATGAAAACACTGTCTATGAAGGTTATGGAGTGAATGGTGTTGCGGTCATCGTTGAATGTCTAACCGACAATAAAAATCGAACTGCTCAAGATGTTAGACTGTCATTTGACAAATTTGGCGGAAGTTTAGGAGTTTCCGGCTGTGTTTCATATCTATTTAAAAATTGCGGACTGATTGTAATTGAGAAAAAAGAAGGAATGAATGAGGACGATGTTTTAGCAACTGCACTTGATGCCGGGGCGGAAGATTTTTCTTCAAATGATGATGTTTTTGAAATAATAACAGATGTCAATAATTTTTATGAAGTTCTGAGTGAAATTGAAAAACATAACTTCACAATATTAGATGCTAGTTTAACAAAATTGCCAAGCAATTATATCACTGTCATTGACACAATAAAGTTTGAAAAAATGCTGGATATGCTAGAAGATAACGATGATGTCAAAGAAGTTTATCATAATGGGAATTATTGAATAATCATTGTATTTTGTCAGCGAGTATTTGGGCGATGTCATTAATAGATTGTAAAGATTGTTCTAGGGAATAGAGCAATCTTTCTTCTTTTGTTCTTTCTTTGCATTCATTGAACTGAAATTCTTTGCAAGTTTCGTGTTGAGTTTTTGGCGTTTTTTGTTTTGTGCAAAATCCATTATTTAGTTTCACATATCGATTAGATAGTTGCTTGTAATAAGCAATATAGTTTGCACAATTAATACATTTTTTTGATTTCATATTTTACCTCCGTAATTATATTGTATCGTCCAATATGGACGATGTCAGGCAAAATCGCCCACTTTGAACTATAATATTTTTATGGAATTTGCAAAAACATTAAAAGCATTAAGACTAGAGAGTCATTTGACACAAGTGCAATTGGCTGAAAAGTTGGGAGTAACTGATTCTGCGGTGCGGCATTGGGAAACTCAAGGAAGAGAGCCTGACTATAAAATGCTATGTCAAATAGCAAAAGTGTTAGATGTGACTGTTGGTTATTTGCTGGGTGTTGAAGACTAATCTCTAATATAAAAGGTCGGTTAGATAGTTCGATATAGTTTGCACAATTAATACATTTTTTTGATTTCATATTTTACTTCTATGACAATATTATAACCTGTTTTAGATTAAATATCAACAACCTGAAACAGGTTGTGGTATAATATTTTCATGAAAAATCGATTAAAAGAACTGAGAGAAGAGAAAGATTTTACTCAAACTGAACTTGCAAAACAGTTGAATATGACTCAAACCGGGTATTCAAAATATGAAACCGGCGAGAATGATATACCGACTAAAATACTGATTTCTCTTGCTAAGATTTATGATGTGACTGTTGGCTATTTGCTAGGTATTGAAGACTAAAATATGGAAAGGGAGGAAACTAAAGATGTCAAAAGATTTTTTGAATGATTTGCAAAAGGTAATATGTGATATTGACAAGCAAAAGGTTGATTTGAAAGAAGAGAAAAAGCCATCAACAAAGCAAACAGAAAAGTCAAAAGAAACACTTCTTGAAAAAACTATCAAAAATGAAAAAAAACACTATCATGAGGGAAGGCGTGAGAGGGTTCGTTTTTCAGTGGATTCTGACCCCGATTTTGAGAGTTTTTCTGAGCATGAAGTTTTGGAATATCTTTTGTTTCCGGTGATAAAACGAGTTGACACAAACGCTATTGCACATGATTTGATTAATCGCTTTGGAACTTTTTTCGGAGTTCTTAATGCCACAATTGAAGAACTAATTGAGATGCCGTATATAACTGATGAGGTAGCTCGCTATTTAAATTCAATAATTCCTGCTGCCAGAAAAGCGGAAATATCAAAATTGAAAAACAATGCATTTTTGGATTCGACTCTGCTTGCAGTTGATTATCTTCGCCCATTTTTCCGAAATAGAAACAATGAACGGCTAATTGTTTGCACTCTTGACACTAACGACAGGGTGCTTAGTGTTGACACTGTTTCGGAGGGCGATACTAACTACACAACGCTAGACATTAAAAAAATAGTTCAAACCGCATGCCGCCATGGTGCGGTAAAAGTAATCTTATCCCATAACCATCCGGCAGGAACTTTGCAGGCAAGCGAGGCAGATAAAAATGCAACCAACAGAATTGGGATTGCATTATCTGCTATAGGAATAATTCTTGTTGACCACATTATTTTCACAGCGACAAGTCATTATAGTTTTTTTGCCGAAGGATTGTTTGACAATATTTATGAATTAACGGACAAAACACTTGGAAGTCAAATGGCAAAAGAATTAAGACAAAGAAAGACGAGAACAAAAGAAGGAAAATATGTTCTTGAAAAGGGGAGCGATTTTATGGAATTGTTTGAGACTAATGAGATGAAATAGGATGAAAGATAATAAAAAAAGACTGTTTAACTTTTATGCGTTAGACAGTCTTGCTTTTGTTGATAAAAATTATTTTTTCGCTTTTTTAGTTGTTTTTGATTTTTCGTCCTTTAATTTGCTCAATTCTTTCAAAAATTCATCAGGTGAAAAGCCGGAAGGAATGCGTTTTTCGGATAAGTCATAATATGAAATTCGGATTCCCTCGCATGAAGCATGGCGTTTGAATTGGTTTTGGAAAAAGCGAGTGATGAATGTTTCAAGATATTCGAGTAACATTTCTCTCTTGATATCGGGAAATGCACGCTCTGCAAGATATACAACTTTGTCAACAGCAAAGCCTTTGATTATCAAGTTGTAGAGATAGAAATCATGAACTTCATAAGGTCCTAGAACTTTTTCAGTGTCTTGTCCTTCGATGAGTTCAGGCGATATTGGGGTGTCGAGGACATCGGCAATAATTCTTGCTGTGTCCTCATTTGGTGTGATAAGGCAATAATTTCTTAGCATAGCACGAATTAGCGTTTTTGTGAGACCACTGTTGATATTGTAGTGTGCTATTTGGTCGCCGCCATAAGTTGACCAACCGAGTGCTATTTCGGACAAAGCCCCAGTTCCAAGCATTAATGCGGTATATTTGTTTGCAAGGTTGAGAAGTATTTGAGTTCTCTCTCTTGCTTGCATGTTTTCATAGACTATGTCGGTTGTTGATGAATGGCTGATGTCTTTCATATGCTGAGCAATTGCTTCATGAATAGGGATTGTTATTCCGGTGACACCAAACGCTTTTATCAGTGCATCAGCGTTATCTCTTGTTCTTTTTGAGGATGGGGCAGAGGGTATTGAAACGCAAATAATATTCTTCTTGTCAAGTCCATATTTTTCAAACATTCTAACAACACTCACCAAAACATTCGTCGAATCAAGTCCGCCGCTAAGTCCTAAAATTAATTTATCAACTTTTACTTGCTTCATGCGAGTGTAGACACCTCTTCCTAATATCTCAAAAATTCTCTCAAACTCAGCATTATCAGGAACATAAGGCAAGTTATCAATAGGGCGAGTGATGTCAGCGTTGTGGTTTTTTGCGGGTATTTTTATATTCTGAAAATCATGATACGATATATTTGAAAGTGTTCTTGCTTTTCTAATATTATCAATATCAATTTCAGTATAATATAAATCAGTTTCATCACCCTCCTTTGCCAAAATTTCTTCTCCTAATTCATAAACAATTCTATCGCCACAATAAATATTGCAACTAACACTTTCACCAAAGCCAGCACAAACATAGGCATAAACAGTTTTTGTTTTTCGAGAGGTTACTTCAATTGCTTTTTTTCTTTCGCAATGACTATCAATCAAAGCAATTCCTTTTCCAATATTAACAATAAGTTCGACATCGCTATCCACTAAGTAGGAACTAGTGGGGAAATTCAAGTCCAAATCCTCACCCAAAACAATTCCAAACTTTAATTTTAAAGAAGAAGCATTAAAAACCAATTCTCCGTTTATAGGAAAAATTTCTCCAAAAAGGGTAATGTTTCTCTCATTAATTTTTTCATGTGTTTTATAATCTTTGCACACAATTCCATGCAATATTCCGCCCTCTATGACAACAGCACAAGAGGACATATTTCCTTCAACAACAATCGGCAACCCGCAAATTATAATAATAGGACAGGTTTTTGAAAACTCGACAAGTTCTTTTAGCCCATTCTCTGCGCTATCCAAAATCGTTGAATAGTTTTTCATGCCTTGCAAAGATGCCCCTGTGAGAGACAGTTCACCGAATGCAATAATTTCCGCCTTTTCCTTTGCCGCCTTTTGACAAAGTCTTTTAATCTCTTCGACATTGTGCGAAACCGCCCCAAGGCGTATGTCCGCTTTTGCTAATGCTAATTTTACAAATCCATGTTTCATAATAAATTAGTATAGACCATATAAAAAAACTTGTCAAGCATTTTCAATGCTCTTGTCGGGTTCTGCTAGTATCATCACTCTCCGTCAATAGTGTTTAAAACACTTGTCAAATGATTTAAAATGTGTTATAATAATATCATTATGAATCTAAAAATATTAAAAAGCGGAAGCGATATAAGGGGCGTTGCAACCGGGGGGTATGGAGAAGAAGTGCAGTTGACTGACGAGGTAGTCGAAAGGTTGGTCAATGCTTTTGTCGTGTTCGTAGACGATAAGGCGTTTATAAAAAAAGAAATGCCTAAGATTGCAATCGGACATGACTCTAGATTATCGAGTGAACACATCAAAGAAGTTGCGAAACAAACGCTGAAACATGCAGGTTGTGAAATTTATGATTGCTCTTTAATTTCAACGCCGGCAATGTCAAAAATGACAAAGTATCGTGACACAGATGTTGACGGTGCAATAATGATAACGGCATCTCATCACCCTGTCAATAAAAACGGATTTAAGTTTTTTACTAAAAGCGGCGGTTGCGAAAAAACGGATATTGATACTATTATTTCATATGCCGAAGAGAATAAAAAAAGGGAAGGAAGCAAAAACGCAGTCTACAAAAAAGATTTCTTAAAACTCTACAGCGATGAATTGGTTTTGTTTGTTAGGACATCACTTGGTGAAGAAGAGCCTCTAAAAGGTTTGAAAATAGTTGTTAATGCATCAAATGGTGCTGGCGGCTTCTATGTTAATAAAGTTTTAATGCCCCTTGGAGCAATCACAACAGGCTCAATTTTTCTGGAGCCTGACGGCAGATTTCCAAACCATGTGCCTAATCCTGAAAACAAGGATGCACTAGGATTTTTGACAAGAGCAGTAAAAGAGAGCAGTGCAGATTTAGGGATAATATTTGATACTGATGTCGACCGAGTTGCAATTGTTGACGGTGACGGAAATGAAATAAACCGCAACAAACTAATAGCACTAGTCAGTGCTATGCTCTTAAAACAAAATTCGAATGCAACAATAGTTACCGATAGTGTCACAAGTTCGGGACTTACAAAATTTATACGTGAACATGGCGGAGTTCATCACAGATTTAAAAGAGGCTACAAAAATGTTATCAACGAAGCAAAGAGTTTGATTTCAAAAGGTCAAAGGGCGGTTATAGCGATTGAAACAAGCGGTCACGCTGCTTTTTATGACAACGATTTTATTGATGACGGAGCGTATTTGGCAACAAGACTAATTATTGAAATGGTTCGTCTCAAAAGAGAGGATAAAAAGTTAGGTGATTTGATATCAACATTAGAAGTGCCTCAAGATGAAAAAGAAGTCCGCCTCAAAATATTGAGCGAGGATTTTGTTGCGATTGGCGAATATGTTTTGGGCAAATTAAAAGAATTTTCCGAAAGAATTTTTGCTTTGGAACCTCCAAACTATGAAGGTGTTAGAGCAAATGTCGACTATGCAAAGGGCTGGTTTTTAGCACGCCTTAGTGTCCATGACCCAATAATAGTCATCAACTTTGAGAGTCAGTTGCAAAACGGCACTAAACTAATGTCAAAAGTTTTAGACAGTTTCTTCTCAGGCTATCGCGATATAGACAGAACAGAGTTGACAGCAATTACGATTTAATATTAATGTTCAGGCGGTCAATGACCACCTCTGCAATTTTTCTGCAATTAAAACACACGACAAAAAACTTGTAGAGGTTAATTGTTTGAGGGCACACCTTAAGTATAAGCAGAAAGCGGACTAGAGATTAGGTGTGTTCGAATCAAAAATTGCAGATGCGATTATTAATCGCCCGCACCTTTTGCGTAAAACACACCCGTTTTGTTAAATCTTTCCGCTAACTTCAGGTGTGTCTTATGAAAACCATTCCCTCGCACAATGTTATTTGATTATCACGCATAATACATCAAAAGAAAGCATTGTTTTGTTAGTTCGTTTGATTGGAATTGGGTCGTGATTATCGTTTCACATTGTGCGGGCGGCAGAGTGCCGCCCCTACAATAAAAATTTGCATCGAAAAAACTCGTAAAAATAACTGTAGGGGCGAGTATTAATCGCCCGCACAATGTTTTTAGTCTGCCACCTCGAACATTTTTTTATTTCGCATTATTCTTGTAGTATTTTCCTCTTTTTTGAACATACTAAAGGCAAAGGAGGAAAAAACATGCAAGAAAGATTAAGAAGTTTTCGTATTGCTGCACTTGTTGTTGGTCTTTTTGGTGCAACACTCGCAACAATCGGAGGCGTAATTTATGGCGGAGCAATTCTTTGGGGCACCGGTGTAGTCAGCGGATTTCACTTAAGTTATGCTGCGTGGATGACACTTGGTGTTCTGAAATTGATTTCAGCGGCTTTTGCTGTTGTTGGAGCCATCTTAGCAGTTAGAGGCAGAATGGGTGCGCCATTTGCTTTGATGCTGTCTTTCATTTTGGTGCTAGTGACAACAATATTCATCAATATGGACATAGTTAGTTGGATTTCACTTCCATTCATCTTTGTCTCATTCGTCCTAAGTATTGCCGGAAGACAAAGACACATTCATGCAAGAGAACACGGCGGTTATCATCATCGTTAACAACATTTAATACAATGAGCATTTTTTCTTGCTTGCAAGTGAAAACATGCGACGAAGGCAAAAGGTTTAAACTCTGCCCCTTGGAGCGGAAACACTTAGCCTTTAGCGAGTCTCGGGTTCAGGGCTTTCCCCAGGGATAAAAACCTTTTATATCAAAAAACAAAAGAGATGTCAATTTTTCGTTGACATCTCTTTTTGAAGAAATGTTGAAAGTGGAGAAAACACTACATATAGGGTATCAAAGGTGTTAAAGGGGGCGATATATTGGGAAAACAGGAAAAAGTTCTTTGAGAGTTGACCTAAAATTGACCTAAATTATTTTGTGAAAAAAGAGCCTTAGTTTTAGGATATAAACGATTATTATGTTGGTAACAGTAAGAAATAGGGATAATTGTCAGTAAAAAAGGTTCATTCAAGCAATTTGAAAGAATCTTTTTAATATTATTATTCTACTAGTTTTTATGGGGTTGAAGGATGGACATAATTGTTTTTAGGAAATTTTCTTAAAATTAGATTGCTGTGTTTGTCAATGAAAGGTTGACACATTTATGATTATATAGTATAATTTATTTATAGATAAAGATGAGGTATCATAAATGGTAAATTTACTTATGATTGATTTTCAAAAAGCAATCGAAAAATCCGATGAGAGAGATGTTCAAAAAGTATTGAAGGAACATCCAGATATTTTGCGTAAGGCATTACATAAATATAATTCTTCATATGAAATTGTGAAGTCACAGTTTGCATTAGGTTCGAATTACAAAGCGGATTTTGTTATAGTTAAAATCGGGCATGAAAGTATGGAGAATATAATTGAAGTCTGCTTAATTGAAATTGAATCGCCTACTGCTAAAATTTTTAACAGAAATGGAACATTTTCTAAAAAATTAAATATTGCTATGAGACAAATTGATGACTGGATGGTGTGGATAAATTCTAATAGGGAAACTTTTTTAAATCTAGTTAATGATTTACTTATAAAAAGCGATGCATCAAATTTAAGTTCTATCCCTAGGAATCCTACATTATTAATTGAAAGAAAAATTATAATTGGGAGAAAATATATGCTTTTAGACGATAATAATGCTCGTCGAATGGCGATCTATGCTAATTCGCAAAAAAGCATCGAAATAATCACATATGATAGACTTCTAAAAATTGTGAAAAATTAATGAGGAGAATAATATGAGAAAATATAAACTAGGTGATAAGTTGCAATATATTACAATTGAAGAAGAGGTTGGTAGTGGAGCATTTGGAACTGTTTATAAAGGAAAGATGGATGATAGAACATTGGCTATAAAAGTTACTCAATCACATTATTTTGATTTGAGAGAAGAATGGGATAACTGGGTTGAGGTTTTATATAGACCATTTATTAAAGAAGAAGATAAAAGAGCGGCAAGTCTTTTATTTTTGTATGAACCCTATATAGTTTTAGCTGAGACTTGTTGGACAATTGGTGATGAAAATATTCTTACTATAGAGTGGGTAGAAGGTGGAAATTTAAGTGAATGGATAAATAGTGGCAAACTATATAATGGTAGTGATAAGGAAGTTTCAGAAAGAATCATCCGTTTTGCATCTAATGCAGCAAAGGGTTTAAAATATATTCATAGCAAGTTGATGATACATGGGGATATTAAACCTTCAAACATTATGATTGATACTTCTTATAAAGCGAAGAATACGATAATGGGAGATATCTTAGATGAATATCCCATTGCAAGAATTACGGATTTTGGATTGTCATCTATAAATTATCAAGAAAGAAACAATTTTTTTACAGCACCAGAACTTGTTAGCCAAAGTACGACAACAAATAAAGTGGATGTATATAGTTGGGCATTAACTGTTCTCTCCATGTATTTAGGTGAAACTCTAAGTCATAAGAAAATTGATACATTACTTTATTTGCACTCAAACAATAATGTCCTAATAGGTGAGGAGTTGCTTAATTATCATGGTAAAATAGTAATACCATGCAGAATAAAATTATTGCTTTCAAAGTGTCTTAGGAGTAATCCAAATGAGCGCCCGGATTTTGATTATATAATTGATGAACTAATTACTTATACTACAGAACAGCATGGGTTTATTCCTGTAAAATATGAAAAGAAAGATTATGGATTTGTAAAATTTTATGCAAAAACAGTTGAGCAAATTGCAAGTAATAATGTGAACTATACGGAGATATTAGGAAAGTTGGCAAGTGAATTGCTTGAACTTGCTTTGTTATTTATAAATAAAAAAGATTATGATAAAGCATTTTATTTGTTTGCAATTCTTGCTCAGCAAGGACTAATAAAGGCACAACTTTGCTTAGCATCTTGCTATTTAAATGCTATTGGAACTAATCAAGATTTTAGTCGGGCGTCTTTTTGGGCGCACGAATCTCTAGAAAAAGATTATGTAAATACTAAATTGTTAATCAAAGAAATAGGTGATGCTCTGCTAGATGTTAGTGAAAAAAATAGCAAAGAAAGAACAGAAGAAAACAAAATGAAGATGTTACATGATTTTTTCTTTAAAGAAAAAGGATTATTGCAGAATTGTATTGAAAAAGATGCAGATCTACTTTACCTATATGGTAGATATTTTATTGATGGAATTATTTTGACAAAGGATATATCAAAAGGAATAAATTTATTGACAAAATCAGCCATGTTTGGATATAAAAGTGCTCAATTCTCTCTGGGTTTGTATTATCTTGGTCAATATGCTAGCAGGAATAATATCGATTATTTTAGGGCGGTGCATTGGTTAACAAAATGTGCAGACCAAGGGGATATAGCGGCGATGTTGTATTTGGGTGATTGTTATTTAAAAGGGAATGGTGTAAATGCTTGTGTGAATACTGCGTTTTCATTGTGGAAAAAAGTTGCAAGAAATTCTAGCAGTGATAAAAATTCTAAATTAGTTGCAGATGCTGCAAAAGATTTGCTTACTAAAAACAGAGTATGTTGGGAGTAATTCGAATAAAATTAATTCATTTATGAAAAACATATGTAAAAGCAAGCGAATACTAGACCGCAGAACACATATAACCTTCATTATTTGTATCAACTTCATCTTTGGGAATTTCAGATTGGAGATCATCATCGTCAATGACAACCTCTATTTCTGCCTTATCCAAATCTAGTTTTGCTTCTATTTCCCCCAACTCGGCGGAGAGGTCGAGTATGCGTTGTTCGTGTTCAAATGGTTTGTCGAGTTCTGATATTGCTGATTTAAGTTCAGATTCTCGCTCGGATAGGTTATTTTTCATGTCATCCAAATTATCTTTCATGTTTTTGAAGAAGTTTTCAATGCGGGTGAGTGAGCCTATGGGACTTTCGGAAATGGCTATGCGGTAAGAGCCGTTGCCCTTAACCGATACGAACCTATCGACAAGACTATCGGCAAATTCGGGGACGATATCGAAACCATTGAATGTTGCTATTGTCCTTCCCACATTCACATTTGAGGCAAGTTTGTGATATAATTCCGCCGCCTCTTTTCTTTCGGTGAAAGTTTTGCCAATGATGTTCATTGAAAATTCAGCACTCATGTTCCTATCACGCAAAAGAATATCTTTCTCGTAATCTCCAACAACCTGCTTAATTTTCTCAATCGCTTTTGGCAGATAGTTTGTTATGTTATCCTGCAACGAATAACGGGATTGCCTATATTGTCCCTGCAACACTCTCAAACTGCTAAGTTCAATCTCAACCTCATTCTTGCGTTTAATTAATGGATTAGCAGAAGTTATCGCTTTGATTTCTGCATATGTAAAGGTTGTTTCATCAATGTCTTGTGCCTCTCGGACAGTGAATTCGCCTTTGTTAATTTGTGAAATAAATCGTTGTTTGTTTTCAAGAATTTGATAAGAATACGCATCAAATGTTCGCTCAGTGACATAGGTGCAGATTTCGATTTCATCATTCTCGTTGCCTTGACGAATGCCTCGTCCTTCGCGTTGTTCCATGTCAGACGGACGATAGGGAGTATCAAGATGATGAATGGCAACCAATTTATTTTGCACATTTGTTCCTGCTCCGCACTTTTCTGTGCTGCCTATTAAAATTCTTACTTTTCCGGAACGCACATTATCAAACAGAATTTGTTTTGCAGTATCAGTGTTAGCATCATGAATAAACGCAATTTCATTTTCTGGAACACCCATCTTAACAAGCACATATTTAAAGTGATTATAAACATCAAAATCCCTACGAGGGTCATAATCCTTAAATGCGCATTTCGGAGTAGAGAGGTCACAAAAGACTAGTTGCGTTCTTCTGGTATCAATAGTTTCATTCCAAATCATGAATACTTCTCTTGCACAAATATTTACTTTGTTTTCATTGTGGTCTAAAGCCGACGGGTCAAAGCACCTTGGATCTAATGCCAACTTCTTTCCGTCGCTTGTTATTTTAAGCATATTATCTTCTTCTGGACTAACAAGTTTTGCGTTAATCTTTTCAGCACGCTCTGTTATTACATCGTTCAATCTCAAAACCTCGTCAGTTGGCTTCACTGCAATGACGCGTCTAACTGCATGGGGAACAGGGAGATTAAGCATATCCGCTGTTTTAACATCGGCAAACTTGCGATACATTTTCAGCATTTCGGGTAAGTTCACAAATTTAGCAAATCTTGTTTTGGTTCGGTAGCCTTGACCGCTGGGGCTAAGTTCCAATGCTGTCACAGTGTCACCGAATACTGCCGCCCAATCGTCAAAAAACATTAGTCCTGCATCCCGTAAATCTTGTTTAGCCAAATAACTTTGCATTGTATACATCTCGACCATCGAATTACTAATAGGTGTTCCTGTTGCAAAAACGATACCTTTCTGCCCGTTATGAAGTTCCGTAATATAGTCAATTTTCATATCAAGGTCAGTTGCTCGCTTGCTCATCGCTATCGAAATCCCTGCAACATTGTTCATCTTGGTAAATATAAATTTATTCTTAAATTTGTGTGCTTCGTCAACAAATAGATAATCAACTCCAAGTTCCTCGAATTTGATGAGAGAGTCTTTTTTGCCGTTGGATAAAGCCTCCAACGCCGTCTTTTTGTTTTTCAACACTCTTTGAAGATTTTTGACAGTGATGCGTTTACTGTAGTCCTTTTTCATCTCCAAAAGTGCATCTTCAATGTTGTCAATTTCTTCTTGGATTTTACGCTCCTGTCGTTCTTGTGAAATAGGCAATCGCTCAAATGAAGACATAGCGATAACAACTGCATCCCAATCGCCTGTGGCAATACGGGAAACGAATTTAAGACGATTTTCTTTTTCAAAGTCTTTTTTCGTTGCAATCAATAAATTTGCATTTGGATATAAAAGTCTGAACTCGTGCGCCCATTGCAGCACCAAATGATTAGGAACAACTATCATAGGTTTTTGTGCTAATTTTAATTGCCTTAATTTCATCGCAGTTGCTGCAACCTCAAAGGTTTTGCCTGCACCAACTACATGGTGGAGTAGGGTATTGCCGGAGGTTATAATCCTCTCAACAGCATCTTTTTGATACGATTTCAACTCAATGTTCGGATTCATCTCCGGGAAGTCAAGATAACTGCCGTTATATTGCGGAAGCACTAGATTATTAAACTTTTCGTTATATATCGCAACTAACTCTGCCCGGCGATTAGGTTCATCAAAAATCCACTGTTTAAATTCCTCTTGCAATATGCGGAGTTTTTCTCTTGCCGCAATGGTTTCGGATTTATTAAGCACTCGTTTATCATTTCCGTTAGCGTCCTTAAAAGTGTCATAAACGGACGGTGTTTGAAGATTAAGGGCATATTCAAAAACACGATAGCCGTGAACTCGTTTTGTGCCGTAACTTTCTGTTGCTTGAAAGTTGCGAAACGAAGGACTTTTTACTTTCCATTCAGCTGTGAATTTATTGAACTCAACCGAAACATTGTCCTCATCATATTTTGCAACCTTGAATTTCTCCAAAATGAATAGACGATAGATTTCGGGGCGAATCCACGGCACTCCAACACGGACACATATTTCTGATGCAGTAAGGGGATTGGGCTGCACTTTTTTTAATGCCTCAACATTTCTTTGAAATTCAGGGTGGATTTCGGATATGCTCATCGCAAGTTTTAATTTTTGCACTACATTGCCCGACAAATATTCTGATGCAGTTTCCCAGCCGCTGTGACTGTCGGAGAAATCGCAACTAGCGGGGTTACGAAAGATTTGTCCGTCAAGTTCGGATATAATCGTGTCATAACTTTTGTCTGTTAGTTTCTCAATAATATCTAAATCCACTTTGCCTGTTTCGTTTTTGCTTATGTATAACGCTTCAAGTGCAGTGTCCGCTTTATCTGGTCGGGTGTATTTGCGAATAGTGCGTTTAGAGAAAATATCTGTTTTCTTAGCAGTGCCTGCAACTTCGTCATAAATTTCTAATGATAAAAGTAGGGTATAGTCTGCATCGCTTCGAAACAACCTTCGATTGCTTGTGTGGTTGATTGCACCATACAAACCTTTGAATCGGTCATATAAAATATTCAATTTTTGTTGAGCAGCCACGAGTATGTCATCCGAACAATTTTGAATTTGAATATCTAAAATATGTCTCACGGTTTCGCGCAACTCTATCATCGCCATCATCTTTTGCATGTTAGCAGGGGATAGACTTACTTGCAAAAGTAATTCGTCAGTTCGTTGATAGATTATGCCGTCAATTACTGCATGGCAGTAATTTTTAATATCATAATCGTCCGCAAGCAGTTTCGGTTCTTTTTGAGTGTTGTCAGCTGATTTCTCATAGATATTTTTTGGTAAATTTTCTATTGCATCTGAAAGGACAGTTGCTAAATCCCGTCCATCACTCTCACAAGTTGTTTCATCATCGCCGCCATACATGGATTTTCCCTTGACCATTTTGCCGAGTATCATTTCGGGGTGTCGGACAAAATATTTGTTTATAAGGATTCCGTCAGCGTTTGTGTCTACACTAATCCAATCAGTTTTTGACAAAGCCGTCGGCGTTAGTCGTGAAACAGACGGCTTCTGGAAGAATAGAATATCTGAAGTAACTTCTGTGTTAGCACAATCTTTAAACGCTGTGTTAGGAAGTCGGATTGCACCAATAAGTTTCGCTCGTTCAGCAAATAGGCTTCTTGCATAATTACTAGCCTTGTCCATCGTTCCTTTGCTGGTTATGATGGCGGCGATACCGCCGGCACGCAGTTTATCTAAACTTTTGAGTGTGAAGTAATCATGGATAAAAAGATTATATTTCTCATAATCCTTGTCATAAACTTTAAACGAACCGAAGGGAACATTGGCAACCACACAGTCGAAAAAGCCGTTAGGGAAGTTTGTGTTTTCAAAACCTGTTATTTTAATTTTTGATTGAGGATATAGGTATTTCGCAATTGTTCCTGTGATACGGTCAACCTCAACGCCATACATATTCACATTCCATTCTGACGGAAGTAAGCCAATGAAATTACCGATGCCCATCGCAGGTTCAAGTATTGTGCCGCCGTCAAAGCCTAATCTTTTTAAGCCTGCATAAATGCCGTCAATAATAGTAGGTGATGTGTAAAACGCACTTAGCACAGATTCATTTGCTGATTTATATTCTTCTTGAGAAAGTAGACTTTTAAGTTCGTTATGCTCATCGTGCCAATTTTCGTTTTGCTCATCAAACACTTGTGAAAGTCCGCCCCAGCCAGCATACTTTGCCAAAACATCCTGCTGCTCTTTTGTGGCAGTCGCTCCTGACGCCTCTAGTTCCAATATCGTTTTAATTGCGGTAATATTGTTACGAAATCTTGTTTTTGCACCTTCCTTGATTATTTGTCCGTTTAGACGATAGTTTTCAACTGGTGGGGGAATATCTCGATTTGCCAGCAGTTTAGCTTGCATAGCAAGGTCAAGAAAAACAAACATCAAGAATGGATTTTGTAGTTGACAATTTTGCATTGTTTTCTCCTTGTGGTAGACTTGCTCTGCGATTGTCTGTGGCACAATTAGCAAAATCTTTTTCGCCCAAAAACGCTCGCTTTTCTTGTCAATACTTCTAGTATTGACTGCGAAAATCGAACATTTTTGTTCTGAAAAATCTTCTTGCTATTTGACCACATCTAATCTTGAACAAGTCTTAATGAGAAAAGGACGAATTAATTTATCCGTCCTTTCATCGTTCATCGTATTTTTATAGTTTATGACCTTTTGTTTCGGTCGGGAATGTATATCTTATTTTCAACTTTAACGGCACGATAGTTAACACCGTTGTGTTCATGTGCAGTGTAATCAGGCTTGCCGATTTGGCTTGCGTGCAAGATGAGTTTATCTGTAATTTTTTCGGTTTTTGTGATGTTGCCGTCAAGGAAAGCTGATTCTTTTGACACTTCCAAAATTTGAAAACCTTTGTTTAGTATGAATGAACTAAACTGCCAAAGCATGTCGAACATTCCATGACTGTCCATGATGACCGAGATATCCTCAGTAGGGTGATATGCCGTTACTCTAAAATATTGTGTGTTCATAATTTTTTTCTCCTTTGCGACCTATGCCGCAGGTATCACTGATACCATTTTTTTAATAGTTCTGTTTGCGTGGGAAAGCCAAGTTTTATTGATAAAATTAGCAACGGCTTCATCGGGTTTTGAATGGTTAGAGCCGTAACTTTGCAGTATTCTTTTTTGCTTGAGTGAGTATTCAACCGTCACAAACGGAACATCAAGTTCACTGTTGTTACGAACAAAGAAGATGAGAGTTTCCTCTCGCACCATCTTTTGGTCATAACCCATCTTGCCAACGCAATGAGATAACTCTTCGCCCTCACGCATTAATTCCGCCGGAGATGTCGCAATAACAACTGCATAGTTACCTTGAAGTTTTTGCAGTGCCATATATTTCTCGGCAACGACGGCGAATTGAGCATAAAACTCCGCTCGTTTTTCTTCGTCATCTTTTGCTTTTTTTGAGTGATATTCATCAATCCTAATATCGTGCCAATGCTTGAAATTATGCGGATAACGGTTTTTCGGCAGATTCATATCCAAACCGAGATGGTTACAAGCGTTAAGATAATCAAGATAACTTCGCATTCCAATGTTTTGCGCATCAACATATGAAAAGAACCGTTCAAGTTCTTTACCTTTGAACAGTTCTCTAATCGGCTTTAAGTTGCTATCTTGTGATAATCCTTTTTTACGCACATTTAATTTCTGCGTTTGTTCAAGTGATTTTCCGCTTTTATATGCCTCTAAAATTGTTGTCACATAATAATATTTGAAAGTGAATTCATTCCGATTTTTGACTAGCCACTGGCAAAACTTTTTGTCTTTTTCAATGCGTCTCAAAACCATAACACTATCGTGAAATTGATGCAAACCTAGTTTCATGAGATATTCAACTTGTGGAAAACGATTATACAGTTTTAAGTATTCAATGATACACTTCCCCCTAAAACGCTGATAAGCACTGTAACGGTATTCGGGAAATTTTGAGATAAACTCCCAATTCACTATCGTAGTCCACGGGTTGTAATATTTACTGTTAGCATTATGCCATCTGCCGTCCTCGAACCACTTGCTGTAATTTTGCAAGCCATCCGCATACCAACCGACGCGGAGACCCATGCTGCCCATATATCCATACTCCATATCCTTAACGCAGCACTTATCTGAACGGACACCATGAGCGGCAACCTGCTTGCAATACCATTTCTTTTTGTGGTTTTTAACGGCAACCGTTATTTTTACAAGTTCTTTCTTAATGGAAGTGAGGTAAGCGTAAAACCGCACCGGTCCTTTTTGCCAGGGGCATTCTTTTTTGTCTTGTGCCTGTATGCGGGTGATAATGTATTTAGGAATAGGTCGAATGTTTTTTGCGTTCATAATCACCTCGCAATGAGCATATCGCCGAATATGTTTTTCAGCACGCTCAAAATAGAACAGTCCTTAGTTGTCGGTGTTATTTTGTGAACAACGCCGTCTTCATCAACCATAATGTTTTCATCAAGCATCTTCGATGCTTTTGTCGGGTAGGTGGGGCAGTTTTGGCGATTGTTCTCAGTTTCAATAATTTCCGATTTCGATTCGTTCTTAGCTTTGTTACTTTCTTCTTCGTGTATCTCATCAAGAATTTCTGTAATTTCAGCGTCACTAAATGAATCAAAATCTTCTTCAACAGACTTCGTCGGTTCAACGCACTCAACCTGATTTGCCTGCGGCGGCTCGCCGCTATTAATTAAGTCGAACATTGATGGCTTTGAAATGGTCGGAGAGGTTACAGACGGTTTTGTCACTGGCTTGATTGTTGATATTTTTTGCGGTTTGTATTCTGTGCCGTCCTCGTTATATAGCGTGCCTTCAATGCTATCTTCTTCAAAGTAATGGATAGCCCAATTAAATACTGTTGTATGGTCAACGCACGCAAATCGTGCCCCTTGCTCGGCTTGTTTTTTCGCTTCTTCACAAGCATAGTTCATAAACGAAGAAAGGTCTTTTTTAGACAAAAGCGTTTTGCCGTCTTTTTCGATGCGGACGCCGTTATTGATTTTGTCAGCCAAAACCTCGCTTACATTGTTCTCTAGGTAATCTTTCAAGATTACAAATTCTGTTGTTGTTGCACTTAAATTTAATGCAGTCATTTTTAATATACCTCCAATTTTGTTTTTGTTATTTGTTTTTTTAGTAGTTTGATTTTAAATGAATTTTGTTTTTGATAAAAGAGTCAAAGACTCACAAAAGGGTCGAAGACCCTCTTAAAGTAGTTTTTATTTATAATTTTCTTGATATATTTTCTATTTTTGCCATCAGCATCTTCTGTGCCAAAAATATTATCCTCGCCCTGTTGTTTTATATAGTTAATAAACTCGTCCAACTTATATTCAACATTGCTGTCCAAGTATAATCCATTTCCATAAAGATACACCCTATACATAGTCATAATGAAATCGGCTTTTTCCTCTATAAAATGTTTATTGTCCATTCCATCTTTTCTAAGGCGTTCTTCTCTAACGAGTTTTGCAAGTTTGTAAAAATCGTCCGTCTTTGCAATTTGAGTTTCGTAAAATCTTGCCACAGCAATATTTTTTTTATTTTTGCACGCTGGATAACCCGAACAGCCCCAAAACTCTCCTCTGATTGAATTTCTTAAAATTAAATTTTCTCCGCATTGTTCGCAAATCATTGCTCAATCCTCCTAAAAATATCGTCAACGAAATATTGACATGTGAAAAAATTAAAAAGGGCATGACACCTCACGCCCTTGTAATCT
>Ga0131853_10001195_pt1 | contig 46973 bp, 16 predicted proteins | sample TergutLab28metaG_FD_92764 | JGI IMG/M metagenome (GOLD analysis project Ga0131853, IMG submission 92764) | Labiotermes labralis P1 segment gut microbial communities from Petit-Saut dam, French Guiana - Lab288 P1 (version 2) (version 2) | ecosystem: Host-associated > Arthropoda: Insects >... | reverse complement strand
TTGATAATGGGTGTGCAGTGAACTAAAATAATATAATAACAAAAAAAGACAAAAGAAGAAGAAGAAGAAGAAAAAGGGGGGGGGGGGGAACCAACCAAACAAACTAACTAACTAAAACTGTCTTGCAACAACTTTTCACACGGAATTCACAGAAAGGCTGAAAAACTTTAAAAAATATAAAAAATCCTCATATCTTTAATAATCAGGGAAAAAGAAAGCATTAACCAGGGTATGGTAAATGTCCTCACCCATAAAAGGGCCTTCCAGTCTAATATACAGTCACCAATTATGAGACCTATGTTATTCTAATATAAATACTGAACAATAATAAAACCAATATTAGCCTTGTACACATACCAATGACAAAGACTTCATACTCTCTGGCAGTTACTGCTGCATGCAAACGGGCATGACGCATAGTAGGAATGACCCGTAATCCCTCACAGACTCCACCACCATATACACTTCTTGGAACAATACACTTCCAACTGTAACAACCTAAAATAAAGCATTCTATGCTGCCTAGCACTATTCCTGATGATTGTCCACCAACGGCCAATATTACCTGTAAATAGATGTATCAGGCAGCATGACAGATGACAGAATATCTATGTAGCACACATACAGGATATGTAATTCCTGAAATACCTGTCATACAGTGCTAGGTTCCTCGTAAAAAGATTTTATCCCTTCTTATTTTAGACCTCTGTTTACCTTTATACTTCCCATGCAGGACATTAATTCAACAAACCATGATTTGTTTTGTAATTTTTTTATATAATTGAATATCAGATTCTGTATTCTGTGACAGAGTTCCAGAGATATGAATATAATTATAAAAGCTTGCAGGGAGTTTGTAAATGTCACAAACTGAACTCCATCCTGTAGAACAATATGCTCGATTTAAATCTGTTGCATAAGGGTTAAAAACAGCATTTTGGTGATCTCCACATAAAATTTACTCAACATGATGGAAATACCATGTGTACTACACAACATGCCACACCATGTTTGTACACATAAGAACCTCTTGCAGTCTTAGTTCACCATGATTCATCTCACCTTTGGAGTGTTTTGTATGATATTGTTGTGTAAAAATGGTTCAATGGGGTTGTCATTTAATATGACAATATCAGAAATAGGGTCTAAATTGTGCAACACTGTAGGAACTATACAGGTCAACACATATTACAACAGACAGTGAACAAACTCAAATTTCACCATTACAGAGCTTTCAATTTGATTCTCATTTTTATACACTAAATTTGACAATGTGGGAGAAATGGTTGCTTAATAGATAAAAGTAACAGATAATAGAAGATGTAATATTACAAGTAAATAGTTACTTAGGAAACATAAATCTGGAATTGAAATAAGATGCTGACATTAAGTAACAGAAATGTCCTAAAATGAATTACTTCCTTACTCTGCAACCTGCCCCTAAAGACTGCCACATCATGCAAAATCGGACACAATTTTGAATATCATACTTCTCCACAAAGCCAACTTAATAATAAAAAAAATACCTACCACTAGAAAGCTAGGGCTTTATTCTTAAAATCCATGTAAAATGACTGTCACCTACTCTCTACGTAGATGTACGGTTACCAAACTATTGCACCTACCATGCCAACTCACGAAAATTTCAAACAAGCAGGCAACCCAGCACAATTGCATATGAAACTATGCGGATTAGTATTAAAGATATGAAAATCTGCTGCCCGTTCAGGGCTACTGCATAACTCACAAGGTGGTAACAGTTAAGTATGGAGCAAAAGCAAAACAGTGACTGAAACTCAGAGAAAAACCTGCTCGTGTTTTTCATATTACCATGAAATGGCACAGCCAAGCAGCTTCACAATCCTGTCAAATCTTGAGATCTCCAATCTTCTGGATGTGGCACTGTGTCACAGAGTGACTTGACACTCAAAATTTCAAGGCAATGAAGACCTCAACTCCACTGCAGTGAAAGCCTAAGAACTAGCCTCTAGAATCCTGTCAAATACCATGCTTTTAATCTGAAGAGATCATACCTCTTGCTCCATGCTATGTCTCTCTTTCCAAAGTGACTTCTTGTGACACAACCCCTGGCGTGTATTAATTTCATGTTTATCATCTCCCTGTTCTAAAATTAGGTTCACAGTTGCCTTTATTTGTGACTCAAGGTCTGTATCAGCTAATAGTGGATCTGTTTGGAAGCTGAGCAAGTCTTCTAACGGTACTTGTTCAAGATTTATTTTTGAAATCAACGGTTTCAAATGTTCAAATCGTTCTGAAGGATCATATTTCCACCACTGCACTACTCCCTACAAAAAAAGACAAAAGAATAAAGTCACATGACTTTTGCAACATCTTGGTATATAAAAGCATTGATGCAACCCAATTCATAACCTCCACTGCTAAAACTTGAACCAGTCTCTAACGTACTACAAGCATAGCATAAATCTGAGACTTTATACTAGACACACGACTGGACATACACTTTTAGCCTCTCTTTGACTGCTTCAGCTGAATCAAAATAAATTTATCATGCTAAGTAAGGACTATAAGCAGGAATACTGACACAATGTTCAGCCCTTTTTGTCAAAAACTCTCATTGTTTCCATGTGCATGTTAACATGCATTCTTTAAAAAATTTTGGCAACACATACCTACCTACCACATTTGCAAAAATGTTTCCACACCTGACCACAAACACATATTGTCATCATACTCCATTAAGACAAGCATTTTCTTTTGACAGAGGCCTTTTTTTAATTTGTCTGTCTGGAAGAAGTGTTCTGCTGATACTATACAAGTTGTCCCTCTGTGGGCAATGAAGGAGTAAGGGGAAGTGGATGAAAAGCTTCATTTCTTAACCTCAGCACTAAAGGGGGGCAAACAGCCTTACTGCCAGTGTAACACATCAGCCACTGTAGCATTGGCACTCACTGAAGATGAGGTTGGGTAGGGCCCACAGCTGGTCAAGAATGAATCACTGTCACAAACTCTCTTTTCTGGCTTGTAGCATGGTGCAAAACCAATCAAACTGGGGCAATATCAAGAACAAGTTCCTCTTCACAATCCAATAAAGGCAACTAAAAGCATGTATTAGTTTCTTAGTGTCAAGCCAGGCAAGTGGGTGGATTTTTTTACTTAACCAGGGATCTAAAAACAGTGCCCTTGCATATGTGGCACCATAAAAATATAAGAATACAGTACTAGTAGCACTGAAGGTTATGTGGTTTCATTTCCTCATAACTTGACTTAATAAACACTGAATCACCAATGATCATAAATACTGTGCATTATGGTTTTACTGTACCTCCAAAAGCTGGCCTTCATGCCTGATATTGATAAACTGTGAATTAAGAACACTTAACAGAATTTCCACTGGAACATGAAGAAACTCCTCTTCCTCCATCACAAACCTGAAGTTCTGAAGTATGAAACGGAAGGCTTTATGTGCCACATCATAATAACCGCACAAACTGGCACGCGCATGTACTGACAAGCAATTGCTAGTATTCAGTGTTGACAACAGGTACTGTGCACATGCTGCTTGTATAGCTGATACTTGCAAAAAATGCGCAATTTCCATCACCAAATACACACTTTCTCCCGCCACCTACGATCAACACACAAAAATTATCTTACCAATGATGCCGAATGTTAAAAATATTTGCATTTGTTTGGACTATTTTACATAAGATTTATAACAACATTAATATTACAATTTAAGTGTTCTTAGATGTGCTACTATGTTGTTAGTTGGAAAAGTACCAAAGTTTCAGACGAACCTGATGCAACTGCCCTCAGGGTACATGTGGGCAGTAGGCTGCTCTGAACTGCTGGTACCAATCCACATCCAGAACATTTCATATTTATGTATATGAGAACCTCATTTTTCAGCACTCATACTAAGAAAATGTTTCTACCATTCTGGAATAGATTTCACGTGACTAACTCCATGGAGGAGAGTCTTTCTTGAGCAACTAACAGTTTCTTACCCAATCAAAAAATTCTTCACATTTCATGGAACATGAATGTGCACACAGCTAGTCACAACAGCTGTCCATCTCAACTACCTTGCTTTGATCACTCTAATATCTGGTGAGGAAAACAAATCGTGAAGCTCCTCATAATACAATTTACTCCACCCTACGGCTCCTCGAACTTCGTCCCTCTTAGGGTCAAATACCTTTCACCATACCCTATTCTCAAGCACCCTTGGCCTATGTTCTTAGCTTCAAGTCAGACATCAAATTTCACACACTTATACAAAACAGGTAAAATTATTTTTCTCTATGTGTAACCTTTATATTCTCGGACTTGTATGGTCACATTGTTATTTTTGAGTACAGAAAAATTATCTTATAAATCACACCCCATAACCTTTATCATGCTGTGAGGCAATATGCTGGTCTCTTTTTGATTATCCAGTAGCATACTGCTACTGGATAATCAAAAAGGTGGAAACCTTCCATGTATGAAAGTAATATGAAATCAAGTATCTGGCAGACAGCAATAACCTAAGGAGATTACAGTACTAAAAAGACAGGATACACACACACACACATACACATAACATAATACCGAAGCATGTTTACATTTCTGCATACTGAACTCTTGTCACATGGTCATAACGGTAAATACACAGGACCCTCATTTTCGGCTGCTCACAACTATATATATATATATATATATGTGTGTGTGTGTGTATATACACACATACATACATACACACACACACACAGACACAATAGAATGTCATTACTATTATTATGGTCTGTCACCACATTTTGCTCCCACTGAATTCATCCGTCACATGTAACCTCTAAATTACTGTGTATCAAAATTTTGTACTTTCTGACCTTCAAACAATATTTTGTACAAAATGCATGGGCACATCCATAACCTATGCATGTACCAAATTTCACAGACCTAAGATATAAGCAGTTCCATATTACAACTCAGTAGGTATTTGTCTTCATCACATGGATGGCAAATTGCACCTTTTTCATACCATATTATGGCCTGCCTGGCTCTGATGTATTTTTCGCGACTATCTCGTAAAAGGCACATCTTCATAAAAAGGGTGACATAAACACTGTTTTACTTTTTCTATGCCTTTTATCTGAAAACGTTCTCATTTCTGGTACAATTCAGCAAGGTGTCTTCACATACTTGGGTCTTTGCATAAATTGCCTGACATTTTAGTCTGATTTTAAGCAAACTTTAATTTTCTTGATAGATTTTCAATCAAAGTCCCTCTCAAAATGTCATCACAATATGTCCAGCGACAGTGGAACTGCTGTTCCATGCGGGCAGACGGACATGATAAAGCTATTGGTCGCCTTTCAAAACTCTGAGAATGCACCTAACAGTTATCATTTATTCACTCAATAATTTAATGGTACCTTACTCTAATTTCTCCTGTGTAGAAGAAATAAATGATGTCCCTCAAAGCACTGAACTCCATTTCATGCATTACTATGCGATCCTGCATTGTTTCATTCAACCCTGAAGTAAACATTGCCCTGTAATCAGTATAATCAACATTATTACACTAAATATGCCTGAAAATGCAACCCCAGTCCACATTACAAATTAAAAACAAAATAAATTTTTAATACTTCCACCATACAAACTTTAATTTACTTATGCTTTTGTTTATGGTTTAGCTGAGACGCTAAAGCAGCAAAAGATGGGATGATTAGTAGTAAATAATGAATTGCAAATGAGGTAGAAAGAAGTTGTCATAACATAATTTGATAAATTATTAAAGCACACAACAGAAAGGTCTGAGAAAAATTAAAAAAAAAAAAAAAAAAAATCAGTCAGGCTAGCTGGTTTCCCTGCTGAGAATCAGATCAGTCACATTCTAAATACGTGTTAGAAGTATTACCACTTGAACCAATTTGCTCACAATTTACTAACTCCCTGGTGAAAGGAGTTTCCCATAATACATCAAGTATTTGAATGACTCCTGTTATTTCACAGCTTGAAGTTCAAACACTTGAGGTCTACCGCACTTTACAAGCATTTATTAGTCAACTTTATCAGCTGTCATGTAGATAGTGGCTCTGTTCTAAGAATCCTGTCTAAAAAATGCATGGAAGACCAAAAAAAATCATATCACTGTGCAGTCAGTATCATTGCCCAGGAATATGGTATACACTTTCATCAACTACCATTTCACCCTTCTTCAATTCCACTTTATCAGTATCTAAAAATGCATTAACCCTTATCCTGCTAACTTGGAGAATATGGTGCGATCCTAATAATGCCAGCAAATGGCAGATGGGATTTAATTCGGCATTTAAAGGGTTAACATAGTTTTTTTATTTTTATACATATCAATTTTATTACAGGATCATAACTCACCAGACATATCTTCTATGTACATCATTCCAGAGTACTATACTCTTAACAATAACATTTAACTTTGATATTTTACACTCACTGACACCATACTATTTAAACAGGGATTTTTAACCAAAAATTTTATGTTTTTTACCTGTGGAGTGATTTTGACACATTATTATTGTATTTGCATTCTTGTTCTCACCAACCTGAGGATGGCCACATGATGATGCTTGTGTTACGTTAATCATGCACTGAAAAGTGATTACAGCTGAGACAAGCATTTCTTTATAGTAATGAAACATGGCTGCAGCAGCAACTGTAATGGCTGAAGTTGGATGCATTAAAGAATTTTTTGGACCTTGAATACTGAAGACATGGGCATAAACAACAAACTAAATTGTTACAATTAAATGTATCTAGATTCTTACGTACATTCAAATGGTACTATTTTTCATAACTATAACCAAATTTTGAAGTAATTGGATCGCATAAAGCCTACTCGTACCTGAAATATGGAGATGCAGAAGCCAGCACAACTTTATGTGCTCTGATCTCATCCTCATTAACTACAATTGTCACATCACATAAAGTGCCTGTCTTTTGCAACTCGAACAGGTTCTGTAGCATGCACGTTGGATGTACATCATCACGGAAGTTAAACTCTGCAGACATCCTGCACCTGCAATTTTTGTAATTATGCATGACAATGTACTTAAAATAACTGGTACATAAATTTGCAGGCTAACTTGATTGTGCTGATGTAAGGTTTGTCACACACTCTGAACACACAGCATTAATCAGCTGAAATGGAACACAACTAACCATGCAGTTTGTTTCATGTGTATTCTCTGGATTCAAGAGCAGTATTTACCACCCCTGTTACACATTCAGGTTGAGATTAAGACGATAAAAATGAATTGTAAATACTGTAAACAAAAAAATTACTATAATTCACTCTACAATGCTACCCTTGAGTACTTTTCCTGTTTTCCCATATATTTTTGAGGCCTTAATCTTTAACAGATGGAACTACTGCACCATATTCTGAAGGACAGCCATCAGTTCATCAATTGTTTCATAAATACAAAAAGTCTATGGCCTAACTTAGGTGTACAATTCCGCGTTTATGTTGGCAGCCCTGACTTAAGAATCAACGTAAAAATCAGATACAATAAATGATATCCTACTATACACTAATAACTGGGTGGCGAATCGTGGACTAGATTCCTTGTCCATCTGCTGGTAAGACTTCAAAATCGCATAATAATAAAAGTCTGATATTAAAACTGACGTGAAAGTCCATTCCGAACACAGTACATTTGTCCCAGTGGTACCCACTTGCCAACATTGTAATGAAGCTGCTCTTTCGCTCTCTGCGCCACAGCCAATTCATATCACATCTAAACAAAACTCTTCAACAGCGTCTAACGGAGCTCTCATCATACTTTCTGCCTCAATACATGAATATCAGCATGAACCCTCACCTTATGCATCCTAGTCAATTCCAAAACCGACCAACTTTTACATAGCTTCCTGACCGTGTAGTCTAAGAAAACAAGGTCTGATGCTAGACCATCTCCTTGCCGGAGACCATGCCCAGGACGAAATGAATCTGACAGGTACAAATGCACTTGCAACTCCGAGCTGAGATGCCGCTCTCGATACAGTGGCTACCTACCAGATGAACTGTGGTGGCTACGCTACAGCCTGGATGGATTTGGCGCGATTCCCGGCAGCATGCTGCCCTTCTACACTCTTCCCTTCCAACTCGGGGGCTCACCCAGACTAGTACACAAAGCATGTCATGGTTAAGAATGTATTCAACTGTACCTACACACCCCAACGCGCCTTCGTCACGTTGTATTTTACTTATAAATAAAATAGTACGTTTAAACATTAATGAGTCACGACGTGTAAACTATAATTTTACATTTACACCACTTGTAAAATCAAACTTACCTCACACATAAAAAGCCTTCCACAACTTCGAAACCATGGATCAGAGTTCGAAACTGAGCACAATTGAATGTCGACTATCGATTTGCAGGAACTATCGAAACACTCGAAAATTGAAGTCGATAGAGTTGTCATTTTGAATATCCACTTACGACTTTGATCAAAATTAGCGACATTTTTATCACGGAAAGACTGCAGTGCACATTATGTAATGTCCATTGTCCTAGCAACCATGAATCAGGGTCGGGTAATAAAATATAGAGTTAATGGCGCGCGTATACCAATACGATAAATTTTAAGTAGTATTGCATTCCAAAATTTCATTCTCACTGAAGTATTACAGCAGTTTCTGCAGTAAGTAGTCAGTCATACAAAAGTCAAATGTCTTACAGCAGAAAGCACCTGAAACCTCTACTGGACAAAGGAAGAGTACTATATCCTCTAGTATTTATTCACTTATATACATTCCACAGATCCTGTCTAGGTTAAAGACCAATTGGATGTGGAATCGTATAAACAATTGCTTCCCCCCCCCCCCCCCTCCCGCCAGTGTACGTGTTGCTGACTACATGGAGCATTCAGAAGCCATTAGGTTCTCAGCTAGTCAGAATATTTCCCCAATTTTATGAAATCCAGAGGTTCATTACCACATTTGCAACAGCCTGACACCAGTCCATGCCCCTCATACCACTTCTTGAAGACCCATGTTAAGACTATCTTCCCATTCATATCTAGGCTTTCCAAGTGGTCTCCTTTCCTCAGCTCTCCTCATCAAAACCCTGTTTGCACCCCTCCTCTCCCCCATATGTGCTACATGTACCATACATCTCATTCTTCTTGCGTACATCAGTCAAATAACATGTAGTGTTAGGTACAGAACATGAAGCTTCTCATTATACTGTCTTCTCTACCCATTACCACATCTTTCATAGGTCCAAATATCTTCTTAAGCGCCATATTCTCAAACACCCTCAGCCTATGTTCATTTCACAGCATGAGAGACCAAGTTTCACATACCCATTCAAAACAACGGGCAAAATTGTAGTTTTTATATTTTAATCCTTATAATTTTAGATAGCCAACTGTAACACAAAAGACTCTGCACCAAATTATAGCAAGCATTCCCAGAGCTCAGTCTGCTCTGAATTTCTTCATGAATATATTTTTGATTTGTTAGGGTTGTTCCCACATATATGAACAGTTTGACACTTTCAAAAGTTATATTATTATTATTATTATGCTGTGATATTTCAATGCATTCTGTTCATGAGATTTGATATTCCTAATTCTCTTAGCATTTATTTCTATACCACTCTCCTTACTAGTGACTAATATGCTTCAGCATTTTTCTTTATAGTGTGCTTGCTTTCACCCAATATATTAAAACCATCAGCATTAACAAGAAGCTGATGTGTACCCAGCAGTTCAAAGCCCTCCTGGCTTCCTGAACCCTACTAATGGTGTATTCCAAAGCCAAGCTGGAAAGCAATAGTGATAAAGCAACTCTTTGTTTCAAACAATTCTGAATAGGGAAAATGCCAGACAAATATTTGCATACCCAGACTCTGCTATAGGTTGCATTTAGGCACATTTTTATTAGACTTACTAGGTTCATAGAGATACCAAACTCAATGAGAATATTATACAAGACCTCCCTCCTAACTGGATCATAGACTTTTTTTCCAGTCTGTATATAGCTGATGCATGGCCTCCTTTTATTCTCATTTTTTCTCAAGTGTATGATGAAAGCAAAATACATGATCACTAGTTGACCTGTTACATTAAAATCCACATTATCCCCAACCTCTGCATATGGCATTAACTTAGACAGCAGAATATTGGATAAAATTTTGCATATAGTGGACAGAAGTGATATGCCTCTTTTTTATGTGCAATGATCGACTCCTGCCACTGCTCAGGCAATTCCTCCTTATTCCAAACAGAATTAATAAGTTTATGGATCTCAGAACAAATTGTCCTACCTCTTGCTTTAATCAATTCTGCTGGAATTTGATCAACACCTGGTGAATTGTGCCATTTTAGCTTTTCAATAGCCCTTTAAACCTCATGGGCACTGGGCTCAGGCACTAGTGGCTCTGTTGTGTGTACATTCAATAACTGAGAAAAATGATTCCTCCATCCACACAAAATCCTTTACTAAATTATTTCTAGACTCATAACCCTTCTTAAATTCATTGATACCCCTATAAAAGTCTACAATATTCATGCTCTTACTGTTTGTTTCAAGTCAATTAATTTTAATTTAAGATTTTCCCTCTTTTTTCTCTAAGATGTCTATGAGCATCGTGTCTTAACATCATCAGATTATCTGCATTACTTTGGTTTGGATCCTGTAACCACTGAAGTTTAGCTTGATTCCTCTTATCTAAGAAGTGTGAACAATATTCATCAACCCATGGTTTAATCTGCTCCCATTCACTCTCTTTAGCTGAGGTTCTGATATTCTCTTCAATGTTTTCCCAAGCTATTTTTACATCCTCACTATCATAGAAGTTCTCTAATGCTGCAAACATGCTTTGATATTTTTAATTTGATACTGTACCCATCTCACATTTTGTGTAGGAACTGCCTTCTAGGACATGTTACTGAAGAAGAGATAGAAGGGAGAAAAATGTTACGAGGAGGAGGAGGAGGCAACTACTAGATGACCTTCAGGAAATCAGAAGATACTTGAAACTGAATGAATTAGCACTATATTGCACTCTGTGGAGAACTCACTTTGGAATAAGCTATGAACCTGTCATAAGACAGGCTATGTGATGATGGTGACTGCTCCCTAACTTCCATCCCACTTGGTTTCACAAGATCAAATCTCTCCACATCAAAAATTTTGCTCTTTGTTTACGTACCAAGAGTCTCTCCCTAACCTTTTCTACCACCAGCTACTGATCAGTATCACAGTTAGTTCCCCTGAAAGATCATACATCAAGTATACTTGAATGCTTTCTCTTGCCTGTCTATCAACATATGATAAATATGAATTCGAGTATTCCCATTAGGACAGCAATACATGTATTTATGAAAGTTTCAACATGTGAGCATCTTGCTACTGACGACCAGATTGTTTGATATGACAATGTTGAATACTCCAACACCATTATCATTACTTGTCTCACATAAAATTTCATTCCCAACTGTTGGTTTGAAAATATCTTCTGACCCCAATTTTGCATTAAAATCTTGCAACAGAATTTTCATGTCGTACTTAGGAAAGTGACTGAACCCATGTTCTTAATTCCTAATAGAAACTGCCCTTTGAGTCATCACTTTTATCCTCAGTGCATGCAAATTCATAAAAATAGTATCACATCAGTGACATCTCAGTAATACATATGTAACATCCTATCACTAATAAATTCTTTCTTAACTGCTGATAGATACTATTTGCGGATATACAATAAATCCTGCCCCTAATTGATGACTTTCATTACCTTTTCCACAAAAAACGTATAATTCTCTACTTGTTCAATGCCTCCCTTGCTCACCTTACCTCCTGCACACCCACTAAATCTACTGTATAGCTCGCTAATTCTCTCGCCACCGTATGTGACCCTGGCCTTTACTGGTTCTTCACATGGAATGTGAAGAACCCGATGTCTCTTTTCCAGTGGTTATGTCATAACAAGGGGTTAGTCCAAATCTGTGGCTTTTTAAAATTATTCATAACATGGTAAACTTTTACAGTGCCAAGTTATTAGCACCTCGCCCAACCTCCAAGCTGGAGAACCAGCTCCTATTGGCTGTGTGCAACTGCTTATTCAATATATTCACAGCTACTCTCTATATTAGAAACCGTTCCTCCATCCACAACCTGCTGACATATCATGCCATGGTGACAGGGACTCACTTATCATGCTACGAGCTCAAAACTTTATTTTCAAAAAAGATATAGACCAGTAATTGGTTTTTATAAATCAAACCCCATCTCCTTTAATGGTCTCTTCTCCCCTGCTTCTGAGCTGTCCTCCCAGGATGACATCCTACAGGCTGCTTTGTGATTTGCCACAAGCTACCCCCAACTCAGCCAGATACAATCTCTGAGGGAGCCACTAGGTGAGCCTGGCTCTTTAAAGTCAAAGCTGATGGCAATGCAGGAGGAGGATGGAGCTGTTTCCTTTCCTATTCAGTCTCCCTTATTGCATTCTCCATGAGGGAACTAGCACAGCATTTCCTGTTGTCTAAGATAGCTGTAGAATTACTCAGGAAGTCCTCCCTTCTGTGGAAAGAGAATTTTCCAGGCTGATATTCCAGGGTAGGCCTGGAAGGCCAAGGATGCTGTGGGATGTCAGCGAGTTCTCCACTCTTCTTGTGTAGTTCACTTTATCACTCCCAGCCATGGGAACTCTTGCTCATAGGGTGTCAAGGACTCCTGGGTAAGCTGCAGCCATGTGTCACACCTGCCGATCTACAGCCATAGCTTCATTCTCCTCCTCAGGGCCTTCTCCAAGTTACCTTGTCTCAGCACTGTCCTTTCCATAACCCTGGCACATCAGTACAGGGACAGGCACAGCAGTCTAATGCCAGAGTAATATCAGTTCTTCAACACAAACTTACACAATGGTTCATTCGAGCAGTGAACAACTCTGGTTTTCCTAGTATCCAGGAATAGTCCACTTTTGTAATTTTCAGTTGATTTTTTCTAAACTGATTGTCTCCCAAACGCTGTGTTCAAGATTTATGGGTTGCTAGGTAAGATGATTTCCTCAGTCACTGCACACAGTTTTTGAGTGAGAGTTTTTTTATCCCCATGTATAGTGATTTAATGACAAGGTTGTCAAGCCAAATTAATGGAGTCAAGTGAACTTTGTTACTTTCACCATCTAAATTTCACATTTTGATGAAAGACTATGGGACCAGGTTCCCCAGCTTACAACTACACTATCCACCTTACAAAAATTATTACAGTCAATTCTATCCAGCTTCATTTTTGACCCTTTGTTGTTTTCTTCTCTGTCTTCACAGTGTTGGTTGTATGTAGGGTTCAAATAAGCTTTATGTCCCACCTATCTTATCATACTTGTAGCAGAACTTGCCTTTAGGTAAGTCCACAATCCTTTTTTAAAAAATTTAATTTTTCCTACATCTGAAGTCACATTGAAGACATACCACTCATGAGGTAAATATCAGACTGGCCCCTGCACTCCTCTGATATCATGTTAAGTGTCAGGTTTTACAAACATCTTTCAATGATACTGGAAACCATCATAAAAGATTAATCAGGGAAATCTGAAGTTTGGCAAAAAGAATGTTGACCTGTATATGGGAAGAGCTGGACTGTTGGGTTGATGTGACCAGGGCCACTAAGGGTTCCCATGCTAAGGTAGACTACAGCACACACACACTTTCTGTGTTATGGAACATTCTGCAAAAGACCGTCTTACGTATCTTGTAATAAACTGTTAAAACTACTAATAGGTTTTTTGTGGACAATCTCTATAAGAGGTTTAGGGCCATACATCTACAGTTGAGAACTTGCACACCTACCTTGAGTCACTGAGTTGCAGGGGCAGTCAAAACATAGCCAAATGTAAATGTGATACTTGAAAGAGCTAGACTAAGAACACCGTATGTCATTTGTTATTCTACAAACCCATGACATTGGGCTGATGAAAAAAGAGCACCATGTTCCAGGTTAGGCCCTCAATGAAGTACAGTAGAAGGTTCATAATTGTTTGTTCAGTCATTGAGGGGCGAGATCCAGCACAGTGAGCCCATGCACCAAAATGTTAAAAAATGCAAATGCCAGGGAGAGGGTGGAAATGCCTTGGTGTTAAATCACGTCAGTGCCAGGGAAGGAGTTCGTATTACAAATTACATGTAAGGACATGAGAAATTTTAAAACACTGACATTACAGAACTCACTGTCTGCCAAACAGATCAGATGCTTGTGGTTCACAATGCTCATATGTAATATGAATGCAATATTGGATACTAGAATACTTCATGGCATATCTTCCATACCACAGAACTCTGATTGACAGAAACTGTTCGCAGGATTACTTGATCTAACTTCAAAATCACTGCCATTTCATTATCCCATACTATGATCAAATTGTCAGATTCTTGCTTAAGAAAGAGTCTTGATTGCTATAGCACTGATCAGACAACTGTATTCCCTCTGTCAATTCCCTACAAATATCTCAACAGACGCCAAAGTTAACATCCATAATTCTCTCAGCAACAATCCAATCCAATTGTAACTCTAGACAGCAGCAACATGATCTAATGCTTTATGGTAACTCTCCTGAAACTGCATGGCTGGTAAAAGATTTCAGTCTCAATTTCAAATGTTTTATCAAGAGTGCCAGCATATAAATACCAACAAAGTACAATGCAAAAGAATATATTTATTAATGACAGACCCAACATGTTATGGCTAGCTGCCATAATCAAGTATCATGTATCATCAAATGGAAGGGTTTTTACAGATCATAAAAATATATACTTCTGCAGTGTATTTTGTTAATGCTTTTATATTATTGTGTCAGGTTTGACTAATCTTATACATCTCAATCTACTGATGAGGAAGATAAAAAAATATTTATCTAATACAGGAAAAGTATACTTGACTTCCAATCAAGAAATTTGTCATAAAAAGCCTCAGTATGTTCACGCACAATGGAATAGCATTATCATGTGAACAATGTCTCAAAGTACCTTATCAGGCACACTTGTAATTAACTCTTTTGTTATATAATTCATGAAATTCACTGAATTAATGTCATGGTGGTAATCATGACTAGTACACAGCATCACATTTCACAAAAATCCACATTCCTAGCCAGCTCAAGCAATGATTATCTGAGAAACGTTTTTCTTGTGTGATTAAGATCTACAGAATAATCACTGTAACAAAATCTTGTAGTAGTGCAGCTGAGGGAGGATATAATGCTCATCTAAAAGAATTATAGGCTAATATTCTTCTTAACATCATCTTGATCATCTCTAAGAACCCACTCACATGTAATAGTATAAATACATCCATGTCACACACAGTGTAAAATTTGTTATAAATAGTAAGGTTCAACTTTAATCTTTTAAAGCTTAGTGGTTACTTTACATACCACCAGGCTTACAATTAAAAATTTTACATGGTGCTCACATTGTGTTTATGTGTTTTGTACATATCTCACAACAAACAGAGACTTTTACCTTGTGTAGTATTAGCAGATTGATCTTGTACATCCGAGGCATCTAGTCCTCACTGTGCAGTACACACTAAGCCCTTACACAAACCAGACATGTTTCACCTTTAAAGGGTTAAAAAGGAAGAAAAACCATGACTCCTACAGAGCAACAGTTACCACACATTGTCTATAAGTTAAATCTTAAAGAAAAACTGCCATGAATGACACTTCAGTCTGTAGCAAACCCTGATCCAGAGGTCAAGTTGAGCAGAAAGGTACAAAATGCTGCATCACAGTGTTCTGCTAGAACTCTGCTTCAGGACTTGACACTGACTGCAGTCACTTGTACAGTGGCTGGACCCAGTACTGTCTCAAAAAGGAATCACCACGAAAACAAAAAACAGTCACGTGTGTGACAGCACTCTGACCCAACCCCTGCCAACCCCATAAACACGTACAACTGAGTGCCATTAAATTTTACACCAGTTATACTTTAAGAGCAATTGAAAATTACAATTCTACAATGTGATTTCAAATTCACAGCCAGTCCCTGAAAAAGGTGTACAAGTTTTTGCTTTAATTAAGGGGGCTTAAAGAAATAAGGTATATAAAGCACATCCTTCATTCTGATTTCTTTAAAGTGGTTAATATTCCCCTTCAATGAAACACAAGCTGCCAACATTTTCAACGAACACCAAACCAAACTCGAACACCAAACCAAACTCTTGTTAACCATCCTGTCCAGATGAAATACACGTAACACTTGCAGGCCAATGTGCCAGCTGATGACAAAACACCACAAAATCATTATTTGTTAGTACAATCTTTTTGATTACTAACAGACTTTTCAAGACTGAGGCTTTCCAGACTGGCCAATAAGTCTTGCACACCTGTTTCTACCTCCTCTTGCGTATGACTTAGTGTGAGCTGTGACGAGAATGCACGCAAAAGTTCATTTTCTGGGTTCTGACCACATCTGTCTAAATAGGTCAGCATCATTTCTACAACTTGCTTAGCCTCATCCTTCACCTGCTGTGAATCCTGTGTATCTGCAAGACGTTTCTGAAGAAATCTGAGCTTCGACTGGGCCAACTGTAATGGGCTTCGGCCAAAATGGTCAGTGCTGTCAACATGTGTGCCTAAAAAGTGAAAAGGTGATTGAAATAAATTCAATCAGAATACACTGGGCTAAATAATATTAAAATGTTTCAAGTTTAAATTCCACACATGGCCAAAGAAAACAATGCTGCGTACCAGTGTTTCAGGGAAAATGCTACCTCTAATTATCTAGTAAACTACATGACACCACATCACAGACTACCACATTATTATTGAATTTTCCACTTCTCAGCTTTGGCTGGGAAATAATCACCTATCCTGGAATGTAGTAATCAACAGATTTTTGCAGTTGTATATATGTATTTGGGTGCAAGTTAAGTCTTGTTAGGCTTTGTGATAGTGACTTTGGAATTACTCCTGTAGATGATATTACTATCGGGTTCACTTGTGCTGCCTTTTGCTTCCACATAGCACATATTTCATTCGCCAGTTCTTGGTACTTGCTTTTGTTTGTTGGTTATTGTTTTGGCGAGATTATGTGTATTTGGGACAGCTGTGTCTATCAAAAAGGTGTTCTTTGTTTTCTCATTCATAAAAGTTATGTCAGGTCGATTAAAAGGTATTGTTTTGTCCGTAAGTATACTGCGATTCCAGCACAGCTTGAAATTTTCATTCTCCAGTACATTGGCTGGTGTGTACTTATAATATGGAATTTTATCATCAATCAATTCAGCTGCTTCTGCCAGTTTCTGATGGATAATTTTGGCTAGTCCATCATGTCTCTTTACATACTCGGTAGGTGCTATTTGCTCACATGCTGCAGTAACGTGTTGGATCGTCTCCGATTCTTTTCCACATCTGCATAGCTCTTCGGTGTCTGGCTGCTTCAAAATATATTTCTTGTAGTTTCTTGTTAGTATGACGTGGTCCTGTATTGCTGTTAAAAAGCCCTCTGCTTCGGCGAACAAATCCGCGTTTGTCAGCCATTTGTTTGACACTTCTAAGTCTACATATTGTTGGGTGAGGTCATACGGATGGCGGCCATGCAAGGCTTTTTGGGACATTGTCTCTTGACTTTGTAATTATATTCTTCATCTGTGGGAAGTTCATTTGTATTTGTGCAGACTAAGTCCAGTGGTGTGCACCTATCATCTGCTTTTACTACTGCAGCATGAAGAGATGACGTGACCTGTTTGTTTAACTATGTCTGAAGGAGCTTCACCTGTTTATCACGCAGTCAAGTTATATCAATCAATCCTCTGCCACCCATTTGCCGTGGTACAGTAAGTCTTTCCTTTGCAGCACGGGGTGGTGAAATCTATATCTCGTAAGTAATGTTCTCACTTTGTTTTGGAGGTTCTTTAAGTCTGTAGGTGTCCATTTCACTGTTCAGAAGCTAAATGTTAGTACTGGGGTCACATAAGTATTGATAGGTTTATCGTATTTTTTCCATTCACCTTTGTCTTTAATATGCTTTTTGTGCGATTTAAGTATTCTTCGCCTAGCTTCTGTTTCACTCGGGCATGGTTAATTTGTTTAGCTTGCATGTGGCCCAGGTATCTATACAAGTTATCCTCGTCCATGGCTTCCATTGTGTCATCATCCTCTGTTGTGAAGTTACTCATCTCTAGTTTCCCCTCTGCAATATATAATGTTTTACACTTTTCAATCCCAAATACCATTTTAATGTCTCTTGAAAAAGTGAGAGTGAGCCACAGAAGTTCTTGTAGTTGATTGTTTGTAGCTGCGTATAGTTTAATAACATCCATGTATAAAAGATGGTTCAATCGTTGCATTTCTTGGTTACCAGAGTGTTTACCAAACCCATAGTTTATTCTGTTGAGCAGATAAGAAAGGGGGTTTAGTGCAAGGCAAAACCATAACGGGCCAAGACTATCCCCTTGGTATATTCCTCACTGTAAATGGATCGGGTCACTCATAATACGATGATTTTTCACTTTGACTTGGAGGGTAGTTGTCCATTTATTCATCAGCTGTTGTAATGAGTTAATTATCTGTCGGTCTATTTTGTATATTTGTAATACGTGTATAAGCCAGCTGTGTGGCACTGAGTCAAAAGCCTTATGATAATCAATGTTTGCTATGTACAAGTTTCGGTTATCTTTATGCGCCTGTTGCAATACTACCAATCTATTATTAGTTGTTCTTTACAGCCCTGGGAGTTTTTGATACATCCTTTCTGTTCTTCTGCTAAGTTTGTTTGTGTCTAGATGCTTATATATCTTTTCAGCTATACATGCTGTGTATATCTTGTAGATTGTGCAGAGGCAAGTTATTGGCCTATATTTGGACAGATCCTGAGAGTCTTGGCTTTTCAGTAGTAGGCATGTGACTCCTTGAACTAGAAAATCTGGAATGTTTCTGGCATCCTCCAAGAATTGATTAAAGTGATGTGCTAAGTAAGAATGAGTTGCAGTAAACCACATAATCCAGAAGTTGTTTATTCCACCTGGTCCCAGTGCCTTCCAGTTAAGTGTTTTGGCAATCAGTCAAGATACTTGTTCTGTGGTTATTGGGCTATGTTCTATTGCTGTTACGTTAGACACTCCTGTTTGCTCCCTTCTTATCCAACTTGCTTTTAAATTATGTTTGACTGCGTTTCCCCAAGTGGACGCCCAGAAGGCTGTTAAAGCCTGTTTATCCGGCAGTGTGTCATGGCAGTCAAGTCATCATTCACTTTTTAGGTTGTGATAGGAGGTTTTTTCGTTGGTGGTAAAAAGCCTAAGCCGTTGTGATTTTACAGATAGCCTTTGCTTGAGGGTGTAAAGTATTTCCGTAATGTGAGCACTGTTTGGATCATGTTTGGTGTGTACATGTACTTTTTTTTTGTATCCTGCAGGTATGTTTTTGCAATCTTTTACTGGTATTGCCTTTTTGGGCTTGTTGCACTCATCCAATGTCTTTTCTCAAATCGTCAATTTGTTTCTTAAGTCTTCTTTCCCATGGCGGGGTTTGTGATTCATTTTGTATGTGGTTCAGCTTTTTTCCGTCTACTCTGGCCCCTGACAACCTCACAGTGGCAACTGCTGTCATGTAAATGGTGTCATGTAATTCAAGGAAACTGGTGACATTGTGTTTCAAATAGTCCAGAAGTATGTCCTGGTTTACGGTGGTTATGATGGTGGCTAGCTTCTGGGAACACTTTTGTTTAGGTATCTGATATCGCATAGTTGGGTCTGTTCCCTCAAACTCTTTTAGTACCTTGTAAAATTCTATTTTTATTTTGTCTAGTTCTGGGTTTTCTGCAGTCGGTGGGTGTTCTAATCTTCGGCTATCTTCTTTTTGTTCAATTTTGTCAGTAGGTTGTGTCGTTTCTTTCTCTGAATTTACATTTGCCTCCTTGAGGGTTTCAGCCACTTGTGCTCTCTAATTTCTTCTAACCAGCGTTTTGATAGTAAGCCTTTAGTAACAATGCCCCTTCGTTGCTTTGCTATTCTTTGTTCACTAATCTCCATCTCCGGGTACTGCCTCGTAAACCTATCATGTAATTCTCGTCTATATCCAATTTCAATAGTTTCTAATTTGGTAAAAGGTAAAGCAGTCCCATTACAGGCCTGGACAGGCCCAGAGGATTCCAGGAAGTTAAGGCGATTTCGTCACAGCGGCACAGGATGGTGGTAGGTTGTCAGCCTTACACACCGGCCGCCTTTACCCCTAGGAAATACTCCTGGTACTCATTTCTGTTAGAGGCTGAGTCGACCCCAGGGCCATAGTGTGATCGAAAGGATTTTATGTCAATGAAAAATCCAGTGACACCAGCTGGGATCGAACCAGCGACCTTCCAATTTGTAGCACAGCACCTTAACCACTGTGCTACCGCAGTCCCCGTTTCTAATTTGGTGATTATGTAATATTGGCGCATAATAAATGTGTTCATTTCTTTGCTCCACTGTATGCGCTGATGTGTTTTCCCAGTTTTAGTGGTCCCGAGCGTGGCTTGGGAAACAGTTTCAACTGGTTCGGTCTCTTGTTGCTGTGTGGACCTGCGACAGGGTCTTGTGGTAGCTGTATGTGGGATGGCACCACTTGCTCCACCAATCACCACGGGAAACCATCGCTCATTTTCCGCTGAATGTCCAGTTCCCAAACATCTAGCGCAGGTGATATGCTTATTATTATTATTTAATTCTGCCACTGCTGTGTTTTAATTTCATTACGCCTAACCTCTCACAGATAAGCTGATCATGATATTCCCTGCATTTTATGGAAACCGAGGGTTTGGGTGTTACAAGCACCCACCACTAAACTCTGTCTTGAAGTAGATAAATTCAGCCCACACCCACCCATTTCATTTCTTCAAGGTTAATTTTAATATCAACCTCCCATTCTTGTCTAGGACTTCCCACTTGAATGGGGATCTTTTTTTCTTGTAGTGGTTTCCTTCTCCAAGAAAATATCTAGGGGGCTGATAGGTAGGAAGTAGCAGGAGGCTCCAAAAAATTGAACATTGATGAGCTCATTGTGGTCACTAGTACAGTATTCAGTGTTTGTATCTTAAATTGCATGCATTCCTCAAATACTATAAATTTAGCTGAATTTTGCCTATCTGAGCTGTGCTTCAGATGAAAATGAATTCACAATTATTACTTTCAGACACATTTTCTACAAAAATTATATTTACTTCTTAATCTGTTCATTGAGAAAATGTTCTCTATTTCTAAATTTTAAGATCACTGAAGTGTTTCTGAAGATTCAAGTCTACTGGAATTGTCTTGTCAGCTGGTAAATGGTTGGACTCAATGCTTCTGAACATGCGCAGAAAGAAATTACAGGTCATTTTCTTGTCTCACTGACAACTTACATAAATACTACTGCTGACTGTGTACTTTAAAATGTCCAATACAACTACATGTTTTAATATTATTATAAGTAGGTTTGTATTTTGAGAGAACAGGCATAGGTTCTGTGTAACTACAAATCACCTGCTTTAAGCAACAAGGTGACAACAGCAATGTTGTTGGTGCATGCAGCAAGGTGAAGTGGTGTATTTCCCAGAGGATCTTTGATATTAGGATCAGCCCCTCTCTCCAACAGCAGCCTACAAAATCATGAACCAAAAATATAAGTTATGATAGAGGTTTCCATGGCCAAACCTCACTTCAGTATCCCATATTTAGTAATCCAAGAAAATCACAACCCTGTAAATGTAACAGATGCTGCACTGAGCACAGATTGAGGTCTGGTGATGAAAACATTCTGATTAAGATCCTGTTTTGCAGAATGGCAGTGGAACGTCCTTTTGACTTCCTGACAAAAACACTGTATTTACCTGAATGTAAGATGACCCCCTTTCACTATCTCAATTTTTTTGGGGAAAGCACCTGCATATAACACATATAAATCTGTGAAAAATTACAAGGCAGCTCCCACTGTTCAGACGATCAATCAGGAAAAAAAGTTTTCTTTTATTCAGATAAATAGTATTATTATATCCCTGTAATACACAAGTTTACTTCTCACATTCATCACTCTCACTTCATAAGTCATCTGATAAGCAAAGGCACACTTATGATGTCCATAGTAGCCTAGATGGCAGGATGCATATGTAAGATGCAGGTGGTCAGAATGTGATTCCCCCTATGGTGAATTTTTTAAATCACAATGTTTAGGACGACTTTGGCTAATATGCTGTGTATCTATTTCTGTTCTTCCCGTTTTCATTTACTTTATACAACCTTCATCCTGCCCTCCCACATATTTTACACACAATTCTATGGTGTGTGCATATGAGATTTTGTGTATGCCACTGAGATAAGGGCAATCACAACTGCATTACGGAGTAAGGATACATCAGATAAATGGTGGTCTTCATGCGGCAGTGCCTCATGAACTACCTAGCAGGGAAAAACCACAAAAATACCTGCATGCATTACAAGGACCCCAACTATGCGAATAAGATAAGGAATGCACAGTGTGCTGCCAAACTCATAATGTGAAATTTTTATCATTGTAAAATGAGCTGCATTTTCAAACGAAGTAAAAATTGCAAACAGTGAGTGCACCAAGCATTTGTTTTATGTGCCTGTGATACACATTTTTGTCTTTCCATTCCCCTCACAACAAGCACCATCTTGAATGCTTCAAACCTCTCAAACGTCTGAAGTGTTAGACACCATTTTGACAAGACATTAAGCTTGACTCTTGTAAAATAATGGCATCCTTACAAACTTTCACACATTTCTCTTATGCCCAAACGTGGAAGAAAAATAAAAGAAAATACATTTTGGCTAGGAAGTCAAGAGGGTACACTGTCATGTCCCAGAACTGCAACCTTAATCAAATGGTGTCAACTGACACAGTTTCCTTCGAAATAACAAGGTTGTACTAACAATCATTTAGTGAAAATATTAATTCCTATCACAAACAATAAGTAAAGTGTTCCATAAAACAGGCATTTCAGTACTTTGGACAAGGACACAGGATGGCAGGCTCAAAAAATATACAGAATTACAAGGGATCACTCCAACCATCAAGATAATTAACAGGGACTGTTGAAAGACAGTAGAAAATGTGGTGTTCAGTCATGTCAATAAATAGTGCTGCAAATGAAATCATAAATGTCTCTTGAAAATTAAACATATGGCCAGCAACACTCTCTGCAGTCAAGTTAGAGTCAGAAATAATGCTGGAATTACATGGACAAACAAATGAGTTTTTATATGGCTTCGATTAGAGTAGTACTTGGGTTCGAGCCCTTCCAGGCCCAATGCACCTAGATTATATATGGTTTACTTAACCTTTATCCAGTCAGGTTGGTATTTAAATGTTGATACATGGTTTATGAAAAACATAAGTGCTACTTGAACAAAAAAATGATAAAATTATAAAAACAAAAGGCATTTTGTGGAAAATAAAACAAAGATTATGTAGCCTGTCATAAAATGGAGTAAATTTCCTTGTTGTCTAAATACATAAAATGAATTTCAGGGGTGTTTTTATGTGCATATACATACGAACACAGTTATTTTAAAAGTTAAAAATGATCCTGTCTGTAGCTAAGAAAATGCAGCATTAAACAGCAGGATGATTAATGAACAGGAAAATTATTTCAAAGGTGTCCATTCCATACATGTTGTAGATCAATGTACTCAGTCTTTTTATTTCACTAACCAAATTCACAGTATTAATTACATATAAATATTAAGGGTACAATTGTACCACAACATGCTAGAGATATGCCTTTAACATTCACATATTGCATTTCATTGGTGAAATAAAAAACTGAGTACAATGAATTGAAAAATGTGTGGAATGAACGGCTGCAGCCAAATTTTGGGTACAATTCCAGCACTTTCCTGCAAGGACTGAGGAAAATCATAAAAAAAAAACTCAGAATGGTTGCTGTCCAACCAAGACTGGAGCTAGTTGCCCCCAAAATACAAACTAGAAGCAAAACTGCTTCAGTTCACTTGCTTGGTGACAAACACATGAGAACATATCAGTGAAATGAGTTCAGTACAAAACATTGATCAGTTCTTTACTTTCACCATTCATACCCACACAACAAAGCAGCATACTTACAGAAGGAGAAACAGTGACAAACCTCACAATATCACAATAACCTCTGCATGCAGCCAAATGGAGAACAGATCTCTGCTGACAATCAGTACAGTTTGGGTTAGCTCCATCAGCTAATAAGGCTGCCACTCTTTCCACATCATTAGTTGAGACTGCTCGACATAGTCTGCGTGCAGCTGCTATAAAAAAAAGAAAAGGAAAGATTGCTTGAACAGCAGTCCTTAACACTAGTCATGGCCCTTATTCCATACAACTGTTGGTTGAACAGCAATAACACATACCGTAACTAGTGTGGTGGATAAAAGAAAGGCAGAAAGCATTACAAAGGGTGTTTTTTTTTCCTGCTTGACTGATAAGTACAAGTCAAACACTCTGCCCAATGCTCTGTCAGCACTGCATTGTATGTCACATGTCAGTGGGGTTTAACAGTCGATGACGAGAGCTAGATGAATGATTGTAGTGATAATAACCTTTTGAAATTCTAAAAAAAAACTCACTGGAGCATCAGACTGGTGCTTAACAGTCAATTAGGAAAAAGCACTCTATATTTGAAGCAACCTTCACATTCTGGCTAATTAAAAAAACTTTGAGCAAATTTTTTATTTAGTCAGTAAATATCCAGTCTCTAGATGAAATAAGTACCTCCACTGAGCACATTAAAGTTATGTCATCTTTTCAACCTCGAGTAAACACATGCAGGACATGCGAATAAAAGAAACATACCAATGTTACCCATTCTGTCAGTAATGTCTTGGGCTAGCTGCAACATCAGGTTGAACAGTGAGTAAACTAACACTTTAAGAAGAGCCTCCACTCTCGTCATCACGGAACTGTATAAAGTTATACTGAATTCAACTGCCATAAAAGCTTCAGACTGCCTATTCCTTGAGTGCTCAGTGTAGCTCCACAGGTAGTATCAGCATCACTTACACATACTTTATATCCAGAAAAATGCATTTATTTGTGTAAATACTGTACATACATTATATGTTGCTAAAATTAGGACAAACATGGGCACAAAAAGAAAGAAGATAAGTAACAAACTGCAAATGATCCAAGGATAAGCTAATCCAAATGTGTGGTGCACAAAAATGCTTGTCTGGCATCATCAGTTATCATTAACATCAAACAGTATGCAGTCAAAATAATGGAACGAAATTAAATGTGAGGCATCATAAAAATATAACATGAAGCATGCAGCACACAAGAATTGGAAGAGATTTTGATGGAAGTGTTTTCTGCAAATGAGATCTCAGAAAGTGTCCCTTAACATATATCACATGAAAAAGACAGTAAAAGCACAGGTATTTAAAACCGACACACTTACAGCCTCAAAGACAGGCTGCACATGATGCAAATGAGGCCTGATATAGGACAACAAACCAAGTCTGGTGAAGGAGGATGTGCCACTTATCACTGCCTACTTTCATGCATGGAGTGAAAGAGAAACCATTTGTAATGTAAATGAGACAGCATTTTTCTGGTCCGTACTGACTGACAAGAGACTGAATATCACAAAAGCCTGCAGAGGTGAGATGAACTGAAAAAATGACCAGCAGCAGTTGGTACTGAAAAATTTTACCCCCATTTGATTTAGAAGTTTGCAAAATGCAAGTGTTTTAACCCTTATGACCACAACAATGCACTCAAGGATTTTTGGGACAAGGTCAGAAAACATCAGTTTTGTGCCTACTAATGTATACTAAAAAGTGTCAGTATACTGTCTGGCCCTCAAGCTAGAACATCATACCACAATGGTATGACAATCAAAGGTAGGCGTGTTCGAAAAGTACAACACATGTACAACATATGGCACAGAAATACATACATAAATTTTTTACATAAATGGCAATTGCCCTGGCTGGTTGCAACAAAAACTAAACTAATATCTCACTCAGCAGTAAATGGCAACTATTGTAAATGTATATATGTAGCAACTGTCCTGAAAAGGTGTTAATTTCAGTTTTTGTCAAACTGCAAATAGTGTACTTAATAAATGAATGCCATTTTCTGATTCAATCCTGTATGGACCCTAATTAAGTTTTCTCAGTTTTATGGTACACAAAACTTATTACCAAGATAATCTCACATGGGAACTTCACTTGGCTCTAGAAATGTAAATATTTGCAATTGGTCATGTCTTTCTCAAACACCCAGTACATTCTAAAACCTCATACCTTCTTTGACATCAAATCATGTACTTTACCTATATTTTTCGCGGATATGATAAATGAATTCAGCCGATACATGCGCAAACGTGAAACTCGGTCCTTTCGCTGCAATTCACGCTGGGCCATAGACTCTGAGAAATGAAACCACAACATAAAGTTTGCATAAATGGTGCATTGTTTGAACATCATATCATAACAACATGATTTTCAGAACCCTTAACCCATCACTTTACAGTCTTCATTTTTTTCATTTCACTATATCTTGTAATCAAAAAGCATAATTTGATAATGTTCACTGAATACTATATCAACAGATAGCTTCTTCTGCAATGTGAGATTGTATGTGCAATGGTGCCAACAGTGCACATATGAAAAGCAATGCTGATTCTTGTGACAGAATATAGCCTGCAAAGTTCAGCACTTCTTTAAAGCAATAATATCCAGCAGAATTAACTTTCATCATTTTAATATTATCAAAATGCCCATCTTACATGCTGCCATCTTCCATATCATTTACCTAAAAAAATGCAAGACACATTTCTTTTATGAGCTACATGTATGTTTCATGTTTTTGGGCAACCACATTTCCCATGCTTTATTTTACAGTATCCCTTTGTGAACAGGTAGATTTTTCCAAAATTGACTCCAAACACACATTATTATATGCTAAGTACTCAATAAGCATACACATGAGCTTACTTTATGGTAGCTGTGCAATAATTTATTGGGACAGTATTCAAGAAAAGTTGTGATATGTGCATGTGCCTCTCTCTCTCCTACTTGAACAGAATGGTAGCCTCCAGACAATCACACTACACAAAGAAACTGCAGTGAGTAGCTTAGAATGGTTTGTCACAACATATAACAAAAAATTCGGGGAGAAATTGGGAAACTCCAGTTGGAACACTTTATGTTAGGCTTAGTACCTAGTTTGTCACCATTTTCTTTAGTTTCTCTATAACAAGCTAATAACACAAAGATTCATCGAGTTACCTAAAATTTCGTACCCACTTCCAGTTTCAAGTGTTGAAGGCCCAAGATTGTGAAAAGACAAGCCTGCAGGAGGATCAACTTCCAGAGGTGCTGATGCCTTATTCAATGGTTGGCAAAACTGTGAATTCTAACAAAATTAATACAGTATTAGTGGCATAATATCTGTACAGATATAGAACTCTGAATGCAGAAAGACCATATAACTGCTGCATTCAGCAGCTCCAGCATCAGATATAATCGCTACTACAACAGCATTTCAACTCACATTAGTCCATTACTGTTATCACTGCAAGGTGTAACACATGCCCACTAAAAATACTGCTAGCAGAACTGGTCAGTCTGCACTCGATGCAGCAGCAAGTACTAATTAAAAAAAAAAAAAATACACATTTGGCTTTCACTTCATTTTCAATTTCCATGCTAGTATCTAGCTAGTTTGGGCAGGCCAAAGTTTGCAAAAGAGAGAGTGAACAGCCTATCAGTATAAACCAACTCCTTCTATTAATGTATGGCAAAGAATAACTTGGTTGCACATTTTGGCTTATATTACAAACCATCATCAGGCCAACTGCAATATATAAAGACATGAAATAATCACAACAATATATTGTATCTAGGAAATGTCATGACATCTCAAATCCCTACATATCTGGTACCTTACATAGCATAAAATATGTTTAAGTTAATTTGTTTTAATATAAAAATATGGTGTCAGGATAGTGTAGTCAGTATAATGACTTGAAAATCTGGAGTTCGATCTCAGGCAGGGGCAAGAGATTCTCTCTTCCCCTCTGGCTCTGGGGCCTACCCACCCTCCTTAGTCAAAGGATACTGGGGGTTATTTCGCTGACAGTAAAATTGCCAACAATTCATCTTCGTCTGGCGTAGAGATTAGGAATGAGTGCAACTATACCTTTTCACCTCCTGTATGCCTTCATAGTATGAACAAAGACAAATTTATGTTTACTTTCGCCTGTCTTCACAATAAATGGCACAAATTAACTTGTGATGAGGCACAATGGTTTACATTTCAAGTGTGGTAAATGATTACTCATGATGAGGGAACAAAGCTGGCTGAGTATGTCATAACTAGAAATGCTTTACAGATTAAGTATTGAACGTGGTGTATTCAAATGAGAAATATCCTTTAGATAAAAATTATTTTTTTTATTGTATTTTAATAGGCAAGCATCTCCAGGTAATTTAATAGCGAAATTCATAAGACTTTTACGAAGACACCGATAATGTTAACAGTTAACCACCTTAAGCCTTAAATTTATGTAAAAATTTTGAAATCTGGTTCCTACCTAACACAAAATGTATTGCACGCGCACTACAAAGATCCCTCTTACATGACATAAAACACGCCAGAATTTATAAACGTGATTCCATCATTAAATGTGGTATACAAACGTTTATTACCACAAAAACATATCCCACAGTACGGGCACAAACTATTCATGGTAGCTATTTTTATGAAAGCCTACCTCATCGTAACGATACTGTTTAATATCGACACAAAAATTGGGTCGCTCCCGCAAGTCCCTTGCTGTCGGTGGAGGATACACAACGCATTTTGGCCACTTCACAGGACCGACTTCACGTGTTGTAGACTGCGATTCAAAAGTGGCGTAACTATCGTTACTATCATTTCCCGTGTCTACTCCGGAATCAACAGACGTCATCGATGAAATAATTCTCAGTGTCAACTCTCTTTAAACGTTATGTACCACGCTGTCACACACCTCCTATGACAACCAACTCAACCACGACCTAATCCACAGATCATCCGTACTAGATGATCTGTGAACTAAATTGCCGTTCCAATAATTCTACAAAGAGCATAGCACTCGTAAAGACTATACTCGCAGCTACGAGTAAACGTACGTTGCGAATATGTTCTTTGCAGTTGCGGGAGGACCAAATCACAGATAATCAGGAATTGATATCACTACCTTCCACACCCGCTGATGGAGCATTCAACCTCTGATCCAGCCGTCATGGGATGTGCCATGGATTAGGGATATGCAATGTGCGCATGTACAAGAATGTGATTGGGTGAATATATGCAACAATACTTATGTTGCATGTTCTCGAATCTTACAACTGTTCGTTGTTACGAATGATTAAAAATCCATCTGAAATCATCCGCGTTGCTTCTGGAACAAAATTTGGGGTATTCCGTTCATTTTATATATTCTGATTGCTCATAGGTTCATCTTTGTGCTTCCTGCCAAGTGAAGGCAGGAGGCGGGTGAATACGATGTCCTGGAAGTGACGGACTATAAAAAAGCTTAAAACTGACGATTTAATGAGAAGTAACTGATGTATACGTCATAAAAGTGTCGTTCAACTTTATGCAAGAAAAACACATCTAGTCTGAAGTCATGCAATGTAAAAATAATCTTCGATAATTCCCGCGTGTATTCGGAAGATCCCACTGTACCACTTTTGTCAATAAGCATGTAAAAGGGCTAGGATAACAGTCACAATTGTGAGATGCTGAAGGCTTTACGACCGGCGACTCACAGGAGGAAGGAAACGAGAAACGCATGTTGGGTTTACAGACTTGAATGTTGCCTGAACAGCTGGGTATCCTTACTGTTATTGATTGTATGACGTCAACCACATTAGACAGGGTGTTGTACACTTCAGAAGTAACATTTTGGTGCCTATGGGATTTGCAAACTTGCTAGGGGGTATATGGGTGTTGAGAAATGACTACCTTGTGTAAAGGTAACAGTTTAAATTGCAGGTAGGAATTTTTTGTTTTTGTTGTAATTTTGGTTTCATTCAGGTTTTTAGCTTGACTGGCAGATTGGTGTGAACATACATGAATGCAAGAAGCATATTATTATAGAATTTCCCTGACATTGGTGAAACAGTGGGGTATAAAAAATGCTCATATCCTAGAGCCTGGTTCTTTTTGCATTTTCAGGTTTATAGCAAGGAAGTAGAGGCAATAATCACTCAGGATGAATAGACAAAGCTACAATCCTGTAATGGTTCATGTGAAGAGTCCAGTGATGCAGTTGTGATCTATATAATTGCACCTTTTTGTTGCTGTCCCCCATACATCTTATTTGGATCTCCAGCATGAAAAGGGAATCTGTGGTGAGGCAAATATGCCGTACTTTTAATTGGTAGCTAGATTAAACAGTCAGAGGCATAAATAATATGGATATCATTACCTGCATCTGTAAACGAATATTGTGAAGTCAGAACTGATTTTCAGGTGACAGTATCCCACATCTTATGACAGTAGAGATAAAGCAATTGATGTGAAAGAGGAGGAAGTTCCTCCAGTAATGTCTACCTGGCATGCAGTGGGGCTGTGCTGGGTCCCTGGACATGCTGGGTTATAAGGAAATGAGATTGCCAGCGAGCTGGCAAGGGATGGCTCTGCTCTGAAGTTTGCTGGACCTGAGCTGGCCTTGGGAGTCTCTAGGCAGGATATACGAAGAAGGATTATAAGTTGGTTGGTTAACCAGCATTGGGTATGGTGACGAGGTCTTGGTAACACCCAAAGACAGGCTTGTGACTTCATTTCGGGACCCTGTCTGGATGCCAAGGCTAGATTTTTTGTCCTTTAACAGGACACAATCCAGGGCTGTTTCTGGCATTCTCATTGGACATAATACCCTGAGAAGATATGTTCATCTAATAGGGCTGTCAAACAGTCCACTCTGTAGATGTGGAGCAGAGGATGAAACCTTGGCCCACATTCCGTGTGAATGTGAAGCTTTGGCTTCACTCAGACATGTGTATCTGGCTTCTTTCTTCTTGGAGCTACAGGACATCAAGAGTATAATTTTGGAGGCCAGCTGGAACTTTAGCAAAGCAACAGGGCTCCCATAAATTGAAATGGGGCACAAAGGGCCCATTAATTAAGGTCTAGATGCATTGGGACCATAAGGTCTCGAACCCAATCGCAAATCAATCAATCAGTCCTCCAGTAATCTTCTTACAAGCTAACACTGAAAATGAGGTGAGCTTTACATTGTATTGTCTTTTTTTAAACATTTAAGACTTAAGAAGCATTGGCATAATCTTCCTGTTTTGGACTTTGTTGATTGTCTATTTTTTGATGAAGCAATATGTTTCAGAAGCTGGCTCTGCTTCCATCTTCAGGCAAGAAAAGCATCTACTTCCCAAAGTCATACTTCAAAAACAGACACTGAACGATGTCCAAAAATGTATTATGTTAGTATGTGTCAAAGCCCTATTGATCTTGCTCAAGAGTAATGGTTTCCCAGCCTGCAACTTTTATGTTAAGGAGCCACAGTACTTTTTAGTAGGAGGTAGCACTTTCACTAAGGGTAACATGCTACATTTGACATTGGAAACTTGATCTTCTGAAGAACTCTGTAGCGTGATCCAGTTTTTATTGGCAAAACATGTACTTCCCCCACTGAAATTTACTTTGTATTAGGTGTATGCTAATGGCATACTGAGAGTGCAGCATGACAGAAAGTAGTGCAGAGAGTTTGGAAATGATGGGATACAAGCTACTGCGTGCAGTGGTTGTAATGGTAATTTTTGGACTATCATCCCTATAGACCTAACCATACCCTATCAGTCATTTTTTCATGCCACTGAAGCATCAGTCAGGGAGTTCTACAATAATGTGGAAGTGGAAATATCTGGCTGTGAATAGTTCTGAATGCAAGAGCCTGAACTCTACCACAGCCACATTTTTGCTCATGCCACTGTGGGACAAATGCATCACTTTCCTCGTGGATTGTGTTAAAAATAATTCTTTAATGGTATTGGTGAGCAAATTTTAACATTGTTATGACTTTACGTTTAATTTTTATGATCTACGGAACCTTACTTGTTCAACATCCTCTGTACATGTTAACAAGAAATAGATGCCTCAACATATAGCATACAGGTAACTGAAGAATAAAATCCAACTAGATGCCACTTATTACTTTATTATGCTTATGTTAGGCTCAACATGTTTCAGGCACCATTATGCCCATCATCAGGAGCCCACAACGATAGTGTTGGTTACCACATGGGCCATCTGGTTGGAAGTTAAGTGCAGGCGGGATGGATAAGTGTCCAGACCGAAGGCTGTCGTGTTACAGCCTTCGGTCCGGATACTCATCCATCCTGCCTGCACTTAGCTTCCAACCTGCAGCAACTCGACAACCAGATGGCCTATGTGGTAACCAACACTATCACCGTGAGCTCCTGATGATGGGCATAATGGTGCCCGATACACGTTCAGCCTAACATAAGCATAATGACATAATAAGTGGCATCTAGTTGGATTTTATTCTTCAGTTATCAAGATGATGTATGGTCCAATACACATCAAATTAGCATACAGGTATGTTCATTTTATTCTGTATCATGTTAGGGCACTTGATTCTGCAGAGTTATAGAGATTCCATACTGAGGCTTCCAAGTGACAGAAATTGGGTCAGTATTTGGCACACATGCTGATATTTAATCATTGTGTCTTCAGGAGTGTTTCTCTGTAATTCTGTAATGAATATTTGAATTGAAGTATTATTTACTTTCTGTAGTATCCTCACAACACTGCACAAGAAGTTCATCCTGCTAATGACTCATGGATTTTTTATGCCCATTGTGTGTATTCTGTGTTTTCCTGAAAAGTTGCAGAATATTTGGTCATTTGCTTACAAATCGGATTTCCTTCCATATGCCATGTCCACCATCCTTATGTGGCAGTAGACGCGAGTAAAACACCTGAATGTTACAGCCGCATCATCATTCTGCTTCATTTGCAGTGTTGAAAATCTTTCATTCACATTTCAGTTTGAAAGAACCACCTAATGGACAGAAGTAGGACTGTGAATTTCTTATGGGAGACAGACTATAGCAATTCCTACAGTTCATGTATTAAATACTGTGTTGAATAAAGATAAACACAGCAGCAATGTTGAAGTTAAAACATGTATTAAATACTGTGTTGAATAAAGATAAACACAGCAGCAATGTTGAAGTTAAACTCAATTAACATAACACAGAGTACTCACCCACTTAAGTAATGAGCTCTTCTGAAAATGAACATACAGGATCTTTCTTTTATTGTCAAACAGAGCACAACAGCTTTATTATGTAGAAAGCCTGCATCTGCTGGGACATCCTGTGGGAGCTTCAGTGCTACTATCAGTGATAAAAGAAACCCACTTTACTGAAGTAACGCTACTGATAATATAAATAACACAAAACCCTCTAACATATGACTATGTACAGTTGCATGAAATTGGGAATTGTGTTTCAGGTTTTGTTAGTTCACAGACAAGCCTAGCATGCTAACCAAAATCTAAATTATATTTTTTGTTGCATTATGTTACCTAAAGTAACACGAACAGTATTATATTTGTATGAAGGAAAATCCATAAGAGAGGGAAGTAGCAGTCTTTGTGAGTTTTGTGCATAATTATTTATTTATTCATTCACTATGCATTGTGTTCACTAAAAACAGGCCATCTATAATACATTGCTTTGCACAGATGTACATTGTGGCTTCCACAGTTTTCATCTGAAATATAATGCAAAAATGCATGGAAAGAACGTCTACTTTGCAATGTAAAATGGTTGTAAAAGAAGCTTATGTAAATCCAAGTGTTAAGATGAGGCATCTCTGTTGTGACATGACCACTGTGGTTTTCCAGCAGACCTATGATACCACAGATCTAAAATCAATTTCATATGCTGAGACTCATCTCACATTTTCTGACAGTCACAAGCAGCATACAGATATGAAAGAGGAGGATGATCCTTCATTAATAACATGCACACTTTCAAAGACAGAGAATGAGGTGAGTGTTTGGATGTTAGTGCTTTGGGAGATATTATTCATAAAGGTCAGTGAGTTTGTTTTGTGACTATTGGGATACTAAAGGTAATGTTAAGGATACATTTTCTGAAAAAGTCCGACTTCTACATTTGTCAGTGCAGCAGGAAAAACAAATACTAAAGTGATGCTCGGTGAGTGAAGAGACAGTCCCTATGGTGTGTTGCCAAACTGCTGCATGCATTGCTCTTCCCTTCCCTGCTTTCCACACGCCACACCCAATTCATCGTCTTCGATTCTCTCATTTTAATTATGTGCGGCAAGTAGAAACTATGAAGCTCCTGACTATGCAGCTTCCTCCAGCCTCTTGTTACTTCCATTTTACATACATGGATATATGTTTGTGTATGTGTGTACGTATGCATGTATGCAATGTATGTATTATGTATGTATGTATGTAATTGTGTAATGATAGTTGTAATAATCTGTTTACTGAAGTATGGTGTATACAGATTTACAAACAAATTCATACACCTCAACCCTCCCCTCTCCCTTCAGACACACACACATACACAGAGAGTAGAGTTCTGATTGTTTGACCTGACTGGATTTTTGGAAATGTGGAATAATATCGAAGAATAATGAAAGAGACTCTCAATTTTTTTTGTTAAATTACAAAGACAATAAGAAGAGTTGTCAACTTCAAAGTTTTGTTAAATAATGAAGAAAATACAGTGAGATGTCCAATGTTTATAATACTTAACATAATGTAAATTTATAAATGAAAGCTTATTTCTGAATAAATGAGTAATGGGCATTTGTTTCTGAGTCTCCTTCATTTAATATTTAGCAATGTCATGACAAGCTCCTGGAATGAAGTGTTATGTTGTTCCTCTACCCAGCACACCAAGATTGAGGAACAATATAACAATAGCAATGGGGTCCTCTCAAGATCCCTACACCATTATTGACCCAAACACACCTGGATACAGTAAACACATATATTGCCAACATACATAATACAAGGCAGGAGCCAACAGATATTAATGTGCTACAATTAAGGATTTTAACTAACATTTTTAAGATTTCTAAGATACAAAAGGACAAAATACATATTGTTTTAAACATTGTAACATCATTGTAAATTTTAAAAAAACAGGGTATTTTTACATTTTATAGAGAAACCTGTGTAACAATATTGCAAAAAGCATATAGTTTTTGAGAAAGTAACGCAACGTAAACCGAAACATGTACAAGGTAATTGGTGAGAAATGTATGTATTTAACATATTGCGTGCATTTAGTTGGAATAAAAGAAGTGACTGACGGCAAGAGTGCATGGAGTGCGAAGCTTCAAAATATGCAACACAACTGGGCCCTGGGCCCCTTTCCAGACCAGCAGGCCCTAGTACTTTGTACCAGCTTCCTCCCACAACTGCCCCCCACGAAAAAGAAAGAAAGAAAGAAAGAAAGAAAGAAAAAAAAAAGCATTTCAAAGCTTATTTCTCTGTGATTAACTTCAGTATTATTTCCCTGCTTAAAACTGTTACTGTACGAACCTCAGATGTGCAGTTGGTGCTGAAATGTGATCACTCTTACAGTAATGAAGATTTGTGATGTCATAGTCGCCATACCATAGCATGATGGTGCAACACCATCACAGAAGCAGCAGGACATCCAGTAGAAATGTTTCTCTGTGATGATCAGAATCGGATAATGGGCCAATCCGAACATAATGCTGTTGAACTTCACATATAAACACAGTTTTGTACCCATCCCATAGCAAGAAGGTTACATATTCCTTCTCATGAGCACTTAATTTTGGTGCTATGTGTTTCTCAGTTCTACTATCATATTTATCTCAATATAAGACAAGATTTTTTTTTTAATCAAAATGGGATGCCTTACAATTGCATACAAATTTAAACATATGCTGTACAGGCATTTTCTTGAAAACATAAAACTGTAAATACGTGCATATGTTTTACAAGCATATAAATATAGTATATGTTTTTCTATCTTTTATACGACACATCATAATGCATTCATTATTCTGACTTTAAAATCAGGAACAAGGAAGCTTCTGACATATGATTAGTTAATCTGTATGTCCACACACAATGCATATTCCACACAACAAGATCAGTCTTTATAAGTCTGTACACAGGGTCAGCCACTGTGTTGTGCTACATTCAGTTACTAGTCATCCTGGAATGTAATGCCTTTCTGCCTCAAATCAGCTTTTGCCTGCTGGATTTCCTATTAAAAAAAAAGAATAATAACAAATGACGACGACAACAACAGATCCAATATGCTGATCCGATGTTCCATTCTGGTTATCATACACACTTTAAATGTGAAAGAATTCGGTTACTGGCATAAAAAATTATTTCTGCAATTGTCCAATAATTTGACAATCCAAACCAGACTATCTTTATTCTGTGTACTGCCACACACATTGTTGGAAATAAAATGGTAATTACATACCAATGCCATAGTACTGGCTACAGTCAAGCACGTATGTGATCATAAAATTAGTCTTTACAGCAAGTAATTCTTTTTGGCCATTGAGGTCAGTTATTACCTATGTACACATATGACTAAATTTCCAAAAATTTTGAGAACCTACTTTTGCAAGAACTACACAAATGAACCCAAACAGAAGAGCTGTATAACTTCTTTTTTTAACCCTCTCAATACCAGGTATTATCACTATGGCAGTGCCTGGAGTGAGAGGGAATATTTTTGAATTTACTGTGGTATAGGAAAAATTATATTTCCCCCTTTTTTGCTTCTTTTTATTGAATTTTCACTGCAGATTAAGAATATGATGAGTTACTGGCACAACAAATGACATAAGATAGTATTTCATATTGGTAGTGCAAACAAATATTTAACTCTCAGATAAATTTAAAAAAAATCTTATCCAGTGAAAATACAAAATTAATGCTGAATTTACTCAACAATCCACAGTATTTAAGACTACATACTGCTCTCTGGTGACACAAAAAAACTGAGTGTTGAACGTTTACTCATTGTTGAGAAAAAATATTTACACATCACTAACACACACTCAACACATTCATCTTGACAGCACAAAAATTCATTCTTTACAATATCATGCTCAAAATCACAGAATGAAGTCCACTAGTTGTGGGGGTTTGAATTTCACTGTCTCCTGAAACATGCTGGTTAACACGTTCATTTGATTAACTAACTTGTCCTCGTTCGGTACACTGACACTGAGGCAGACATAATTTTTCTTGTTACACAGATGCTATAACTTAACAAGACAGGCAATGTATGTATAATGTAACACTGAGGCGCATTTCCATAAGCCCTGCTGCCATGGAAAAGCAATCAGTATTACAAATTCTGATGTGTGTCTGTAGCCTTAGCTATCCAGTATGTGAAGTTCATGTACCGTATTATACTGTTCACTGGCCTGTCTGGCCCTTACTGTATTTTTCCTCATTATCTCATAAATGGCATGATTTTAGGGAAAAAGCTATGGGACATTAATTTTCTATACAGATTTCCAAAACATACTCAAGATCATATTTCATGAAAATCCACCTGGTGGGAGCTGTTATACCATGCAGAGAGACGGACAGACATGATGAAGTTAAGTCGTTCTTCACAATTTTGCAGCTAAAAACTGTTAACTGCTAAGGAAAACTAATACCAGAAAATCTAAGGTAGGCTTGGAAATAACATGCTCTTCTTATCAAAACCACAATGCCATTAGTTGCCATATTATAAAATCCTATGAACTACTGGCATTTATAAGAGACAGTGAAAGGAACAAGTAGCACGATAGTGATTGTAACTCGCTTGCTATAAATGTCAAGGAGTGATGTTACATTACACCGCTTGGCACAAAGCAAATTCAGCACATTTTGAATGAAGACTATGAACGCAACCTATGACAATCATGCGCAATAAAGTCAAAGAAGACTTGTAACCAGTACAAGATATTCATGGTCACCAATATGAAATGCAAAGAAAAGATGCAATGCCATGTACAACTGTGAATGTTACAATGGCAGACCCAAGACATAAATTTCAAATGATATAAATTCTGTTTCTAAAACAAATGTATTTTGCACTGTGTATTTTACCACCATATGAATCTATGTATTTAATAAAATATATAAATTTATAGGCCAACACAACTTTATTATGTAAAATATAATTAATTAAAGGAACACAGAAGCTATAAGGTTTCGGATATCATGAAGCCATCTTCAGGCTGTAACTTACAAGGGGTTTTACATAATAAAGTTGTGTTGGACTACAAATTTATATATTTTATTAATTACTGAAAACACAAAAGAGATTACTCACCTGAAAACTACTTATGTATGTTATTACCTTACCTTTTGTAACTCTTTGGCTGCTTCTTCACAGTTATTGAAAGTATACACCCGCCAAAGCACTGTTGACACTGCATAAAGCTGCAATGAAATCACATGTGAGTGAATCACAGTGACACTCATGTCACACAGATATTAGTGATTTTGGAACTCATTCTAACATTCACACTGCTTGACTGGAGTAAAATGCAGGATTGTTGTAGGCAAAACTGAACTAATTTATCACCGCTGTCCACAATCATAAAGAACTTATTAAACAAGTTCTGGAAGAAATTATATTGCCCCATTAATAAGAAGACAATTCAGTCACCAACCTTCAGAACCTTATAGATATGAAACATAACCTCAAACAGATTGATGTCATCCCTTTGTGCTCTCAATGATCAATAAATAATTACATAGGATACCAGCTAACACAACTGTGAATTTTTGTTAATATGGTTGAAGGTCATTTCAACAAAGTGTAGAAGACTGACAGGCACGATTCTATATGGGCAGAGTGACTTTCTTAGACAGACATGCTGGATGTGCTTGTCAATCCTTCCACAGTGTGAAAGTAACCTTGATAGACTCTACCCACTGCGAAAGAGTCATAATGCAACACCTAGAATGTTAATTTCAATTATTTTTATAAAAATTACTGTGATATTCTTGACAGTATTTACCGCAGGATTCTGCTACCATGAAAAATATGAAGCACGTGTCAACTATATTTCACAGTGAGCAAAGCTATAAAGTAGCAGTTTGAACCGTGGAGACATGTAAGTAATCACAAAAAACGTGGGCATGTGGTTATGCCTATTTTTAATACTTTGTTATGACAAGAAATTAAAGGCTTAAATAATCTGCAAATTATATTAAGGACAGGTTCCAATAACAAATGGCAAATATAATGACTATTTATAAGAAGTGAGTAACTGTTAATATAATAAAACTAGAGTATAGTATGGTGGGCACCACAATGGCCCTTGCACCTAGATCATTTCCAATGTTTTGTGCAATGAAACTACAAAGTGGATCTTAACAAAGACGTAATTTCTGTGAAAAACCTTCAGTGTTCAAATATCCTATTATCCTCAACTGTGGCACCACAATACTCACCCCAAATAATGCTGGAAGAAACAGAGGTAGGGGGATGATGACAGACATCCACTCTTCAAGTAGGTGGGCTTGGATATGCCTTGAAATTATGGCAACCCATGTTCCAAGGAAAATTCCCACTCCAAAAAGCCACTCCAATAACTTTGTCATTTTGATGGAATGTGTTCTGGTGGGAGAAATGAAGTGCTGAAACACTATCACCATAAAATAATTATGCAATATAATAAACATATAAAGATATGTTTGTTTGTGAATAGTACTAACTTAATACACAGAATTCCTTATGTAATTTTGTACAAAATTGTATTTCAAAAATACTGTACAATTACATGCAAATGTAGTTACATATCTAAACACTGTTCATATTACAGTCAGACTACACAATTTTGCAAAATTAAAGGGTTATGATCCTGTAAACTATCTAGGGTCGAAGATCAAATATATGCACAACCTTCCTTATTTTACTTAACTTACAGTGTACACACACACACACACACACACACACACACACACACACACACACACACAAACAAACAAACAAACAAACACTTTTCATAGATCTAAGATCTGTTCAATTATGATTGAATATGAAATAGGTCAAAATAATACTTGGTGCAGTTACACAACTTCATCACAAGTTACAAATTAAATATCCACAGGTTTCACAAGATGTAATCACAATGACTAACAACAGAAAAAAAAATGTGCATACTATTAAATATGAAATGTATAATAATTATTCAGAGTTATATTCATAAAACAAGATAGCTACAAGTTGTTCAATACAATATATGACTGAATAGTTAAAATGACTAGATATAATCCTGATCATTTGATAAGAACTCCTCTATAGAATAAACTGCATGCAGAACAATAAACTTTCTTAACTCAGACTTAAAATTAATTTAGTCATTTGAAGTTTCAATATGCTTGCTGGTAAACTATAAAAATTTTGTAGAAGTAAGTAACACCTTTTTGAATAAAAGAATATTTCACTAAAGGATTTTATGCCTCATATTTATACAATGTATTGAGGAGTTAGCCTGAAAGTTATCCAGATGGTTAGCAACAAACATCATACATACAAAAATAATACAAACTTGGAAACGTTACTATATTACGTTTCTTAAACCAGTTTCTACATGAGTTCCTTGGACCTATTCCCTACATAATTCTTATTATCCATTTTTGAATCAAGAAAAACTCATGTGTAATAGTTGATGTGCCCTAAAATATTGTACCATACTTTATCAATGCATGAAAATGAGCAAAATATATGAATCTCAGTGTTTCTGTGTTTAGTATATGAGATAGTCTTCTCAAGATAAAAGATACAGTACTCAAATTATTTAATAAAGACCTTATGTGAGTCTTCCACACGAGGTGGCTACCCAAATGTAAACCTAAAAATTATATAGCGTCAGTTTCAACAAGAATTTTACATTATCCGTTAAATTTAATGGATAGTAGGAGAATTTAGCCAGTTTAAATTGTACTCTATTTGTTTTATCTGCATTTAATAGAAATGGATTTGCCTGAAACCATTTTGATATATGATGTAAGACAGAATTAGATATTCAATTTAGTTCTCATAATTACTAGTTGTAATAAGCATCCTGGAGTCATCAGCAAACATTATAACCTGACAGAGTTTATAAATTGTCCCTGGAAAATAACTGATGTACATGTAAAAAAGTAAGGGACCCAGAACTGAACCCTGAGGAACCCCACACTTTACAGTGTTCCACCTTGAATTGTAGTTATAAGTGTAGTGCAGTGTATGAAGTTTCAGTGGTAAGATTAGTAGTAAATAATGAACTAAAAAAGATAAAGACTAATTTAAGATATTCTGGAAATATCCAGGTGGCAGATTGAAGAAAGGAAAGAAAATATAATATATTTTCATCACCACCTCCACTCACTTATAAAATCTACAAAATGCTGCCAATAGCCATCATTCAGGAGCAACCTCTATGGGCATTCTTGAGATGGGGGCCAGAATATGTTCTTCCATATAAAAGGCTACACAAATATGCATGCAATTATGAATTGTCAAGTGTATGTTGTCTTCTAACTACTTTTCAATAAGCCTACATTCACATCATACAAGACAGGAGAGGGTAGTCAGTATAGTGAACTAGGCTAACGGTCGGACACTCTGGGGTTCAAAACCTGTAAGAGGCAAGAGATTTTCTCTTCTCCAAAACGTCCAGACCGGCTTTGGCGCCCACCCAGCCTCCTATACGATGGATACGGGAGATTCTTTGCCTCGGGATAAAGCGGTCGGAGTATGAGGATGACCACTTAATTCCATCTAGTGCTTAGGTCAAGAAGCAGTGGACATATACTTCAAGCAACTAACGTACAAAACCTTCTGCAGACGGTTTCAGTTCATTTACTCACAAAGGATGACCGTTATGAACTTTCCATCCATAAACGTTAATTCAATTCTCGACTTGTCTCACTTCTAACGTACAAACCGCAGCACTCACAAAACATCTGACTTTTGTGAATTATGTACATTTAATCCGATTTCGAAATGAAGGTTATGTCGTAATCAGGAGATAGGACAGGATTATAACACTGTAAATTCAAATTCAATAAAAGTGAAAATTGACCATTAATTAAACATCAGCCACATCATATCACAAATAACATTTCTAACCTGTTACTTCCTTCACATCCCAACCGTGTCAAACACACGTACACACACACATGCAAAGACACGTTGATAACGTGTACATAAATGACAACACAAGCACAGATGCATTTGTAGTAGACACTCCGTTCCAGACCGATCAGCAGAGTGAGTGGTTACAAACGGGTTATATATGATGTGTGCAGCCCGGTTACAGACTCGTGCAGACACGGATCATCTGGTGCACTTCGAGATATAGTTTTAGTTTTGAACGCATGTGTTTTCAGCCAGAAAGCTACTTAGAATATGTGTCAAAAGAGTGTGCCGTATATAATGTACGTTATTTCTCTTAGCCAGTTTTATGTACTCAGTTGCGGACTTTTGTTTCGTAACTGTTATTCGTAATAATAACTACGGTCAGGCTATAGAAAACTGTAATAAACCATCATATTCTTCTGGTACCAACGTTTCGGAGGAACTTGCTGCCTCCACCGTCAGGTTACTCCGAAAAAGTAAACTGCTCACAAATAGTTATTACAGAAGACTAGAGCAGGATATGTGATTTGAATAGCAGGCCAGTTGTGGTGGTGGTACTCTGTAGGCTTAGGTTGCAGGTAGAACATAAGAGGAAAATGGAAACAGATTATAAAGATTTCATTGGTGTGAAAGAAAGCTGAGTTGAAGTGGTCACAACTACGGTACGAGGGGAAAAAATATAATAGGCAAGAAATTATAACTATTCAGAACAAGCATGTCTTCAAGGGCAGTTTGTGTGCTTGAGAGTAAGTGCTCAAGTGTACCAGTGATACCAGGAGGTGACATTCCGGAATGGAGTGGATGTGTAGGGGTGAGTTTGAGCAGAGGACTTAGAAATGAGGTCAGATAAGTCAAGGGTGGGATTAGAGTGGAATTAACATAGTAGTTTGTTGTTGTAACAGGACCTGGGGTGGGTGTATAACACTGTATAATTGGGTGAGTTGTATCTGATAATCTTATGATTCAAGGACAGTGGTGCCCTAATTTTCTCATAAGTCCAGGAAGAAACCTGGACTGCTTACATGTAGGTACTGTAAACCTTTGAAACCCTGGGAATGACTCACCCAATGACTGTCATAGTTCAGAAGGACTAGAGACTTTCTGAAATGGCCAAATTGAAATGCCAACCTTATGCTAGGCTGTGTCTTTTAGTCTGCAGGTGGCTAGCTAGTGATACTACTGTTGTGACTTAAAAGACAGTCCTTGAAAGATTAAATTCTGCAAGTTGTGACTCAGCTACAGCGGGATGGCTTGCACTGAAACTTGGAATGACTTTGTGGGAACACCCCACACATCCAGTAACCATTTTTCCTCACAGCAGCTCTCTGTCTCTCCAGTATCTGCTCCGCACACAGAACCATGCAGCACTGCTTTTCATCACAGCACATCTCTGCTTTAGCAAAGCGGCCCTTTTCGGATCCTCAGCCATCAGTAGTCATTCACTGGACCACACCTACAACTCTACCAACTAACCATTAGCAGACCAGATATGTGGGGTGTTCTCACAACTTAGAAGTCTTGTGTAATGTTTGCTGTACTTAGTTATCCTTAATAAGGATTCATTCATGTGATTAAAATGTTACAGTCCTTAATAAGGATTCATTCATGTCAGATTAAAATGTTGCAAGATACCAACACCTGTATCTTCATACAGTTAATGTCCCATCACTTAAAAACTGCCCTGTATTAACGTTCAGTTTCAATGACTGAGTTAATAATCTGGATGATAAATTTACTGCATTCAAGAATTTGTTTTATAGCTCACTGTTAAAAAAAAAAAACCTTACTTGAAGATTATCCTGTAATTATTACTTGGAAAATCTGCATTAGCAGTCACTTCAAACCAGGAATGAGGCCATCTTCACATACATTTAGGGATCTCGTTATGACCCTCCAGAGATTCTGCAGAAGTCATTGTAATACACAATTGACAGTACCAATTTTTAGTTGTCTCTCCACATCAGTTTAGGCATCTGAAGCACACTATAGATATGTGCACATTTCTTTAGTTCCAGAACAAGACCAAAATTACACCCTTACCATGTCAGACACAGAGTACTGCTTGGTTTCCCAAATTGTAAAGATACCAAGAACTCAGCAGCAAAACAACATGACTGATTTTCTCGTACATGATAAATCATTTGTCCCTTGGATGTTACTGGAAGATAAACATGAATGTATTTGATATGACTTCAGGCTACAGTAATGAATGCGTTTATCTTCAAGGCATACAGAATCCAGGCCCACACATCAATTGCCCCATCCATCAAGACTGACTAGAAACTTAAAAGTGATCCAGTCATACTGAAGGAAAAAAATTTACATAGCTATAAATTGAATCCCACTTACCCTGTCCTTAATAATGTAATTTTAGTTTGTTAGTAGTTAACATAACCAACAGTTGTGTGCGAGTTAATACTTTCAATAGCAAATAGTCTTAAATCATACAGTGGCAAAAATATATTGTAAATGAAATGACAGGAAGCAGTTATATTCTGCTATAGGTTACTATCTCAGCAGGTGTTTGCAGAGACTGAGGAAAACCACAAAACCCTCAGTCAATGTATCCTGTCTCCACAGATTTGAATGTGGAACATTCTGAATATGAAGCAGCAGCTTGATTAGCCAGGGATAGTCATTTTAAAAAAATGTTAAAAATACAGATTTAAAAAATCTCTGATTCTTAATGTACACATCAGCAGCCACTGCTGATATTGCATCCATGGCCGTTCATAACCCCAAGTCTCAGGTTAGGTACAAAAAGAATTTGTGGGCTGCCTATAATGTGTATTACCTTAATGCGGTTGATGCCGTCAAGAGCCGTAGAAGAGGTAAGGATAACTTTAATGACCTGTCAGATATAAGACTACAACAAGTGACAGGACAGCAAATGAATTGGGAAAGATTTGACTGTCACCTAATTTGAAGGCCTATTATGGCATATGCCTGAAGGACTGAAGAAAGGCATAAAAATCTTGTCACAAAAGCCAGTGTTGGGACTCAAATTTGACCACAGGACCTGTATAAATATTATGTAGCAGTGGAAACCATTGAGGCACCATGTTTGATCACAGAGTCCCTACACAAGTCCTGCTTTTTCAAATATGAAGAGTCATGTAAACATTTTCAATAAGTGAAAAGCTGAATCATGCCCATGAATAAATGCATCAACCACTCTTGTGGAAAGAAAACTGCAGTAAAATGACAGGATTTCTGGATATGACAGCAAACCCAGAAAACATAACGACTGATCAGAAAAATCTTCTTTAACCTAGCTGTAATGCTGTGAGCACTTTGCACTTGATACTTTGTGTGTGTGGGAGCGGGGGCACTCGCCAAAAACAATTTTTTTTTTCAGGTAAGGCATCCCCGTTGTGTTTTCAGTACTTAGAGATTGCATATAATTTGAGTGACACAACCTTTATTGCAAAAGATATATGTTTAAAAGATAATTAAAACATCATGACAGCTACATGTTTCAGCTTTCTTCTTAAAGTCATCTTCAGGCTGGGATTTAGAGGATTTTTCATATACAATTTACAGTGTTTTCAAATACACGATCTCGTTTACAAAAATTGTTTTTAGTATGCTAGGATATGAAATATAAAATTTGAAATTTAATTATAAAATTATGTAAGGGAATAAGATAAAAAAATACAGATAAAACAGAAATTATTTTGTGGGGATTATATAGTAGTTGTCGTGAGCTTCTCATAAACGTACATGAAGTACCTTAATATTACATTGTGTGGAGATGTAATGTCTTATCCATATTATTGCATTAAGCAGAAATGTAGTATCTTTCCGTATGGATCATTAGATAAATGTGTTGAATATTACTGGAGCATATGTGGTGTGTATGCTTGTCGGAGTCTTACCTTACGTATAATTTATGTTCTTGTGGAAAGTGATGTATTCGATTTTTAGTTACGTGGAATTTTCAATATTGATTTGGCAATTATTAGCACTTGAAATTTTTATGGAACTAGAAATTTTATAGTCACGTGGAATTTATCACTTTATAATAAGGCACTTGACTCTGTTTTAGAGTATGTAGAGTTGGAGTATTCCAACATTCACATAGTGCAGTACAGTTGAAGACCAACACACATAAAGCATACACACCACATACGCTCCAGTAATATAGAATACATTAATCGAATGATCCACAGGGAAAGACACTACATCTCTGCATAATGCAATAATACAGATAAGACACAACATCTCCACACAGTGCAATAATAAAGGACTTCATATACATCTATGAGAAGAAGCCCACTACAAACAACTTACAGTATAATCCCCACAAAATAATTTCTATTTTATCTGTATTATTTTATATTATTCCCTTATATAATTTTATAATTAAATTTCAAATTTTATATTTCATATCCTAGCATATTAAAGACAATTTTTGTAAATGAGATCTTGTATTTGAAAACACTGTAAATTGTATATCAAAAATCCTCTAAGTCACAGAATGGAGATGACTTTTAGGAAGAAAGCCGAAACATGTAGCTGTCATGATGTTTTAATTATCTTCAAACATATATTTTATGCAATAAAGGTTGTGTTAGACAGTCAAATTATATACGAGTACAATCTCTAAGCACCAAAAACATGTGTAACAGCAACTTCTAACTTAACCTTTTGGCGCCAGAATTATTTTTTTAATTTTAGCACACACTGTATATAAAATGTGAATAATACGGGAACCAAATATGTTAGAATTATGAAACAAACTGCATTTTTAAGAGAAAAAAACGGAGAGTATATACCATGTTTAAAATATTCAGTACCTATATTTGTTGAATAAATATATAAAATGCAACTT
>Ga0131853_10001194_pt1 | contig 46974 bp, 40 predicted proteins | sample TergutLab28metaG_FD_92764 | JGI IMG/M metagenome (GOLD analysis project Ga0131853, IMG submission 92764) | Labiotermes labralis P1 segment gut microbial communities from Petit-Saut dam, French Guiana - Lab288 P1 (version 2) (version 2) | ecosystem: Host-associated > Arthropoda: Insects >... | reverse complement strand
TTCTCTAATATCCTTTAAAAAAGATTTATAAGCTCGCAACTCATCTATACGACGTTGGATTTCACGTGCCTTTGCTTGGTCTAAATTATAAAGCTGCTCTAACATCATCTCTAGCTTTTTTATCTCTTCTGCTTTCGCTTGCAATAATTCATCTATTGCTCTCTTAAGTTCTGCTTCTGCTCTAAGAAGCTCCTCAGATTGCCCCTCTAATTCTATTGCACGTTGAACTGCTTCCAATGCTTCTTGTAATTCTTCTAATGAGTCCTCTGAACTATCACTTGAAGAGCTATTTGAGCTACTGTTATTATTTCTATTTCTGTTCTTTGACATATACTATCTTCTCCCTATAAAATTTCTTGCTATTGCAATATCTGTCTGTTCTACTTGCTTAGATGAATTAGCTATAAAACTCAACATTTTATCTAAAAACTACAAGCTTCTAAAATTTTTTGGTTATTTTCATTTAAAGCTTCACTGTAACTTGCACTAGTTGCACCATCTATTTGGCGTAAGTTAGATTGAATTTGTCTATATTCTTGATTCACTTGGAGTAATAAATTCCGATTCAGATTATTTCGTAATTGTCTTATTTGATTCTCTACTTCTCTATAATTTATTGATATTTCAGACATTTTTGATTTCCTCCTCTTTTAAATAAACACCCAATCTAAAAAGATTAAGTGCCTTTAATTAGAACATTATTATATATTTTTTTGCTAAACAATGTCAAGATATTTTTTGTTCAAATTTAAATAAATTTTATTTAAAACTCGTATCATTTCTAGCAAGCCTTAAAATCTTATCGTGTATAGTTTCTTTGCTAGTTTCACTAAAATAAAAATTTACTTCATATGTTATGTTGCCTATTTTTTTGTCATTTGTCCAAAACTTTCTCTTTCTGGTTTTTTCTCTGTGTTTTTTGTGTTTTCTGTGTTATTCATATGATTTCTCCTTAAATAAGTTCGCTTGCTATACCCTCAAGGTAAAATTGCTTGTTATAAACTAAGACCGTAACTTTTTGATTTGGTTTGTGGTTTAGGTGTTAGTTCGTCAATGTGATTTTGTATTCCTTTACTTAGTCCATAATATTTTTCTATATTTTGGGCTATATCATCAAAGCCTACATTTTTTGAGTATTTAATGGCATAATTATTTGTAGCTTGTAATATACGTTTCTGCTCTGGTCCATGTTTTATTAAGGGAATAAAAGGGAGACACTTGAAATGATACTCAAGTGTCTCCCTTGTGGTAATGCTCCCTAAACCAATGTGATCCACTAAATGTTATGTTAACCTGTTTCTTTTCCTCTCTTCGATTTAAATAAGAAAAAGGAAGATAGTAGTACCAACCCGCTAAATCCCACTGTTAATGTCATTGGGTCAGAGGTATCTGGTAAATTCAAGCCGTTCTGAATCTCCGTTGGTGTTTGCTGGCTTGGTGGTAAAGGTTGTTGCTGAACAGACGGCATAGTTACTTGAGATTGATTCCCACCTGGTTGTTGTGGCTGGTCAGTCCCCGCTCCTCCACCTTCTGGCTCGAATACCGCTACAAAAGAGACATTTTGTGAAGGCATAGTAAATGTCATAGATGGGTTTGTAGGAGCATTTATCGCTGTCCCTCCTCCGACCAGTTCCCATGTTACAAACCTATATCCTGAAGGTGGTGTAGCAACAAGTGTTACTTGTGTCCCTGCCTGTCTCTGACCTTGTCCAGACACGCTACCTCCAACTCCTCCACGTGTAGTAGCCATAACATTGAATTGTGGTTGCTGAGGTTGCGGTGGTGGTTGTGTCGGGGGTTGTGTTGGTGGTTGGGGTTGTGTTGGTGATTGAGGTTGGGTTGGTGGTTGCTGGGGCTGTTGCGGTTGAGTAGTAATGGGTTCAATTGCCCTAAACTCTGGACGAAGGGTTAAATTGAAGTCCGGCATACGAAAATCTAAGTCTGCCTGTGTTAGGTCATAACGTGTGTTAAAACCTGCCAACTGTGCTGTCCCTGGTGAAACAATAACCCAACGTACAAACTCGAAATCATTGTTAGGAATTGCTGATATAACAATGTCTTGATTCGCCCTAATCTGCCTAGTCTGCGTCCCTTGTTGCTGTTGAACTCCAGCATTAGCTGTCGGAGCTGGAAGTTCTGCTCTTCCTGAATTTGCAGGTGTAACTGCCTGGATTGTCAACATCCTGTTAGCACCAAGTTGATTCTGTTGATTGTTTTGATTATCTTCCCAATCTGGGTCACGCTCAAAAATAGCTGAGATGGTCACATTATTGTTAGGCATAACAAAGGTTTCTGACCTACGTTGATTCTGTCCACTCCCTGGAATCGTTGCTCCAGTTAATCTCCAACCTGCAAAAACATAGCCACGGTTAGGGGTTGCATCAATGTTTATGTGAGTACCCTGCTGAACTCTTCCAACGTGGCTAGACCAAACCGTCCCTCCTTGAGTTTGATTAATATTAACATCATGCTGGTTCTCTGGCTCATACAAATTTACCTGAAAATGTAAAGTAGACCTCTCAGCTGTACTAATGTTAGGTACAACGAATGTTGCTGTATTATTAGTAATTGTTGGTTGAACACCCACAAAGTTAAAGGTGATGTCCCTAATACGAGCCGTCATAGGTGTCACGGTGATGGAAGCAGTCTCACCAGGATGGTGGCTTCCTGAATGAACCACGATATGGCCTGACGGATTAGAAATACTGGCAAGATATACTCTTCGTGTTGTATCAATGTCGGGCTGATTCCCTCCCCCTCCTGCTCCTGAACCGCCTTGCTGTCTCATTGTCGGGATAAGGGTAACGTTCTGACTTGGCATAGTGAAACTAATAACTTGGTTAGTTGCCTGTGCACCTAAGCTAATATTATCCGATGACCAACTTTGGAAAGTTTCCGTCGATTGACCTGACCTAATCAGTTGAACTGTTGTTGTAACACCACTGTTAACTGTCCACTGGTTTGTACCGTTTGGTGTCGAGTTACTGACAAGAACTGTCCACCCTGTTGGAATGTTTGGCACCGTAATAGTTTGCGGTGTTGGTTGTGGTTGCCCTGAGCCACCACCTGGGTCGGTACCTCCTCCAGAAGTACCACCGCGGAATTCTGCTTGAACAGATAAGTTTCTTGTCGTAACTGTACTAGGGAAGAACGTGTGGGCTGAAGTCGCATTATCAAGTAGATGCGAATCTGGACCACGCCATGCAATGAACTCAGCTCCTGCGTTAGGCAATGCTGAAATACTTACCTGCTCGTTGTTAGAGAAGATATGGCTACCTGTCGGGCTAGTTGTTCCATTTCCGATTACACCCATTGTAAGCACATTACCTTCTCTTGGTGCCACAGCTAAAGATGCAATAATCCTCGGTGTTTGCCCAGAAGAAGTAACGTGATTCCTAATCCATACTTCGTTAGTCAAATCCTGTGCAGTAATGCGGATGCTGTTGTCAGACTGCCAAGCCGCGTTCATCGTACCGATACCTTCGGCATTGAAAACTATCGGACCTTGGTGTAAGTCGGATGGTATATGACGGACGTAAATAGCATTGTTCGTAAACTGAGTATTAATGCTGGCAGGTAAATTGGTCGTAATCTCAACAGTTACCTGATGCACACTAATCATCCGAGTTATCTCATCAGGCGGATTACCTTCGGTTATCTCCACTTCAATTGGAGGTGTAATAGGAATAGTTACAATCCTTGTGTAACCAAGGCTCCTGCCATCAATCCGTGCTTCGACGGGTATACTTGCAAGAAGTGGTGACACGATTTGAACTGCTAGAGCCAACATCAAGACGTATGTAACTCGTGCCAGCCACGCCCTCTTTTTGGTTTTCATTTTAATCATGATTTTAACTCCTTAACTGATTTTTTCTTTACTTCTATTGTAACCACAAAAACCACTCCGCTACCCACCAACAAGAATGAACCTATTAAGGTTAGGGTAACAGGATCGAAGGTTTGTGGGAGAAGAATATTTTCAGTCTTCCCACCATCCTCTTTGCCTTCTTCCGAAACCTCGGTTATTACCCTTAGTGTCAAGGGTCTATTTTCAATCTCAATTGGGTGTGAACTAGTATGCACTTGCCCGCTCGGAAAATATAAGTAGAAAACCAAGTGAGTAATATATGGATTAGGCAATATCTGCCGTGCTGTACTCCTTCCTACACCGTGTGCCACCGCAATTGTACCCTCGTCTGGAATAGTCCCTAAGCCCTGAACACGCCACCGTAATTCAGGAAAGATATTCAAGTCCTCGCCTGTAATAGTAGCAGTTAAATAAACGGGTTCCATCCAATTAAAAATATCCTCATTAGCTTGCAGCTGAACGCGAAAATCTAATGTACGCATATCAATGTTTTCTAATGCGTACCAATCTACGTATCTTGAACCCCACTCGTCTTCCGAGTATGTAGCTGTAAACTCATTCCCACTAGAGGTTGGTTGAGTAAATAAATGTGGTGCACGTGAATAGTAAGGAAATGTGTCCATCTCGTTAGGATTATAGGGGTATCCTGCGACTTGCGAATACCCTAAGACCAACAAAGGAGAGGCGACTCCGATCAAGACAATAAGTCCTAAACAAACAGTAACATATACTATCCTTTTCAGTGAAGTTCGCATAAAGAACCTCCTACTGTTCGTCTTTTTTTTGCAAAGATATGCAGCAAACTTCAAGACGTTTCCTTTGAATAGCCTTAATGCATAAGTCTGCGATTTCTGTACCAACTACAATGCCTACACCAATGGCAACACCGATTTTGAATTTCTTTGTGTAACAGATTTGTGGAATTTTCATACTAGTTTCCTCCTTGTTTTAAGTAATGTCCTAACATATATTATTAAAGTCAATATCATAAGCGTAAGAGTTACAGTCATAAGTGTAAGAGGGTCGTTGGTTTGAGCCAATGTAATCTCTTCTTTCTTGTCTTTCCCCTCGCCATAAATATTAACAAGGGTTTCAATTGTGTACTCGTTCGGGTTAAAGTTGTACGGTGAACGGAATCGGAATGAATCTTGTGGTATATTATGATTATCAAAAATTGTGAAGATATAATACCTTCCTTGTTCCAAGGATAAGTTTGGAAAAATCATTGGGGCATGTGATCCGAAGATAACTAACTCGCCTTCTGTAGGTCGTCGAACATCGGTATTTGGTATAAGTACAGAACCTCCGTGAGGAAGTTCTTGGGAAACCCGAATAAAATAAGGGTCTCCCACAAAACCTGAAATAAACAGTTCGAGACGATGATTAAACCAATCGATACGTATTGCATCAATACGTATCTCATCCGTGATATTCCGTTGTATATCTAACCTCTCCATATAACTAGGAGGTCTAAACCTTTGCGAAATATAACGAGGGTCAATATCAAACATAGGAATGTAGCTAGATTCTCTTTCTTGAAACGCATTCAAATCTTGTCTTTCCCTCTCTTGGTTATTAGCCAAGGTTAGTATTGGTATTGATGCACCCAAGATGATTGCGATTCCCAAACAAGAAATGGTCTGTATCATTCTTTGAAATGGAGTTCTCATAGGAAGCTCCTCCCTTACTGTTTTTGGAATCTGTTAGACTTTTCGTTCCCTTGCACCAATGGCAGGGATCTGCCTAACTCTTGAGAAACGGTCTCTACGGAATCACTAACTGCGGACACAAGGCAGTTAACCTTCTCATCTGCAACAGTCGTATTTTTCTCCTCCATAGGAATGAATTCTTCTGTTGGAGTATCCTGCCCATGAACTCTATTATTCTCTCCCATAATCACTCCTTTATATTAAGTCATCAATGTCGATAGGATCAGACATTTTATCCCCAAAATCAACCTTCTTGATAACCGAAGACGGTATATTTTCTGGGGGAATTTTCAAATTGAACAAATCGCCTTTATATTTCCCTACGGCTACTTCCTCCATGTTCTCATATACTTCTGCAAGCTCTAACTCTTCGTTAGGTACTTCCTCTGTTGAGGAAGTGTAGTCTAACGGGATTTCCTCCAACGAAACCTCTTCTACCCCTGAAGGGACGGCATCTTTATTCCCACCTGCAGACTCCAAAATATCTTTCTCATGAACTTGGAATATCTTTGCCGAATCGTTAACCAACTCTCTTAACGCTGCTTCACAGTCAGCCCAGTTAACAATATCACTTGCACAATTCTCAGGATTATCAGCTTCAGCCAAAGTAACTTGAGTATCCTTAAATTCTGGGTCTCCTGTTTGCTTGGCAACCCAAGCCAGAGGAGGTAACTTCCCAACCAATTCTTTAATAAATTCTGGAGAGGTAGTTTCCAATTTAGACACTTGGTTGTAAAATTGGAAAATAGCGATATTCACTCTTAAAGTAGGTACAATAATACTGTTCACCGAAATTAACAGAAGCCTTGTTGTAACAAACATAAAAAGAATATTCCACCAACCAAAACCGAAAGATATTGTGGTTAAGATAACAGACACCGCCAAGGTTAAGAAAATTAAAACTTCGATAGCGACTAGATACAGAGTATTATTTACTAACATTTTAGGTAGCACCCGTATATACAAAGCAGCCCCTTCTAAAAAGAACTTAGCTTGATTTTTAACCTTAGTTTTAACTGATATTTTCTTTTTCGGGTTCTCTATCTCCCAGTGTCGCCGATACATCTCTTGGGTGAACCAAGTGTAACTGACTAGAACCTCGTCCATAGAGTCAAGGGCCATATTTATGTTATACACAATAAATTTGAAAAAAGAATTTCCCACCCCAAAACCACCAGGATCATTGAGATGGTTCAAAATTGTTTTTTCTAATAAAGCATTCTTGACAGTTTTAACCACCTTAACGCCCTTTACAGTGATAATACTAGTAGCCGTATTCCCGATAAGGTTGCTGGTCGCCTCTTTCCAAGCGTATCCCGTCAATGTTCCTTTATACGATTGGTCTAAAACAATCACTGTGACTGCGATAGTATGTGCCAATTGAAGCAAATAATCAACAAATCTTACAACAGTAAGTCGGTAAGCCGAACCCAAACCCAATGCAATCGGTATAGTCATTAAGTGGGTAATGATATGCATATCCCATCTAATAAATAAATTCCGCAAAAATAAAATACCAATAACAAAAATGACGGCCGAAGTTAAATTAAGGATTAGCCTAAGGAAAGTGAGGAAGAATGTTCTGAAGAAAATCTTATACATATTTAGAGATCTCCATCCTTACCGACATCGGGATAGATTGTATATCCGTGTCTGTGTCCTCCAAGACGAGAATGTAGTTAGAAGGAAGCAATACTAAATTTGTCCACAAATAAAGAAGGGCTTCGTAATGCTTGGTTATCTTTCCACTACCAACAACGGCTTCAACAATCCTTTGAGCTGTTAACAGTATCTTTTCATCTTTCCTTTTTGCGTTAACGAAAATTGTATCTACGGCATTACGCAATGATACTGTTTCTGCAACAACATCGAAGTCTTCAAAGAGACTTTCGGAATAGGTGGATGCCAAAACAATTAAATACTCAAACTTATCCACACGAATACTTCTTGAATGTACATACTCTAGGTATGCACTACAACGGTTTGCTTGGGCTATGGGTTCACCAATGCTCCAAGGCAGGGGGACTACATCTTGAAGATATTTTTGCAAAGTATGCGTCGTAATGTTCCCGTGCCCCGATATCTGCATAATACTTTTCCGCAACTGCACATTGTTTTTAATGAAAGGTATAAGCTTCATGCGACCTCCTTTATATAATTGAAGTTCGGAACATCCGTTCTTGTTGTACCAATTTTTCTGTTTCATCATTAACACGCAATGTCATGCACAGCAAAATTTGGTCGTTCTTCTCATCATTAATTCGAAGTAAATGTTCCAAATATGGCTTACAGTGGTCGTCAGGATTTACAATCAAATAACCTAACTTATCATCAGCATCCAACGCAAATAAATTCTGATAATGGGTCTGATACTGATTAGGGATATACATCACCCCATGGGCGTTGTTAGTAAGCTTCCTAAGGTACTGAATAGCTTTAATCAAATCTCCCTGCCTTACTAAACGACCCAATAAATAAAGGGGTCGCCGCCTTGTAAAGTTCCGATATGTCCGTAAAAACGGCCCTTGTCTTATAAAGTAATGCCCATACCTCCCAATAGCTAAGGCTTCAATAGAGTCAAAGGAGACTAGAGGGTAGCCAGATAGGAAAGCTGTAGGTTCAATACCAATGTGCTTTAATGTCTCTGTCGCATTGATAAGTTTGTTCTTTTTTCCAGGATTATTCTCCAAATCAGTAGGGATAATATATGCCCTCCAACTATTTGGAAAGATATCGAACACATTAGTCATAGAACTGACTGTAGTATAAAACCGATTTGAGAAGAATTGTTTAATACTCTTTTCCGTGTTCTTCATCACGCGATGTGCATGGCTGTCCTGCTCAAAATCATCAGGAGTTCTCTCGTAAGTTACAGTTTCTAACATAACACCTCGAAACAATTCGGTAATAAAAGGGAATACTGCATCCAGAAATTCCTTCGGGTTATTCTCCGTGCTTCTCGAAAAGACTATTGTTTTCGGGTCTAGTGGATTTTCTTCTTCCCAATAAGCTAATCCGAAGCCAGTTGTACTTCCGTCAACTCCAACCACATATTTCTTATTAGGATTAATCTTCCCTAATTTCTGAACATTCGCCCGTATATCCTCCGACACCAAAGTGAAAGAAGACTCTACATCCTTAAAATATAATCTCATATGCACTCCTTAAAAGATAAACTCTTCCACAGCCTTTGGCTCTACACCTTTCATAACAAGGTGAATATAAATAGACTTATCACTAATAAATCTGCTAGCCAAGGGAGAATCAGGAGTGTTGTTTTTAATCATTTTCTTAATGTGGTCTCGATTGTCTTGGGAAACTCTCTTACTGCGAATCATCTTAACAATTTCATATTCTGGATTTACTTTTTGAAGGAACACTTGAACCTCCTTGAATCCGATGGCATCTGTCTGTCTTTCAAATTTCAACCACTCTTTAACCAAAGAATAGACTCCTCCTTTTCTATTGCAAGCAAAACAATTATACCTGTTCATCTCTAAATTATAATAGAAAGAAGGATCTCCATCAGAATGAAATGGACAAGAGTAGGCGTGGTTGTTCCCCACTTTCTTATCTGGTTTTCCCAAACCTATTTCCTCTAAAATCTGACTTATCTGGAAAAGTTCATTATTAATAAGGTTTATCCGAGCTAAGATTGTGTCAGAAGCGTCCATTATTTACCCGCCTTTCTCGCTAACAAAACAGCGATTTGAGAAGCGATAGATTTATCGTCGTCGGAATTTTTAAATTGTTGAAGTAAGTCCTCTAATTGTTCATCCTTTTTACCCAAATTGTCATACTTCTGCTTAAACCTATTATAAGCTTTGCTTCCCTCTTTCCCCTCTCTTGAAGAAATATCGTTATCAATGAAGCTTATCTCATGCTCTAATACGCTTGCGGTTTCCTCATGAAAAACTTCGACTTTAAGAGTTTGGTCAGCTAAAACCCTGATGGTTACTTGGATATTAGCATATCCTTCCTGATCCCATTCTTCGATGTTGTCAATCGTTACGTTAGAAATAAGAGTTGGAAGAGAGAATAAGTCCTCGGACTGGTAGAAGTTTATATCCATCTTTTGGACGAATTTCTCTTTTGACCTTGCAAAGGTTCTTCCTACGCATGGGAACACTTGCCCTTTTTTAACTACTGGCTTCAACCTTCCTCCAATCTTAACTCCTATATGTTTCGGCATAACAGATAGGAAGGGAAGCCCTTGATTCTCAATAATGTTTCGGGCGGTCATTGCGTTACCGATTGCAACAGAAAGATCAGGGTCAATCTCATAACTTACCTGGAACTTCTCATGTAATTTTTCTCTTATATACTGAGACTTCGTGCTGCCTCCGCAAAGAACAATGTGAGGGTTAGAGACTTTCTTCGCCTTGAACCTTGCATTCATAATGGATTCCGCCCTTTTCCAAATAACATCTGTGGCAGCTATGATATGTTCATTTGTTACTGAGTATGTCTTGCCCTTCCACTCAAAAATATGAGCTTGTTTTAGGATTTTTACATCCTCTATAACATTAATAATCTCTTCTCGAGGAGGGCGGATTTTATATTCTGCACAAATAATGCGATACACTTCCTCATCAATGTTGTCTCCACCTAATAGATTGTCGCCAGAGATGTCGATGATAGATAAGGTGTCTTCAATACTCGGCAAATCTAACCCTAATTGGCGATAGAATGTAACGCTATCTTTTGGAAAACCTGTCATACTCTCAATTAAGATAGTATCAAAAGTACCTCCACCTAGGTCGAAGACTGAAATAGTGCTATCAATCTTCTTAAGTGTTTGATAAACTAATGCGGCCGAGATAGGCTCTTGCTGTATAAACAACACATTAAATCCCAACTGGGTAAAAACCGATGCTGTATCTTGTATTTGTGGAGCGTCGAAATACGCAGGAACGGAAACAACAACATCTTTCGTTTTCTCATATTCGGGATTAAGTTCGAAAATTTCATTCATCAATTTCTCAATGAATATCTTTGAGATGTCCTTTGCGGTGTAGCCACCATCAAAGGTATGCGTTGTACCCATAAACTTTTTGAAACTAGAATAAGTGGTTATCTTCCCCCTTAAATCTCTAGCTTTTTTCCCTACAACTACACTTTTATCTGGCAAAAATGCTACCACAGAAGGTGTGATAGGTCCACTCTTTGAATGCAGAACTTCAGGTACTTGGCTGTCAGCTTTAAAGGTAGCAACCACAGAATTGGTCGTACCCAAATCAATACCGAAGAATCCAGTACCTGTAACATTAAAAACATTAGATGGCTTCATATGCGTATTACTCCTTATTAAAAATATCAGTCTTACTAAACACTATATCAACGTGCTTAGCATGTTGTTTTAACTTTAACATGTTCTGTTCCAAAGTCTTAGGGTAGTACATGTTGGTTATTGTGCTAAGATGTATTCTATCAATGAAGGCATAGGATACGGTTGTTTGTTTCGTCATACCAAACTCAAAAATAGAATCCATCGCCTGCTGGATTACAGGGTCTGAGAAATCAAATTCATAACCCAAGGTTTCCATTAATACTTCCCTATCCACTCTAATACTAGGTAAAGTATCAGGTAAAACTAATGCTATCGGATCCTTAGGAATATAAATCTTTCGTAGTAGCTCATTGGTAGAGTCATTCATAATGTTACTGTCAAAAACGAAACCTACACCTGTTAACATAGCTACAAAACCGTTTGTAGGGAGATTTAACTTATCACTAAGTTGTTGCTCAATGAACTTACGAAAGTTCTCGTCATCGATAAAATTTATATTCTCGGACTTAGTGATAGACTTTTTGCTAAATAACTCTTCTGCTTCTTTAAAGCTAATGACAGTGAACATTAGAACACCCTCCTTATCCTTATAAATGATACGTTGTGTAAATTCAAACTTGTATCTACACTCCTTGGGTTAGTTGCAGTAGTATCCGCAAAGGTATCGATAAATGTGATGGGGTTTAAATCCGAATCATAGAAATAGAACTGTATCTCCATGACTCTGTCGCTAGTCGAAAATGAATGCACATCAAAATACATCTGTTTTGGCTGACGAGTCCCCATACGCACACGCTGAATATAAACGCTAGGAAATATCTCAATAAAATCTTCCCCTGTCCCCTGCATGGAAAAATTAACAGGTATAAAACCTGTAACCCCAGGTAAAGGTTGAACTCCCATAAGCACTCTTACTACAGTTTCTAAGGAATCATGTATTTCACGGTATCTCGGTTCTGGTCTTCCGTAAAAGAACGAATATATTTGCATTAAAATATTAATATCATAAGTTAATCTCGGGACACCCTGAACTAAGAACAATGCTTGATTTTCCATAAGTGGCTGCATAAATTCTTGATTAAAACGTCTGTTCCACCAATCAAAATCCTCATAAGAGACGTCATTGTCTAAGAAAGATAGAACAATAGCTTCTGACATCCACGAAAGATATTGTTGGGTTATCCTTTCAATCAATCCAATGGATTGTATATGTCTTAACCTCTCCACTCGATTATGATGATACAATGTTAAATTCTGTTGTGTCACGCTAGGGTTAAATAACGGATTAGCGTGTATGCTGACTTCGGCATTGGCAACCTCTTCCAAAATAACTAAGGCTTCTTCAACCCGATGACGTAAGTCCAAGTTATAAAAAGTTGCTAAGGTTTCTCTAATATGATTAATATCATTTTGATTAAAAACCACACCATTAAGATGCATCAGAATATCACCAGGCGTTTGAAGACCTGCAATAAATTGAATAGTTGCTGGAGTTATATCTACCTGATAAGGCATCCATTCCCCGATTCTGCCGCCAATCTGTTGCCTCCTAACCCGTGCCCCCAGAAGATAATTCTGCACTTCCTGAGACCTGATTCCAAAAATATTAATAAGGTGGTCTAACTCCTCAGAAATACGAACCCCTCTTGATGTAGGAAGAAACTGAAGATAATCAGTGTCAAAATGCCTATGTGTCGTGATGTTTGTCATAGTACGGAACTCGTCAAGTATGTCTTGTTGGAAGTCCGTAATAACGGATGTGAACGCCACCGCCGTCAAAGGTATCTCTAATTCCGCAACAAAATAACGGGATTCGTTAATAGAGGGGAGGAGACTTGGATTAACCAAGAAACTGTAGTTTATATTTCCAAATGGGTCGGATAACAAAATGTGAGATTCAAACCCCGTAAAATAGGAACCCCAGTTATGAATATCAACCTCAAGTCGTTGAATAAAGGGATTATAATTAACACGAAAATCAATGCCATAAACAACAGGTATCCTCTGCCCAAAGAAGAACATATTGATTTCTTCTAAATCCTCTAAAGTACCTTGTGGATCGTAATCATCTTCCCACCAAATATCATCATCCCAAGTGAAGCCACCTTCGTCATCTTCTTCATCATTCCAAGTAAAATCTCCTATTTCTAATTCACTTTGGTTATTAACAGAAGACTGCCCTAAAGATGCCTCGGCAGGCGGCGTTTCTGGATTCCAACTAGCCCTAAAGAAAATAAAAGTTGTTGCCAGTAGAAAGCAAATTATGGTTAAAAACAGGATTAAAAAAATAGGGATTTTCCTCCTCTTTCTTTCTCCCTCTTCTTTATCAACTGGGTCATCTGCCAAAGCAGAGTAAACATCTTTCTCGTCGGTAATTATGACTTTCTCTTCATCGTCAATTTCATCGTTGATGTCGTCGTCAAGGTCTTCTCCTGTTACAACAACTTTCTTTTTGAATGTCGACTTTCTTTTCTTATCTCCCAATTTGTCGTAGAGTTCCTCCATGCGTTCTTCACCCAATTGGGTGACCTCCCACATATCGCCACTAGCCCTACCTAGACAACCGTCAGTTTTTAAAATCTTTTTATTTTTTGAAGCTATGAGATAAACGGCACGGGGGTCTGGACCGCTATAATCTATCTCAATGTCTTCGGATCGCACCGCACCTTTTTCTTGTACGAACTCAAGAATCTTGAGTTGCATCGCTTCCCTTATGTTTAACATGAGCTATCCTTTCCTTTCAAGTCTCTTTTCAGACCTATGTATTTTTCTCAATTAAAGAAAACCAAGAACTGTATCTGCGATTCCAAACGGATTAAAAATTACTACAGCTACAATAATCGCAACAACCATTACCGCTATTAAAATCATCTTAAAGATAAATTTCGTAAGCTTGGGTAGTATCAACAAACCAATGACTAGAAATACAACAATAGGGATGGAACTGAATAATTCAGCCCATATCCCTTGCCCCACAAAGTTGCTCCACCACCTAGTAATAGGATGATATGCTAATCCTTCCATTTTCCTCTTCCTCCTTTCTTAAATCTCAAACTTATCATCTTCACCAAGACCAAATAAGTCGTCATTTAAATTAGAATCCATATTTAGTAATTCAATTAGACCTACATCGTCATAACCTTGTTGTAAACTTTCCAGAAGAGGATCGTTCAACGGACCTCCATTATCGTTATCCTCCTCTTGATAATAAAACCAGTTATGTTCAGCGGACATCCTAAAAGTTTTCCACATAGGTACAGGTGGATGCCAACGTAATTTTGTAAAGAAGAAATTAATTCTCTGACCTTCACTCCCAAACATACCGATAATATTGTCTGCGACAATTTCGAGCTTCGAAGACCACGAAGCTATTTTACTTGTGATAATTGGTTCTTCAACAGAAGGTTTCTTAAACTCAGAGCCTGTATGACTGAGAGCAAAAATGTGGATAGGGAATTCTCGTTTAATATCCTCGAAAGTCTCCGCTAATTTCATTGTCATCTCATTCATACCCACATTACCACGAATATCTTGTGTATGATCCCAAATAATGATGTCAGGTTGGAACTTGATAATATCCGCACGGAATTCTTCACCTAAAGTTGAGTAATTATAAGGGGTGTCAATGTGCATGAAATTCCCCTCTTCCACGAATTTAATTTTTGCATAATTAACTAGGTTCTGTCTTTCCTCTGGTGAATATATCTCTGTCAGATGAGGAACTTTTCTTAGAATTTGGTCGGGAGTTACAAGAAAATTACAAGTTGCTCGAACATAAGCTGGAAAGACAAAGTTAAAGAAAAGTTTAGATTTCTTTATTTCTGGTGAATAAAACATCACCCGTATATTTTGGTTCATTGCATTTGCTGTTATAAAAGAACCAACCTTTGTCTTACCTAAACCTCTTTCTCCAACACACAGGGTAACTTCGTGAGCCTTAGGCGGAGTGATGGAATTCAAAATATCAAACCCCAAATCGAATAAAGGTGTTCCTGTTTCTAAGTGTTCCTTTTCCATCTCTTCAATCTGCTCTAGAGAAGTCAAGGGGCGGCTAATTGAGGAATTAAGCGTGACCTTTGTTTTATAATGTTTGGAAGATAGGTTAAGGAAGTTGGGTAAGTCCTTAATTGTTTTTATTTTGTATTTTAATAAGAAGGACTGCCAACCCCAGAAATTCTCCCTCACATACGAAGAGTCATTATTTCTAAAAGTATTAATTAGGTTTGCAATCTCTTCTGTAAACACTTGCCCATAATGGTCAATAAATTCAGGTATAACTGCATAAGATTCTTCAATCGTTAAATTGAGTGCAATCGCATTATCCAAGATAGAGATAACTTCGGAGCGAATATTCCGTCCTAATTCAACAATGCTTGCTTCTGAAGTTATATCCAATTCCTCTCCTAAATTATAACGCATGAACTGTGCGTAGCCTTTATGCCTTGCTTCTTTTATTTCAGAATATATAATAGAATCCGTAACACTAAGGATAGAATCCTTATCAAGTGTCGGAACATCCTTTGAAAGAACTTGGATTTCTCTTAATATATCCAACGCTTCCCATATTAAATTGATATAGGTTATTGTTTCATCTGCAGGGAGAAGTTCGCTAAGAAACCTCCAATACTTATAAGTGTCCTGAGTTGTTTCTTGAGAAATTATACCTGAAAGCAATTTCTCAAAGAACTCATTACTTAGCCCTTCTAAACGTATCATATGCTCTCTCCTAAATGCTATAGCAAGCGCTATTCAAAATTGCTTCCGCCTTCATTTTCAATTCAACCAAGAACTACTGAATTAAAAATTCGCCGTAATCATTTTTCATTAGCGTTTGCTATATGTGTTTTCAAAGTTCATACACCAATAGCCGTCTTCAGCAAGCGGTCAACCTTGATTTTAGTATTTTCCCAATAGGATTGCTCCTGGGGGTGGTCTGATAACATAAAGTAGGCAACATAATCGCCAACCTCTTCCGTTCTTAAACCCCGTCCAATTGCTTGTTTGGCATATACACTCCAGTCCCACATTATACAGTAATCAGCGGGAATTTCAATCCCGGAATGAATAGAATACACAGCAAGGTCATAATCCCCTGAACCCCATTGTTTCAAAGCTTTACTTGTATTAATCTTCCCCGATATAATAACAACTTTCTTTCCCATCTCTCGCTCCAAAAAGGCTTGCAATTTCGGATGCTGTTCTGTCAAACTGCTGTGTATTATACCTTTCTTCCTTCCTTCAGCCTCATTAAGTTCAATCAACTCTTTAAGTCTTCTTAAGGAATTTTTAGTTCGGGTGTACTTAAAAATTGTACCTCCAGGTGCTATATGTTTAACATCCTTCCTGCTCCCGATCTCAACCAAGATTTGAGGAACATCATCCTCTCTTCTTGAAAATGAAAGCAAGTTCGGATGTCTTCCGTCCCAATACTCTTGATTCTGTATTTCACGTCGATAGGTAAACAGGTATTGTGGACTATTCTTCGCTAAAGCAATCAAATGTGCAAACTGATCTATCTGGCTAATCAAAGGTGTGGCAGTTAAAAACGTTTTTTTCTTAATATTCAACGCTAGGTTAAAAAGAAAACCTGCCCTATCTGACCTATGGGGATTTGCTACCAAATGGGCTTCATCTAAAACAATATGTGTAAAAACTTCCATAATACTATATAACTTAAAGAGTTCAAGGATAGTTATATGGTCAAAAGCTTCATAATTAACAAGGAGAACATCAGAGGAATTAGGGTCGGTTCTCAAAGCCTTATACACGGAGGATTCCGTACCTTGAATAGATTTATGTATTAAAGTCGATCTATCCAAGGCTTCTCTAGTCTGATCCATTACAGATAGAGGTGCTAACCATAAGGTTTTCTTTTCATCCTTCTTATGCTCTCTCTGTGTGCCTGCAACAGCAGTGATGGTTTTCCCTCTGCCTGTGTCATATACTAAAAAATGAGAATCATTGTCGGAAATCATCTGTGCTCCATGTTCTTGATAATCTCTAAGTACTATATCTTTTAATTCGTGCATTTACATCTCCTTTCCTGCCCCTACATATAGAAGGGGAATCAACCTTGTATATAGAAAAAATTGCCCCGCACTAAAATAATAGTGCAAGGCTAATTAGATTTATCCTAGTGGTTTGGAGTCAAGTCTCTTAGTAATTAAATAGACAATTACCGCAAATATACCTACAGCCATAGCAATCACGGCAAGGGTTAATGGATCGCTTGTTTGTGGTAATTCTTTAGATTCTTCGAAGCTTACTTCAATCATAGGTTCAGCAGTCACCTCTATTGGAGGAAGTTCATCCTCATCATAGTCGTAAATGGGATTAAAAATGGGAACTACAGTCTCAGGATTTGCTGGTGTCAATCCAGCTAAATCTGAGTTGGTAACTTCAAGAGGAATTCCCTGCTCCAAAACCATCTCATTAAGTTCTTCTTCTAAAGATAGAAGGAAACCTTGATTCTGGTCTTGGTCATCACCAAAATCAAAGGCAAAATCATCATCATCATTGACAAAATCATCACCAAAATCAAAGGTAAAATTATCATTGTCTTCTTCATCGAATAAATCGGACCAGTTAAAATTTTGGTCAATTGGTGTCTCTGTAACCACAGGTGCTTCTACGATAGACCCTGGTAAGGACGGAAGAGAATCGTCACTTCCACATGCTGTTAGAACCACAACTAATCCTAACATTGCACCTAAAAGTAAAAACTTTTTCATAGTAATATCTCCCTCGTGGTTTATTCTACGCGTATGGCACGTAGTCAGTTAAATTGAATTGTGGTAACAATAGGTTAATTATAGTTAGAATCGCACTCGTTCGTATTTCAACAGATTCCAACTCTTTCCACATGAATAAAGCATCCATATCCACTTTCAGAATGTTAATGGGGTTAATCTGACTAGATAATTCCCTCACAAAACTTTCAACCTTACTGGTATCCACTCTCTGATTGTGATCATAGGAAAGCTCCATTCTTTCGGACTCCTCCACTTTTTTATATACTTCTCTTATATCTAACATTAGTATTGTTCTCCTTTCCTTGTCTCTTCTAATCTTAAATTTAATAATCTACTGAGACTATCTTTTGCCTCTCCTTAAACCCCTTATGGATACACCTAACAACGTAATCAGCCAAGGGATTTGTCAAACTTTTCGTAAGTCCCCCCGTCTCCTGCTCGTCAAATAACAACAACAAATGAAGCAGTATTCTGAATTCTTTTGACCAGACCTTAATAGACGTGGCTACGAGCACTTTCATCTGCTCCTTCACCCTACCTCTATGGTGAGCTAAATCTTCTTCAAGTACAGTGGCTAAGTAGTCAGAAATGATTTTCTTCTCGCTCTCTGGATTTTCCTCTCTTGAATGAAAGACAGGAATCAATTCTGAAGTTCCTAGCTCTAGAATTGCTCCTGCCAATGTATTTACCTCAGCCCTTGCTATATGTGAAAGTTGGTTAATATCTATAGCTTTCTCAACTGAACTCCAATCGACAATATTAACGTCAAATGTCGTGCCAAGATAGGTGATTATACGTTGCATAGGATCAACTGTTTTCATCTTCTACTCTCCTAACATACTCCTCACAGCTGAGGGGTCTAATAAAGCAAAGTTAACACCATCAGTCAAGGAAGCCTCTACCGCACCCAACTGGTCATCTGTTAAAACATACTCCGCCAAAAAAGGCTTATGTTTTTCAAATAACCGCGTAATAAGAACAACCTCAATTTCCACATCGGCTTTCCTTGATGTTAACTTATCCAATAGTTCTACAGAGTGGTTAGTTGAGATGACCCCCTCCGAAAGAAGTTCATTTATAACTTGTGCGTAACCTGCGTTACCGTAATAAATTATTGCAACTTGAAGAGCAAAAGCTTCGGCGACTTCCACCAACTCCTTCCACTCCTCGTCGGAAAGTTCCATATATTCAGATACTAATCTTTCTGACAACTTAAAGAAGGCAGAAGCTGTATCGCGGGCGCGTAAAGAAGCTTCTGTTGTAGCATCATCAGATGATATTCTTTCGAGGTCAATATCGTCCAGAAAAGCAAACTTCTCTAACGCAGGAACAAGTTCCTCTAATAAATCCATAATATCCAAAAAGCCATCTTTATCGTCTAGCGCTACAAATAATTTTTGAATAAGACTTAAATCCATAAGTTTTAAAACCATAGTATAATCTCCTTATATTTCATTTAGTTTTTGTAGATGCCTTGACGCCAAGGTATCTATCATTGCATCGGAACTACCTGTTCTAAAAATTTCTTCAACCCTGTCATTAAAGGTGAATATAGCCGTTTGTTCCTTTGTAGAATCAAAATAGTCAAACACTTCTTCATCCGTATACTTTTCCTCACTGGCAACAGGCAACGAACGTTCCTCATATGTAACATCTAACCTCTTCAGAATGATATAAACTACAAAGGCAATCACAATAGGTACGGCTAAAATAGAAGCCCATATACGAAGGACAAGCAAATCAAGAATAAGGAATAACACAGCCAAAATCATACCAGATGAAAACTCTTTTAGAATTTCCGAAGGTGAAGAGATTAACAGAAGGTATATTCTCTCAGTATACCTGTCCATCCTGACCTCCTAAAATACAGCCATAAGCACAATAGCGATTGTAATAGCGATTGTAATGGAACCTATGCCATATAAGAGAAAGAGGTCTTTTTCATTCTTCTTCCTAAATAGCATAAGAGCCACAAACAACATAGCAAGAGGAATACCAATGAGAAATCTCATAACTAATCCTCCTCCCAGAACCACCTACCGGAGAGTGGCATAAATAATATTTCGTACTCTTGAAGATGTGTAACATAATACCCATTGTGCTTAAATTCAATTACAAATGTTCGATTGGTAGGAATATTATAATTCAAAAAGTAGAACACAATCCTACCGACATCCTGCCTAATTATAACGGGACTTGCTTCCCTATTCATAAATCTTAAATAAGCGTTGAGTTGACGTAAATCGTTAGTTAAAGAGTAACGCCAATAAAGTTCCTCCGACAAAATATTCTCTAACCGCATATCTTGATCAATCAAATTCATTGGATCAAATGAGTATAAGGCATGTAATAATTCATACCCTATTTCGAAATCTCGTTCTACATTTCGTTCAACCAAAGCTGATGTAGAACATCCAGTTAGTATAAAAATAAAACTGGATATAATAAATAAACGAGATATTATTTTCAATTCCTCTAATTCCTCCTCACCACACCATCTAAAATAAGTGGATTACTTAACTTACAATTGTTGGTCTGATTCTCCGCCAATGTGATAGGTCGATCATCCCACAAGCTTAGGGTGCGGTGGTCATCTCCAGCGAACATAATAGTGGGCTTGCCATAAATAGCACGTTTTCTTGACAACTGGAAGAATAATTTAGAACTAAGCTTCTTTGTCTGAAAATCAGTACCATATACTAATGTCAAATCAGCTGTTATCAATTGAAAAAGTTTATCAGCATACTCTCTTTTGGCAGATTCAGAAAAGAATTTAAAAGAAAGTATATCTGTCTTTCTAACCGTTCTCCCTTTCTTCTCCCAAGAATCAATTAGATTAAAGAGAGCTATTCTTTTACCACAATCCTCTGGTAATAGAATCATATAACTAGCCTCTAAATGTTCCTTAGAAAGTATCTTAGTAACGTACTCTGCAACCTTTTTCGTCTGAGGAGAAATACCTTCTGGCAATTTGTTATCATCCCATTTCTCTGTCCTATACCAAGGAGGTATTTCTTCTTTCTTCCAACTCTCAGGCAACTCAATTTCTATAGGCGGATCATTTTCAAATAAAGGAGTTCCACAGCCCGGACAACCACCAACTTTTCCTTTTCCACTACAATGATTACACATGGTTACCTCCGATGAAAGTTATTATTTCTTGATTAATTGGTTTCCCTTTGAACTCTCTCAATCGAGATTCCCAGCTGCTTTTGTGGAGAACACTCGACAGAAGATCGAGTGGTACCTCTATCTCACAACTATCTGGCACAACAACCAACTGTACAAATTTATAATCTTTTGTTTTTTGACCATTTCTCTTTAACCACATAGTTAAACAGGTAGTGTGGTGCAAATTTTGTTTAATAGGATTTTTAAACCAAGTAAATCTATCACCCGTTAGACCATACCACTGAAAATCTTCTAAGGAACCAGTAATGCTTGTTGTATAACTCTTCTCTTCGATAACAAAACATCTATTAGCTATGAAAACTACTTTATCAATAGTTGTAGTCTTCGAATCTGTACGATAATCAGGGATACGCAAGCCAGTAAAAATTTTTGCATCGGGATTATCTTGAACTAATTTAAAATAATTATCTAACTCATATTTGCCACCTTTAAGCAGACTATTTTTCAGATACCCCTTACCTCTTTTCTTCATAAGGGGTCACCTCAATATCCAACTGAACACCTGTAGTATTGATGATAAATACCCCATAGTCCTTTCCTAATATGGCTTTCGCTATTTCGCAAGTGGAAGGTATAATATAAACATCCGCTTGAGTTGTACGAATATCCTCAGGAATATCAGGGATTAAAGAAATTCGAGTTTTTGTTTTCGGAATGCTCTCTGGCTCCCTATACTCTAAATAAAAAGTCTTAAAAGGCTCTATCGTGCCTGGCAGATAGGTAGTCGCCAAGTACTCTTCTCTAATAGATGAATATGTGATTAGCTTATTCTCCAATCGGGTAAGTTCTCTTTTGGCTACATCGCGAGAAGCATTTTCAGATACATCCTTCATCATATCTGCATCTTCTAACTGGTTTTTCAGAGCATCAATCTGTCCTTTCACTTGAGCAATCACAACGTCCAAATCCTGTATATTTTTATTTACCATATAGTTACCTCCCTTTTCCCTATTTTTCCCTTATAGGGAATAAATTCTTAGAAATTGAACACATCGATGCCCACCGCAGATGAGATGGGCATAGTCTATTCAATTTCAATTTTATAATAATAACGAAATACCCTTTACACATAACAACTTTTGATGCCTAAATACCTAAAACATTTCTTTCTTGTGGTGTAAGAGCGGAGCCAATTCTCCATACTCGAATAGTCGAAGGAGTGGTATCATTTCTACCCCAATTTCGTACATCATTTGCGGTTGTCCAAGCACTCCAACGATGTATCCCAGACTTATTTCCTGTGCCAGCGGAACCTATAAAGAAAAATCTCCCTGGGGCTGCAGTCCAATCTCGTCGTTCTCCGCGGACTTGGAATAATGACTCATGTGCACTGATGATAACGGATTCATTCGTTCTGTTAAAACCAAAGAACAATTCACCATGCCCACGTGCAACCATAATATCTGCTGGTCGAAGAAAAGGTTCCCATTGAGAAGAGTGTAAGGCAGGTCCTAATTGACCATAAGGAAGTATATTACCTTGTGCATCTAAAGCGAACCACCTGGCATCCCATTCAGACCCATCTTCCAAAGTATGCATACGACCCGCTGTGCTCACAGAACCATTCCACATTTGTGAAGAAGAACCCGAATGAACAACCTCTGTAGTACCTATACCAAGGTTAAGTTGGGTAGCAACATGTATGAAAACCATACAATCAACGCCAATAGACTCCCTCCACTGAGGCTGAAATCCATGATTCCAATGTGACCAATTTCTTAAGAATCCAGAACCACCGTGCAAATCTACATAAGAAGCGGCTCCTCCTGTCCCATACCATCTCTCTGGTGAGAGGCGTTGTCCCCCTGCATTCTGAGAATAATGCCCTCCTGAAATAGCATGGGCTGCAATAAGAATTTCTAATGCCCCAGGAGTGATTGTATTTAAATCGTAACCAAGGCGTGCTAAGAGTTCAGGAACTATGATTCGAGAATTCCCAGCGACTTGACTGAATCCACCTTCCCCTATACAACCAAAAAATTGTTGTGGGTTAGTTGGGTCAATAATTGATTGATTAACTAGAGCTTCAGACATACCTGCCTCTAAAGCAAACCTAATGAATTCGCCGTCCGATAGAACAGGACCCCACATATTCCGAAACCCTATTGCATCAGCAGACATAACCCAAGGAAAAGAATTCGGCGCATTAACATAAAACCCTGGAGTTGACATAGTGTTTGATATATAGAAAATAAAATTCCAAGTAATTCCAGATTGCTGAGAGCCGTGAAAGTGAGAACCACCTTCTGTTCCTAAAACAGAATCAGTTATAGAGATAGGAATATTATGATTCCTTTGAAGAACTTCCCCTGCCGTACTAACTCTTTCATTGATAATCCAATTAATCATTTGTTCGGCAGAAGAAAATGATTGCTCACGGAAAAGGGTTTGTACTATATTTGCGGGAGGAGGATTATCGAAGTTGGCTCTTATCCATGTGCCCATATTCTGTATAAAAAGGTTGGTGTTTCTGTTACTAGATTGCCCCCAGGCGTACCTTTCAATGTACCAGCCATTAGACAAAGCAATAAGTAACCCTATATTTTGGGAATTCATTTCAGATGAACCTGTAAACATACTATCTGACCAACCGTGTCTACGAATGGTTTGGTGGAATAGATTTATAAAAGCAATCTCTCTTTCACGTTCTGTGGACAATACATTTCTGTTTGTTAAATTTCGGAAACTTCGATGTGCTGGGGGTGCATTGCCCCAATAAGGCATTCCAGAAGAAAAGATTGTTATTCCTCCTGCCCCCCTGTTGTGACGAGCCGAAGCCGCAGAAGCTAACATGCCGCTGTCATGGGCATAAGAACCCAACCACTGACTTACCTCAAATGTATTGTAATGCAACAAGTTCATTGTGTGTGTAATATTAAAGACGTCGAAACCTAAAGCACCTACAGGGCGCAAGTGGTCACGTTGCCCTTGGACACCACCTTGTTCAATCTGGAACTCACCATCAGGCAGCCCATCTCTACCATTGTCAGTCCATACACCGTGTGGACCAGGTTGAGTTCTTTGTTGCCAATCAGGGAAGAGATGTGTTACTAAGGTTCTATTCTGACTCTCTAACGATATGAGAGTACCTCTTTCTACGGGGTTAGGTTGACCAAGGTGACTAGCTTGTAGAAATGTGGCATTTGTAGTTTCCCTTCGATGTGCTCCAAAAATAGAGGACGGTGCCGCACGGTTCATCTGTCGTAAAGGTTCATCATACATTTGCCTGGAGTCAAAATCACCTCTGTAACTGCGTAAATATAATTCAATTAGTTGTCGTCTCCTGATACTCTCGGGGTCGTTAGGCATAGGAGAAGTCAATAAGTGATTTAACATCATGATATAGTTAAAACCTGCCCCTTGGGCCATCTGTTTCATCTGAAGATTCATTCCAGATGCGTGTGCTCCAGGAGCTAGCCTTCCTTCTCCATCAACGCCTCGCTGACCTCTCCCTATTGGACCAGAGTACCCTCCACGACCACCTCCCATCATATCAAGAAGAGTATTATTGCTAGAAATTAATCCAACTAGGATAACTGCAGACACAATGACTACCGCAATAAGAGTGATAACTATTGACGATCTCACACGACGCCTCCTTTCAGTATATTGGATAAATTTATCATATTTAGAATATTTTTGAAAAAACATGTTGCATTGGGTTGGTAAATATATCTCGTCTTAAACAAATGGGCTACTGATTTAGGAACATCACGTCTATTGTAAATTACGCCTTTGTTTCTAAATAAAAAACACCTAGAAACAATTCTAAGTGTTTTAATTTTCAACTTTTCTCTTAGCGAACTCAAATAATTTCGTTAGGACAACTGATACTATAAGAGTCGCTAATCCAATAAGTACAGTACTTGATGTTTGTATAAAAGCTCTTGCCCATTCTTGAATCCAACCTATCCACGACCTAACTAGTCTTGCACCTTGTTGAGTATAAAACTCCATCTCACTTATAGGCAATATCACAAAAAACAAAAGCAACAAAAATATTACTCCAAAACGAAATATCCATTTCAAACTCCCGTAAAGGAGTAAGTAAAAATTATGCTTTTCATCCTCTATTTCGTCAATGTGTTTAAGCTTTTTCTCACTTTTAGTCTCTGGGTCTTTTCCCATTTTTTTGATGATGTTGGCTTTTGTACCTTCAAAATCAAACTGCATTTGTGCCCTCTCTTACTATAAATTTTTCAAAATCAGATATTATATCAAAATTATCTAGAGAAGTATGTTTTTCATTTTGTATATTATATTTTTTATCCCAAGCCATTCCTTTTTCATGCGTCCAATTTACAAGTTCACTAGCAGACCAGTTACCAAAATGTTCTAAAATGGGCACAATTATATAGTCAAACTCAGCAAAATCCTCTAAATTAATTCTATGAACTAAATTTTCTAAAGTATCCTTATTAGATTTTTGTATGCGATGAATATTAGGAAAAAACGGACCGTAATACCAAGCCTGCGGTCGAACATCTAAAAGCTGTTCATTTGTAGCTGCTAGATAAAGTCCATAGCAGAGATATAGCAATTTTTGTAATTTAGTTACATTAATAGATATACCTTTTTCAATAGCCTTATGCGTAAGATATATAGCAAAATCCACACTGCTGACTCTTCCAAGCACATTAGGTTCAGTTTCCATAGGCTTCTCCTTTCTAAAAAGCTTGTAAAATAACCTAGTTATATATAACATTATATCACGTCCTTTTCAGAATTTCAAGCGAATTATAAAAATATTTTTAATTTATAGTATGCCCAATATTTATGGGAGAATACGTCTTATATAATCAATCGCAAAAAGTAATATAGAAACGAGAGAGACAATCACACAAATCTTCATCGTCTCCCATTTGCGGAATCGGTGCTCATCCTATGAGCTTCTCTTGCTGCATCATTCATCTGTCTAGCCCAATCATTATGACCACTTCCACTAGGGGAATCGCTATAGTACAAGCACATATGTCCACCAAGAGGCCACCCAGCTGCTGGGCGTGCGTTGCTTTGATTACTTAAAGGCCACCCCGGATTTCCACCCATAATACTGCCGTGTGGGAAAAGGTGAAAACCAACCGCTATTCGACGACCATGCAACTCAATCACGCCAGGACGAGGAGTCCAAGACCAAGAAGATGTATTGGCCCAACTTGGGTCATTAGTTGGTGTATTTGATCGCAAAATTCTTTTTACAACGGCCGTATCACTTGATGCCATCGGATTCCAGTCAGTATGATATGTCGGAGAAGCTGCCCAGGAAATATTGAATCTTTCTCCTGTGCGAAGATCTGTTAGCGGAACGCTTATCCGTTTTGATTCAATAGACGCAACTTCTCTTGTCGAAAGCAACTCTACACGAACTTGTGCACCAGACGACCTCTCACTTCGATCCCTGAATACACTACTTTTTTCCAAAATAGTTGAAGGAGGTGTACTAACCTCAGGAGTCCTTGCTGCTTCCTGACTTTTCTCCAAATCTAGAAATTTGAATACGCCTTTTGCTAAAGCCGTCGCCATTTCTTGACGTTTGGACTTTAACATTTCTATATCGGGGTTATTCCGTGGGCTATCTATAAACCCAAGTTCTATAAGTAGGGCTGGCATTTTACTAAAGCGTAAAACGCCTAAAGACCCATGCCTTGTTGTAGAATCTAGTTTAACCCCTCTATTTCGCAGACCCATTTCCTGGGCATAAGTATCATTAATAACTTGGGCAAATGATCTGTCTTGAGGTTTTCCAGCATGTATAAAGGTTTCGGAACCTGTTCCGCCTCCAGCATTTGCGTGTATTGATATAAAATAATCGGCACTCCAATCATTAGCTTTTCTCCAACGCTCATCAATTGTTAAAAATGAATCTTGGGGGCGCGATAATCGTATGTCAAATCCGCTAGAACCTAAAAGATCTCCAAGTTTTCTGGAGACATCCATTACAATATCAGCTTCTCGCATGCCATTGCCTACCGCTCCTGGATCTCGTCCGCCATGTCCTGGATCTATAAATATTTTTGGTTTTGGCATCCTTCCTGAAGCATTCGGAGGAGGTGTGCTAACTGCGGGCTGTCTCCCTGCTTGTTTTGCTGCTTGCTTTGCTGCTTGACCTACTACTTGACTTGTTACTAACCCTGCTGCTTGACCCACTTGACCTGCTTGTTTTACTTTTTTTCCTGCTATGATACCCTGTTTCCTTAAAAAGCTTTCTATATTCTTCTTCATATTTATGTGACCTCCTTAGTCTTTTAATCTTGCATAACACTTCTCGTCTTAAACAAATCGGCTACTGATTTTGGAACATCACATCTATTATAAAGGTTAAGTTCCACGTCTCCGATTGAAAAGTGTACTGCAAATATGCGATTGAATCTCTTTGGATTCTCAATTATAGCAGAAACTTTCTCTGCTAATATTTCTTTTTTGAATACATCTCTTAGCACTCGAATGCCTTCCGCATCCACTTTACCTATAACAAAGTTAGCAACATTAGCTCGAAATGCAGACATTTCCTCTTTCCTCATTATGTTAAGATCATTCATAATAGCAATAATAGAAAGGTTATCTGAACGAGAACCACTAGCTAAATCAGAAAGACCTTGGCAAAGAACAGGTAAATCACCATACCTCTGAGCTTCCTCGGCGAATAGAAGAGTGAACAAATCATTTTGCTTATTCAACTTTGCCAATCTCTTCGTAACCATCATTACCATGTAAATACGTACTTGATCAATAAGAGAAACTCTAACCTCAGTATTCTTATTGAAATTAAAGCTAATGACTGAATAAGACAACAAATCTTGCAATTGAAGATTTCGATGGTTGTTGTTAATGTGATAGGTCATAAAGGCTTCGGCTAGTCTGTTGGTTATGATGATATAGAATTCACTTTCCTCTGAACTATCTTTTTGAGAAGAAATGAAAGATAATAAAGTCTTGAAGTTCATCTCTTGGCTGAAATGCCAAGTATCAACATTATCTTCTTTCACTCCAACAGTGTTGTAATAAGAACGAACCGCACCACGTAGGATACCTAAAAGGTCGGTGTCATTACCTTCTTCCTTCTGTAAGTTAACGAAAATAGACAACATCTCCGCCGTAGCTTTCACAGCATCACTCATGGTATAGTCCGGAATGTCCTTGCTGATAATCATCGTGTTAACAAACTGGCCATTCTTCTCACTGAAGTCAATCGTTTTTATATTATCCATAGCCGCACCCAAACACTCTGTAACCTCTGTCCCCTTTAAGTCGATGTACACAACGGTATTGCCCATCCCTACTAAATTAAGAGCAAGAACATAGGACATAAAACTTTTTCCCGAGCCTGCTTTACCACAAACAATTGTAGAAGAGCCTTCTGGTGAAGAGAACATAGGTAACCACAGAGGTGTATTATTATCAGGATTTACCCCAATGGGCACTCCTTCATCTGCAACAATACCTTCGTGACGGAAAGGAATCAACTGAGTCAAATTTCTTTCTGACACCAACATTGTAGCCATTTTTGCTCCGCCGTAATTGTTTACTGCTGGACCAAAATTAGCAAGTATTGTTGCTGTTGTCTTATCAATGGAATGTGCAATACCTGTTTGACGCATTGTAGATAGCTTTTCTATTTGCTCTTGTGGTTTTCCTAAACCAATCGCTATCTCTTGCAAACTCTTTTGAAGTTCACCCTTAATAATCTGCTGCACCTGAGTATCCAAACCTCTGAAAGCTTCAAGGTCTGGAAATCCTACTGTAAGAAATATCGTAGCTGTAAAATAAACACCGCCATTATGTTTAATGTGATTGTTAACTTCCGTAAAAGAGAAGTGCTGATGTGCCATCTTTGTTAGATGGGTCTCGTTAAAGAATATCCTTCTAATACCATTATTGAAGTTCAAACCTGCCTTTTTATAATCATCATCCAATAAGTTCCACTGTTTCTTTACATTAACATACTTGTTGGTTAGTCTATTCATTCTCCCCACAAATTGAGGAGTATTAATGGGTATAGATACATTATGTATCTCGAAATATGACTTTACGACCAAATCAGGGTTAATCTTCGTAATCCTTTCACTTAACTTAACAATCAGACTCTCGGCATATTCAAAAGGCATTTCAGTTACTGCATATAGTCGGAACACTCCTTCTTCTGTGAAGTACTTATCCCTCTCTGTTACAATAGAACCAGCTGCTACATTAACCATACTACCGATACTAAAGAAGCCGCCTGACATCTTTTGCATAATCTTGTTAAACCACACTGCTTTTTGAGCCATAACTATCTCCTTAAGTTCTTTTATTTAAAGTTAACTGTCTAATAAAGTGTTGATTACGAACCCAACAATTCGTGAATTTCGTTTACCGAATTGGTTGATATTATCGATTGCATCTTCATCTAAATAATACTTCGTTTTACTTGTGGGACTAATAGTTTGCTCCTCAGGTAAAAGAAGCTTCGTCATAGTGTACACATCAGGCACTAAGTTTAACGACAAAGTTTCTCCCAGAAACAATCTATCTGGTTCTTTCCGTGCATCCACAATAATAATTGTGTTAACCTGAGAAGTAGATAAAAGGAGTTCTAAAGGAACCTTTACATCGGACACTAAAGCAATGTAATCATAATCTAGCAGGTCCGAAGTCTGTACCTTCGAATCAATAGTTAGATAATAATCAGGGAGTATATTAATGTCGATACCATTGGGGTCAACAATGTAAATAACTTTCGTATGCCGATCATAACTAACTGTTAAAGTGTCGTACAACGTTTGAACAAAATCGAAGGTATTTGGCATACCGTAATTCTTTAGCACCAAACTTGTGATATGCTGCGGGAGATGAATTTTCAAATTCTCCCTAGCGATGCTAGAAGCAATACTAGAACGGTACTTGTTCTGCAAACCCACAAAAGTCTGAAGAAAGTCAACCATTTCCTTCTTATTTGCCGCAAGAGAACGACGAAGATGGAACAAAGCCGTAGTGTTTTCCTTGTCCCGTGCAACTAAGAGGGAATGTCGCCTACCCAAATTTATATGAGAGTCCCATAGATTAATAAACTTAGTTGCTAATTCATTGACAGCATCTGTGGAGTTAGCTCCTGCCATCCTCTCTACTTCTAAAAGATAGCTCTGACGGAAAGCCATGCTCTTTTTATCTGACGTGCTACGCTCCATAGAAGCTATAGCATTTTTATCATTTAACTGAATGGCACGAATAAGCTGTGCATCGATTTGGGAATAATCGAGCAATGTGGTTTTGAAAATCGGACTTAACATCTCAAAGTCATCATTATTGTTGACAATAACGTGATACGATAAGTTAAGCAATGCTTCTAAATCTAACATCTTTTGAACGTTTAACCTCTCGTCATAAAAAACAATAACTTCGCTGTTCTCCTCAACAATTTCCAAGCTTTTCAAACTAGAGAATGTAGGTATTGCTCGACCTAAACTCTGGTGGTGAACGGGATAAGTCGAACCGATTTTAGGTGATAATACTAAGTAAGTCATCTACATCACCCCCAAAATCTCTTCTACAAAACTCATATCGTCCAAGGAATACATATTTGTCACATTGTGAATATAGCTCCGCACAACATCTTCCATATCATACCACTCATCCTCTGGAATTCTTTCGTTATGTCTAGAATTGATAATCACATTTACAGGATAATCATTCTCCAAAGTAATAGACGTATCCCTAAGCTTTGTAAACTCATACTCCAAAACTACTAAGACAGTAGCTTGTCCAGGAAATGTATCAAGAAAAGACTTTACATTGACGAAATCAACCTCCACAAATATAGGAGCTGAAGAACCCCCAATATTCTTAATAGTCTCAAGAAAGTGGGCGGTGTAAATAGGTTTAAAAGTTTGAACCCCAATGACTTGTGCGTCAATAGGTTCAAACAAGTTCTTTCCTTTTAACACAGGAAAGCTAGCATTTTCTGTAGCGAGTAATCGTTGTAAATCCCTACGTCCTGTTGTATCCACAGCTAATGCAGGTTTACCGTTCTTTTCCATAAAATTAAGTATACGAATACAAGCGGTAGTTTTGCCTGAATATTTTGCACCTGTAACTATAATCGACTCAGGATTATTTCGAGGTTTAGGTAAGTCGCTTACACTTACATTGTAGTTTTTTGCGTCAACACGTCTTTCTGGGATAGTAATATTAACGCCTGCCACACCATCTCGTGTCTGTTTGTCTTGCTTAACTAAATTCTCTCTTGGGACGTAATCGGTTATCGGCACCAAGCCATCTGTTGGCCTCTTCTTTGGTCGTAAGTTAATACCACCTTGTGTCTTTTTAACCTTATATTTTGTAAAAACTTTAAGATCATCGTCTTCCCAGTCAGTATCACGAAGAATAGCTTTATACACGCCTTGGAAATCAATTGTTTCCATCATGACAAGACGCATCACTAAATTCTTCTCTTGCAACATCTCAGTAAATGCCATATATTTATCAGTAGCATTTGGGGTAGGACTTAGAGTTGCATCACTATACGTAACCAACACTAACTCCTTCGGTTTGAAAAGATAAGAGTTACCTGACCTAATTGCTTTTGTTAGCATAGCAAGTGAAGGGGTCAAGTCCTCATAATCTATCAACAAAAATACATCAACAGTATTCAACTCGTTAATAAATTTATCATATTCGGCCGTTAAATCTGTATAGGAGTTTTCCACAGAAAGACTGGGGTTAGCTCCCAAGTACTGAACCAAGTTCGTATTTTGTGTTACTAACGAAATTTTCATTCTAATATATCCTCCTATAGCAAACGACATTCAAAATACAGTCAATTGTATTTTGAATGTCGTTTGCTATAGCAAGCGTACTTCAAAATCGTGATTGTCTTCATTTTCAAATTCAGCCTGAAGCCGCTGAATTTGAAAAATTGCCATTCACGTTTTTCAGGTACGTTTGCTATATGTGCTTATCTCTGTTGTCGTCTGCGTGCCTTAGAGTATTTGCTTTGCCTAAAAATTATTGAATTGGTGTCGATCATATTCAGCTCAACTTGACGAGAATAAAAAAAACCATCAATGTTATGAGGACTAATCATCAATCTTGTGTCAAGAGGAACTGTTTTTTCCTTATCCGCTAAAGGAGAAACTTCTAAAGTCTTTGTGCCAAGGAACTGACACATTATCGCTAGGGAAGACAGCCTGCTTTCCCAAATCAATTCACGAATATTGGTTAGGTGCTTATTCTCGTTATACCAAGAATTAATAAAATCAGCCAATACCTGAAGCTCTTTCATCTTATTACCTTTCATCAATAAGATAATAGTAACTCGAGGAATATAATTTTTAGAAAAGATAATGGATTGATGCTTATCAATATCAATTAAAGTCTCTCGCAACCTCGCATCGTTAGATAGACTAATTCTTCTCAAAAACTTCCGATGCATTGTGCTCCCTTCCCAAGGTTGCTTATCAGTAAATATTTTCTGACGTAGTTTGTTTACATGAATAAGATAAAACAATTTATCAAGAAACTCCTCTGTTATGCTTTCACCCATAGAGGTATTATTACCTATAGTGAAAGAGAAGGCAATTGCCTTCTCACCCGTTACATAACGAAGGACTTCTGTGCCATCCGAAAGTTCCATATCTGAGGATTCCTCTGCTAAACTTAACTTAAAGAAACGGAATATCTTATTACCTGTTTTACCCTCGAAGGCCTCTAATTCCTTGTCTACAAGAAACCTATTCCATATCGTAACAGCGAGAATAATAGATAGAACTAAAGTAGCAATCGTACCCAAGATAGCAAAAGGTGTTCCTGAGAATAAAGTCCACCCCAACCAAGTGACGGTCGCAATCAGACTTCCGATAACGACCTTAAGAATACCTCTTTTTGTTTCCCTATTAATACCTTCTGTCTTATCTTGGAATTCCGAATGAACATTATAAGGAAATTTGATTCTTTCCATCAGAAATCTCCTTGATTTTGGATAGACTGATTTCCACCAAGCTCCTTTGTTCACCATCAAGTTCAAAGTATCTCCTTACTGGATGCCCCACAAAAAGATAAGATTTTTCATCCTCCAAATTTTCTAATAGGTTTCCTGTACGATGCCATCCAGCGACATTGATAACGAATGTATCTGTTCCCATCGACTTACGCAACTTAGGAATTTCTGCTGTGAATGTGACTTTTTGAGGTAGACTTTCCACCCTCCTGGTTGGTTTCTTCTTAGTCACAAAACTAACTATTGCTTGCGTTGGGGTATTTGGATCTATCTCCTCAATCTTGTTAATAATAAGAGAAAGATCTTTGTTATTTTTACCCTCTTTATAGATTCTCTCCTCCATAGTCCCTGTGACCACGTACTTATGCCCAATTACGATTTCTACTTTCTCCTCAGAGAGAAAATCTTCAGAGTAGAGAACACGGATAATATCTGTTTTCTCCCCCTTTGTACGCTCTACTTCGAAAGAGTACCAAATACCCAATCTAACGTCTTCATGTTTTTCGATGATTTTCCCTAACAACATACATGATATATACATTTATTTGTCTCCTTTACATCATATGAGACCTACTGCCTCATTACTTTATTTTTTAAACTATCAAAAGCATTTTCTTCGTTCGTTTTCGCATTGGATACCGAACGAATAGTTGTTTTCACCGTTTGTATCACCATAAAGATAAATGCAATAATTATAAGCAAATACATAACAGCGAGCCAATGTATGGAGGAACCAGGGGGTAACCACCAGAATACATGCCAAGCACCTATCGATAAAAGTCCCAATCCGAATAAAGAGGCAAACATTAACCCTGAAAAAACTAAGGCAGGTCGCACTGTCTTCTTCCAAACCACAATAACTATCGAAAAAAGAACTATCGCTACATACAAAATAGCTAGGTTACCATTCACGAAAGCTATAGCTATCATAAAGAGAGCAACCATCACCACCAAGAACGTAGCCCCATAACCACGAGAATGTAGAACAATAGGCAAAATATCTATGTCGTACGCTATAAAGAATGGATTTTGATGTATTAACCCTGCGGCAATAATGTCACCCACAGATAAATAAGAAGTGGAGAAATGCTGTGGATATACCATATCTCCAAACTCACTAATGAACCTATTGAATGCAAACGTGGCTTCTAAAGCTGCTAACTTAATCAAATTCTCATCGGAATGTAATCCAGGTTGTGCTGAAATATTTATAAAAAATCTATAGCCAGCGTCATTAACGTAGTTTACTAGCAACTGCCTTCTAGTATAGGACCAAGTAGCTCCATAAAACCCAGCCCTGCGCATCGTCTGTCCCCATACAGTATTGGCGACATAAGGGGGTAAATTAGTAAATTCAGTGTCAACTAACCACTGAATTCTAAATATATCCCCAGCATCAGGAAAGTAATTTCTTAAAATGTCGGCATCCTGTGAAAATGCAATGTTTTCACTCATGGATAATTGAACATGAGGTAACACCGCCAAGAAAGGTATGCTTCTAATAAAAGAAGCTACCACATACGAATCTTGGACGTTCCCATCTACGAACTGAATCATTGCACGAGGCACACGGTAATGCCTAAGAAATTGATTAAGAGTATATACCAAACCATCTTGCAAAAATAGGTAAGGCATATAGTAATTTACCATAGAGATATTAGGCGTCCTATTGAACAAGTGCAGTTGGTCGGAGTAGATATCACCGCGGTAGGGCTGTAGGTCTCTTCTGATAACACTCGGCGTGTCATAATTAGACCAACTATTTGTAAATCTTGTAGATATAGTGTTCTGTGTCCATAAAGTTTGAAGGTCTATACGAATCTCTGTTCCTTGCAGGAACACCCCTGCCCTATCGTCCATCCAGATACTCTGTGTCATAAAAGCGGTTGTATCATAGCCCAGCTGGCTTCTCAAATTCATAGATTCATTCATACTCATATTATAAAGTTTAAGAGAGCCCATAAAACCGTCTGTCTCATTTGAGAATATCGAGGTGTAGTTTTCTCCTCGAACCAACATACTTTGCTGAACTAACCGTCTAGTATACGAATTACTCAAATTGCCTAAAATTGTCGGCAAAGTAATAGGAACTAGATATAGAAGCACAAAAGTAACAGCAACAATAGAACCTCCTGCCAACATTGTCTTGGTGAAATTTCGAGTGAACACAAACATAATCAACAGCACTGTTGCAAGCAGTAGAAATACAATCCCCCAATGACGATGTATCATTTGATAAATAGGGCTTAAGATGCTACCATCTGTAGGGCTAGATACTCCAATAAAATTCTCCACAGTGAAGGAAGTGGATATAATGGAATGTGCTATTTGGCGGAAATGACGCGAAAAAACTCCCGCATCTTGATTAAAAAGCATATTCTCATGAATAGCATTTTGATGATATCTCCTCGGATGAACCATTCCATCCAATACAGGGAGTGCTACATCAGTGAACATAAAGTTCTCTCGTAACATTCCGTTTCCACTTGGTCTAGTATCGTCTAACCAATTGGTAATATTACCATTTTCGTCCACCATAGTAATATACGCTAGCATATTTGCAGCAATCACTCTTGATGCAATGCGTCTTTCATCTTGATTTCTTGCACCAGAATTAACCTCAGAAATATAATGAGGAAGAATACTAATACCATCAACCGAACGTATAGCTTGCAATTGGATAGGATTTGTTTGTCTCTGAGTTTCCAACGAATCTCTACCTATATAAACAGTCCCCGATAGCACCTCAATTGCGGTTCTTCTCTCAAAACCGCTCCCATGAACATTTATAGCTGTAAAAAACGGGAAGACTAGGGCTGTTTCAGTAGTATCTTGAGCACGTACTCTTCTCTCAGTAACAGGCAAAAAGGAAACCATCGGAGCACCGAACTGCGACATCACAGCCGTTTGATTGAAGGCGTCTTGGCGAAGATCCGTACTCGTACCTAGATTTAATCCTCCTGTCTTTTTCGCTAGAGCCACCCTAAGTAAGTCAAATGCGTCTAAAGAATCTAAGACAAGTTCACTGGGATCCGCCGCCGCAAAAAACCATTTGCTCATATCACGGTTATTAGCAACTTGAGGAGAATTACGAGAACCAGATATTACAGGGTATGAATTGAAAAAAGCGGCAGTAAAAGGGTTATACATCCAAATATTTGCGGCTATAGGTTGAGCAAAGAAAGTAGGATTGGCCGCCGCTGGCAAGACAACCAACCCGCAGGTAGTCGTTATGTCACCAAATACAGTTAAAACCAAAGGTTGGTCGATGAACTCAGATAGACGACCACGCATGTCTAAGGATTGCACTATATTCGTCATAAGACCAAATGTAATAGAGCCTGGAGTGGGGTTTTGCAGGTTGCTAGCACCTACCTGCATAAATGAGTGAATGCCAGCATCATTCCTAATAAGCCAGTTCCAAGCATTATTTACAGCAGTAAATACATGGTCAGCCCCTCTATTCATACCATCACCTGTAATCTGCCACCACTCCCTATCCCTCACAATACCGCCCATATAACCATCTACTTCTAAGACTACACGAATATAGGAGTTTATAGTGGTTGCGGTAGAACTTTCTTCTACCACAATAGTGATAAACATATCTCCTGTATTAGAAACATTTACAGCTGCATTGAAATATTCCCAAGTATCTCCTGCCTGAGACATATGTCCAGGAATAACACCAGCCGCAAAAGTTCCATTCTCATCAATTATAGTAAGAAGCTGACCCAAAGTCATTCTTGTAGCAGGTCCATTAACATCTATGAAAGATGCACCCAAAGGAGTCACTGCATCTCCTTGTGCATCATGCACAGCATACAAAGGCTTGGAAAATTGTAGAATTTCTCCTATCCTTGTCCTAACTTCATGGTCTCTATCTACGTTATCTTGTACACCAAGAAGATAAGTTACTGCGTCCAAGAATTGCTCGTCACCGCTTCGAGAAATAAAAGGAATATGGGCTGCAGAAGCTGCGAAACCTGCTAAGTATAAGTCTCTAAGGTGCACACCTTCTTCCTGTGACACTGGATCAAGGAAGGCCGTGCCAGGTATCACCTTCCACATATTTGGTCCCGTTAATCTATTTAAGAAATGGAAAGGACTCTCTGGGTTAGCTTCTAAATAAGAAGCTTGTAATGATTCTGGGTCATGTAATGTAACAAAAGCTATATTCTCTTGTATCCTCGCTGAGAACTCTCTTGTCATAACAGCGATTTGGTCATGCACCTGTTCGTCTTGATCCATCTCGTTCCTTGACACAAGGTTATTGAATTGAGAGGTATTAACAAATTCGTTAATGACACTTTGTTCAAACTGGTCTGTTGGTACAATTCTGTTCTGTTCATCATCCCATCTGCTTGGGAAGTTTTGCATATAACGAATAGAGGAGATTGTACCTGTAATCTCGTTAAGATATAGGTGATGATTAGGGCGACCATTAAGAAGTAGGGCTGTATCACGATGCATAGCTGCAACGTTCCCCCACATAATACGCAAACCTTGCATGGCTTCCTCTGTTGAATCAAACTGGCGGGATCCTATTGCTTCAATAGTATTTCTCCAACTTTCCCACAGCCCCATATCAGCAGCATTTGGGAACTCAGTCGCACTATGTACATGTGTAATCGCACGTGTTACCGCTTCCAAGTTGTCATTCAGATAATTGACAATCCTTTCTTGCATCCCTGGTCTGTCTTGATAATGCAATAATAGAATATATGAATGCTCTGTTAATTGGCGGATTGCCATATTCATAAACACCATAGCTTGCAAACTTGGAGATGAATTTGGAGCTGAGACTATTTGATTATTAGCAATTTGTGTTGCTGTAGTCAAATAGTTATCTATCGTAATATTAGGAGGAAGATTTGTAATAATCGTCCTTTGGCTAGAGCTGGCCTCCTGTGCTAGGACGGAAATCGGTAATGCACCTACGGTCATAATAACCGTCATCAATACAATGAAATACCTTTTTAATTTATTCATATGACCTCTCCTGTTCTAATTATTAAGAGGAATAACTCTTTTTAAAGTATATAACCACCTCAGGTTATATACTTTAAAAAGAGTGGGAGGACACGAATTTCTCCCTCCCAGCTCTCCTGTAGCAAGTGATATTCAAAAACGTGATTGCCTTCATTTTTAATTCAGTCAAAAGCCACTGAATTAAAAATTTGCCATTCACGTTTTTCATTACCGTTTGCTATACTAAATTAAGGAGTTGCTTCTTCAAGCCAATGGCCAGTAAAGCTTTCATTTACATGGAAAGTTACATGTAAATAACCTGCCGTCAAGTTAGCGGAACCTTCACCTGCGGCTAAGCCTGCCGCGGTCATAACGTCTGCAAGGCGAATCGTATGGATGCCAGGAGAGGTCGGGTTTGGATTATTATTGACGGTTACATTGTGAGTCAATGCACCCCAATTTTGTGGATGTTCAAAACCATTGTTGGGTCTCGCTTGCTGAGAAGGAAGGTCTCGTGTGGCCATAGAAGCAATTTGAACTGCTAAGGGTCCAGGTACGAAGGAACCTCCAAACAAAGCAAAGACTTCGTTCTCTGCTGCAACACCCAAAGTTTGTACTTGGTCAGGCGTAATCGTCGGAAAATTAACTGCGATATGGTTAAAAACCTGACCTGCAACATTTTGGGCAATACTCGTAGGGATAGTATTTGCATGGTCAATTGTAAAGTTATACTGTCCTACATTTACATTAAGAAGAAAATTGTCTATCCACAGAGCCACTTGATGTTGAGAGAATCTATCGGCGTAAACAACAAGTGCATCCGAGAATGTTAGCCAGATTCTGATTAACAAACCAGACAAAGCGATAGAAAAAACAAATGTAACAACTATAGCCTCAACACTTTCCTTCAAGAAGAAGGTACCCATCGTATCTGAGTACGAATACTTAGGTCCTTTACCGCTACCTGGACCACCACCACCGCCGTCATCACCCATCTCAACATTCTTATATTTTGAATATGCTTTGAAGTTAAGTGAAAAGGCAAGTATGAATACCATAATGTTATCCATGCCACCGTTCAATCCGTCTTTGGCACCACCACGAAAAGCTTCTATAAGTCCATTGAACGGGCCACGATTAGTTTCTCTTGTGCCATCTAGGTCTTTCTTAATAGCGTCAATTGTCCAAAAAATTTCTTTGTTAGAAAGTACTAACGCAGAACATAAGAAGGACATAAGATACATTAAGAAACCAACGATAGCAATCCAAGATATAACAAATTGTGTTAGAGATACTAACCATCTGTTAGAATAAAACACTTCGGTAGAGCCTTGCAATCCGCCAGCCCAAGCACTAAATTGGTTGGCATAAACTGTAAGCTCACTAAACACGAAGAGGAATACAAAAATGGCGAATGCCGCCAATACTTTTTTTCTCATTTTTCTACCTCCTATAACAAACGCTAATGAAAAACGATTACGGCGAATTTTTAATTCAACGGCTTTAGGCTAAATTAAAAATTAAGGCTAACATGATTTTGAAGTGCACTTGATTTACAATATACTAATGCCATTCCCTGCAAATAGTCCGATGATAACCAAAGGTATAAACCCAACAGCTGATGCCAAGAAGATAGTTGCCAGCCACCCTGGCGGTTCTTCTCCTGTCCTCACCACACGCAATGTTAGAATAGCTAAGATATCAAAACCCGTATGATCTAAGAAAGCCATCGAAATAGTTGTGACAAGACCTACTTTGGACAAGCTACGCACCAAAATTATAGCGGTGGAAAAGAACAAAGCTAAAATAACGATAGTCCAACCAATCATTCCAATATTTCTTCTTACTTCTTGAAGGTTAAAAGTTCGAATCATAACTTCGTGATAACTCATAGCATGTTGAAACTCTACGAAAGCTAAGTTACCAATTGAAACAGGCAATCCTGAGGAAATCGCTATCCTTAAATTTTCATATGTTCTTCTATGAAAATTAAGGGTGGGCTCCCTTTCTTGTCTGTTGCTGACTTGTGCCCTGATAATCGCACCAACATAATCCCGAATCACCTCTAGTCGAAGTCCTTCTAAGAATGATGTTTTCAACGCCACCCCGAAAACAGTTGCAGAAGGCGTGAAAGGAACTGGAAGACCATTACCTGTCACTACATGTAACTCTCCGTTAAACATAACTAATGTATTCATATAGTACGGGAAATCTGGATCCCATTCTTTTATCCCATTTACACTCAAGTAATCAACAGCTGAAGCAGCACGGGTTCCTGTGAATACTGGAACAGATGCATTGTGCAAGGCATTAGTAAGTGATTCTACAGCGATATTATGTTGAGTGTCCAAAAACTGCGGACTCCATGGTACTACTATAGTGTTCACTCCATTTCTCCTATGTGCTTGTAGCTCGCCTACATAAAAGTTCAAATCTTGAAACTCTTCAAGGGTAACTAGATTTTCAGAATCAACAGGTATCGTGAAAGACCTAGCTATATCAATGTTGTGTGAAGGATTATACCTTCCTGGATCAGCTCCAAGAATACTTGGTCTCCAAATAACGTTATTCAACGTACCGTCTGGATTCCATACCGACCTATTTAATCTAACAATAGGCCTAAAATGAATCTGTTGTCCTTCGCTTACACTTATTGGTTGCCGTATATAAGAACCGCCCAAAAGAGGTACCAATTCGTTTACAACCACTTGACCATTGACAAAGTCTGCAACCAAAAAACCGCTCTCACCCCAACCACCTACGTTTAAGGTATCAAAAGGCATGAAAGATACTGTTTGTATCGGATTAATGCCAGAAGGGGTTTGTCCTTCAACTAATGCTACAACGAATAAAGCATTAGTATCTTCGATATTTAACCCTTCCCTTGAGAGCAAAGTGCCACCATGAACTTCCAATGGTATAGCAACATTACCTACCATGAAAAGCTCAGAACCAGTATCTCTAGCTATAGTCCATTCGTATCCCGCCCAATTAATTCTTCTTCCATCTAAGGGCTGGGGATTTGCTCCTGGAAAGTTGAAGATGAACGCTTGCGTTTCTGGTATCCATCTATAATGAGTATGACTTGCATTAATATAGATATTGTTGAAATCATCTATAAAGAAATCAGGGCGAATAGCGGAAGCTTCTTCTTCATCACCCGCAAAATACTCACGTTCTCCAAAAATACGAGTTGCTCCATCAAACTCCAAAATCAATCTTGATTGAAGAGACGGTAAATGTAATCTTGTATGAAAGAATTCAGTTGTTGGTGTACCTGGCAAAGGAGTATGATCAAAATACAAACTCGCCCACAAAGGCATTGTGCTCTCTGTTACACTAGAAACTGGTATTGCACCTTGTGGAGGCGTAAATAAGAAGCCTGAATCTGACTGTTGTATAACATCACTTCCTAATAATCCTGCATATTGGACAGCTAGAAATTGAGAAGGTTCTGAAAAAACTGTGTGATGACCAATAAATCTCGTTATCCACCTAGCATCAATAAATGAACCGACTTGATGTAGAAAATGATCCTGTGCGTAGGCAATGTTTCTTGCATTGTGATGCAATTGTCCTTCGGGTACTGGTATGAAAGATTCCACTTGATCAACCAAGAAAGTTAATGTTGGAACTAAAAACCCTGATTGAATAACCTCTGGTGGCATTCCCATCGCCTGAACTATGGCTCTTGTCACTCCAATATTATAATCCCAAAGAGTGGCTAATTCAGGAATCGAATCTGGGCGAGTGAAAAACCATAAATTCAAATCAGAATGTTGAGGTTCCAAATGAATATCCCTTTGCAATATAGCTTGTTCTGCGGCAGTTGGAAATATAGGTGTAAGTTCCAAAACAATGTGAACTTCTGCTTGATGCACTTCTCGGGCGCTCCCATCGCTGGGGACTGTAACTGTTGTAGAAACCGTCTGAGAAAAAATGTCGCTTAAACCACTCGTTGTCAGATTGATGGCACGTACGTCTCCGTGGTCTTGTGTTGTGAATACACGTGAATGTATTGTTCCTCTACTCTGCCCCTGTACATAACGTACATTAGGTTGATTCAATAAAGGAGAGTTAACTAGCATTAAATCCGTAAATCCCAAAGTGTCTCTCGCTATATTATTATTTAAGGCCATAAGAGAATCCATATTCATCCCCACCGCATTGCTCTGTGTCCCTCCCACAACATGACGATTGGCAAGAGTATATGTGTTGTTAGAAATAATCAGATTGTTTTGTGAGGTCATAATATTTCCGCTTATAACTGTCTGATTGGGTACCAATACAGAATCAGTTCTTACCATCAATGAACCCGTAGCATTAGTCACTCTCGTGTCAACTTGATTCCTCTCTCCTCCATCAGTAAACAAACCTTCCGTTAAGGAGACTAGATTCTGTCGAACGAAATCAACTGCTATAGTCGGATTAGGGGCAGGTATAGATATTTGCACTAGATACCGATTTTCCAAAGTAGGGTGTGTACTTATAAAAGATACCCCAGAAGTTTCACCACCTGCCTCATCAGTTGATGGATAATATAGAAGCCTTGGATCGTTAACGAAGGGAGCTCCTGCTATCATATCATCAATAGAACCCCCTATTCTACTTCCGTCAGGTTGTAAGATGCCTTCTTGTCTATCAAGCACTTCCCTTGAGTGTGCACCTTGTCGATTCTCTGGATGGGGGCGGAAGAAAGTTACATCGTGGTTCTCCAGAAATCCCGGTCCACCCCAAGAGGGATTATACGCTATGAACATTTCCGCAGAATCTTCAGGAGAAGTCCTTGGTCTTTGGATTCTAGCTCCTGGTGGCACATCTAAAGGTGTCATAGAGTCTAATTCATCCCTTCTCTCACTAAAAGAAAAAGTGTGCAACACCAAAGGAAAACCTCGGTATAGATACCTTAGCGGATTATCAATATTCAATGTCACAACATAATTAGCTCTATCAGGTAATGTAGAACGGTGAACATGTTCTACAAAAACACTCGACCTGATACTTAATTCTATTGGATTTTCTGAATGTGGGTTATGAACCAATCTTCCTGGATTAAGTGAAATGAAACGGTCAAATGTCCCTGGTCTGTGTGTCAACATCTGGTTCTGATACATTCTTGAACCAGTAGTCATTTGAAAATCTTCTGGTACAGTAATCAAGACCTGAGAGAAGTTTGTCCTACCCTGCGGGTTCGCTAGGCGATATATAAGAGTAAAAGCAAAATCTCGCGTTAAAGAACTATAAAGATTGCGAAACTCTTCAATATTCTCAAAATCTAATATACCTTTTGCTATTAAGAAAGAGACAGTAGATTGGTCGCTCTCATACACAATATCAATCATCCGTGCACCAAATTGATAGTTAATAATATTGGCTTCTAGCTCCGACATATCCGCTTCGGTCTGCCTTAATACCCTTTCAATTATACGTAGAGCCGACATAACTGTCATATTAGAGTCCCGAAAGAACTCCTGCTCGGGTAGAATAACTCCTTGGGTTAAATCTGGATCAGTTAAAATTGGAAATATTCCGTTTTGTTCAATCCTATAATTCCTTCCTAGGAAATCAGAATAAGTCAAAACATTGAAATTTAAATCTCGAATACTCCTAGAGTCGAGTCCCTGTACCACACCAAGTTCAGGAGCAAAAGCAGGAAAGGTTAAAGTACCTACTTGTTCTGATACCTCGTACTGGTCGGATTCATCTCTTGAATCGCTATGTACTGATACCCCGTACTGTTGGAACTCTCTTCGCAGTTCCTCCGTAATGTAATGATTAATTCCAAACCTATCCCCTTGAATCCCTAATTGAAACCTAGGCATATTATTTAAAATATCTCGCACGGTAATGTCTTCGCGTTCGCCATTATATAGTTTAAACAATTCACGATAATCTAAGATACCTCGAGAGAGCAAGTCAAAGATGTACAGTTCCCAAACATTTGCGGAAACATAAGACCAATAATCCCTTGCATGAACATGGAATACAGGTGCAGTATAAGTTTCAGCACTTGTGCTAAACTCTCCACGGAAGATAGGTTGGGCAATAAAGCTATCTCCTCTGTTCCAACGAGTAATACCATTGCAATCTGTTAAACTTTGCAAATCGGAAGGCACCCAAGACACCTGTGGTGTCCAAGGCGTAGCATCACTAACTCTTTGGAGGAAGAAATTTCCTAAATCATTATGATCCCCTGTACGGAATACATGGCTTTTAGGTCTTGAACGAGATGTACCGAAATTTTCACCTCTTATCCTTAGTTCCTCTTCTGTAATATACTCGTAATGAGAAAACACAAAGATACCTGGCCCTTCACAATCTGCGGGTACTAAGTTATAAACTCTGTGCCAAATAGCGGCTTGAGCAAATCGGTAAGCATCTGCCTGAAATAGTACAGGTCGAGACTCTATAGGTCCAAAAGCAGCTCTTGCCATTGCAACCACAAACTCGTCCCTTCTCACTAAGTTATTTGCAGCTTCTACACCCCAAGGTGCTGCTGCTAAAGGAGCAAAACTAATATTTCCAACCCCGCCGTCTTCCGACTCAGAAGGAATAATTTGAATGTAATCATTAAATCTAGAAAATATACCATTATTCACCAACCATTGGCCTCTGTCTATAGGAAAAGTACTTCTTCTCTCCCTATTAAAAGAATCAAAGGCAGGTACTCCTGTACGGAAACGATTGAGGTTAATATCTGGATCAAGTTCCGTAACGTAAGTCACTGGCGTCGTTCTCCCAAGTTCCCAAAAAACTTCTACAAAAGAGTCCGCTGTATACTGCAATACATCTCGCGTGAAATCTTCTCTTGTCTGGCTAAAATCCGTGTGTGTAGAAATTGCACTTGAGTAAAAGCCTGTTAAAGTAGGGGCTCTTTGTGGTAAACTAGGGAATCTCTGACCACTGGTATATATATACCAGTTAGGCTCCCTATCTCTTATAAAATCTGCTCCTGTTGTGGTTATCATAGTTACACATGCTAAGAAAATTGCACCTGCTCTTTTAAGGGTGGGATGTTTCATCTTCATCAATCCCCCTTAATTTCGTTCTTTGCTTGCTGGGCTTTGTAAATTTGGTTTATAGAATCAGTGCTTTTTTTGATAACGCTATTTGCCATAACTATTAGGAGGATAATAGTAATAAAACTACCTATGCCAAGAGCTACCAACATTCTCTCATTCAGCCAACCTACAGAAAAAAGAAACCCAGCAACTACTGCGGAAGCCAATAAGAATAATAACAGCTTCCAATTCTGTTTTATTTTCTTCATCATAGTCACGAATACTCCTTTTCAATTATTACTACATAATCACTATACGCCTTAACCTCTAAAAGATTTTTCTCTAAAAGAGGGAATATTTTTCGGTAACCAAAGAATTGTGGTGCACCTAATGCCAGTCGAACTAATTTGTCGTCCTCCTTATCGTACGTAAAAGGTATACGGGGCTTGCTTCGTAAGGGACCTCTCTCAAGATGATATAAGAATGCCGTTGATAAAAGCACTATTCTTTTTCTTTCAGTTTCTTCTTTCAAGGACAAAAACTTGGACTTATTCCCAGATAGAAAAAAAGAATGGTCGATCATATGGTGTATAAATATACCTAATCTTTGTGCAAAAGTAAGGCGAGTGAGGTCTACATTACCTTCCGACTTATACACAGTTCCTATTTTCACCATTTACTCAAGCCCCCTTGTTTTTGTTCTTTAACCCTCTCATTGGTCATACTTAATTGGTGCTGAGTCTTCTCTATTTTAGTTGTTTGCGGCAAAGCCATGCGTAGAACAAGAGGGAAGAAAACTACAGGAGTTTTAGCTTTTTCTAATAACAAAAAGATTTTATCATAAGGGATTTTTGAAGCCAGAATAAACTTCTTCTTGTACTCGTTCTCACCCAAAGCAATTAAGTTATACAAGAAGTCCTCTATAGCCCTTATTAAGATATATTCTTGGTTGATTTCTATCAAACGACGGGCTTCTTTGAGATATTCAACCTTCTCATTAACCATCATAAATAATGTTTCTAAGTCAACATTATGTCCTCCCTCGATAAAAGTAATTTGTTCTTCTTTAGTCAAGTTTGCAGAATGTAAAAATTTAGCTAGAATAAGAATATCTCTTGGAACCCCATGCATTCGACGGTGTAGAAGAGCCACCATATCCACATCCAAATTCGGGTAACCTCGTTCAATTAGCAATTCTTGCGTAGAGATTAATGATATTGGTCTCATCGTAATCTTTAAAGACCTAGAAAGAATACCTTTATCTATCTTGTTCATCTTTGTAGTTGTAAGAATAAGATAGGAATTTGTTAGAAGATTGCTTCCGCTTAACCAACGCTCTTGGTCTTCTTTCGGAATAGCATGAAATTCATCATAAATGTAAATTTTTTTACCAAAAGTTGTTCCACGAACATTCTCTTCAATCAATCTTTTAATCTCTTCTTTCTCTTTGTTTGCCATATTCAAGATGGTGATAGAAGAAAGAAATGTTTCATCAATAGATATTTCCTTCTTACAATTCTCGCAAACACCACAAATGCCTTCGTTTGTAAGATTGCTACAAGTTATAAGCCTACCTATTTGTTTGGCGAATTCAGTTTTCCCTAAGCCATAATCTCCAGCTATAAGAATAATATTTGGACAGTTATTTGTTATAACATTACCTAACACCGCCCTATAATTTAATTCATTCTCGTATAATTTCATATGTGACCTCCTGAAGGGTGCAAAAAAATAATAGAACACAAAAAACAAGTATTCAAATTTTTGTTAAAAAGTTTGAATACTTGTTTTTTACATAAAAACATTTTTAAAAAGTTTCTTGACTTCAGCTTATCGCACACCTTAAAGCCTTGTGAATACAAGGCTTTAAACACACCGAGTTTCAAAATCCAAGAAATTGGTCTTTATTTGGTCTTTTGGAACATTAACGATACAAAAACTATGCACCCCCCTATTCCAACACATCTACTACCGCTTGTGAAGCTTTAGCGTTTGCATTGTTAAAAGCATGAGCATAAATATTAAGTGTCGTTGCTGCTGTGCTATGTATATAAATATTCAACACTTCCTCCTATTCTTAATTTTACATAAAAATAGCACTCTGCATAAAAAGTTTGCGGAGAGTGCTATTAATAGCTATTTTAATTTACCTGTGTTCTCTTTTCTTTTTTGGAGAGTTTTCCTGTATTTCTCCGTTTGATGAGGCTAGTAGTTGTGCTT
>Ga0131853_10001193_pt1 | contig 46991 bp, 40 predicted proteins | sample TergutLab28metaG_FD_92764 | JGI IMG/M metagenome (GOLD analysis project Ga0131853, IMG submission 92764) | Labiotermes labralis P1 segment gut microbial communities from Petit-Saut dam, French Guiana - Lab288 P1 (version 2) (version 2) | ecosystem: Host-associated > Arthropoda: Insects >... | reverse complement strand
TAGTTCCGCCTCTTACTTGATAGGGGTTCGTACCTTGAAAACCGAATAACGAAAATCAAATATCAAAAAGAACTTAGGTTCTTTAGATAGACATCCGAGAAGAAACGAAACATGTATCGAAACATATATCGAAACGAAACATGTATCGTTAAAACAAAGAGATATTCTAAGTCAGCAAAAAACGCTGACTAACAATATCTAAAACTTTGTTTTAGAAGAATGTATAAAACCATTCTTCAAGAAAAAATATTAAAAATGTTATCAATGCCCTGCCACGCTAGGCAGTGCATTTGATAAAGGAAAAGTGGTGAAAAGGCATTCAAAGAATCAAAAGGTTCTTAAAAGTCTAAGTAACCCACTAAAAATCAAATAAAATTGATTATAGTTAAGCAAAAAAGAGCACAGGGCGGATGCCTTGGCACTGAGAGCCGATGAAAGACGTGATAAGCTGCGAAAAGCCGCGGTCAGGAGCAAATATCCATTATGAGCCGCGGATATCTGAATGGGGCAACCCACATGAGCACCCCTCATGTATCTATGCGCCAATAAAATAACGCATGGAAGGGAACCCGGTGAACTGAAACATCTAAGTAGCCGGAGGAAAAGAAAGTAAAAACGATTTCCTAAGTAGCGGCGAGCGAACGGGAAAGAGCCCAAACCAGGGTATTAATACCCTGGGGTTCGGACCGCATAATTGATTTATCGATTGCAGCCAAATGGTTCTGGGAAGACCAGGCACAGAGGGTGAAACCCCCGTAGGCGAAGTGAAAGGTAACAAGGCGGTATCCAGAGTACCACGGGACACGAGAAATCCTGTGGGAATGTGCGGGGACCACCCCGTAAGGCTAAATACTCCTCAGTGACCGATAGCGTATAGTACTGTGAAGGAAAGGTGAAAAGGACCCCGGAAGGGGAGTGAAAGAGAACCTGAAACCCTGTGTTTACAAGCTGTGGAAGCACTATTTAAAGTGCAACTGCGTACTTTTTGTAGAACGGTCCGGCGAGTTACGTTTACTGGCAAGGTTAAGCATTTAAGATGCGGAGCCGTAGTGAAAGCAAGCGTTAATAGCGCGCAAGTTCCCGCAAGGGAATCTTTTAGTCAGTATATGTAGACCCGAAACCGGGTGACCTATCCATGTCCAGGTTGAAAGTGCTGTAAAAAGCATCGGAGGACCGAACCCACGTCCGTTGAAAAGGGCGGGGATGAGATGTGGATAGCGGAGAAATTCCAATCGAACCCGGAGATAGCTGGTTCTCCTCGAAATAGCTTTAGGGCTAGCCTCGTTAAAAAATCCTTGTGGAGGTAGAGCACTGAATTTCCTAGGGGGCGTCAAAGCTTACCGAAGAATATCAAACTCCGAATGCCATGTAGGAGATAAACGGGAGTCAGGCCATCAGAGATAAGTTTGATGGCCAAAAGGGAAAGAGCCCAGACCTACAGCTAAGGTCCCAAAGTGTTTGTTAAGTGGAAAAGGATGTGGGATTTCTAAGACAGCCAGGATGTTGGCTCAGAAGCAGCCATCCATTGAAAGAGTGCGTAACAGCTCACTGGCCGAGAGGTCCCGCGCCGAAGATGTCCGGGGCTTAAACAGACCACCGAAGCTTAGGAATAGAAGTTTTTAGGAATTTCTATTGGTAGAGGAGCGTTCATAATTTAGCGAAGCTGTACCGTAAGGAGCAGTGGAGAGTTATGAAGTGAGAATGCCGGAATGAGTAGCGAGAGGAAGGTGAGAATCCTTCCGGCCGAATATCCAAGGATTCCGGGGTAAAGCTGATCTGCCCCGGGTAAGTCGGGGCCTAAGGCGAGGCCGAGAGGCGTAGCCGATGGACAACAGGTTTAGATTCCTGTACTATGTGTTGACAGAACTGTGGGGACGTATCGTCGGAGCGCGTCCCGGGTTATGGAATGCCCGGGGCAAGCTTATTAGGTGTAAGGACTGGCAAATCCGCCTTACAAACCGATGAAGTTATGCGTAGCGAACTAAAGTAGCGAATCGCGCATAGGCGGTACCAAGAAAAGCCGCTATTGTTCAACATGTACCCGTACCGTAAACCGACACAGGTGGATGAGGAGAGAATCCTAAGGCCGACGGAAGAAGCATCGTCAAGGAACTCGGCAAAATGACCCCGTAACTTCGGGAGAAGGGGTGCCTACTAAAAGTAGGCCGCAGAGAATAGGCTCAAGCAACTGTTTAGCAAAAACACAGGTCTATGCGAAACCGCAAGGTGAAGTATATGGGCTGACGCCTGCCCGGTGCCGGAAGGTTAAGAGGAGGCGTTAGGGGGGTAACCCTCGAAGCGCTGAATTTAAGCCCCGGTAAACGGCGGCCGTAACTATAACGGTCCTAAGGTAGCGAAATTCCTTGTCAGGTAAGTTCTGACCCGCACGAAAGGCGCAATGATTTGAGCACTGTCTCGACGATGCATCCGGTGAAATTGAAGTGCCAGTGAAGATGCTGGCTACCCGCGCCAGGACGGAAAGACCCCATGGAGCTTTACTCCAGCTTGATGCTGGGATCCGGTGCTGCATGTACAGGATAGGTGGGAGGCAACGAAGAGGAAACGCCAGTTTTCTTGGAGCCGTCCTTTGGATACCACCCTTTCAGTACTGGGTTCCTAACCATGTCCGTTATCCGGTCATGGGACAATGTCTGGCGGGGAGTTTGACTGGGGCGGTCGCCTCCGAAAGGGTATCGGAGGCGCTCAAAGGTCTCCTCAGAATGGTCGGAAACCATTCAAAGAGCGCAAAGGCAAAAGGAGGCTTGACTGCGACACCGACGGGTGGTGCAGGTACGAAAGTAGGACTTAGTGATCCGGTGGTATTAAGTGGGAATGCCATCGCTCAACGGATAAAAGCTACCCTGGGGATAACAGGCTTATCACTCCCAAGAGTTCACATCGACGGAGTGGTTTGGCACCTCGATGTCGGCTCATCGCATCCTGGGGCTGTAGCAAGTCCCAAGGGTTGGGCTGTTCGCCCATTAAAGCGGTACGCGAGCTGGGTTCAGAACGTCGTGAGACAGTTCGGTCCCTATCCGGCGTGGGCGTAGGATATTTGCGGGGATCTGCCCTTAGTACGAGAGGACCGGGGTGGACGTACCTCTGGTGTACCTGTTGGACTGCCAAGTCCATAGCAGGGTAGCCAAGTACGGCCCGGATAAACGCTGAAGGCATCTAAGCGTGAAGCCGCCCTCAAGATGAGATATCCAAAGTTGGAGCTTGCTCCAATCTTTTAGGCCCCTTGTAGACGACGAGGTAGATAGGCCGGAGGTGTACGCACAGCAATGTGTTTAGCTGACCGGTACTAATAGGCCGAGTGCTTATCTAAAAAGTAAAGAACACTTTTAACTAATATTTCTTTAGGATGTAGGGCTTTATGCTTAAGCGGGTTTAATTCGTTTATTGATTTTCGTTTTCGGTTTTGAAGGTACGAAAAAACTGAATAGTTATTCTAAACTCGAATAGATTCTTGATAAGAATAACTAAAGCTTCGGTGGCAAGAGATTTTCTAAGACGGCAGAGTAGCCGCCTAACAAAATCAAAAGCTTCGATTTGTACACTTTGGGTTTTTCCTCGATAGCTCAATGGTAGAGCACACGGCTGTTAACCGTGGGGTTGTTGGTTCGAGCCCAACTCGGGGAGTAAGAACGTAGTCGTTCTTGCAGGTAAGGAAAGTTTTATAAATAAGGCCCCTTGGTCAAGCGGTTAAGACACCGCCCTTTCACGGCGGTAACACGGGTTCGAGTCCCGTAGGGGTCATAGTATAAAGAGTTGTGCCGATATGGCTCAATTGGCAGAGCAGCTGATTTGTAATCAGCAGGTTATCGGTTCGAGTCCGATTATCGGCTTTATAAGCAAAAACTATCTTTCACAAAGTAGGACAAACCACGTAATAATGCGGGCTTGTCCGTTTTTTTTCTTCTTTTATTTCCTTGTAAGTCCTTGTCGGATTACAAAATAAAAGCAAAAAGGAGCAACTGATTTTTTCATAATATTAGAGCAATTAGTAGCTCTTTTTTTAAGCCCTCTTTCATATCATAAAACGATAATAAAAAGGAGTAGGCTATGCGCAAAGTAATAATGAAAATTGAATCAGGAACGAAAAGAACACTAAGACAGGCATATGACGAACATATTAGAATTAGAAAGGTAAATGGTGTTACCGATAGAACTATCCACAGTTACAATCAAGCCTTTAAATATTTTACCGCTTATATTGATGAAGATACCGCTTGCCATGAAATTACTCATGATACGATTATCGGCTATATTGAGCATGTACAGAAAAATTGCAACGCTTCAAATATATCAATCAATTCCTATTTACGCTCAATTAGGACTTTCCTGTATTATTGCATGAGCCAAGATTATATGTCAGAGTTTAAGATTAGGCAAATAAAGGCTGAAAAACCGCTAAAGGAAACCTATACCGAAGCCGAACTTGAAAAGCTTCTTAAAAAGCCAAATATAAAGAAGTGTTCATTTACAGAATTTCGTAATTGGGTAATGGTTTGCTATTTGCTCGGAACTGGAAATCGCCGGACGACAGTATGTAATATAAAAATCGGTGATTTAGATTTTGAAAATGACGAAATAAGATTAAAAAAAGTCAAAAATAAAAAGCCGTACACGATACCTATATCCCCATTTTTGAAAAAATCATTGCAGGAATATTTAATACATAGGAAAGGCACAGATGATGAATACTTATTCTGTAGCGTATATGGGGGACAATTAACGGCAGACCATTTTAATACTATTATCTACAAATATAATACTAGCCGTGGTGTTATCAAAACAAGCTTACATTTATTTCGCCACACATTTGCTAAGACATGGATATTAAACGGCGGTGACCCATTCAGATTAAAAACGATATTAGGGCATAATTCAATGGCGATGGTCAATGAATATGTCAATATGTATGGCAGTGATTTGAAAAAAGATTTTTCAAAATTCAACCCACTTGATAATATGGAATGTCTAAAGAAAAGTGGTACGCATATTAAAATGTAATGTTTACTCACAAATAAAAATATAGCCGGGTGTAAATACTCGGCTATATTTTTAGCTTTAATTATTCTTAGCCCTCTTTTTCTTGAGTTCATATACTTCTAAGAATAAATCTATACCTTTAAATATAATTTCAAGCTGTTCGAAATCTTTTTCTTCAATAAGGTTATCCATGTATTTTTTTAAATCTTCTATACTTTTAAACCGTTTTTTATTTTTCTTCATTTGCATTATCCTCTTTTTTATTATTAGTGTGAATCTTGTATACTCCCTCGATTGTTGCAATGAGAGAAACAACTAAGCAAAAGACAATTGATGGCGAGAAATACTCACTTGTAAGCCAATCTAATCCGACATTATAATTTATAACGCTGGTACGGACTTGGACGTATGCTTGCATTTGACCAGTCATGTATAATATACAAAATAAAGTACCAGCACTTCCAAGAATCGCCGAAATGTAATTTGCTCTTTTCATAGTTTTTATCTTTATTTCCTCCGCTTTTCTCTTACATAAAAACTTCATATTCTTTTTTGGGATATGAAGTTTCTTGTAGCTATTAGTTGATTCCACCAAAGGTACACCTTTAATGGAATGGAAAATTCGGCATAATGCACAAACAAAGTTATGGTTTTGCTTCGCAAAATGGTAATAAAGTTGATAATGAATTGGCTTATTGACAACATATTGGCTGAATGCTAAAATGAAACGACAGTCCGCGAAAGGTGTACCTTTTGCGGACTGTGCCATTTTTATATAATGGCTTAAAAAGGCGGTATATCAATGAATAATAATGTTTATGCGCTGATTCGAGTTTCGACAAAAGACCAAAAAGAGGACAGGCAAGTTGAAAGAATGACAAAAATCGGAATATCCAAATCAAACATTGTGATTGAAAAAGAAAGCGGAAAAAGTACCGTGAGGGCAAAATATCATAAGCTTGTAAAGCTTTTAAAAAAAGGCGATACCCTTTATATCGAGAACATTGACCGTTTAGGCAGGGATTACGATATTATTTTAAGTGAATGGCGAAAGCTAACTAAGCAAAAAGAAATCATCATTAAAGTTCTTGATACTCCGATATTAGATACCGACCAAGTAGAAAATAGCCTACTTGGTAAACTGATACGCGATATTATCTTACATATTCAAGCCTTTCAAGCTGAATCTGAATGGGATAAGATAAAAATTAGGCAAGCGCAGGGGATCGCCGTTGCTAAAGCAAATGGAAAGAATCTAGGAAGACCGAAATCAGAGAGGACGGAAAAAGAAATTAAAGTTGCTAATCAATATTTAAAAGGTGAGATACTTTTTGATACTGCCTTGAGTGTTCTGAACATTAAGAAAACCGCCTTTTATAATTTGTGTCGAATTATAGGCGAAAAAGACTAATCCGCTTATTGACATTCATTGACAATCAATATAAAATTCAATTATGTTAAGTTGCTTGTGGTACATAGAATGTATAGTTATTTCATAAGGAGTACTTAATGTCTCAAGAATCAATCATAACAATACTTTTATTTGTGATATCAACGGCTATTTCGATATTCATTTATTTACGTTCGAAAGATAGACCACGAGCATATGTAACAGAGTTTTCTTTATATCCGAATAGAGTTGAAATTTATGCTGGAAAAAATTTTCCACCTAACTTATCACCTAAAGTTAAACCTCTAATTGGTGATAGTTATAATCATTCGAATAAAATTATCGACCTTAAAAGTTTAAATAATATTACTATATTGTCACATCGTAGGAAAGATAATAAACTTAAAGACTATATGTTTATTAATTTATGTCATTCAAATCTATCTGAATCAGAACTAGACGATGTAGTTTTGATATTTGATGTCTTCAATATAGGATTTACTTTTTCCAAAAACAATGTAAACGAACTCTATTTAGAAGATGGATATTGCGTTACAAAAAGCCGTAAACGAATAGATATTAAAATAAAGGAACCTTTGCGCTTTGATGTTAATGGAGAATCTTTTATAGAAATTCCAGTCGCATATGCATTTTTTATAAGTGAAACCACACCTATAAATATAGCGAAATTAATTGATGTTATTAATAGTGGAAGGAAAAAGAAAGTTGATTTCTTAATTACATCTGAAGCCGATAAATATATGGGACTTTCAGAAACTGTATACTTGCTAAAATGTAAAACTGATAATTTTAAGATTTATTCTTCACTTTATATAGAAATAAAAAAGGACAAAAAAATAGCCCCTAAAAGAATAAAAGGTCGTTTATTCTTTATTAAAAGCAAAATGAAATTGTCATTTATATTGTTTTTTAGCAAACATTTCTAATTGAAAACGATAGGTAGAAAAATCTGTTGGCTTTTTCTTTAGTACATCGTTCCACTGTGAAGCAACTTTTTTCAACTCGGGATTTTCGCTTTCGTGTAACCATTGATGCAGTTCTGTCAAATCATATTCGCAATCAGGATTGCTTAGCTTAATTAAATGATTTTTTATTGCTTCAAATTCTTCCACACAGATTTCAAAATCTTCATGATACAATAACATATTTGAACAAAACCAACATCTACCGTCTTTTTCTTTTGATAATAAAAAATATGAAGATATTGCTTCATGTACATCATTTAGGGGAATGAAGCGTATCCATTCTCTTTTTTTATTAAAACTAGATGCAAAGATAAAACCAGCTTCTAAACAATAATCTTCAAGTGAAAATCGGTCAATGCTTCGTGAAAATCCACGTCCTAATGATTTAAGAGGATATTTACCTATATATCGTAAATCTGTTTTTGTTATACCATAAGAACCTATTTTTGCATTAGTAATAGGAAATTCTAATTTTTCTTTTACCCCTATCCCAAGGCAATCGTAAAATTTCAAAATATCCACATCTCCTTCATGGCACTATTATCTAATAAAAAGCGGAGTATTTCAAGAAAAATGATAGTGATTATACTTTTATGGCATTGTTTTTTATGCTTAACTCGTTCTACTGACAAAAGACAATGAATATATTCAAATAATCACCGCCCCACACCACCAAAGCCCCTATCTACGCGCATTTCCTCACTACGTAATAAAGGGGTGTCGGCTAAATAGCACCCGACACCCCTTTATTACTTCGTTAGTACATTTCTTATATGAGGGGTAGGGTTTTGGTGGTGTGGGTCTGGGTGTAGGTAGTAGTATGGTATGGGGTAGGTGTGATGTGAGGGGTTGAGTAGTTAATCAAAACTTTTCCCTTTATGCCCCGCCCGCCCGTGCAGAAAATCCCCTTTCTTATTCTTTAAGACAGAGGTATTCTTCCCTAAGTTTGTTTTTGAGTGAATTTACAAAGTAAAGGAGTTTTATATTGAGTAAAAATATCAGGTTAGAAGAAAGAGATTTCCTGATTTTAAATTTAGTACACAAGTTTAAATTTTGTTTAGGTAGGCACATAAAAGTCTTAGCCAGATTCAACGGAACTAGATCCGCCGACCGGCGATTGAAGATATTAGTCGAAAGCGGATATCTAACGCGCAAAAAATATTTATATGGTATTCCGTATCTTTATACGCTTTCTCATAAAGGGCGGATTCTACTCGGCACTAACAAACGCGAGAATAAAATTCGCCTTGATAAAATAACGCATGATATTTATGTCATAGATACCCTTATTTATTTTATTGAAGTAAAAGATATTTCCTTGAAAGATATTGAAAGTGAAAGGGAATTACATATCAAAGACGGCTTTGGCGCGAGAAAACATCAACCTGATTTTGTGGCAAATATTAACGGAGAACGTTATGCCGTGGAAATTGAACTGCACCCAAAAGAAAAATCACGGCTAGAAAACAATATTCGGGGCAATTACCTTAACTTTGATTATCAAATATGGATTACTGATGATAACAGAGTTTTAGCTCTGCTTAAAGATTTTCAGAATGAATATTCAAATATTGAAATCATTAATTTAAAGGAAGTGATAAACTATCACAAGTATTGATATATTTATAGTAATAGCAATTTTTATCATAACAGGTGTTATTATGGGTTTGTTTGAATTGATTTTTGGTTCTGCTTCAAAAAGTGATGTGTTCGATTTTGAGAAAGACTATAAAGAAGCTACAAGCAAATTATTATATAAAGATGGTAAAGGCGAGGGAACATCAACCTTTATCGGTAAATCACCAAGCAAAAAAAACGTGTTTATTCCCAATAAGGCAAAACATGTTTTTATATGCGGTACAACTGGAAGTGGCAAAACAATTGCGATATCAAATTTTATCAAGAGTGGTCTTGATTATGATTATCCGATGTTAATTGTTGATGGTAAGGGTGATACCGATTCGGATTCACTCTTAGAAATTACTAAGAAAATGGGTTTTAGTAAAAAACGCAAAATATATGTCATCAATCTTAACGACCCCAAAACGAGCGACAAATACAATCCTTTTAAAAATACCAGTTCCGATGTCATCAAAGATATGCTTATCAACATGACCGAATGGAGCGAACCACATTATAAATATAACACCGAGCGATATATCCAAAGGCTGTGTAAAATGTTATCAATGATGGATGTTGATATTTCATTAGGTAGCTTAACCCATTATTTATCAGTTATTAATTTTATTAAGTTAAGCAAGGATTTGAGTGTTCAACAGCTCATCAGTAAAGAAGAACATGTTAAGGATATCGAGCTAGCCAAAATAAGCGGAAGTATTGCCGAGAGTGCCGCCGCTAGATTTGCCACGATTAAAGAAAGCGAGCTAGGGCAAATCTTTGATTCTTCAGGAATCGACATCTATACCGCTTTAAAAGAAAAAGCGATTATTTTATTTATTTTGAATCCTTTGCTATATCCTGAAATGTCACCCTTAATCGGAAATCTTATTGTCATTGATAGTAAAAAGGCAGTCAGTAATTTTTATACCGATAAGAAAGAACGGATTTTTTATATTCTTGATGAGATTAATACTTATGCGACTGCTTCTTTACTTGATTTAGTTAATAAATCGAGGTCAGCTAATATTACTTGTATACTCGCCACTCAAAGTTTATCCGACCTTGACAATGTAACTAATCAGTTTAAAGAGCAGGTAATTGAAAACTGTAATAATTACATTGTCTTAAGGCAAAATAGTTCGGTCAATGCTGAAAGCTGGAGTAATATAATCGGGACAAGGCAAACAATGCAAGCAACATATCAAATCAAAGCTGACAGCGGTAATGTCCAAAGCACCGACTTGGGTTCACTTCGGAAAACAAGAGAATATATTTATCATCCCGACGACATTAAATTATTAGAAACCGGAAACGCAATTTTTGTTTCGAGGGATAAAATGAAACACAGTAAAATATACATAAACAAACCTTTTTAAATCCTTTTATGAAAAAGAAAATGAAAAAAGAGGGATTGCTTATGTGGAAAAGAGTATTTTCAATATGTGAGATATTGCATAAAAAATTAAAAGGTAAATTGCTTTATATCTTTTGGTTTATCTTTTATTATTGGATGTTCATTGTATTGTTGCGCCTGATATGTTGGCCTTTTAGATTATTTAGTTTGTGGTTTTTGACTCCTTATATCGTTTTCGTGCTTTATTTGATATCCATTTTGTTTGCCTTTTCAGGAGTAGGCGAGGGGCTATGGCGAACATTGTCGGGGGTTCGCCCTTTGCGCTTAAATAAAGAAAAAGCGCGGTTACTGCCATTATTTAAAGAAGTGTATGAGGAAGCAGTCAAAGCAGATGAAAGATTACCAAGAAATATCAGACTATATATTAAAGAGGATATGGGGATTAATGCTTATGCCTTTGGTACGGAAACCCTTGTACTGACAAGGGGCAGTATTTGTTTATTAAGTGATGATTGCATAAAAGGTTTAATTGCTCACGAGTTCGGACACTTTTCGCACCTTGATACAGTCGTTTCGTTATTTATGACAATTGCCAATTTTTACTATTCATTTTTGATGGTTAAATTAGAAAAAATTAAAACCCGTTTTGATAATAGTAGAGGGTCAATATTTAGTTTTCTGCTTGGGATTATTTATTGGATATTTAAGAGTATTCAAAATCTAAGCAATTTACTATTAATGAATGAAAATCGCAAGCAAGAATATGAAGCGGATAATTTCGCGGTTAAAAGTGGCTTCGGTGATGAGCTGGCAACCGCCTTAATAGATATTTACGAGATATCAGGCAGTAAGCCCCAGACGGTTAAGGAAATGCTTAACAGTTCTCACCCGCCAATTACAAAAAGGATTGAAAGAATCGAAAATTCTTGTAAATAATTTTAACAATGAAATCCAGAAAAATAACAAATTTTAACGAAATTCAACAATTTTTACCCTTCCATTAGGAAATCAAACTGCTATACTCTGTATAATGTGGTGATTTTTCATAAAAAACGAATCCTCTTTATTGACGGATTCTTTTTTATGGAAAAGTGTAAAAAATATGTCAGGGTCTTTAGAAATGATAATGACCTTTAGATTATATTTATCATTGCGCACCATAAAGGGGGAAGAGGTTATGTAGTAAAGGAATTGAAGAAAATAAATATTTTTTATGGAAGATGGTAAAGCACTTTTCATTTTTTGCTTTTACCATCTTTTTTTATGACTTAAGAAAAATTAGAAAGAAGGAAAATTTATGGATAACGAAAAAATATTATCAATTCAGAATTTAGAAAACTTGAATTATAAAGAAACAAAGAAAAATATCATTGATTATTTTTATCAATTAGAAAGACTAAAATGGGAACTTGCTAAACTGAACGCGCAAAAGGGGTTAGTCACAAATTATGATTTTATAACGCACTATCAAAAACAACCTTTTATTCCAGTTGGTAAAGATGGTTTCAACATATCAGCCAAAGAAGATAAAGAAGAACAGCTTAAAAAATATATATCAAGCTACTGTTGGGCGAAAAGCATTTTGACTAACCAGGAACAAATATATATCGAAGAAAGCTTTATTAATCATAAATACGATGAACAAATCATTGAAATTTTAGGTTTTGGCAATATTGATGAAAATGAATTCAGAAAAATAAAGCGAAATGCGGTTTATAAACTAGCGGACTTTTTAGAGTTAGCTGTAGAAAAAGAGGAAAGTTATGGAAAACGAAAAGTTAATTGTTGAAATAATAGATATTTGTATTGAATTTAATATCATAAAAAATCATGAAAATATCGAGCAAAGAAAAGTAAATCTTGCATCAATACTAGAAGATGCCGCTTTTGTGGAGATTCTATACTGCGAAATCTTCAAAAAGGCAAGACAGCGAAAACTTGTTAATACAGACAGAATCAAGCAAGTATTGCTAGGACTTGAAAAAATCAGATTAGAGCTTGAACCTGAAAAAGAAAATATTGATACTATGAAAGATAAAGAATTTAAAGTTCATTAAAACTATTTTTATAATTAAGGGTTCGATGATTAAAAGCGTTCCATCGAACCAATTAGAATATTATTAGGTGTCGAGCGGTGTCAAGGTCAGGTAGTATTTTATTGTATAAAGCATTCAATAAAATCTCCACCTTTACCCTTGACACCATTTATGCGCTTATAATTCGAATATGTGTTGAAAGCTAAAAAAATATAAGGGGGAATTAAATTGCATTATGAATTTGCCGAAACTGGTAACAAAGAAATATGCGACATTAAAAAAATCGCAACTTACTTAAATATATCAATTTCAGAGGTTAGGAAATTAGTTCGAGAAAAAAGAATACCATTTTTTAGAATTGGTAATCGCCTTAAATTTGATTTGCGAAAGATTGATTTATGGCTTGATGAAAAGCAGGAAATGGAAAGTAATTAAAGCATATTTTTTTAGGGAAATGGGGGTTGATTATGATATAATTAATTTAGATAGTTTGACCCTTATATCCCCATGCGAAAGGAGAAAAAATGTATGGGATATATTAAATTATCAGAAAATAGATATAAAATTATTATTGAACTTGGTAATGATGTTTCGGGAAAAAGGAGAAGAAAGACGGAGATTTTTGAAGGTTCGCCGATAGAAGTTAAAATCAGAGAGGCTGAACTAATAAAAGAGTATTATCGTAATAGCCATATAGCAAGTATTAAAGAATTAACATTTGAGCAATATAGTGAAATCTTTATTAAAAGATATTGCCATGAGAATTTAGGATTAATCACAATTGATGGTTATGAAAGAAGAATTAAAACAATTATACCTATCCTTGGTAAAACTAAATTATATAAAATAACTCCATATATGCTTGATTGTATGTATCAAGAATTAAGAGAGGTAAAGAAATTAGGCTATCACTCAATGTATGAATATTACAAGATAATAAATGTTATGCTCAATCAAGCTATTAAATGGGAACTAATAGATAAAAATCCGAATTTAAAAGTTATAAAACCTAAAAAGAGAAAAAGCCAACGAAATTTTTACGACTTAGAACAAGTTAAAATTTTTTTGAACTGCTTAGCAAATGAAAGAATAAAGTATAAGGCTTTATTTATACTTGCGATTGATAGCGGTGCAAGACGTAGCGAAATTTGCGCTTTGAGATGGTCGGACATTGATTTTAATTATAACACTCTGAAAATAAACAACTCATTAAAAGTTGTTAATGGTGTGCTAGATGAGGAAACCGCAAAAACTCAAACATCTACTAGAGAAATAATAATTAGTGATGCTACTATTAATGTTTTAAAAGAGTATAAGGAATGGCAAGATAATTACAAAGAGGGAATGAGCGACAAATGGATAGGAACAGATAGAATTTTCATTTCTAAGCATGGTGATTATATGCACCCTGACACTTGCAATATGATATTTAGAAAAATAATCAAAAAATATAATTTACCTTATATTACATTTCACGAGTTAAGACATACTTCGGCTAGTATACTAATTAATAAAGGCATTAATCCTAAGACAGTAAGTCAAAGATTAGGTCATGCTAGTACAGATGTAACTATGGAAATCTATTCTCATGTATTTGACAATACAAAAAGAGAAAGTGCTATTGTATTTGACGAAATCATGTCAAATTAACGGCACTCACTTCGGCACTCGCTACAAATATCAAGTAGAAAATAGTAAAACAGAAAATTATAAATTAATTGTATACCTTATAAATAAAGGCTTTGCAGAAAATAAAAAGACGTTCGTAGGACTATGATTTATCGCTTCTAAGCGTGCGGTCAATGGTTCGAATCCATTCGAGGACGCCATATTTGCTTAATAAAGTCTTGTAAATTGGTAAAGTTACAAGATTTTTTAATTTTTGTGAAAGTATCACTAAATATCACTAAATATCATGTAACATCATTGTTTTTGGCACTTACTTCGGCACTCTTTAAAAAGGGTAAACTATCGGTAAACATTGGGATATTGAAGAGTTGCTACGAAAAAAGGCTCTAAAATGATACTTTTAACTTAAAACGATTGAAAATATTGATTTCTAATCGTTTTTATTTACTCAAAATTTTTGCTTTCTATCTTATTTATTGCTTTAAATTTTTATGATAAGTGATTTGAAAAAATAATAATTTTAACTGTTGACAAATACTTATGCTTCCGCTATAATTCATAAGGGTAAGAAGTGAGGGCTAAAACATAAAAAATTAGTAGCTAACCTCATAGGTCAGCATAGGCACAAATCAAAAAGTGTTAATAATACGTGGTTTTTGAAAGTTTACAATGTGAAAATGCCGAATGCTGAAAACAAGCTGTCAAAATGATGGATTTGTAATCAGCAGGTTATCGGTTCGAGTCCGATTATCGGCTTTATAAATGATATGTCCATATCTGGACCTTTAGCTCAGTTGGTTAGAGCAACCGGCTCATAACCGGTCGGTCCTGGGTTCGAGTCCCCGAAGGTCCATTACAAAACAAAATAACAATTATTATTGCCAAATAAAAAGTTTTGGCCCAGTGGCTCAGTTGGTTAGAGCGCCGCCCTGTCACGGCGGAGGTCGTGGGTTCGAGTCCCATCTGGGTCGTGACGGCAAGCGACGAAGGTTTAAAATATTAAAATTTTTGTCGACAAAAGGAACGCTAAGCGTTCTTTCAGTTTTTAAAAAGTATACGTAACAAATCTTGTAAATTGGGATCTTAGCTCAGCTGGGAGAGCACCTGCCTTACAAGCAGGGGGTCGCAGGTTCGAGCCCTGCAGGTCCCACGAGAAATAGATTTCCTAAGTGTTGCACAATGGTGCAACACCAAAGAAAATCTAATGCTTTCTCGGGAAAGAACGCAAAGCATTCTTTCAGGTAGTCAAAAAGTCACTATGCCGCAGTGGCGGAATTGGTAGACGCACAGGACTTAAAATCCTGCGGGCTCAACACCCGTACCGGTTCGATTCCGGTTTGCGGCATTAGGTAAAAATGGTGGAAGTCCTTGAAAACAGAGGACTTTCGCTATTTTTTATTTGCCTAAAAGTGCATGTACTTGCATGTACTCCGTATAAATACGGCTTAATCCAGTGCCGATGACATTATTTGGCTTGTTTCTTCAATCGGTTTGACTTGCCGTAAATAGTGCATTGTCATAGCTACTGTGGTGTGTCCTAAAAGCCTTTGTAGCGAGGTTAACGGCATTCCGCTGGCATACAGCATAGATGCAACCGTAAATCTTATTTTGTGGCTTGAACGGCTTTGAATACCAATTTCACAACAATATTTACATAGCCGTTCATTGAACTTCTCGCCCGATAATTGATGCCCTTCAATCATAAAGATGTACTTTCCCTCTGGATTTATTTTTCTGACCTCTTCCAGAATCAGTTTTGCTTTTTGCGTAAGTGGCTGATAACGGAAACCGTCATTTGTACGTCCCTTGACATGATTTACATTTATGTATTCTTTTGGCTCAAAACTCAAATCGTCATTCATGGTATAATTGGTTAATCTTTGAGATTGCACATGAATATAGTCACCTTCGATATCCGTCCATTGCAATGACAATAATTCGCCTATTCTCATCACGACATGGAAGTCGAATTGGATTGCCAATGAATATATATCATCAATGTCTTTTAGGTGGTCGAGTAACATTTGACGTTCCTTGATTGAAAATACATCATCAGAATTATTGACAGGCTTAAATGTGAATTGCCGACAATCTACTTCCTTAACCGGGTTACGCTCAACTATCTCATTTTCAATGGCGTAATTATAGATGCCATTCAACAGGCTCTTGATGTTATTGAAATGCTTTCTGGTGAGCTTTTGGTCTTTCGTCCATTTGCGGAATAGATTTGTGAAGTTTTTAACCTTCAAATCAGCAAGGGAAATGTTTACTATTTCCTCATTCTCCATGAATCTTTTCCAATCGTAGGTATACTCCTTTAACGACTTGTTTGAAAGACTAGTATAATCCCTTTTCCATAAGAGCCATTCGGGATAGAGGTCAGCCATAGTTGAACGTAGCCTTCCATACTCCATTTCGTAGAGCTTATCAATCAATGAATCATAGGTGGTGGCTGTAATCTGGGTAGCTCTGTCAATATAAACATAAAACTGTCTACCGTCTTTTCGCGCTTTTATTTTGTCAAGGTACTTTGTTTTGATATCGTTTTTGTTTTTCATAATTAACAACAATTCCGATACATCCGACAAAGAAATTCTATCATGGAAAAGAGCAGATTGCAATGATTCAAAATTTATTTTATTGGGGCCTGCTGAAATCATATGCCATCACGCTCCCTTCCATATTTTTTGTTTTGCAAAATATCCGAATGATGTTGTTCCGGCGATAATTTTTCCGGCTCTTTTATTTCGGGCGGTTTGCGCATGATATCTTCAATGACTGACATTAACCGCTTCGGTGAACGCTTCATGGCGGCAATCAATTTGCCAATCAATAAGCTTTCTTTAATGGATGGACGTTTTTTTATTTCGACATCAAGCTGTTTTTTTATTTCATCACGTTCCATCTCAACGGATTTTAACCGCTTTCTTAATTCCGAAGTTTTATCTTCAATTGTCACGCACTTCTTGGCAAGTGTTTTGAGTTTCGTCATCTCATCGGCGGTAGTGGTAACACCGCCAAGCAGGGAAGGCTTTCCGATAGCATCAATCTCTGTAACGGTTGCCGCCGCTTTTGATTTGATACTTATTTTATTTTTTAAATCATTTAATCGCCCTTGTGATTTTTCAATCTTTTTGTCAAGATTAATAGCAACACTCATTTTCTGCTCGACTTCAGCGGAAAGAGCAGTAGTCAGTTTTGCTTCCTGTTGGGTTTTATATTCTAAAACACTTAAATGTTCGGTAGTACTGCCACGCTCCCCACGCTCAAAATTATTATAGCCTGCCGATTTCATATGCTCATAAAAGCGGTCTTGGAGTAGAGAATAACTATTTCTCAATCGACCTTGTTCGTCTTTGAAAAGCGGCCATTTTTTTGAATGGCTAACTTGCTTGATTGTTTCCTTGACGGTACCAATAAGATTAGGGTTTTTGCACCGTTTTGACCATTTGATTTCCTTATCAACAACAGGGATATAAACGACGTGTAAATGATAATGGAATACATCATATCCAAGTTGTTCAGATAGGGCTTTATTTCGTTCGTCCGCATGAAGTACCGCCGAAAGGATATATTCTTCACCACCGATTTCTTTAGTTGCCAGCTTATACGCTTCGGCAAAGAACTCTTTGGCATAATCATAACCGCGGTTATTTTCAAAATACGCGCTGTTCACATCAAAGACTAGTTCATCAAAAACCTTTGCATCCGGCTTCAAACCGCGCAAGCTGATAATCCCACCATTAACCATGCGGTTAAATGTCTGCTCGTAACCATTACAGGATTTGAAATGCACATTAAAAGCCGAACGCTCCGGCAGTATGTCACTATTGCCGTAACTTTCGTTCATTCTTTCATTGTGCCGTTCCCGTATGCTGAAATTGCTTTTGGGATATGCTTGATTTCTGACTACACTTCTATCAATCTTCACGGTATTTCGCTCCTTGAAAATATCTTAGCGAAAAAATGTAAGTTGTTCCGTATATCTCAAAATTAGGATTTTAATAAAAAATCACCGTTTTTCCCAAATATGAAAAAACGGTTGTATTAAAATGCTTTGTAATTTCGTTATGAATTAATTTACACAATTACTATTTTTATATATGATATAAATTGAAGTATCAATTCAGATTTATATATATGAAAATAATAGGAGATTGCTTTGAAGATAAAGTTAACTTTACAAGAAAAACTACGCGATTTACGAGACGAAAAGAAACTAACTCTTTCCGAATTAGCAGAAGCAACCGGTATACCCCTTTCCACTTTGCAAAGAACAGAGGGGCAAGAAGATGTTCGTGTTGGTTATCAAGATATTGCCACTCTTGCTATGTTTTATGGTGTATCAGCAGATTATCTCTTCGGTTTAACTGATAACCGACAGTACCGTCATGTTGAAGTTGACACGCTTAATCTTTCTGATTCCGCTATTAAAATTCTAAAAGGTGGGAATCTAAATAACCGTTTGTTGAGTGAAATAATAGCGCATCCAGATTTTTCGGCATTACTGAATGCCGTGGAAATTTACATAGATAGAAAAGTTTTACCGCAGATAAATACAATGAACACTATCTATAAAATCGCTGAAAGCGTTATCAAAAATAATTATGAAGTTACAGAAAATGATAATATCATCGCTTTGCTACAAGAAACGATTGTTGATGAGGATGAGTATCTGCGTTATCGTATTTCAGAGCGATTCAATGTTATTATGAAGAGTCTGTTTGATGCCCATAAAAAAGATGCCCTACCTGATGAACAGGTAAGCATTTTAAAAGATATGGAAAAGGTTTTACAAGACTATCCGGCGCAGCAGGAGCAAGAGGAACAAGCGCGGTGGAAGATGACCTATTTTGCAAAACAACTTGGCTTAAATATTACAGAACTGACGGAAGAAGAAATCCAAGTCTTGATAAAAGCATTACAAAAATCAAAGAAATATAAGCAAATACGTCGGCGGTAAACGCTATAAAATAACAGGCGATATGAAAACTAACATATACTTTTTCAAAGTATATGACCCACTCTGACGGTTTCGTCGCTACGCGCCGCAAACCGCCGTGGGCTCTGCCGAGTGCTTTAATACTACCTATCCAAAATAAAAGCGGCGGTTAAAGAAATTATAAGGGTGTGGGATATCCCACGAAAAGAGGGAGAAGTCAACGAAGTTGACGGGGGAATCTCCCTGACAAGCAAAACCGCCGTACAGGGTTCCCTTGCGTGAGCAAGGGACGGAGGTTTGACGAAATTGTGCGAAACGCAATTTCTATGCTTGCTGGTTATAATTGATTATATATAAATAATAAAATCTGCTGTCAAATCTAATTTGAAAAGATGGCGTAGTTATGCTATCATTAAAAAGCTTATATGGTTTTGGTGAGTTTCTAAAAAGCAAACTATAATGAATAAAAGAGTAGAGCATGGAAAAAGATAAATCTTATTTCGTAAAATTGAAGTCGTTATATAATCTCTTTGCTATAGCAAAAATGTCGACGATTATTTTTGTTATAGTGTTAATAATTGATGTTTTAAATATACCAACCATTATTTGTAATTTTGGTAGTGTCTTTTTATTAATTGGTATTGTAATATTTTTACTAATAAAGTTTTTTGAGCTACATATTATTGAACTGGTGTTTGTTAAAGCTGTGAATTATTTTGATTCATATAATTTGAGTGCCTTTTTATCTCTGTCATTATTGCTAATGTTTTATGGTTTTACAGGATTTCAATATCAATTATATAAATTAGTTATAATAAAGGTTGCATTGATTATTTCATTTGTACTAATTGTTTGTAGATGGTTTTACATCAATATATCATACAAGAAAGTGAAAAATAAAAATGAAAAAACTAATGTATTCGATTTGAAGGATTTATATAATAACAATATTAATTTAGAAGAGGGTCAATTAATTTTTGTTGATGAAAAAGATGTAGATTATGATTTACTTGACCGTACAGAAGTAATTAACGAGTTATACCAAAATCTATTAAATTGTAAAACTAATGGGAAGTTTGTCATATCATTATGTGGTGATTGGGGTTCTGGAAAAACTACAATAATTAAAAACGTAAAGAAAATAATAGCTAATAGCAATAACAAAGAGTTAGTAATAATTGATTCGTTTGATCCATGGATATACGAAGATAAGGGTGCATTATTTAGAGCAATGTTCGATTCAATAATGTCGGAAATCGGAATTAATTTTAGCATAAATGAAATTAATAGTTTTCTGAGTTATTATTTAAGCATGATATTTGATGATACAAAATTCGAGAGATTCAAACCAAAACATACAAATAATATAAAAGAAATCAATCGTATAAAATCTATGATAAATTCTTATTTAGAATTGAATGGAAAACGGTTAGTTTTTATAGTGGACAATATAGAAAGAGCAAACAAACATAATATTTTATTACTTTTTAGAATGATTAGTACAGTTTTAGATTTTAATAGAACTATATATTTATTAGCATTTGATAAAATCAAAATGGAGAAAATTTTTGAAGCTGATTTTGATATGGATTTTGAATATCTTGATAAAATAATTCAATTAGAACTTGAGCTCCCTACTATTTCAAAAGATAAAATACATCATATAAATGAAGTGGTTATCGGAAATATCATGCAAGTATATGGTATGAGCGATGAAGATATGTCAGCAATAAAAGGTATAATTACCGAGTACAGCTCAAATATAAATGATTTAAGGGATTTAAAACGGAATATAAATTCTGTTCTTAGCTTTAATTTTAATAGTAATAATTATTTAAATAGAGTTGATTCATTTATAATAAAATATATATCAATCAAAAACAAAAAGCTTATTGAGTCATTTATAAGGAATTGCTTTCGATATCCTTTCCGTATATAAAGAAATACATAGAGCATCCCAATTACATGATTGCCATTCCAGAATATCGAAGCATAAATAGGGGATATACAATACAAAGTGATAAAAACGATTACTTTATTAATAATAAAGACAAACGTATTTTTAATGGTAAGTATTTTGATTTATATTTTACAAATTCAAAAAATGAGTTTTTAGAGATTAATATAATGGTGAACGACTTTGTAAATATAATTAATGCGAAACGCCTTTCTTTTAATGATGTAAGAGTTGAGTATCAAAAGTTGCTTGACTTACATAAAGGTTTCGTTCAAAAATATGTCTTAGAAACATTAGAATATTATCTGACAGATATAAAATCAAATGATTATGAGTTATTATGTGCAATTTACTATGATATAAATAAATGTGACGATACACCGCTGTTTTTTGGGATATCGGCTAAAACAAGAGCAATAATTTCATTGGCTTTCTTATTAACAACAATTGATGATAAATCATTTAACATGTTTCTTGACGAGATAAAAAATGATTATAGAAAGGTTTACTTAATCAGGGAGATTTGCTATTGGTTAAATCCTGAAACCCAAAATAGCGGAGAAAAAAATCAAGATAGATATAACAGATTTAACTCGGTTTACGAAAAAATTAAAAAAAAGATATTAATAAATGACATAAATATTTTTGATACTAAATATTACAGCAGACTTAACATTTATTGCTTTTGGGAAGATAAAGAGTCCGTGAAAAAATTTAAAAAACATATAAATGAAAATACAATTTATAGATTTTTATGTGATATGGTATCTACCTCAGTAGGTACAGGCGGGTTTGGTTATTCATTAAAAAACAAAGAAGTATCGGAAATAATACCAATGACAGATTTAGAAGAAATTTTGGAAAGAATTGAGCCGAAAAATGATAAAGAAAAATTTATACTATATATATTTGCGAATTGTAAAGATAAGAATAACGATTATGAATCAATATATGAAGATGTTTATTTTGATTATGATTTAAGCAATATAAATGATGTTTAAATCAATTGTAAACCTTGTTGGAAATTTAAACCTTTAAAAAATTCTGCTTTTGTCATAATGGTTTATATTATAATCAAATATTGCTCGCGAATTGCGAATATACGTTCGATAAGTCTTGACACTTTATTAAATCTTAGGTAAAATAAAGTAAGTTGAAAGTATAGATATTTGGAGAGAGGAATATTTCATGTTTGATATTTTTTATGATGAAAACGGTGTCACTAAACAAATAAATGAATCTTCTTGTGCAATTTTAGGTGACTCACATTCTGTATTAAAGCAAATCAGGTCAAAATCTGTAGATTTAATTTTTGCTGACCCTCCTTATGGTATTGGTAAAGATTTTGGTGTTACAAAAGATTGCTTTGCTGATGTTAATGAATACCTAGAATGGTGTAAGTCATGGATTGATGAGTGTATGCGTATTCTGAAAGTAAATGGAACAATGTATTTTATGTCGTCTACACAGTATATGCCTGCGTTAGACAGATATGTTGATGAAAAATATTATGTAGTTAATCGTATTGTATGGGTATATGATTCATCAGGTGTACAATCAAAATCAAAATTTGGTTCATTATATGAACCAATTCTAATGATTACACATGATAAGAATGTACTATACACTTTTAATTATAAAGATATTTTGGTCGAAGCTAAAACAGGTGCAGAGCGTAAGTTAATTGATTATAGAAAAACACCTCCACAACCATACAATACTACAAAAGTACCAGGAAATGTTTGGGAGTTTAGTCGAGTTCGCTATAAGATGGATGAATACGAGAATCATCCATCCCAAAAGCCTGAAGCTCTTTTAGAAAGAATCATATTGGCATCTAGCAACAAGGGTGAAATAGTGCTTGACCCTTTTAGCGGTTCATTTACGACTTCTGCTGTTGCTGTTAGATTGGGTAGATTGGCAGTAGGAGTTGATGTAAATCCTGATTATTATAAGATTGGGATTCGAAGAACTAACATTGCATTAGAATATGATGGCGAACTGCTTATGTGTGATAAATCGCGTAAGACGCAAAATAAATCAAAAAGAGATCATTTCGAAGATTCAGGGCAACTAGCATTAAACTGGTATTGATTAATACGATGGAGGACTTTTCAAATTGAAAGATTTTATAAGAAACATTGTTATAGGAGAATTGGGTGATATATCTAAATCTAGGGAGGATGAATATTTAGTCCATGAAGCACCTGAATATAATTACATAGATGTTGATAAATTTATGGATAAGAGTCCTTTGCTAAAATATCTTGACTTAAAGACAGGGGCAATTTCCGGCAATACAAAGACCCGAAGAAGCCTTGCAAATATATATGCCATTTATTCGATACTTCATTTTTACTCACAAGACTTTTATGGGAAACCAAATGAATATAAAGAGTTTGGTGGGTATGATTATACAAAACTTTTCGTTTTTTATCGAGGACTGTATGGCGGTGAAAAGCTACAGAATCATGCTTTAAATTCAAGAGTAAATGGAGAATTTAGAAATAAAATCGCAACGGAATCTGGAAATGATCTCATTGTGATTAACGAGGGCAAATATGCTCTTCATATTGATTATCTTTATGTTGATGGTATTGATATATCAAGGATGGCAATTAGAATTATTAAGGAGTATATCCAACTGCTTTATTCAAAGGATAGTAAACTTATTTCTGATATTGAGGAACTCATAGAAATGAAATCGATTGATGAAAAGAAAGCAAAGATAAGTGCGCTTATTAATGAGCAATCCGAAGCGCGCATTTTTGAAATTATCTCGTTTTCCATATTAAAGAGTCATTATAAAAATATCAAGGTTTTCTTTGGCTTTTCACGCGAAGAACTAAAAGAGCAATATTTGATGCTATATAAAACAGGTCGAACAAATGCAAATGATGGTGGTGGTATTGATTTTGTTATGAGACCGATTGGGCGATTTTTTCAGGTTACAGAAGTGACTAATAGCTATGATAAATATTTGCTTGATATTGATAAGGTTATGCATTTTCCAATCACATTTGTTATTAAAACACTTAGAGATAAAAATACCGTAATTGCTCAAATGAATAATTATATTGAACAAAAATCTGGCGGTATGCGGATAATTCGTGAGCGTTATCAAGAAGCAATCGAAGAGATCATAACAATAAATGAATTAAGGGACTGGTTAATTGCATTGGATAATCAATCCATAGATGAATTATTGCGCGATATAAACAAGTATTACCGGCTTGAAATGAATTTACTTCTTGCCGATGTTGATGGTTAATGAATCGGAACATAGAAATTGAAAAGCGTTGTTTTGCGAAGCCGTTACAAGCGTAAACGGTAAAAAATTTGTTCGCTCATCACCTAATAATACAACACAAGACAATTTACTTAACCTTCCAAGACAATAAGTAGTATTAAGTAAAACGACATCTATATGTATGTGCAAAATTGTTATAAAATATATTATGATTCATAAATAAATTAAAAGGCTTAGGGAGGCTAGGGATTAAATGAATAGATATGAAAAGCAATTTTATTTTAGCAGAAAAATGGAAAAACTTCAAAACTTATATAAATCAATGCGCGAGTTAAATGTAAAAATAGGAGTGTTTACACACGTTTTTAATAATATTGAGTCTTCAGTAATATTTGATACTCGTGGTGATGCATGGATGTTAATTTTTATGAAACTGATTCTTGGCGACATTCTTGAGATTCCAATTAAGCAAGGATACATATTTACAATAGATGGTGATGAGAAGTATAAAAAATTTCGTGAATATTTTGAAATTGCAGGTGGAAGAGGAGTTTTTAGTATAGGCCAATTCATAGAACATTTTGAAAAACAAGTTCCTCAAATATACGAGTTAAATGATAATAAGCGAAATGAAATAATGCGCTATGATAGAATAGATAGTCAAAGTGAAGGTATTTATCCAATTGGTATGAAAAACTGGGAACTAATTCATGCACAAAATCCTACCTTACAAAAGGATAAATTTCATAGAACTCCAGAAAATCTAGCCAAGACTCGGGAATTATATCCTATAATTTTTAGTGCAACAAAAAACATGGACATTTCAATTATGTATGGTATTAAACCAGGAAACAAAACTAATAGTTTGGTAGCAGGAAATATAGATGAATGAGCGCATAAGTTATACATTGAAAGTAAGCATATTATGACTTGCATGTACTCTTGCATGTACATGCTGTCGAATATACCGGAAAGCTCCTTTCCATTAGTGTTTTTGAAGTTATAATATGGTTCGATTCCGGTTTGCGGCAGGAAAGCATTGTTACTCGAACCACTTTGTTGGTAAAGAAGTGTTTGGGATAACAATAAAAATCTAAAAAACGTGGCAAGCCGGTATTAATTGGCTTGCCACATTTTTGGCTATTTATTTAGATTTTCCGCTTTTGGATGCTTGATTTCTTCCATACTTCAATTCAAACTTGCCTGAGCTGAGTTTAATTTAAAATTCAATTAAACAAAAATAACGTCATCAGCTTTTTTTGCTTCTGATAGATTATTGAGCATTGTGTATTTTGCACCTCTAAAAAATACACCATCTTTTTTGCCCAAAAAAATTTTATTTGATAATTCTTTGGGTTCGCCGGAAAAATAACATACTTTCCCTTTTTCATTATTTATTTTTTCGAGTTTAAATTCTTTTATTTTTGCAAAATGTGTGATGGCTGAAGGAGCATCTTTGCCCCCGCGATAGAGCGCTATAAATTCCAGATTTTGTTGCCTATCATCACTAATACGGCATGGCCACCAGCACTTAGAATTTATAAATACATCATTGAAACTTTGTTCATCGTTACAAGATAAGATAACTGTATCATATTTTTTGCCGCGCTCTTCATCAATCATGGCATCTAAATCAATTCCATGCTCGTCATACAAGAATTTTTTTGATTCAGAAAGATATTTTAAAACAGCCTCTTCTATTAACGTGTTTCTGGCAAAGCTAGTAGTTCCAATTGATGAAAATTGCTTCACTGTTATATCGATTTCTTCAAGAGTTTTTGTGTCGAAATAAACAGCAACTTGTTTTTTAGGTGCTTTATCAAGCAGACCTTTAAAGTAATTTGAATTATTCTCGTTCATGATTTGCGCTCTCCTTTAAATAAAGATATCAAATATAATATCATTTTTATATTATCTGTCATCATTTTTGCGAACTTAATTTATATATTCGCGAATAAGTTGAACACGATTTGCAATAATCTTTTTTGCCGTCAGTCGCCCATCCTGTATAACCGATGCAAAACAAAGGTGCAAGGGTGTTTTTTATCTAAATGTACGACAACGGAAAAGAGATTGTTCTTACCGATTTTTTGTGAAAGAAAATCTTCGTAAATATATTAAATTAAATAATTCCGACAAATTGAAAAATATAGATATATAAGCATTTTTATGGCAAAAGACAAACTTACAAATCCTTATACTCCAATGCATCAAATAATTTTTGCAAGGTAGTATATCGCGGTGCTCTGACGGAAGCGGATGGCGCGGTTCCAAGAGGGACGGGATTATTTAATTTAATGGGACTCCCGTCTAAATTAATTACATACCCATCATCAGTTTCTTCAAAATTGGCTATCTTTGCATAATGCGTTATCCTGGATTCAGGTGCCCCTCTGTAAATAGCGACATATTTAAGACGCGGAATTTTATCCTTTTTTATTCTTACATAATACCAACGATTTTCATTCAAAAAAGCCTCAATAAATCCATCATTATGCGCCGGATAAACCACGGTATCAAAAAAGTCATCATCATCATTCAAAAACATCTGAATATCAATGTTACTTGCCTTAAGAGTGTCGGCTGCTTCTTCTATATAAGCCTCTATTGCATCTTCAATCAACATATTGCGGGTGGCAGTTTTTCCGGAACTCCCTGATAATGCTTTTGCGATTAAATCTAGCTTTTCGATACACTCCTCTTTGAGAGAGATGGCGATTTGCTTTTTTATGGGAACCTGCGGCTTTGCCAGTCTCTCATTGATTTTTGTTTTAATAATTGACATTATTTTCACCTCCTTTTTAGTGAATGTTTATTTATGTTTATATTTGCATCATATCATAAAATAAATTATACGTCAATGCCTATAATGAAAATTATTAAAATAATTTATAAAAATTATTTACAAGAATCATCCAAAGATTATGCCTAGATAAAAAACTAGAAAAACGTCATTACGTCCCTCGCGATGCAGCGGGAAAAAGCGAGAAATCCGTATAAATTCTGTATTCTGTGTACGCAAATGTGATTAACTGATATACCTCAATATTCCGGCAGCGAAGAGAATGATTGTAATTATAGCAACCCCCCCAAAGCAAACCTACTGCAAATTTTCCCGCTGATAAAGATGAAACCACAAGTCATCCCTGGCACCGGCACCATGAAGGCTGGCAATTTTTACATAATTATTAAGGTTCCAGTAATTATTATCCGGAAATTCGTCTTTACTTTCCGTATGTAAAATAACAAATTCAAAATACCCTTTTCTGACCGCTTCTTTTTGACTATCCCTGATTTGCGGGAAATCATCATGTCCAATATTGGTAGTATGGAAAAAAGGCAATTCCGGTATAATGCCGCTTGCAGTATAAAAGCCACTATCAAGCTTTCCGACTTCCAACAACGTAGGGTTTTCATCTTTGGCATACTCCCAAATAATCTCGGCCATTTTATGCTGAACCGGCACCCTTTGAAACAAAAATTCCGGATACCATATTGACCCCCTGATAAAAATGATGGCTAAAAAAATCATAAACGTTGCTAAACTTAGCAAAATATTGTTGAATTTTCTTTCCGATAAAAGCTTTTCTAATATGTAACCAATTGCGATAATAGCCATATTAAGAAAAACCGTCAGCGGAATTAGGGCATACATGATTATTGCCTGGCTAAGATATATCGAAGTCAATAGCAAAACAAACGAACTGCAATATCCAAGTACATAATTTAATTTTGTTTTTAGCATTACAAAGATAAGCCCGGTTAAAAGAAAGGCATCAAATATCAAATATTGCCGAAATTCCCATGCCCCCTCTAACAAACTTCTGAACAGCCTTAGTCCGATGTTTAGCCCGGTTTCTTTTGCATAAGAGTTGTTCATAATTAAATAAATGTCAATAAATGCCTTGAAACTGCCGGTTAAAAACATATAAATCAAATAAGGCAGTGCGATAATAAATACCCCAAAACTAAATAGCAATATGTATTTACCTAAATTCCGATACTGCTTTTTGCAAACAAGCTCAATGATGATTACAAGAATAAAGCCGCCAAAATACATAACCAAATTAAATTTCATTAAAAAGATAGCAGCAAATAAGCCCCCCAATATTATGACATTCCAAGCTTTATGTTTCTCTGGTTTTATGTAATAAAGGGTAAAATAATATAGCGAGGCTGTTAATAAAGGCAGGATAAATTCTTCCGCACTTCCGCCATAATTATCATATGTAAGCATTGGTAACGGTGAGAGAGCTGCAACTAAAAAGCAAATCTCCACTCGCTTTATGAATAAATGAGCCAGATGGTATACATAGATAATTGAAATGGCCAAAAAAACAGATTGAAGTAAATAAATGCCCAGAAAACCGGTTTGGTTAAATAACCAGCCGATTCCATAGATTAAGAATATGTATATTCCTTTGTGGTCTATTAAGTCAACATACGGAATGTAGCCGTTAAATAAGCCCTTACCAATCGTAAAATATATATTAACATCATTCCAGCCATTGAAAATAAAAAGTGGTGAGGAATGGGTTGTGAATAATAGTAAGGCAAAGGCGTAAATACTCAAAAAAATATATAATTTGTGATTTTTAGTAGTCAATTTCATCTTTTGTTGTCAATAGAATGCGTGAATTTTATTTTTTCATGATTTCTAAGGAAATCATGTCCTCCGAGTATGCGCACTAAAACTGCGCTGATATAATGTCTTTTCGAATGGTATCACACCATACCGGTTTTATTTCTTAAAAATATCTTATTAATTTCTTAAAGTGTTACACACTGCCCGATTCAAACGTAAACCCTTCCCCGTGGACATCCGCCACAATATTTGTCACCATAAAACATTTTTCGTCATGTTTATTAACAATTTCAATTAGTTGCCGGTAATACGGTTTACTTACAACTAACATCAGCATTGGTGTAGATGAACCGGTATATGCCCCGGTCGCCGGCAAGATTGTGACCCCGCGCCCAAGCTCGTATAATAATTCATTCGTTATTTCTTTATGCTTTTCGCTGATAATATAAATACACTTTTTCTTATTTACCCCATTTTCGATTTGGGTCATTACAATAGAAGTAATTATATTTGACAAAATTGCGAAGAAGAATGTATCAACGTCAAAGACAAGCAGACATAGGGTGACAACAATGCAATCAATTACCAGCAACCCAAGCGAAGGCCGCCAATTAAAATATTTTTGGAAAATAAGCGGCGGGACGGCAGTACCCCCGCTGGAAGCCTTATTATGATAAAGTGTGCTTGCGGCAATCCCGAACATAATACTTCCGGCTATCATTGACAACATCGTATCGTTTATCAATTGGTAACGTGGGATAATAGCGATAAAAACCGGAAGAAGCCCGGCGCCGATAACGGTATTAAAAAATATTTCCTTACCAAGAAAAACCAGGGCAAGGACAGCAACAATGGCTTGGCCAACCCAAATAGTAATAGTCCGGTCCCAGCCGAAGTATGACTCGGCGATGACGGCAAGCCCTGTTAAACCACCGGCCGCAATATTATGCGGGGCGAGAAACAGATTTACCCCGACAGCAATTAATAATATTGCGAAAATAATGAAAAATAGTTTCTTTATCCAAAATTTCAACATGTCATTTATTGTTTCCATAAAATCGCCGATTTATTATTGCTATCTTTATCATTCCGCTATACAATAAAAACGTCTGCTCATGCAGCAGCAAAGGAGCCGAAATGAAAGAAATTTACTTAGCCGGCGGATGTTTCTGGGGAGTTGAGAAATATCTGGCCTTGCTTGATGGTGTTACCGCCACCGAAACCGGATATTCCAATGGGAAAACCGAAAATCCCACTTATGAGCAGGTATGTAATGAAAATACCGGTCACGCCGAGACAGTAAAAGTTCTTTATGACCCGTTAAAAATCAGCCTGACCTTTCTGCTTGAGCTTTTTTATGATGCCATCGACCCGACTGCGGAAAACCGTCAGGGCGGCGATACCGGGATCCAGTACCGCAGCGGTATTTATTTTACTGAAAAAGAGGATAAAGAAATTATCCTTGGCTCCATCGCCCTTTTGCAGGAGAGCTATAAGCAACCGGTGATGATTGAAGTGAAACCGCTGGAAAATTATTATCCCGCTGAAGAATATCATCAGAAATATCTGGATAAAAACCCGGGCGGGTACTGTCATATTGGCGCAAATCTATTTGAAAAAGCGCGCAAAGCCGTTGATGAAGTGACTCATAACCGTTCAATAGAAAAGAAAAAATTGCGCGGGGAACTTACTGATATTCAATTTGAAGTTACCCAAAATGGCGCAACGGAGCCGCCGTTTCGAAATGAATATTTTGACCGGTTCGAAGCGGGTATCTATGTTGACATTACGTCAGGCGAGCCGCTTTTTGTTTCGGGGGATAAATTTGAAGCAGGTTGCGGCTGGCCGAGTTTTTCGCGCCCGATTACGGCTGATTTAATCGCGGAGCTGCCAGATTTTTCTCATGGCCGGGAACGCATTGAAGTAAGGGGCAGCAAAAGCGGTTCGCATTTAGGCCATGTCTTTGGAGACGGCCCGCCGGAAATGGGCGGTTTGCGCTACTGTATTAATAGTGCGGCGCTTAAATTTATCCCCCGGGAAAAAATGGCCGAAGAAGGGTATGGGCACTTGCTGGGTCTGGTTAAAATTAAATAACACATGTTATTTCTTGCTTTGTTTAAGTAATTATGATATAATGTCGTTAAGACATTATATCAGCGCGGTTTTAGTGCGCATCCCCCGGAGGGCATGATTCCGGTAGGAATCATGATATAATGAAACATCAGCAGGAAAACAAGCGACTGCGAAGCAGGCATTTATTTTACCTGATGTGTCAACGACAGACTGTAAGTCTGGAGTTGTATAGAGAATTCCTTCATAATATATCTATCGTTATCATATCAAGCGAAAGAAAATACTGCTTCACTTGTACTTTTTTTCTGCTGATGTGACAAATTTAACCACATCGACAAACTTAGGGAAAAGGAGTTGCCTATGGTCATAAAAAATAATCTTAGTGCTTTAAATAATAATCGTTCACATGAATCAAACCAAACCGCGCGAGCGAAATCCAGTGAGAAATTGTCATCCGGTTACAAGATTAACCGTGGTGCCGATGATGCTTCCGGACTTTCTGTTTCGGAGAAAATGCTGCGCCAGATATTTGCATTGTCCAAAGCAACAGCAAATGCCCAGGATGGAATTTCCAGTATGCAGATTGCTGACGGTGCTTTAGGCCAGGTTAATGAAATGCTGAACCGGATGAATGAACTTGGCGTGCAAGCCGGAAATGAAACGCTTAGCGAAGAGCAGCGTTACAGTATTCAGGCGGAAATGAACGCGCTGCGAAGTGAAGTAGACCGCATTGCCGAAACCACTACTTTCAACGGTCAGAAATTGCTTGACGGCAGCTTTAGCGGGAAGCGGCTCCAGGTTGGTGCGGAAGCAACTGACGAAAATCAAATTAGTATTACAATCGGCAATATGAATTGGGATTCAATTAGCGGAAACCGCCCGGTCAGTATCGAAAGCGGGCAGCTTGCCGAAACGATGCAAGGGATTAGAAGTGCCATGCAAGGTATTTCGACGATGCGCTCTGATATGGGGGCTGTCCAGAACCGGTTAGGCAATACGGTTTCAAATTTGCGTAATGCGACCGAGAATACGATGGCGGCCAATTCGAATATCCGCGATACCGATATGGCAAGTGAAATGGTCAGAAATTCGAACCGTAATATTTTGGCGAGGACACAGGAAGCGATACAGGCCCAGGCAAATCAAAACAATCGTAATGTCCTTTCTTTATTAAACTAGTTATTGAACTAATCTTTGAATAATTCAATGATTTATTGCTGTCATTCCTTTGACAGTGGGAAAAAAATATGCTAGTATTATAAATGTCTCAAATTTTACCACTATTTGAGACATTTGTTGCGTAAACTATGATACTAGGGCCGATAAATAATATTTATCATCATTAGTATCTCCCGACATATATTAACAAACCTCAGGAGGGAGCACCATGAGTTCCGACGCCGCCGAAAAGCCCCTTATTGAAATTACCAGTTGCCCGGTTGCGACCACCAACAAAAAAATGGTTATTGCCGGAATCATCAATTCGGAAGAGCCCAATTTAGAACTGTTCATTAATAGTGAGGAACAGAAAATACATAACGGAAGATTCATGGTATCTTTACCTTTGGAGGATGGTGCCAATGATTTCGAGATTACCCTTGCGAATGAAATAGAAGTGCTTGCGCGTGAAAAACGTTCGATTTTTTGCGGCTTTCTTCCCCCGGTTCTGAAAGTTGATGATATTCCGACTGTTACCGCATCTAAGGAGATTACACTTTCCGGTACTGCTCATGACGTCAATCAATTAAAGAGCTTAATCACGCTCAAAATTAACAAAGAAACCATCGAAATTGATTCCGATGGTACTTGGTCGAAGTCTTTTATTTTAAAGCAAGGCGAGAATTTATTTGACATTCTGCTTTATGATAGTGCCTTACGGAAGTCAGTTAACCGTAGATTGGTTGCCCATCATCCTAAAGCGCCGGAACTTAGATTGGAAGGCCTTGGGGTAATTACCAGCCGTCAATTCGAGCTTAACGGCTATTTAGAAAATTTTGATTATAATAAAATGGATTTCAAAATCCATAATAAAATTATTCCGATCGTAGATAATACTTTTAAATATATGGCTAGTATCCGCACTGATGTTGCAGAAATTCCTTTTAGTATCGATTTTAACGGCCGTCATATTTTGAGTTTTTCCCGGCAGGTAGTTTTTCTTCCGTCACCGCCAACAGTTACGGTTGATGATGAAATCAAGCAAATATCTGCCACCCACTGCCGTATCACCGGTACCATATCGGATGAAAACGATGTCGACCCGAAAGTATATGTTAATAATAAGGAAGTTCTTCCGCGGGCTGGTGTCTGGACTGTGACATTATATCTTGAGATTGGTATCAATACCATTGTTATTGAGGGCAAAAATCAATCTGGGCTTAACAAGATTATTAAAAAGAAAATTATCGTTCACGAATGATATTTTTGAATAAACAATCAATTTAAAGGAGAGCTTTTCATGAAAGGAAACATCGTAGTAGGACAATCAGGCGGGCCAACCGCTGTAATTAATTCATCTGTCGCCGGCGTATACGTTGCGGCGAAGAAATTAGGGGTAAAAAAAGTTTATGGGATGGTTCATGGTATTGAGGGCTTTTTGCAAGATAATTTATGCCTGTTGGATGAATATCTTGATACTGATACTCATGTTGAATTACTAAAAAGAACCCCTTCCGCTTTTCTTGGCTCCTGCCGTTACAAATTGCCGAAAGCTGAAGGCAATGAAGAAACTTATGAAAAAATCTTCCAGATTATGGAAAAATATGATATCGAATGCTTCTTTTACTGTGGGGGCAACGACTCAATGGATACGATCAAAATGCTGTCCGATTATGCCGCAGCCCATGGCAAAAGCCAGCGTTTTATGGGCGTACCCAAAACAATTGACAATGACCTTCCGATTACCGATCACTGCCCCGGTTATGGTTCGGCAGCGAAATATATTGCGACAAGTATCAAAGAAATCATTCGCGACAACGAATCATTCGGTGCCAAAAAACCGACCGTCACGATTGTTGAAATCATGGGGCGCCATGCCGGCTGGCTGACCGCCGCCGCCGCTTTATCCAAGGGCGATGACTGCAGCGGCCCGGATGCGATTTATTTACCGGAAGTAACATTTGATATGGATGCCTTTCTTGACAAAGTAAAACATCTTGGCGCAACCAAATCGTCAGTTGTAATCGCTGTTTCCGAAGGTATTACCCTTGCTGACGGCCGTTTTGTTTGTGAAATAGACAATGCCAGCGATTATGTTGATGCTTTCGGACACAAACAATTATCCGGCTGTGCTGCAATCCTTGCGCACAAAGTTGCTGCTGCTACCGGCCTTAAAACCCGCGCGGTTGAATTTTCAACGTTACAGCGTTCGGCAACTCATATCGCTTCCTTAACTGATATTAACGAAGCTTTCCAAGTTGGTTTTGATGCAGTCGTTGCGGCCAACGAAGGTAAAACCGGAATGATGATTACGCTTGACCGGAACGGTGACGAACCTTATCAATGCGGTACAAGTGCTTATGATATTCATGCAATTGCCAATGTCGAACGTCCGCTGCCTTCAGAGTGGATTACCGAAGATGGCTGCAACTTAAATGATGGTTATATTCGTTATGCCCGCCCGCTGATTATGGGCGAGTTACAGCCGTTATTTGTAAATGGTGTACCTCATCATTTAGTTAGAAAGAAATAAATAAAGGAGCATAAAACTTTATGGTTGCACAAATAATCGGTAATTACCTTATTGAACGTGGTATCGTAACAAGAGGTCAGATGTTGGTCCTCCATAAAGAGCGGCAAAAGGTCAGGGCAAAACTTGGCCTTATTGCTATTTCAGAAGGATATATGTCGCCTGATGAAGTCAAAGACATATATAACGAAATTGAAAACGATGGTACGCTAACCGACCGGGCTTTTGCCGATATTGCTATTGAACGTGCTTATTTAACCGAAGGCCAGATTAGAATGCTGTCACATAAGCAAAGTGACAATTATTTATGTTTTGTGCAAGCGCTGGAAAAACAAAATATTATGGATATCGAAGCTTTAAATGAAATCCTTAATGATTTTCCGCTTATTAACAATGAATTTCAGTTAGACGATCTGAAAAGCGATGATGTAAACCGGATTATCCCCTTATTTTTACCCCGGGAAGCAAAAGATTATGTCAATGCCGCCTGTTGTGCGATGCGGTTTCTAAACCACAAAGTTGATACCAATATTTATCCGGTGAAAGCTTATCTGACCGACAAATTTACCGCAGCAAACGGGGTCTTTCAATTCGCAAGGGGTGAAAAAGAATATGCTTATGCCGTTGTTGCAAGAAATCAGGAAATGGCCACTCTTGCGACCTGTTATATGCGGGAACGGTATGATGGGCTTGATGAAGAAATCCTTGATATTGTCAGTGAAGTGGTCAACAAAATCAGCAGCTCATATGCCTCGGAATTAAGCCAGGATGATGTTCTGGTTGACCTTATTCCGCCGTATCCGTATATGGCACTGAAAGAAGTAAAAGCAAAAGAGATACTAGTTCTAGAGCTAATCGTAAAATATGAAACTGTTTATTTATTAATTTGTATGTCAAGTGCTATTGAGATTCATTAAGTAAGGAGGAGGGTTATTATGGCCGCTCAATCGAATTTGCAAAAAGATGTTTTAATTATGTATTTGGAAGATCAGGTAACGGAAATTGCCAATGATATGTATGGAAAACCGATTGCCGATTTGACCGATAAAGAAACTTACTATGTCGTTTTAGCTGTCGTTAAGCGCATTTTAAGCGTATCAGACAAAATCGAGGGCGAAAAGAAAGTTTATTATGTGTCGATGGAATTTCTGATTGGTAAACTTTTGTCCAATAATCTGATTAATCTGGGGATTTATGAAAAAATGAAGGAAATCTTGGCTTCCCAAGGCAAGGAGCTTGCGCACCTTGAAGAATTGGAGCCGGAACCTTCATTAGGTAACGGCGGATTGGGCCGTCTTGCCGCTTGCTTCCTTGATTCAATTGCAACTCTGGGCCTGAATGGTGATGGTGTTGGCCTTTTGTACCATTTCGGTTTGTTCAAGCAGGTTTTCAAAGACCGGCTTCAGACCGCTGAAAAAAATAATTGGATAGAACCGCATTCGTGGCTTAACAAATCAGAAATCACTTATGACATCTATTTTGGCAAGGATAAAGTAACGTCACGTCTATATGACATTGATGTCATTGGCTATGAACAGGGGGTAAACCGCTTACGGCTCTTTGATATTGAAAGTGTTGACGAAGCGCTGGTGAAAAAAGGTATTACCTTCAATAAAAAAAGTATCGCGAAAAATTTGACCCTCTTTCTTTATCCCGATGATTCTGATGAAGCGGGTAATTTGCTGCGGATTTATCAGGAATATTTCCTGGCGGCAAACGCAGTCCAGTTGGTATTTCATGAAATGAAAGCCAAAAAATATGATTTGCGTTATTTATACAATCATGCCGTTATCCAGATAAACGATACCCACCCGACTTTGATTATTCCGGAACTAATCAGGGTCCTTGTTGAAGAAAAAGCTTTGACAATTGATGAAGCAATAAATGTTGTCAAGAAAACCTGTGCTTATACCAATCATACCATTCTTGCGGAAGCGCTTGAGAAATGGCCGCTTAAATACATCAACAAAGTCGTACCGCAGCTTATTCCTTATATTAAGGAACTGGACAAGCGGGTCAAAGCGCAGTACAAAGATTCATCAGTTCATATTATCGACAAAAACCGGGTCGTCCATATGGCCCATATTGATATTCATTATGGTTTTTCCGTTAATGGGGTTGCAGCTTTGCATACCGAAATCCTTAAAGAAACCGAACTCCACAATTTCTATGAAATTTATCCCGACAAATTCAATAATAAAACCAATGGTATTACTTTCCGCCGCTGGCTGCAGTCCTGCAACCCGGAACTTAGTGATTTTATCACTGAAACAATTGGGTACAGCTTCAAAAAGGATGCGAAAAAACTTGAGCGGTTACTGGAGTATCATGATAAAGAATCTGTGCTTGACCGTATCTATGAAATCAAGCAAAACAAAAAGTGCGAGTTGGCCGCTTATGTTAAAGAAAAAGAAGGCATCGTATTAAACGAAAATTCGATTTTTGATATTCAGATTAAACGTCTCCATGAATATAAACGGCAGCAGATGAATGCCCTTTATATTATCCACAAATATTTGGAAATCAAAGGCGGCAAAATACCGGCGACCCCGCTGACTTTTATCTTTGGCGCCAAAGCTGCCCCTGCTTATACTATCGCCCAGGATATCATCCATTTATTGCTGGTATTACAGGAGATTATTAAAAATGACAAGGCTGTCAGTCCGCATATGACAGTATTAATGGTCGAAAACTACAATGTCAGTTATGCTGAAAAACTGATTCCGGCCTGTGATGTATCGGAGCAAATTTCACTGGCATCAAAAGAAGCTTCCGGTACCGGCAATATGAAATTCATGCTTAACGGCGCAGTAACGATCGGTACTTTTGACGGGGCAAACGTTGAGATTCATGAATTGGTCGGTGATGAAAATATTTATACCTTTGGTAAGGATAAAGATACGGTTATTGAACTTTACCGCCGTATCCAAGCTGATGAGAAGGGCAAATATATCGCAAAAAATTATTATAAAAACAGCAAGATAATCAAAAAAGCAGTGGATTTTATTGTCAGCAAAAAAGCTTTGAAGGTTGGTAATGAAGAAAATCTGAAACGTCTTTACAAAGAACTGCTTAACAAAGACTGGTTTATGACCTTGCTCGATTTGGAAGAATATATTGAAGTAAAAGATAAGATGTTCGCTGATTATGAAGACAAGCTGAAGTGGAAAAAGATGATGCTTGTCAATATCGCAAAAGCCGGCTTCTTCTCGTCCGACCGCACGATTGCGGAGTATAACCGCGATATTTGGAAGCTGTAGAATCAGCAGAAAAACAAGCGCCCGCGAAGCGGGCATTTGTTTTTACCTGATTCGTCAACGATAGACCGTAGGTCTAGAGTTGTAGTATATTGTGAGGTGAATGTGAATCAGCAGAAAAACAAGCGCCCGCAAAGCGGGCATTTGTTTTTACCTGATTCGTCAACGATAGACCGTAGGTCTAGAGTTGTAGTATATTGTGAGGTGAATGTGAGCAGGAAAATAATAATTGTCGGGGCCGGAATCGCCGGGTTGACCGCAGCTATTTATGCGAAACGCAGTGGCTTTGATGTTACGCTTATCGAACAGCACAGCATTGTTGGCGGGATGTGTACATCCTGGAAACGGGGCGGCTACCTCTTTGAAGGTGCGGTGCATTGGTTAACCGGGTCCAACCCGAAGATGCAGCTTCACCAAATATGGAAAGATACCGGGGCACTTTCGGAAAAAGTTCCGGTTTTTTATGATGACCCTTTTATAAGTATTGAACATGATGGGCAAATCATAAATTTATATCGCGACTTTGAGAAAACGGCGGCTCACTTTATCACAATTTCACCGGAAGATGAAAAACGAATCCGGCAATTTGCCAAAGACGTAAGAAAATTGTCAAAAGTTGAAATGCCCAATATTGATATTAAAGGTGTAAAAGCTGAAAACCCGCGCCGGATGTCACTTGGATTTGTATTAAAAATGCTTCCCGCCCTTCCGGTAATGAAACGCTTAAATAATATTCCCGTCAAAGAATTTGCCGGTCAATTTGCCCACCCCGGTTTGCGCCGCCTCTTTCTTGGCCTGGTACCGGAAGGATATTCGGCAAGCAGTATGGCTTTTACATTCGCTACGCTTCATTTAGGTGATGGTGGTTATCCGGAGGGCGGTTCGCTCGCGATGGTACACCGGATGGCGAAAAAATTTACCGATTTGGGCGGTGAACTTTTACTTAATACGAAAGTAAAGAAGGTTATAATTGAAAATAATAAAGCTGCCGGAATAGAGCTTGAGGATAAAATAATAAAAGCCGGTGCCGTAATCGTAACCCAAGAAACAATTGCCGCTTTAGGCCAGTTATTTGATGTGCCCTTAAATGAACCTTGGTTAAATGAACTTAAGCAGGCAAAGCCGGTAACTTGTACTTTTATTGGCCTTGGTATTCAAGCTGAATTACCGGAAACCCCGGCCTGGATGCTTGAAAAACCGATTACTTATGCCGGACAGGAAATAAATGAACTGGGATTTTATAACTATAGCGGTTACAAAACTTATGCCCCGGCGGGTGGTACCACCTTAACTACTGCTTTCTTGGGCGATACTTATGATTTTTGGCTGAAAGCGAAGGAAGATGGGTGCTATGAAACAGAAAAAAAAGCGTTAGCTGACCAGATTATTCAAGCAGTTGAGGATAAATTCCCCCATGTTAAAGGAAAAATTGCCGTAATTGATGTCGCTACCCCTCTGACTTATGAACGTTATACCGGAGCCTATCACGGCGCTTGGATGTCAATGGTCGGGCCGGGTGAAAAAATGAAGCAGAATACCGGGGAAGTAAAAAGTGTAGCGGGACTATATTTTGCCGGGCACCGGATGTTTTTACCCGGCGGCCTTCCGGCAGCAGCAGCAAGTGGACGTACCGCCGCCCAACTAATTTGCCGGCAGTTTGATATGATTTTTAGGTGAAAACTAATTTTTGTTACTATTCACAACCAATTTAGAAAATAAGCAAGGAAGGCAAAAATAACTAGGAATTGCATTAGGCCGCCTTCTTCCCAAAAGAAAATTTTTATTTTATACCGATTAGGCCGTAGCAACGAATAGTATTTATTGCCTGACTGCTTAAACAGTATTAGCCGTGAATAGTAACTAATTTTCGATTTTTATTAATTTTCATAAAACCACTTGACAAAACCCTCCTTTTAGGATTATAGTAAAGGTGTATAAGTATGTTCAGAAAGGAGTAGATTATGCAAATTGGTGCAGTAGGTTTAGAACCCTTCATCTATAATACGAATCAGGTCAGTGCTGCCAGCATGAATCGTGTGCCGGCGGTCCCGAATGATATCAACGCCGAAAGAACCGATTACTCCGGACTGGTAGGGAATGACGAAAATACTAATCAACTGCAGCCCGGCGAATCAGCGAATTTTGCGAATATCATTGAAGAACAGATGTCACGCTCCCAACAGAATGCCGCCCGTATTATACGTGATGATACAGCGGTCGAAAATACCGCAGTTGAAAATAATGCAATGATTGGAAATGCCGGCGTAGAAGCTGCCGTAGGGATTGTCGGAAATCCGGTGGAGAATTTTCAATTAGAGACACCTGTTACCGGCAATGAATTAACCGGCGGGACTGCATTTAACAATGTGATTCCGGATGCGTTAGACGTACCGTATACGAATGCCGCTGTCGATTATGCCGAAGCCCGGGCTTCAGAAATTACGGTTGCTGACCAGCTTACGGAAACAAGTCAGCCAAGCAATCAGTCAAATGTCTACCAGATGCAGCGCGCTACAGAAGCATATGCAATGGTAATGGGACTATAAATGACTTAATAGAATTTTTTAAGGCCATGGGTTTAGCTCATGGCTTTTTTATTAGCGGAGGATATCATGAAAAAAATATTAATCGTTGTTGATATGCAAAACGATTTCATCAATGGTTCACTTGGGACGAAAGAAGCGGAGCTTATTGTTGATAAAGTAGTTGCCAAAATCAATGAGTATGAACAAATTGGGCCGGATAACATTTATGTCACGTTCGATACCCATTCAGTCAATTATTTGGAGACCGCGGAGGGGAAAAGCTTACCCGTAGAGCACTGTATACGCGGGACTTTAGGTTGGGAGTTGAACGAGCGGGTCAAAGAAGCATTGACTGAATCAGTCAATATAGAGAAGCCGACCTTTGGTTCCAATATCTTAGCCGAGCAAATTTACAATCGATATAATTGTGAGCAGGAATTGGAAATCGAGCTTGTTGGTTTGTGTACTGATATTTGTGTTATTACTAATGCTTTGTTATTAAAGACTAAGATGCCGGAAGTAACGGTCAAAGTAGATTCATCATGCTGTGCGGGTGTAACCCCTGAAAGTCATGAAGCAGCTTTATTAGTAATGAAAAACTGTCAGATAGTAATTGAGTAAATAATAACTTCAAAAACTGATAGATTAAAAGAATTTTCCCTTGAAAGAATATACGTTCGAAAACCCTTGACAATCGAATGAATGTTCGGTAAAATGAGATGGTAATTCTCACTTAAAATTGATGTTAATTTTAAGTTTTAAGAAAAACTGGGATTCTATCTTTTTGAGGGACATGATGCAAATACGAATCAGCGAAGAAATGTCGATGATGGAGAAGCTTGGTATTTTGGCCGATGCGGCGAAATATGATGTGTCATGTGCTTCCAGCGGTGTTGACCGCAAGAATAATGGCAGCGGAATAGGAAACTCTGCCGCCGGCGGCATCTGCCACAGCTTTAGTGCCGACGGCCGGTGCATTTCTCTTTTAAAAATCCTTTTTACAAATGAATGTATCTACGATTGCAAATATTGTGCCAACCGGCGTACTAATGATGTTCCCCGGGCATCGTTCACTCCTGATGAAATATGCAATCTTGTTATTGAATTTTATCGCCGCAATTATATAGAAGGTTTATTTCTTAGTTCCGGTATTATTAACAGTCCTGATTATACTATGGAATTGATTTACCAGGCAATATGCAAACTGCGTAATCAATATTTATTCCAAGGTTATATTCATGTGAAATGTATCCCTGGCACCCATCCTGATATTGTTCAAAAATTAGGCCTGGTCGTTGACCGCATTAGTGTCAATCTGGAACTGCCAACAGCCCAGGGGCTAAGCGAGCTTGCCCCGAACAAACATCGCAAGACTATTCTTGCCCCGATGCGCCAGATTCAGCAAGGTATCCAGCAGAGTAAAAAAGAGCTGGTGGCATATCGGAACGCCCCCTCTTTTGTACCCGGCGGGCAATCGACTCAGATGATTATTGGTGCAACCCCGGAAAACGATTACCAAATCATCAATGTCGCTGAAAACCTTTATCAAAAATTCCAGTTAAAACGTGTTTATTATTCCGCGTTTGTGAATACGACCGAGGATAGTTTACTCCCGGCATTAGCCGGCGGGCCGCCGCTCCTGCGCGAGCACCGCTTATATCAAGCGGATTGGCTATTGCGGTTTTATGGTTTTCAAGCCGCTGAATTATTAAGTGAAGAAAAACCGAACTTTAATATTCTATTAGACCCGAAAGCTGATTGGGCTCTTCGTCATCTTGAAAAATTTCCGGTGGAAATTAATCGTGCCGACTACCACACAATCTTGCGTGTCCCCGGTATTGGGACGAAAAGCGCAGAGCGGATAGTCCGCGCCCGCAAAAGCGGCGCCCTTAGGTTTGAAGATTTGAAAAAAATCGGAGTAGTATTAAAACGGGCATTATATTTTATTACTTGCAGCGGGAAAATGATGTACAATACCCGTATTGAAGAGGATTATATTACCCGAAACCTATTAACAGTGAAAGAAAGGTTACCTTTCGACAAAGACGGTATCACTTACAAGCAATTATCGCTATTCGATGATGTTAATTTTCAGCCCCCCGAAATCATGACCCGGCAGCTTTATGACGGGCAAAGTGTGGTATTGGGGCAATTATAAAGTATGTAAAGGTTACTGTTTGCAGCCATTATCCCGCGAGGTGTTTTGCGTTTTTTTGCGCAAAATCCCGAGTTCGCGAAAAAACCTTACAAGTAAGGTCGCCAAATCGCTTTTTGTGCGATTTGTGTGCATACTTATTGCTGTAGCGGCTTGCCGTGAACAGAAACGGAGGCAATTATGGAACTCTATCTTATATGTGAAGATTCGTTAGAAGGTATCTTCACTGGTATTTATGAAGCATATGTAACCAAGCGCCCCCATGATGAGGTTCATATCCAAGTTGGTGAAGAAGAAAACCTGCGCCTCTTTGCCGAATATCGCAATATCACGCCTGACCCGGCTAAAGCTGTGAAAGTAGCACGGACAATCGGACAAAAATTTGGCGGCGAAGCATATATGTCTATTTGCCGGGCCCTTGCCGCAGAAGATAATTCGAAAGGTGAAGCAATATACAAAATGATTGCGGGCGGTTTATCAATGAAGAACCCGAACGATATCATGGGGAACCTAGCGGACCCTTATGTATTGAAAGTTTTTGAATTAGACCGCTTCAGCGGCAGAGAAACTCATCTTTTAACCGGTTTTATCCGTTTTCAGGAACTTGAAAACGGAATCCTTTATTCCCGTATTGGCCCGAAGAACAACGTCCTGACTTTCTTGATGCCGCATTTCGCGGATCGTTTTCCAATGGAAAATTTCGTTATCCATGATGAAAAGCGCGGCCTTTACGGGTTACATCCACAAAAGAAAAAATGGTATGTAGTGACGGAAGCTGAAGGTTTCGAATTTAATCCGGCTGACCATACTTATTCTGAAGATGAGGCTATTTATAGTGAACTCTTCACAATGTTTTTCCATACTATAGCAATAGAAGACCGGAAAAATCCGAAATTGCACCGTAATATACTACCGCTTAGGTATCGTGAATATATGGTAGAATTTAAATAAATAATTACAGTTTTCACAAACTAACACTATACCCCGCTAAAGTATAACAATTTTTAGTTACCTTACTTACAGGTTAGTGTGAAAAATTGTGGGTGAAACTTGTATTTATCAACCATACTTAAGCAATATGCCTAAAATTATGTTATTTTTATGAAAAAAATGGAAAAAATCATACTGATTTGTATAATAACTAATTTTTGTGGTAAAGATTCTTAAAAAAAGTACTTTACAAAGCGCTATATTAAGTGTTAAAGTTACTGTATCTACACCAAATAAAGGGTAAAAATTAATTAAAATGTGTCGAAAGGAAGCAGGTGAACGTATGATACAATACAAAATCAATTTAAACGTGAATCAGGTTAGAGATTTCGTAAATGCTGCATCAAGATGTGATTTTGACGTAGATATTGCTTATAATAGCTTTATCGTTGATGCGAAATCGATTGTTGGGGTTTTAGGCCTTGACTTACGGCATGTTATGACTGTCACTTGCAGTGATTTTGATGCCGAATTTGATGTATTTATGAAACAGTTTGCTGTAGCTTGCTAAGCGAAACGAAATTTATAGGGATTTAAGAGCGATTTTATATCGCTCTTTTTTTGCTTATAGGAAATTGCGCCCTTTTTTTATTTGCATCCAAATTTCTGAAGTGACAAAGCACAAACCCGAAGTAAAAGCTTGCCAAACTCGAACATACGTACTATAATAGAAGTTGAAGGAAAGGTTGCTTCTATATTATATGGAGATTCAAATATCAGTCAGAAATTTAGTCGAGTTTATCCTGCGGAGCGGAAATATTGATAACCGCCGTTTTGTAGTGGCGGAAACGGCGATGCAGGAAGGCAGCCGTATCCACCGGATGATTCAGCGGCGGATGGGTTCCGATTATCATGCCGAAGTAGCGGTAAAGTTTCGCTATGAAACTGACGACTATGCAATTATTATAGATGGCCGGATTGATGGGGTAATAATTCCGGTTGGCAGTATTCGTGCCGGAAAAGAATACGAATTAGAATCATTAGTCCGCGAAGACCAATTAATTACGATTGACGAAATCAAGGGCACCTTCCGCGAAGTTTACAAGATGAGGGAACCGGTTTCGATTCATATGGCACAAGCGATGTGTTATGCTTACATTTATGCCGCCCAAAATGATTTGCGCCATATCCGTGTCCGGATGACCTACTGCAATATGATTACCGAAGATTTGAAATATTTTCACCAGGAATATTCATATCATGAATTAAGCATCTGGTTTGAGAATTTGATGGGCGAATATCGAAAATGGGCTGACCATGAGTTCCTATGGCGGGAAAAACGCCGGAAGTCAATCCAAAATCTATCATTTCCTTTCCGGTACCGAGATGGTCAAAAAGAGTTAATTACCTACGTATACCAGACAATTTATCATCGAAAAAAACTTTATATCGAAGCACCAACCGGGGTTGGAAAGACTATATCGACCGTCTTTCCTGCGGTTAAAGCAATAGGTGAGGGGTTAGCGGAAAAGGTTTTTTATTTAACTGCAAAAACCATTACCCGGACAGTTGCGGAAGAAGCAATTAACCATCTGCGCGAGCTTGGTTTGCAATTCAAAACCGTCATATTGACTGCCAAGGACAAAATTTGTTTCATGAATGAAACCGAGTGTAACCCGGTTTGCTGCCCTTATGCCGAAGGGCATTACGACCGTATTAATGATGCGATTTATGCATTATTGACCGGGTCGGACAGCTTCACAAGGGAGCGGATTTGTGAATATGCTGAAGAATATCGTGTCTGCCCATTTGAAATGTGTCTTGATATGAGTTTATTTTCTGACGGAGTTATCGGCGATTACAATTATCTGTTTGCCCCCCAGGCCTCGCTAAAGCGTTTTTTCTCTGAAGGCAACCGGCGCGATTTTATTTTCTTGATTGATGAAGCCCACAATCTGGTCGAACGGGGGCGGGAAATGTATAGCGCCCTGCTTAGAAAGGAAGATTTCCTTACGCTCAAAAAAACTGTCAAAGAGCATGCCCCGAACATTAGCAAACTTTTAGACCGTTGCAACCGTGATTTATTAGCTTTGAAACGCGATACGGTAGATTATCAGGTTGAGCCTTATTTAGAAACCTTTAATGAATCGCTTGGCCGCCTTGCCGCAGCAATGGAAAAATATCTTGAAGCAAATGAAAACAGCCCGGTTAAAAAAGATATGCTGACGTTTTATTTTGATATTTTGCATTTTCGTGATGTCAAAGAAAAACTTGACAAGAATTATGTCGTTTATGCTCAAATTGAAGAAAACGGCGGGTTTTTTGTCAAGCTCTTTTGCGTGAACCCTTCGGCGAATCTACGTGAATATATGCAACGCGGGCGTTCCGCAATTTTGTTTTCGGCGACTCTTTTACCAATCACATATTACAAAAAATTGCTGGGGGCCAATGATGGCGATTATGATGTTTATGCCAAGTCGGTTTTTGATCCGGATAAGCGCGGCCTTTTTATCGCCCTTGATGTAACAAGCAAGTATACCCGGCGTAATGATACTGAATATTTCAATATCGCCCGTTATATTTACGAAATCACAAAAAACCGCTATGGCAATTATCTGATTTTTTTCCCTTCCCATCTTTTTCTTCGCCAAGTCTACGAACGGTATCTTGAGTATTTTTATAATGAACAGGAAACAGAATGTATTCTGCAGGAAGAGCATATGAATGAAGAGGAGCGGGAACGGTTTCTTAGGCGCTTTTCGGGTATAAGTGAAGAGAATGGCTCCGGCCTGCCTGTTCACAGTGATTCAAATCTCCTTGGTTTCTGTGTTTCCGGCGGCATTTTCAGTGAAGGTATTGATTTGAAGAATGACCTCCTTATTGGCGCTATTATCGTCGGGACTAGTTTACCTCAAGTTTGCCCGGAGCGGGAAATTCTCAAACGCTTCTTCGATGAACAGGGCGAAAATGGGTTTGATTATGCTTATAAGCTTCCCGGTATAAATAAAGTCCTCCAGGCGGCCGGGCGGGTGATCCGGACTCAGGAAGATGTCGGCATCGTTGCCTTACTTGATGAGCGCTTTGAACAAAGCCAGTACCGCAAACTTTTTCCTCATGAGTGGCAGAATATTGAGTCGGTCAAAATAGATGAAATTTCTGACCGGGTGGAAAAATTCTGGAATGACTGGCTTTAGCGCCAATGTGGATAACATAATAAAATGAAACAAGTTTGTTTACGGGGAATGAAAACAAAAATCCTTATTTTGGGATAAAAATTATGTAAACATCAATTTTACCCCAAAATGATGGCAAAAGTGGGGGCATGACGTCAATTTTTGCAAAAAAAGATGGTTCAGTCATCAAATATGACACTAATGTCATTGTGGATAACATTGTGGAAACGGGGGATTTCTTTTGAAAAGCGAATTAAATAACACTTGGTTGCTTTGCAAGTGAAAATTACATAATTCGCAAAAATACTGATTTGGTCAATTTATTATGTAGACAATATTAATTACTATTATTATTTAATTTAGTGTGATATAATGAAGAATCAGCAGGAAAACAAGCGACCGCGCAGCGGGCATTTGTTTTCACCTGATTCTTCAACGATAGACCG